>Ga0335080_10000715_pt1 | contig 31040 bp, 29 predicted proteins | sample Lox_Sample_34_FD_206720 | JGI IMG/M metagenome (GOLD analysis project Ga0335080, IMG submission 206720) | Soil microbial communities from Loxahatchee National Wildlife Refuge, Florida, United States - Lox_Sample_3.4 | ecosystem: Environmental > Terrestrial > Soil > Wetlands | place: USA... | reverse complement strand
CCTATTATTCGAAGCAGCCGTTCGAGGAGACGACCCTCGAAACGCCGCTCGGCTCTGGGCCGTATAAGGTCGGCAAGTTCGAGGTCAACCGTTTCATCGAATTCGAGCGCGTGAAGGATTGGTGGGGCGCTGATCTGCCGGTCTGTCGCGGCAGCTTCAACTTCGACGTGGTGCGCTACGAATTCTACCGCGACCGCGACGTCGCCTTCGAGGGATTTTCAGGCAAGAGCTATCTCTATCGGGAGGAATTCACGGCGCGAATTTGGGCGACGCGCTACGACTTCCCCGCCGTCAAGGATGGGCGCGTCAAGCGCGAGACATTGCCCGACGAGACGCCGTCGGGCGGGCAGGGCTGGTTCATCAATACAAGGCGCGACAAGTTCAGGAATCCGCGCGTGCGCGAAGCGCTCAACTATGCGTTCGACTTCGAGTGGACCAACAAGACCGTGATGTACGGCGCCTATGCGCGCACGGTATCGCCGTTCCAGAACTCCGACATGGTCGCAAGCGGGCAGCCGTCGCCGGAGGAACTGAAGCTGCTCGAGCCGTTCCGCGGTCAGGTGCCGGAGGACGTGTTCGGTGAACCCTTTGTGCCGCCGGTGTCGGATGGATCGGGGCAGGACCGCGCGCTGCTGCGCAAGGCGCAACAACTGCTCAAGGACGCTGGGCTCCCGGTCCAGGAGGGTACAGGCAAGCGGTTGTTGCCGAATGGCGAGGTGATGACCGTCGAGTTTCTGATCGACGAACCGACGTTTCAGCCGCATCATGCGAGCTTCATCAAGAACCTCGGACTGTTGGGGATCGACGCCAGCATTCGGATGGTCGATGCCGTGCAATTCCGCGCGCGTGTGGAAGCGTTCGATTTCGATGTGACGGTCGAGCGCATGTCCTTTTCAGCGACCCCGGGCGACAGCATCCGGCCCTATTTCACCTCGCAGGCGGCGGCGACGAAGGGGTCGTATAACCTCGCCGGGATATCCAATCCCGCGGTCGACGCGCTGGTCGACAAGATCATTGCCGCGCAGACGCGCGCCGACCTGACCACCGCATGCCGCGCGCTTGATCGCGTGTTTCGAGCCGGTCTTTACTGGATTCCGCAATGGTATGCGAAGACGCATCGTGTCGCCTACTGGGACGAATTCAGCCATCCGGACAAGCAGCCGCGTTATGGGGGCGTCGGCGCGCGCGAGAACTGGTGGTACGACGCGGCCAAGGCCGCAAAGCTCGAACAGGCGAAATAGATCATGAGCGCCTATATCGCCCGTCGTATTTTGCTGATGATTCCGACATTGCTCGGGATCCTGTTTGTCTCTTTCGTGGTGGTGCAGTTCGCGCCGGGCGGACCGGTCGACCGGGTCATCGCGCAACTCTCCGGCGCCGACACCGGCGGGACCTCGCGTATCTCCGGCGGCGGCGGCGATCTGCGCCCGATCGGGCCGAACGCCGGAGCCCAGGCGGACGCCGTCAATTCCAAATATCGCGGCGCGCAGGGGCTCGACCCGGCATTCATCAAGAGCCTGGAAAAGCAGTTCGGCTTCGACAAGCCGGCGCCCGAGCGTTTTGCGCTGATGGTATGGAATTTCGCACGGTTCGATTTTGGCAAGAGCTACTTCCGCGACATCAGCGTGATCGAACTGATCAAGGAGAAGCTGCCGGTCTCGATGTCGCTCGGCATCTGGATGACGCTTCTGACCTACCTGATCTCGATCCCGCTCGGAATCCGCAAGGCGGTCAAGGACGGCTCCCAGTTCGATACCTGGACCTCGGCGGTCATCATCGTCGGCTTTGCGATCCCGGGCTTCCTGTTCGCGATCCTCCTGATCATCCTGTTCGCAGGTGGTTCGTTCTTCAATCTGTTTCCGTTGCGTGGACTGACGTCGGACGGCTGGTCGCAGTTTCCCTGGTACTGGAAAATCATCGACTATTTCTGGCATCTTGCGCTGCCGCTGATCTCAATGTCGTTGAGCGCGTTTGCGACCATGACTCTGCTCACCAAGAACTCGTTCCTCGACGAGATCCGCAAGCAATATGTCATGACCGCGCGCGCCAAGGGCTGCAGCGAGACTCAGGTGCTCTATGGCCACATTTTCCGCAACGCCATGCTGATCGTGATCGCGGGTTTTCCAGGCGCGTTCATCCATGCCTTCTTTTCCGGATCGCTGCTGATCGAAACCATCTTTTCGCTCGACGGGCTTGGACTGCTCTCCTTCGAGAGCGTGCTCAACCGTGATTACCCGGTCGTGTTCGGAACGCTCTACATCTTCTCGCTGGTCGGCCTTGTGGTGAATCTGATCTCCGATCTCACCTATATGTGGGTCGATCCGCGGATCGACTTCGAGGCGCGGGAGGTCTGATGACCATCACAGCCCAGCCCCCGGTCGAAACCCAGACACAGACGCCGTTTGGCGAGGCTGTGCCGGTGACTGGCCAGAAGTTTCGACCCCAGTCGCTCAACCGCCGTCGTTGGCAGAATTTCAAGGCGAACAGGCGCGGCTTCTGGTCCCTCTGGATCTTCCTGATCCTGTTCTTCATATCCTTGTTCGCCGAGTTGATCGCCAACGATCGTCCGTTCCTGATCAAGTTCGACGGCCATCTCTATTGGCCAGCCTTTGTCACCTATTCGGAGACGACGTTCGGCGGCGATTTCGAAACAGCAGCCGACTATCGCGACCCCTATCTGCAGAAACTGATCAAGGACAAGGGCGGCACCATCATCTGGCCATTGATCCGCTTTTCCTACTCGACCCAGAACCTCGACCTGCCGACACCCGCACCGTCTCCCCCGACCTGGAGGCTGACGGAGCAGCAGTGCAAGGAGGTGGTGCAGAAGAAGGGTCTCAAGAGCTGCCGCGATCTCGAATACAACTGGCTCGGCACCGACGATCAGGGCCGCGACGTCGTCGCGCGCCTGATCTACGGCTTCCGCATTTCAGTGCTGTTCGGCCTTTGCCTGACCATCGTCTCGTCAATCATCGGCGTCCTGGCCGGCGGCATTCAGGGCTATTTCGGGGGCTGGATCGATCTCGGCTTCCAGCGCTTCATCGAAATCTGGAACGCGATCCCCTCGCTGTATCTGCTCCTGATCATCTCGGCGGTGCTGCCGCCTGGATTCTTCGTCCTGCTCGGCATCCTGATGCTGTTTTCCTGGGTGAGCCTGGTCGGCCTCGTTCGCGCGGAGTTCCTGCGCGGCAGAAATTTCGAGTACATCCAGGCCGCTCGTGCGCTCGGCGTGTCGAATGCGGTCATCATGTTCCGGCATCTATTGCCGAATGCGATGGTTGCCACGATGACGTTCCTGCCCTTCATCGTTTCCTCCTCGGTGATGACGCTGACCGCGCTGGACTTTCTGGGCTTTGGCCTGCCGCCCGGCTCGCCGTCGCTCGGCGAGTTGCTGTCGCAGGGCAAGGCCAATATCCAGGCGCCGTGGCTCGGCTTCACCGGGTTCTTTTCCGTCGCCATCATGCTGTCGCTTCTGATCTTCATCGGCGAAGCGGTGCGCGATGCCTTCGATCCGCGCAAGACATTCAGGTGACGACCCATGGACGCCGTCAACCAGCCGCTGCTCGACATTCGCAATCTCTCGGTGGCGTTCCACCAGCAAAGCGGCACGTCGCTTGCGGTCGACCGCATCTCCTTCCAGATCAAGCGCGGCGAATGCGTGGCGCTGGTCGGCGAATCAGGCTCCGGAAAATCCGTGAGCGCGCTGTCGATCCTGAAGCTCTTGCCCTATCCGGCGGCTTCCCATCCCTCGGGTACCATCCGCTTCAAGGGTCGCGACCTGCTGCCGCTTGGGGAAAACCAGATTCGCTCGATCCGCGGCAACGACATCTCGATCATCTTCCAGGAGCCGATGACCTCGCTCAATCCGTTGCACATGATCGGGGACCAGATCGGCGAGATTCTGAAGCTGCACAACGACATCAGCAGCCAGATGGCGCGGGCGCGCACGCTTGAGCTGCTCACGCAGGTGGGCATTCCCGAGCCGGAGACGCGGCTGCAAAGCTATCCGCATCAATTGTCCGGCGGCCAGAGGCAGCGCGTGATGATCGCAATGGCGCTTGCAAACGAGCCCGACCTGTTGATTGCGGACGAGCCGACCACCGCGCTTGACGTCACCGTGCAGGCGCAGATCCTGGCGCTGCTGGCCGACATTCGCGCCCGGCTCGGCATGAGCCTGCTGTTCATCACCCACGATCTCGGCATTGTCCGCCGCATCGCGGACACGGTCTGCGTCATGAACGGCGGCAAGATCGTCGAGCAGGGACCGGTGGAGCAGGTGTTCGGCGCGCCCAAGCACCCCTATACCAAGGCGCTGCTCGCCGCCGAACCGAAACCCGATCCGGCGCCGCCGCGTCCGGATGCTCCTGTGGTGATGGCCGCGACCGACCTGAAAGTCTGGTTTCCGGTCAGGCGCGGACTGCTGCGCCAGACCGTCGGCTATATCAAGGCGGTCGACGGCGTGAGTCTGGCCGTGCGTCGGGGGGAGACGCTGGGCGTGGTCGGCGAATCCGGCTCCGGCAAGACGACGCTGGGGCTCGCGCTCTTGCGGTTGATCTCTTCCAACGGCCCCATCGTATTTCTCGGCAACAACATCCAGGGTCTGCCCTTCAAGGCGATGCGTCCGTTTCGCCGCGATATGCAGATCGTGTTTCAGGATCCGTTCGGCTCGCTCAGTCCGCGCATGGCGGTCGGCGATATCGTCGCCGAGGGCCTTCTCGTGCACCAGCCGCAACTGTCGCGGGATGAGCGCGAGCAGCGGGTAATCAAGGCATTGCAGGATGTCGGCCTCGATCCGGAGACGCGGTTCCGCTACCCCCACGAATTCTCGGGCGGCCAGCGCCAGCGTATCTCGATTGCGCGTGCGGCGGTGCTGGAGCCGAATTTCGTCGTTCTGGACGAGCCGACCAGTGCGCTCGACATGCTGTTCCAGGCACAGATGGTGGACCTGCTGCGCGAATTGCAGCGCAAGCGCAATCTGACCTACATGTTCATCTCGCACGATCTGCGCGTTGTTGCCTCGCTCGCAAGCCATTTGATCGTGATGCGGCAAGGCCAGGTCGTGGAGGAGGGGCCGGCCTCCGGGCTGTTCAAGTCGCCGAAGACCGACTACACCCGCGCGCTGTTTGCCGCGGCCTTCCGCAATGAAGCGGCGCCCGGCGACGCGGTGGCGACCTAAAGCCTCTTGATCGCGAGGAGTTCGCTGCCCGCCGCCTTGATGCGAGCGGTCGCCGTCAGGGTTTTCTCGATCACGGTCGCCATGTGATGTGCGTTGGCGTGCACGATCGTCTCGGCATCGCGCGCGATTGCGACATGCCCCTTCCAGAACAGCAGATCGCCGCGCTTAAGCTTCCCGCGTTCCGTTGCCCCGAGCAGCCGGCCGAGCGCTGCTTCCTGCATGTCGCTGTCGCGCGGACAGCCGATGCCGGCGGCATCCAGCGAGACCTGCACCAGACCGGAGCAGTCGATGCCGAGACTGCTCTTGCCGCCCCAGAGATAGGGCGTGCCGACGAATCGTTCGGCGACCGCGACGAAATCCGGCTCGTTGCTGCCGAGGGCAGACAGGTGCGTCGTCGGGAGAAACAAGCCGTCGCTCGTCACCGCGAAGGTGTTGTCGGCGCGTGCAATCGCGAGCCGCGAGCCCATGACCAGCACATCGTTCGGCGGCAGCTTGATCGACGGGCCGGGGAAAGCAAAGGTGCGGATCGCCGAGACCTTGTGGGTCGGCGCCGCCGCGGGCTTGCCAAGCGCGGCGTCGGGCAGAAAGCCGACATAGCCGTCGCCGTCGAGCTGTCCCCAGGCCCAGCCCTCGGCGCTGCGGTCGTAGATCGTCGCGCGCTCGCCCCGGAGCGCTTGCGTCAGAAGCGGCGCGTCCGCGGCAGGGCGCTCGCGCAGCGGCGCGATCGCGTCCACCACCTCGAAGGTCTCGCCCGCGACAAAGCGCGCGGCTGAAACCTTGCCTTCGAGATATTTGGCGGCGATGTCGCCGCGCGCAGGCGTGAGCCGCGGATCATCCATAGCGTTCGCCCAGAAGCTTGTAGAGTGCGCGCGCGCCCTGGCACTCGCCGCCCTCGGGGCGCCCCGGTTTGGCCGACGGCGTCCAGGCATAGATGTCGAGATGCAGCCAGCTTTTCGCGTGCTCGACAAAACGCTGCAGGAACAGGGCGCAGGTGATCGAGCCCGCGAACGTGCCTGACGGTGCGTTGGTGATGGTCGCGGTCCTGGACTCGAGCCAGCTATCGTAAGGCGGCCACAGCGGCATGCGCCACAACGGATCGTTCTCGCTGATTGCGTAGCGCGCGACGTCTGCGGCAAGCGTCTCGTCATTGCTGTAGAAGGGCGGCAAATCCGGTCCCAGCGCCACGCGCGCGGCGCCTGTCAGCGTGCCCATGTCGATCAACAGATCGGGTTTCTCCTCATCGGCAAGAGCGAGCGCGTCCGCTAGCACCAGCCGCCCCTCGGCATCGGTGTTGCCGATTTCGACCGAAATCCCCTTGCGCGAGGTGAAGATATCGAGCGGGCGAAAAGCATTGCCGGAGACCGCGTTCTCGACCGCGGGGATCAGGACGCGCAGGCGCACCCTGAGCTTCGCGTCCATCACCATCTGCGCCAGCGCCAGCACGTTCGCAGCTCCACCCATGTCCTTCTTCATCATCAGCATGCCGCTCGACGGCTTGATATCGAGCCCGCCGGAATCGAAGCAGACACCCTTGCCCACCAGGGTCACCTTGGGATGGGATGGATCGCCCCAGGCGAAATCGATCAGCCGCGGCGCACGGGTCGAGGCCATGCCCACGGCGTGGATCAGTGGAAAATTTCCCTTCACGAGATCTTCGCCGACAATGCAGCCAAAGCGCGCGCCGAAGCGCTCGGCGAGCGCGCGTGCCGCAAGTTCGAGCTCCGCGGGCCCCATGTCGTTGGCCGGTGTGTTGATCAGATCGCGCGCGAGCGTCGCGCCATCGGCCATGCGCGCAAGCTCCGCGATGTCGATGCCGTCGGGCGGCACCAGTCTGACCTCGCTTGCCTCCGTCTTGCGGTAGCGGCCGAAGCGATAGCTGCCGAGCGCAAAGGCGAGCGCTGCGAGGCGCGTATCGTGGGACGCATTGGCAAAGCGATAGACGCCCGCCGGCAACAGGCCCGCCAGCGCGCCCGGCCGGAACAGATCGCGCGACTTGCTGTCTTCGTCCTCAAGACCGAACACCACGCCGGCAATCCGACCGTCCCCGTCCGGCAAAGTGAGGCAGGCGCCGGGTTTTGCCGCGAAGCCGTTGGCGACGGCAAATTGTCGCGCGGCGGTGGGCAACTTGGACTTGATCGCCTCCCAGGTCGATTTAGTCGCAAAGGTGATCGGAATGGCCGGTGTCGTGGACGCGCTCTCGAAAGGTGACGGCATGCGTTGCTCGCGTTTGACCTTGTGCTCGCTTCTGCGGGACGGCAGACATCGCAGAGTCTTTGCGCATCCGCAATCCTCGCATTACGGCGCAATGGCTCGACCCTACACGTTGGCCGGAGATCGTGATAGCGTCCTGACAACCGAAAGCTTGGGAGGGTTCGATGGCCAAGAAAGCCAACAAGAAAAGCAAGAGGGGCCTGGACGGCCGGCATCGCGATACGACCGGCCGCATCGACAAAAAGCACGGCAACACGCGGATCGGTTCGCTGCGCAAGACCTATGGCGAGCACTTTGCTGCCGGCCGCCGCAAGGACATGCTGCTGAAGAGCTTGCTCGCCGAGACCGGAACGGACTCGCTGCACGCCTATCTGCGCAAGCATCACAAATAAGCGCGGTTTGCGGGATTTTTCTCCCGCCAATGCCGGTCATCTGGATCAGAGAACTATCGTCTTTACGGGAGAACGCGATGGACGGTTTGCTGGGCGCGATCGCTCTTGTCGGTCATGCGATCGAGGCGGCGCTGAACTATGTCGAGAGCCATCACTGGATATTCGGACTCGCGGCCCTTGGCTATATTTTCTATCTGCACGACCGCGCGCTGCACGCGCGGTTCGATGAGCTCGACAAGCGGATCGACGAAGTCCGCAAGCGGCTTGCGATCGAATATTGAACACAGCGCGGGCAAGGGGCGGATCGATGATCCTCGAAAGCTTCATCAGGTGCTTCGTGAGCTCGGATGCGCTCGACGGCACCGTCGACTTCTACAAGGCGCTGCTCAAGGGCGAGGAGAGCCTGCGCTTCGACTATCCGGAAACGGGCTTGCGGCTTGCATCGGTTTCCTCTCCGCATCTGTCGGTGCTGGTGATCGCCGGCGATGCCGACAGGCGAAAGCCCTTCGAGGCCACGAAGGTCACGATCAAGGTGACGAGCCTCGAAGCCTACGCGGCACTGCTGGCCGTGCAGGGGGCCGAACTGCTCGACCCGATCCAGAAAACGCCCGTCGGTCGCAAGATGCGGTATCGGCATGCCGACGGGCTGATCGCCGAATATGTTCAGCATGAGGCCCAAGACGCGTCTGCTGCCACGATCGGGGCTGCATCCCGCCATTAACCAGTCGTTAGGGTTAACAGTTTATTGCTGGCGCGTTCGGCTCGATCCAGCGCGAGAGTCAAAGTGCGACCACGTCAGCAGCGAAGTTTCCGGCAGCCGAGTCTTGCCCGATTGCTGGCGTCCGCAGCCGCCGCAGCGATCCTCGCCGCCGGTCTTGCCGGCTGCCAGACCATGTCCGACATCACGGGCTCGTTGACGGCCAGGTCCGAGTCTGTGCCCGACGCCGATCCCAAACGCGCGGTCGAGGTTTATGGCGACCGCTACCGCGCCAACGTCAGGGATCCTGACGCTGCGCTCGCCTACGGCCAGGCGCTGCGCGCCAATGGCCAGCGCGCGCAGGCCGCAGCCGTTCTGGAGCAGGCCACCATCGCCAATCCCGGCAATCGGGCGCTGCTTGCCGCTTATGGCCGGGCGCTCGCCGACAACGGCAATTTCCAGCAGGCTTTTGACGTGCTGTCGAAGGCCCATTCACCCGACAATCCGGACTGGCGCATCCTTTCGGTGCAGGGAACGGCACTCGACCAGATGGGCCGCCACGAGGAGGCGCGCCGCTACTACGAGACCGCGCTCAAGATCGTGCCAGGCGAGCCCAGCGTGCTCTCCAATCTCGGCATGTCGTACATGCTGTCGCGCGAGCTGCCGAAAGCGGAGGAGGCGTTGCGCCAGGCCTATGCCAATCCCAAGGCCGATGCGCGGGTACGGCAAAATCTCGGTCTCGTGGTCGGCCTGCAGGGCCGCTTCGCCGAAGCTGAGGACATCGTCAGGAAGGACCTGCCCCCGGACGAGGCCGCGGCCAACGTGGCCTATCTGAAGGAGATGCTCAAGGGCGAGGCCAAGGTCAGGCCGCGCGGCGGCCGCGCGTCAAGCCCGGTCGCACAGCTCGACCGTCCGGAGTGACTCCAGGCTTTACTGCATCGCCGCGATCTTGATGCCGGTCGGGCCGAGAATGACGACGAACAATACCGGCAGGAAGAACAGGATCATCGGCACCGTCAGCTTGGGCGGCAGGGCGGCGGCTTTCTTTTCAGCCTCGTTCATGCGCATGTCGCGGTTTTCCTGCGCCATCACGCGCAGGGACTGGCCAAGCGGCGTGCCGTAGCGCTCCGATTGCTGAAGCGCCAGACAGACCGATTTCACGCCATCAACGCCGGTGCGCCTGGCGAGATTCTCGTAGGCGACCTTGCGGTCCTGCAAATACGACAATTCGGCGGTCGTGAGCGTGAACTCCTCCGACAGCGCGACCGACTGGGTTACGATCTCGGTCGACACCTTGCGGAATGCAGTTTCGATCGACATGCCTGATTCGATGCAGATCAACAGCAGGTCGAGTGCGTCCGGGAACGCGCGCCTGATCGCGAGCTGGCGCTTGCTGATCGCATTCTTCAGGAACAGCATCGGTGCCTGCAGCCCGAGATAGGCTGCGCCGACGCAAATGCCGATCTTGATCGTCAGCGACTTGTCCATGTGCGAGAGCACGAAGACGTAAAAGACCGCGCCGAGAAACAGCACGATCGGCGTCACCGCGCGCGCGAAAAGGAAGGTGACGTAGGGCGCATGCCCCCGATAGCCGGCCATCACCAGCTTCTCAAGCGCGGATTCCTGCGCCAGCCATTTGGTGAGGTTGAAATCCTCCACCACCTTGGAGACGATCTGTTTCGGCGTCTGGCGCAGCGTGACCTTCTCGGACTTGTTGAGCCGCTCGCGCTCGCGTTGCCGGATACGCTCCCGTTCGTTGGCCACCGCCTTCATGCGCTTGTTGAGGCTTTCGCCCGCGAACAGCGGCAGGATCAGCGTGTAGGCCGTCATGCTCGCCGCGATTGCTGCGAGCAGCATGGTGACGAAGCGGACGTCGTGGATCTTGTCTCTGAGAAAGTCAAACATGCCGCACCATCAAAAATCGAAGTTGATCATTTTCTTCATCACCATGATGCCGATCGACATCCAGATCACGCAGCCGACAAGCAACAGCTGACCGGTCGGATGGGTCCACAACAGCGAGATATAGTCTGGCGTCGTCAGATAGACGAGGATCATGACGATCGGCGGCAGGGCGCCGATGATGCCGGCCGATGCCTTGGCTTCCATCGACATCGCCTGGATTTTCTCGGCCATTTTCTTGCGGTCGCGCAGCACCTTGGACAGGTTGCCGAGCGCTTCCGACAGGTTGCCGCCGGACTTCTGCTGGATCGCGATGACAATGCCGAAAAAGTTCGCTTCCGGGACCGGCATGCGTTCATAGAGGCGGGTGCAGGCGTCGCCGAGAGGCATGCCGATTGCCTGCGTCTCTATGATGGCGGCGAATTCGCTGCGCAGCGGCTCGGGCGAATCGGCGGCCACGACCTTGATCGATTCAAACAGCGGGAGGCCCGCCTTGATGCCGCGCACGATCACGTCGACGGCGTCGGGCAGGGCTTTGAGGAATGCTTTTTCGCGGCGCTTCTTGAGATAGTTCAAGAGCCAGCGCGGCAGGCCCAAGCCGCCGGCAAACGCAAGGCCCGCGGCGCCCAGGAGCCCGCCGCCTGCAAACATTGCGCCCGCGAACAACACGCAGGCGAAGACCGCCGAGACGATCATGAATTTCTGGACCGACCAGTCGAGGCCGGCCCGGCTGATGCGCATCGGCAGCGTCACCTTGTTTTCCCTGCGACGCGCTTCGAGGTCCTTCAGCGAGGTCTCGACCTGTTCGCGGCGCGAGCGCTGCGTTTTCTCGGTCTGGCGCTTGGCGGCGGGTTCGGGCCTGGCGACAGACGCGCGGCGGTTCTCGGCCTGCTTCTCCCCTGAAAGCAGGGGATAGATGAACACCCACGCGACGCCGCCGACCGCAACGGTCGCGAGAAAGGCGAGGCTGACTGTCTGCAGGTTCATGTCGTCTCCGTCACTTCTTGCCTGCTTGTTCGGCGGCGTCGATCGCCGCAGCAAGCCGCTTCTCCTCGCCGTAATAGCGCGCACGTTCCCAGAATCGGGGCCGGCCGATGCCGGTCGAGCGGTGGACGCCGATGATCTTGCCGTTGGCGTCCTCGCCCACGAGGTCATAGACGAAGAGGTCCTGAGTGATGATGGTTTCGCCTTCCATGCCCATCACCTCGGTGATGTGGGTGATGCGTCGCGAGCCGTCGCGCAGGCGCGCAGCCTGGATAATGACGTCGATCGAAGCGCAGATCATTTCCCGAATGGTGCGTGAGGGCAGCGAAAAGCCGCCCATGGTGATCATGGATTCGCAGCGCGACAGCGCCTCGCGCGGATTGTTGGCGTGCAGCGTACCCATCGAGCCGTCGTGGCCGGTATTCATGGCCTGCAAGAGGTCGAAGGCTTCGGGTCCGCGGACTTCGCCGACGATGATGCGTTCGGGGCGCATACGCAGGCAATTGCGCACCAGCTCGCGCATCGTGACCTGGCCCTCGCCCTCGATATTCGGCGGGCGGGTTTCCAGGCGCACGACATGCGGCTGCTGGAGCTGCAGCTCGGCGGCGTCCTCGCAGGTGATGACGCGCTCGTCGTGCTCGATGTAGTTGGTGAGGCAGTTGAGCAGCGTGGTCTTTCCCGAGCCGGTACCGCCGGAGATCAGCACGTTACAGCGGCAGCGGCCGATGATCTGCAGGATCTCCGCGCCCTCCGGCGTGATCGCGCCGAACTTGACGAGCTGGTCGAGCGTCAGCTTGTCCTTCTTGAATTTGCGGATGGTGAGCGCCGGACCGTCGATCGCCAGCGGAGGCACGATGGCGTTGACGCGGGAGCCGTCGGCGAGGCGCGCGTCGCAGATCGGCGAGGATTCGTCGACGCGCCGTCCGACCTGGCTGACGATGCGCTGGCAGATGTTGAGCAGTTGCTGGTTGTCGCGAAAGCGGATGCCGGTGCGCTGGATCTTGCCGCCGACCTCGATATAGACCGTGCCGGCGCCGTTCACCATGATGTCGGCGATGTCGTCGCGCGACAGCAGCGGCTCGAGCGGGCCGTAGCCGAGCACGTCGTTGCAGATGTCGTCGAGCAGCTCTTCCTGCTCGGCGATCGACATCACGATGTTCTTGATCGCGATGATCTCGTTGACGATGTCGCGGATTTCCTCGCGCGCCGATTCGCTGTCGAGCTTGGCCAGCTGGGCGAGGTCGATGGCCTCGATCAGGGCGCCAAAAATGGTCGCCTTGACCTGATAGTAGTTGTCGGAGCGCCGCGATTCCATCGGCGGCGGTGGCGGCGGCGGCTTGACCGGCGCGATCGGCGGCGAGGCCACGGTCGGTGCCGCGACGGGGCGCGCCGGAGCGGCAGCAGGAGGCGGCGGCGCGCTGGGCACGGGCTCCGTCGCGCCTATCGCGGGCTTTACCGCCCGGGTTTCGATGTCTGTTCCGCTACGCTTACCGAACACGTTACAACTCCATGCGGGCCGTTACTTGCCCCGCAATTTCTCGATCAGGGGCATCAGCAACGAGCCTTTGGGCTTCTTGGCCTCGCTGCGGCCGGTCAGGCGCTGCGCGATCTGCAGAAACATGTCAGTGGTACGATGATTGGCGGAAATCTCTGCGATCATCTGGCCGTTATTGGCGGCCGATCCGAACATCTGCGGATCGAACGGAATGGTCACGATCGGCTGGCTCTCGATCGCTTTTGCGAACTCGGCAGCGTTGATCTCGGGGCGTTTGGGCACGCCAACCTGGTTGAGGCAATAAAGCGGTGCGCGGTCGTTGGGCCGCGCGGCCTTCAACAGGTCGAAAATGTTCTTGGTGTTGCGCAGATTGGCGAGGTCGGGCGCCGCCACGATCAAAATGTCGTCGGCGCCGAGTAGCGCGCGCTTGGTCCAGCCCGACCACTGATGCGGCACGTCGAGGACGATGCAGGGCATGGTCGAGCGCAGCGTGTCGAAGATCGCGTCGAACGCCTCTTCGCCGAAATCGTAGACCCGGTCCAGCGTCGCAGGCGCCGCAAGCAGGCTCAGATGGTCGGTGCATTTCGACAGCAGGCGGTCCATGAAGGCGGTGTCGACGCGGTCCGGCGAGAACACCGCGTCGGCAATGCCTTGCGGAGGGTCCTGGTTATAGTCGAGGCCGGCGGTGCCGAAGGCGAGATCGAGATCGGCAACCACGGAATCCATGGCCAGGTCGCGCGCAATCGCCCAGGCGACGTTATGGGCGATGGTGGAGGATCCGACGCCGCCCTTGGCGCCGACTACCGCGACGATGCGGCCGACCGCCTTGGCTTCCGGCGCCGAAAAAAGGTTGCAGATCGAGCGGACCACGTCGATTGCGGTGATGGGCGCAATCACATAATCGCTGACGCCGCGCCGCACGAGCTCGCGATAGAGCGCAACGTCGTTGATGCGGCCGATCACGATGACGCGGGTACCGGAATCGCAGACGGTCGCGAGCTGGTCGAGCCCGGCGAGGATGTCGTTGCGGCCATCGGTCTCCAGCACGATGACGTTGGGCGTGGGCGCCGAGCGGTAGGCTTCGACCGCTGCCGCCATGCCGCCCATCTGTATCTTCAGATGCGCCTTGCCGAGCCTCCGATCTTCGCCCGCCGACTGCACGGCAGATGCGGTCTCCACCGTTTCGCAGAAGGCCTGCACCGAGACGCGCGGAGCCGGCGCAATGTGATCCTCGGCGGCCGGCGGCGCGACCTCCGTGCTCGGATCCGGGTTTTGGCGGGCGTAGCTGATCATTTGCCTGTGTCGCTAAGTTTGGCCTTTTCGGCTTCGGGATAGGCGGTCGTCGTGGTGACGCCCTTGCGATATTTCTCGAAGGCTTCGCTGCGGCGGATCGTGTAGGGCGGCGTTTCGGCACGCGGCTGCACAAGATCGGACGGATTGTCGACCATCGCGGCCATGTTGCGCTGATAGGCGCAGCCGAAATTGTAATATTGCCGGTTCTCGAGATACTCCGGATTCTTGATCGAGGGACCGAGATCGTGCGGCCACAGGCCGCAGGGGCCGGCCTCCGCCCTCATCTTCGGATAACTGAGCCGGATTGCGGCCATATGGCGCGGGTCTTCAGGACGATAGTGGCGCATGATGAGCCCGCGCGGCGGAACGCCGGCGGCAGCCAGCATCGCCCGGATTTCCCGGAACGAGTCCGCAGCCGCCCGCGCATTCGGCGTATCGACCGGCACATCGGCGCTGATCGCGCCGGTGCCGTCATGCATCCAGTTCCGCGCCAGCCCCATCACGTCGGTGCGCTGCTCGGCGGTCAGTCCGCCGCGGCCGCGGCCGACAAAGACCACGATCGACTGGTTGACCTCCGCGACCGCGATCGGATGGCGCAGCCGGTAATCATCGGGAATGCCCGCCGTGGTGTCCAAATTGTCGGTATGCGTGCAGGCGCCGAGCGCGACGGCCGCGCCGATCAGCGTCCCCGCCACACGCAGCGCGCGATTGCGCATAAGGGATGATTTGGCTGTCATCGGTTCAAAATCCCATCCACCTCAGTCGGTGATAAAGCCGTATTTGCCGCGATAGTTTTGCGCCGGCTCGACCCGGCCCGGCACGCCATAGATGCGATTGATGTTGCCCAACAAGTCGGTCTGCGGATCGGAGGCCGACGCAAATCCGTCATCCGGGCGCGAGAGGTCCTTTTGCGCCACCGCGCGCACGATGTAGGGCGTCACAAGCACCATCAGCTCGGTCTGGTGGTTGACATAGTCGCGGCTGCGAAACAGCGACCCGAGAACCGGCACCTGCGCCAAACCGGGCAAGCCATTGATCGCCTGCTTGGTCTGGTCCTGGATCAAGCCCGCCATCGCCATTGAGCCGCCCGACGGAATTTCCAGCGTGGTATCGGCACGGCGGGTTTTGACGGACGGGACGATCAGGTTGTTCAGGTTGATCGCATTGTCGTTGGAGACTTCGGATACTTCCGTCATCACCTTCAGGCTGATCCGGCCTTCCGTCAGCACAAGCGGCGTGAAGTTAAGCGAGATGCCGAATTTCTTGAAAGTGACTGACGGCGCGCACTGCCCGATCGCGCCGGTTTGCGTCGTCGTGCAGGCCACGCCCGTGGGGACCGGAAATTCGCCGCCCGCGATGAAGGTTGCCGACTCGCCGGAAATTGCCGTCAGATTTGGCTCGGCCAGTGTTCGTACCACGCCTGCGCTTTCCATGGCCCGCAGGGTGGCTTGGACCGATGGAGTGGAGCCGAACGAGGTCGTGATGGTATTGCCGGAGACAAGGGGCGCACCGGTTGCCGTGAACGGATTGACGTTGTTGAAGTTCACGACGGCGGTGCCGTAATTCAAGGATCCGCTGAGGTCGATTCCGAGCTGCTTGATGATCGTGCGCGCGACTTCGGCGACCGTAACCCTCAGCATCACCTGATCGCGCCCGCGCACGACGATCGAGTTGACGACCTTGTCAGTGCCGCCGACCAGCCGCCCGGCGACATCCGCCGCCTGCTGCGCCTCGATCGGGCTCGACACCGACCCTGACAGCACCACGCCATCGCCGACGCCTTCGATGCGGACGTCGGCATTCGGTATCATCTGCCGGAGCGCGGCGCGCACGCCGTTGAGGTCCCGCGTCACCGCGATGTCATAGGCGGCGATCTGTTGTCCGTTGGCGTCGAAGAACACGATATTGGTCTGGCCGACCGCGGCGCCGATGATATAGGCGCGCTGCGACGAGCGGACCACGGCATTGGCGATCTTGGGGTCGGCGACGAGCACGTCCTTGATGTCACGCGGCAAGTCGATCACGACCGACTTGCCGATGCCGAGCGCAAGGAAACGCGCATTGGACTGGCCGCCGGCGACGGCGGGCGCGGACAGGCGATAGTCGCTCGCCACGACCGGCGTGAGCACCGGATTGAGCATCAGCGCGGCGACCGCCGCAAACGACAGGGCACGGACGGTGAAAGTCCGGATCGTGTGCTGGTTGACCCTGCATTTCATGACCTGGTCCTCGTCACTTCTGAATCGTCGTAGGCGCGGCAATGCCGTAGCGGACGACGTTGACGCTCTCTGCGCGCTTGCGGCTGAGGCCGTCGCCGATGTCGGACGTCTGATTGACGTCGGCGATGGAGCGCAATGCCAGCGACAGCGTGCCGGCCTGGCGCGCGGCGGCGAGGTCGGTCGCCTGATCCGGCTTCAATTCGAGGGTCACGGTCTTGCCGACCAGAACGTTCTGACCATCCTTTTCCTTCGGCGCCTGATCGATCGCGAGAACGCGAATGTTCGTCAGGACGATCTCGGACAGCACCACTTCCGGCATCGAAGGACGCTCCGGGTTTTTCACGCGCCGGGTCAGGATGACGTCGACCCGATCGTTCGGCAGGATGAAGCCGCCGGCGCCGGTTTCGGCGGAGATTTCCGTCGAGACCGCGCGCATGCCGGTCGGCAGGACCGCGGCCATGAAGCCCGCGCCATCGGCCTTCACCAGCTTTTGCTCGCGGATCGGCTCGCCGGCAATGAAGGTGCCGCGCGCGATCGAACCGGCGAACTGGGTCGCGGCGTCCGGGCGCTCGTTGCGGCGGATGAAGCTCGAGCTTGCGGAGGCTGCCGGCCAGGTCTGCCATTGCAGATCCTCCGGCTTGACGGTCTGGCCAAGGCCGATCTCGGATTTCGCGACCAGCACATCCACCGTCGGCAATTGCGCGACGGGAGGAGGAGCCGGCTTGTCGTCGGAACCGGCGACAAGATACGCGGCAACACCGCCCGCGCCGAGGGCGATGGACAGCACCAATATGCGTGCCCGATTCATACGCTTCACTTTCCACAATTACACTGCGACGCGGCTGTCGCTGTAACTGGAGTTGACCAGCTATTCGTCAAAGCATGGTTAATGAGGCGTATCTAAATCGCCTTAACGCATGGTTTATGCGTAACGATCAGCCGATCGCAAAGCGCGCGAGGTCGACGGCCTTCACCCACTCAGTCTCCGGGTAGATCGTCAGCGCGCCGATCGCGAGTGCGATACCGTAGGGGATACCGCTCTCCCTGGCGTGCAGTTTCATGAGCCAGGTCTGACCGGAAAGCGCGACGGGCATCGGCCATTGCCGGAACTGCAGGAGGAGCAGCGTCAGCGCGCCGCCGAATATGGACGCAACGAACAGATAGGTCATCACATGAGCAAAGCCGAACCAGAGCGCCGCAGCGCTTGCGAGTTTCGCATCCCCGCCGCCGACCCAGCCCATCGCGAAGCAGCCGAAGGCCAGCGCAAGCACGAGCACGCCGGCGCCGAGATGCGCGAGGATGGTGGCCATGCCCATGCCGCTTGCCAGCGCGAGAACGAAGAAGCCGGCGGCGAGCGCCAGCGACACGCGGTTCGAGATCGTCATCGTGAAGAGGTCGCTGGCGGCAGCGAACGCCATCAGGGACGGGAACAGCAGCAGGCGGGCGATATCGAGGATCATGATGCGAGGCAGGCCCAATGGAGATCGGTTCGCCGAACTCTAGAGCCGACAGGTTAAGCAATCGGGAAACAACGCCGCCGGCGTCACAGGACGACAACGATCCGGCTCGCGAGCATCACAAGCGCGAGCACCAGTGCAAGGCAGATCCAGCAGGCGGGCGCCCCGATGAGACCGGTTTTCGTCGGTGCTTGTTTTGTTGCCGCGAGCGCTGCAGGTTTATGCATGAGACGACGCCAGTCAAATGAAGTGCAAACAACAAAGGCCCCGGAAAGCCCGGGGCCTTTGCGACTCGGTACAGCAGTCGCTTACTTCAGCGAGCTGTTGATCGATGTGAACGTGCCGTTCAGCTTGGTGCCAAGGCCGTTGACCGCGGCGATGATCGCGAGGGAGATGCCGGCGGCAATGAGGCCGTATTCGATGGCGGTGGCGCCGGACTCGTCCTTCACGAAACGCGCAATAAGGTTCTTCATTAGCTAACTCCATGTACACGTGGCTGTCGAACTAGGTTTGGTCGAACCGGCGTTCTCAGCACCGTGACCAGGCGTCACCCTAAGATTGGAGAATTGCGGTGCAGTTAATTCGATCGCATAAAGGATGCTGCAATTAGCTGTTATTGCGCAGAGTAAATGTCCCATTAAGCGGTTCGCTACAATTTGAGCGTGGTTTCGATCGCGTGAATCAGGAAAGGAGTCGCGCGCGGCAAGAACGGTCGCTCCTTTCGACGCATTAATTGCCGGACTGCGGTAAAGGCCACTGTGCGCAGGGCCGAACGCTTGCGGCGCGCAACGCGAGGTTCACGCCTCCTTAATCGCGACAGAGTACCCCTTAGCCGACGCAGATTCAGTGAGGCGGTCATGTCCTCTCCCTCCATCTTCATGGAAGTGCTCGTGATGCTCGGCCAGACCATCGAGAAGGTGGTACCGATCACCATCGCTCTTGCGCTTCTGTTTTCCGTGCTCAGCCATTTCTGGGCCTGCAATCAGGCCGCACCCTGGTGGCGCAAGCGCGAGCTTGTCACCGACATGGTCTACTGGTTCTTCGTTCCGGTGTTCGCGCGGGTGATCCGGATCGGTCTGTTGGTCGTCGGTGCGGGCGTTATCTTCAGGATTCACGACGCCGATGCGTTGATCGCCTTCTACGATAATGGCCACGGTCCGTTGTCGCAGCTGCCATTGTGGGTTCAGGCGCTCTTGTTTCTCGTGCTGTCCGATTTCATGCTCTACTGGCTGCACCGGATGTTTCACGACGAGCTCTGGAAATACCACGCGGTCCATCATTCTTCCGAAGAGCTCGACTGGATTTCGGCGGCACGCTTCCATCCGATCAATCTGATCCTCGGCACGATCTCGGTCGACGTCATCCTGCTGATGGCGGGTATTTCGCCCAACATCATGCTCTGGGTCGGTCCGTTCACGACCTTCCATTCCGCCTTCGTTCACGCCAATCTCAACTGGACGCTTGGGCCGTTCAAATATGTGCTGGCGACGCCGGTGTTCCACCGCTGGCACCACACCGCGCTGGAAGATGGCGGCAACAGCAATTTCGCCGGCACATTTCCGCTCTGGGACATGCTGTTCGGCACATTCCGCATGCCGGAGGGTCGGATGCCGGAGAGCTACGGCAAGGATGAAGCGGCGATGCCATCGGAGATCGTTGGCCAGCTCGCGTTTCCGTTCCGGCGCCGATAGCGCCAAGTTTTGTGGGTTAATTTGCGGTTCTTTCACACATTGACGCCACACTCCCCGCGTCGGGCGCCGGTTCCGCAGCGTATCGCTTTTGCCGGCTAGTCAACGTCCCGGGGTAAGATATGTCATTGTGTTCCCTGAGTAATCTTGCACGCTTCCGATTCTCAATGGCGGTTGGCGTATTGCTGTGGCCGCTTGCCGTCATGGCTGAGCCGACCATTGCCGTCAATGTCGACCAGGCCAAGCTTGTCAAATTGCCGACCCGCGTTACGACCATCGTGGTCGGCAATCCCCTGATCGCCGACGTCACGCTGCAGAACGGCGGCATTATCGTCGTCACCGGCAAGGGCTATGGCGCGACCAATTTCATCGCCATGGACCGCAGCGGCGAGGTTCTGGTGGATCGCGTCATACAGGTCGAGGGGCCGACCGACCAGCTCGTCACGGTCTACCGGGGCGTGGACCGCGAGACCTATAGCTGCATGCCGGTGTGCCAGCGCCGCATGACGCTCGGCGACGGCGACACCTATTTCAAATCGGTATCCGATCAGGCCAATCAGCTCGCCGGCCAGGCAAGCGGCACTGCGGTCGCCTCGGGTGGAGGCAAAGCCCCATAGCGGTTGGCGTTCGTGCGGCCCGGCTTGCGGGTCGCTAACCGTCCAAAATGGTTAATGCCGTCTTAACCGCCCGGTCCGGCTCGCGCGGGCCACGCGCAACACTTCGACAATCAGTTTCCGCTAATCCTTTGCGCATATGTCCGCCGCACAGGGATATTGCCCGATGTCGTCGCCCGCCGCTTCAACTGTCTCGTCTCGCTCGCTGCTGCGCCGGTTTCGGCGCAATCGAAAAGGCGCTGCCGCCGTTGAGTTTGCATTTATCGCGCCGATGTTCTTCGCGCTGCTGTTCGCCATCATCGAGACCGCGCTGATGTTTCTGGCCACCCAGGTGCTGGAGACAGTTACACAGGACTCCGCACGCCTGGTTCTCACCGGGCGGGTGCAGACTGAGCAGCTGGCGGCCAGCCAGCTGCAGGCCTGTCCGCTGCAACCCGATCCGACGAGGCCGCCAGACCCGCAGGGACAGTTCAAGTGCCTGGTCTGCGCCAATATCCCCGCGCTGTTCACTTGCAATGGCATTTACGTGGACGTGCAGAGCTTTAACGCGTTCTCCGCGATCACGATCAACAGCCAGATCAACGGCGGCGCTTTCGTCAACAACATGCAGTACAGCCCGGGGGGACCCGGGGACATCGTGGTCGTCAGGGTTTTCTACCAGTGGCCGCTGTTTGTGACGGGGCTGGGCTACAACATCGCCAACCTGTCGGGCAATCAGCGCCTGCTGGTGGCGACCGCGGCGTTCCAGAACGAGCCGTATTAGCGTCGGGGAGTTTCAGCTATGGAATCGACGTCCCGTTTTCTGATGCAGGCAAACCGCACGGCACGCAATTTCCTGACGGACTGCAGCGGCGTCGGAGCCGTCGAGTTCGCTTTCATTGCGCCGCTGATGCTGGTGATGTTCTTCGGCACGGTCGAGTTCGCGCAAGGCGTCGGCGCTAACCGCAAGGTCACCATCATGGCCCGCACGCTGTCCGACCTGACGTCCCAGAACACCACGGTCACGTCGACCCAACTCAACAATTTCTTCGCTGCGGCGACCGCGATCATGACGCCCTATTCGGCAACGCCTGTGCAATCGACGATCTCGGAGCTCTATATCGATCCCAACACGCAAACGGCGCGCGTCCAGTGGAGCGTTGGATCGGCCGTGCGCGCGCAGGGCTCGACAGTTACGATTCCGTCGCAACTGATCGCAAGAGATGCGCAGAACAACGTCGCTGCAAACCAATACCTGATCTACAGTGAGGTCACGTATCAATACGTGCCGACGATCGGCTATGTGATGGCTCCAAGCGGGGTCAATCTGAGGGACACATCCTATACGCGACCACGCGAATCGACCTGTGTCATGTACAATACGCAAGTCTGCACCACTTATTGACGCAAGCGCGAGTGCCGGTGTGCGTCACGTTCGAATAGTTTGCCGCTCCGATCCGCGGCGCAGGAGTTCGCGTTAAGCTTGATCCATTCTGATCGATTTGGACAAGAATACGCGGGTCTCCGGTTACGGAGCTTTGACTTTGGCAGTGTCTTTGGAAACCGAGCTGCCGCGTGGGCGGGCATCGACCTGATTTTCGGCGGTTGGGTTTACCACTCGTTCAGCCGCCGTGCGCCAAAATAGCGGCAGACTTCCAATCGAATTGGTGGCCGCCATGATTCATGCTTCCATTTTCCGTCGTGTTGCCCGGGCCGCAAGCCGCTTCATCCGCGCAAAGGACGGCAACATTGCGGTGACTTTCGGCATCGCATCGGTGCCTCTCTTCTGTTTCGTCGGCGCGGCGATCGACTACAGCCGCGCCGCCACCGCACGCACCGCCATGCAGGCGGCTCTCGATTCCACCGTGCTGATGGTTGCGAAGGATCTTTCGGCGGGGGTGGTCCAGCCGGCCAACGTCAATACCGCAGCCGGCTCTTACTTCCAGGGCCTGTTCTACAGCTACACAACCGCCAGTCATAGGGACGCCTATGTCGATTCTATCGCGGCGACCTACACGGCTTCCAGCGGCAACACGCCGGCAACCATCTCCGCCGTCGCGAGCGGTCACATCGATACCGCCTTCATGAGGGTGGCGGCTCTGCTTGTTCCGGGCGGCACGGGGTTCGCGACGATGGCTTTCTCCTCGTCGTCCACCTCCACCTGGGGCAACGTGAAGATGCGCGTGGCGCTGGTGCTCGACAACACGGGATCGATGGCCCAGAACAACAAGATCGGCGCGCTGAGAACCGCTGTAGCCGGATCCGGCGGCCTGATCGACCAGCTGAGTGCGCTCTCGCACAACTCGGGCGACGTCTATATTTCGATCGTTCCTTTCGCCAAGGTCGTCAACCTGCCGTCCGGCTTTTCCCCTAGCAACATCGACTGGACCGACTGGCTGAACCCGCCGACCGCGCAGCCAAACAACAGCAACCATGGTTATACGGTCCCGCTTCCTCCCAAATGGCACGCGATCGGGCCCGGTGCGAATTGCCCGTTTGGAAGCTCCAACGGTTATCAATTCGGCTGCACGAGTGGCTCCGCCACCGGCGCAGCGGCCGCGACAACTATTCCTTCAAGCGGCCTCATTTGCCCCGGCGCCGACAGCAAAACGGGCGCATTCTACAATGGCTGCTGGACCAGCGAGCCGACCGGAAATACCGAAACCTTCTGTTCCGGATCGTCGTCCTGCAGTTGCAGCGGCATTCCCGGCAGTTCTAGCTGCTCCTGCACCGGCAGCGGCGCTACCAAGACCTGCAGCGCCAGAACTTATATCCACAATTGGACTCAGCCCGGGCTGAACCCGCTTCCGAAGGTCGGATATACGAACCGCCACTGGACTGCGGCTAGTCCGACTCCAACTGTCGATAACAACTACACCGCCGCCTCGACCAACCCGACCAGCACCTGGGATGGCTGCGTAACGGACCGCACGCAATCCAACGACACCACGGGAGTCCAGCCCAGCAGCGGTGACGTCACAACGCAGTTTCCCGCCCAACAGTGGTGGGGCCAAAGCTCCAGCAGCAAGGGCTTTTGCGATTCCAGCTCCAACCCGCAGTTGGAACCCATTATTCCGCTGAGCCAAAGCTGGTCAGCGCTCAAGACTGCGATCAATGCGATGCAGCCGACCGGCAGCACCAATCAGGCCCTCGGTCTGGCCTGGGGTTGGCAGTCGCTGATTCCGGGCGGGGTTCTGAACGCGCCGGCGGAGGATTCGAACGTGACCTACAACAGGGTGATCATTCTGCTGTCGGACGGTCTGAACACCCAGGACCGCTGGCCCGACTATGGCGACGGCAGCACCCAGCAAACCGGGAGTGGCGACGCGCAGTTTCCAGGCAAGATCGACGCCCGGCAGAGAATTCTGTGCGACAACCTTAAGAACGCTAGGGACAGCCAGAATCGGCCCATGTACACGATCTACACGATCCAGGCGAACACGGCGACGCCTGCCGATCCGACCTCGGCTATTCTGCAGTATTGCGCGAGCAGTCCTGACAAGTTCTACGAACTGACCAGCTCCAGCGAGATCATCACGACGTTCCAGTCTATCGGGACCGCGCTAAGCAAGCTCAGGGTCGCCATGTAGGTCGCTCAAGCGATCAAACATGCCACCGTCCATCAAACCCCGGCAGGAGAGGCAGGGTTTGTCAAAGGCCGCGCTCAGCGCGGCCTTTTGCCATGATGTCTCAAGGCAGGATGTCCCGGCAGGAGCCGGGGAGATCGCTTAGCCAGAAACGCGCAAATTGTCGGCCGACGACTTGCCCGAGCGGCGGTCGGCGACGATCTCGTAGGAGACCTTCTGACCTTCGCGCAGCGTTCCAAGCCCGGCCCGTTCAACGGCACTAATGTGCACGAACACGTCCTTGCCGCCGTCATCCGGCTGGATGAAGCCATAGCCCTTGGTTGCGTTAAACCACTTCACGGTCCCCATGCTCACGGGATAGTCCCTTCTCAGATATAAAATTTTCTAAGCCCACTTAATGGTGGGCTGGCGAGATCGAATTTTTGGAAGGGTCGTCAGCGTTCTGAACCGGCTATACCGGTGGATAGCTAATGTCGTCCGGCCGAAAATCGATATGCATATTTTATGGGAAGCAGGCCCCCAAAACAATCCTGAGGGGCGCGATTTTTTCGGCCAGCCGCGATTGCGACATGCGGCCGGCGCGTCGACATCAAGCTGTCACCTGCGCTGGACCATGCAAAATGCTGCTTATCTGCGCCGGAACTGGCCGCCCCGCTGCGCAGCGCCGCGCGGGGCTCCGCCGCTCGGCGCGCTGCCCGGACGCTCGTCCTTGTGGCGGAAAATCAACCGCCCCTTTTCGAGGTCGTAGGGCGACATTTCGACCGTGACCCGGTCGCCGGCCAGCGTCTTGATCCGGTTCTTCTTCATCTTGCCCGCGGTGTAGGCGACGATCTCGTGGCCTGCATCGAGTTGCACGCGGTAGCGCGCATCGGGAAGGATTTCGGTGACCAGTCCTTCGAACTGGATCAGTTCTTCTTTCGCCATGGGTGTCTCCAGATCGATCGACGGCTAGTGCTGGTGGTTGCGCTTGGGCTTGTGTTGGTGGTTCGGTCGCGGTTCGCGATGCAGGAAGGCAACGCCTTGAATTCCTTCAGCCTTGTCGCCACGCGGCGGCCGATGCGGCTCTGTACGGTTGGCTTGCAGGGCGCCACTCTTACCACCGTTGCGGTGGCGGCGGCGAGGTCCTTTCGCCTTCGGAACCACCTCGTGACTCCGCGCGGTTTGGGGACGGGGCGCCGGTCGGCCGGGGCGGTGCTGCTGCACCGCCTGGTCGCGCTGGCCAGGTTCTCGATGGATCTGGGTGCGGCGGTCTTCCCGCGGCAACGCGATGCGGATCAGCCGTTCGATGTCGCGCAGATAGCCGAGTTCCTCGGCGCCCGCGACCAGCGAGATCGCGACACCGTCGGCGCCGGCCCGCGCGGTGCGCCCGATGCGGTGGACGTAGGTCTCCGGCACATTGGGAACATCGAAATTCACGACATGGCTGATGCCGTCGACATCGATGCCGCGGGCGGCGATGTCGGTGGCGACCAGGGTGCGGATCTCTCCGGACCGGAACGCGGCCAGCACCCGCTCGCGGTGGTTCTGCGACTTGTTGCCGTGAATGGCGTTGGCCGCAATCCCGGCCTTCGAAAGCCCCTTCACGACCTTGTCCGCGCCGTGCTTGGTGCGGGTGAACACCAGCGCGCGATCGACCGACTCCTGCTTCAACAGCTGGGCCAGGAACGCGGCCTTGGCCGAGTGGTCGACCTGGATGATGCGCTGGGTAACGCGCTCGACCGTCGAGGACACCGGCGTCACCGCAACGCGCGCCGGATCGCGGAGCATTTGTTCGGCGAGTTCGGCGATGTCCTTCGGCATGGTGGCCGAGAACAGCAACGTCTGCCGCTTCTGCGGCAGCTTGGCCACGATTTTCCGGATGTCGTTGATGAAACCCATGTCCAGCATGCGGTCGGCCTCGTCGAGCACGAGGAATTCGACCTGATTGAGCCGCAACGCGTTGGATTGCACGAGGTCGAGCAGGCGGCCGGGCGTGGCGACCATGACTTCGACGCCGCCGAGCACGGAGCGGACCTGGCGGCCCATCGGGACGCCGCCGATAGCCAAGGCTGAAGTCAGGCGAATGTGGCGTCCATAGGCTTTGAAACTTTCGAGGATCTGGCCGGACAGTTCCCGCGTCGGGCTCAGCACCAGGACACGGGTTGCCTTTGGCTGCGGCTTGATGCGGTTTTCCAGGAGGCGGTTCAGGATCGGAAGCGCAAAGGCTGCGGTCTTCCCGGTACCGGTCTGCGCGATGCCGACAATGTCACGTCCAGTCAGCGCAATCGGGATGGTCTGGGCCTGAATCGGGGTTGGCGTGACGTAGCTTTCTTCACGAAGCGCTCGCTGAAGTGGATCGGCGAGGCCGAAGTCTTGAAAGGAGGTCAAAAGAGAGGGTCTTTCCATAAAGGTCAAAACGCGCGCCCCCTCGGCATGGCCGCGGGACGCGAATGACGCGTGGTGAAGACACCCGCGTGTCTGGGGCGTCGGTTGTTAGGAGCTGAAGGGGCAAGCCAGAAACCCGTCAAAATTCATGGGGTTCGATAACACGCGGCTTGCGACGACCTGATTCTCAAGGTCTTGTGAGATCATATGGAACACGAACGCGGCGCTTTCAAGGTCGTCGGCGGCATTACATTGGGAAACCCATAGCCGAGCCCACGAAAATCAAGCGCGACATCATCGGAAATCTTGAGCCTTTGCGTTTGCGACGCGAAAGAATCGCTTGCCGCAAATTTAGCCATTCTGTCACAATTGCCTATCAACTGTACAGTTTGCCAATATCGCATACATTTTTTCTGCATAATTATTGAGCAATTTTTCGCCAAAACCTCCTGATCGAGGCAAAATTCGAAAAATATATCAATAAGTTATCCCCCTTCCTGACCGTGGCATGGTTCTTGCGATTCCGTTAACGCACGCGGCCATGGGGCCGTTCGCAGGCGTCAAACGCCTGCGCCAGGGAGAGGATACCTCATGCATATTCAAACAACTCACGATGTAGCGACGCCTATCAGCCGCCGCCGCTGGCTGGCGGCCACCGCCGGCCTCGTTCTCGGCCTCGCCGGCATTACCGGTGCCAAGGCTGCGGACGACACGATCAAGGTCGGCGTTCTGCACTCGCTCTCAGGCACCATGGCGATCAGCGAAACCACGCTGAAAGACACCATCCTCTTCCTGATCGACGAGCAGAACAAGAAAGGCGGCGTGCTCGGCAAGAAGCTCGAGGCTGTGGTCGTCGATCCCGCCTCGAACTGGCCGCTCTTTGCCGAAAAAGCGCGTGAGCTGATCACCAAGGACAAGGTCGCGGTCGTGTTCGGCTGCTGGACCTCGGTGTCGCGGAAGTCCGTGCTGCCGGTATTCAAGGAGCTCAACAGCATCCTGTTCTATCCCGTTCAGTACGAGGGCGAGGAGAGCGAGCGCAACGTGTTCTACACGGGCGCTGCGCCGAACCAACAGGCGATCCCCGCGGTCGACTACCTGATGAAGGAAGAAAAGGTGAAGCGCTGGGTGCTCGCGGGCACCGACTACGTCTATCCGCGCACCACCAACAAGATCCTGGAAGCCTATCTGAAGTCGAAGGGAGTCGCCCAGGACGACATCATGATCAACTACACGCCGTTCGGCCATAGCGACTGGCAGACCATCGTCGCCGACATCAAGAAGTTCGGCTCGGCCGGAAAGAAGACCGCCGTGGTCTCGACCATCAACGGCGACGCCAACGTGCCGTTCTACAAGGAGCTCGGCAACCAGGGCATCAAGGCGACCGACATTCCGGTGGTCGCGTTCTCGGTGGGCGAGGAAGAACTCGCCGGCATCGACACCAAGCCGCTGGTCGGCCACCTCGCCGCCTGGAACTACTTCGAGTCGATCAAGACGCCTGCGAACGAGAAGTTCATCAAGGAGTGGCAGGCCTACACCAAGAACCCGAAGCGCACCACCAACGACCCGATGGAAGCGCATGTGATCGGCTTCGCCATGTGGGTGAAGGCGGTCGAGAAGGTGAAGTCGACCGATCCGGACAAGGTGATCGACGCGCTGCCCGGCATCGAGGCGCCAAATCTGACGGGCGGAATCTCCAAGATGCTGCCCAACCACCACATCACCAAGCCGGTGTTCATCGGCGAGATCAAGGCCGACGGCCAGTTCAACGTTGTCTACAAGACCAAGGACCTGGTTCCTGGCGACGCGTGGTCGAAGGAGCTGGAAGGCTCCAAGGACCTGATCGGCGACTGGGTCGGCAAGAAGTGTGGTAACTACAACGTCAAGACCAACAAGTGCCTCGGTTCGGGCACCTGATCAGGTCGCCGCGCTGACAAGAAAACGAAGAAGGCGGCACGTCGCCGCCTTCTTTTTCCTTCTGCCGGGGTTGTCCAGTGCTTGCCAATGCATTTTGTCGCGCCATTGCGATTGCCGCCATCCTGATTGCCTTCGCCCTGCCTGCCTTCGCCGGGCCGTTTGAGGATGCAGTCGGCAAATTCGCCAACGACGAGTTTTCCGATACCGAAGAAGCGATCGGTGTGGTGGCCGCCTCCGGCAACCCGCTCGCCTATCCCATCATCAGCGCGCTCCAGGAGGAGCGCCTGATGGCCGATCCCGACACCAAGAAAGTCTACATCAAGCAGGCTGACGGCAAGATCATCGATGCCGCGACAGGAGAGGCGGTTGCTGCGCTGCCGGACCGCGCAAGCGCGGTGAGCCTCAACAACCGCTTGCGTCGCACGCTCGATGCCGCTCTCGGCGGCCTGACACTATTGTCGCCGGATCCTGCAACGCGCATCACCGCCGCGCAATCGGTCTTCAAGTCGCGTGAGGAAAGCGTGCTGCCGACGGTCGAAAGCGCGCTTGCGAAGGAGACCAACAAGGCCGCGAAGACCGCGCTCGGCGAAGCGCGCGCGGCGATCCTCCTGTTCAAACCGGATGCTTCCGAGGTCGACAAGCTCGAGGCGGTTGCCACCATCAAGGCGCGCGGCGACCAGGAGGCGATGGCGATGCTGAGCGCGGTCGGCAGCGATCAGCCGCAAAGTGTCGTCAAGGCTGCAGCGGCTGGAGTATCTGCGATCCAGAGCAAGCTTGCGATGTGGTCGGGGGTGCAGAATGCCTGGTACGGCCTCTCGCTCGGCTCGGTGCTTCTGCTGGCCGCAATCGGGCTTGCCATCACCTTCGGCGTGATGGGCGTGATCAACATGGCCCATGGCGAGATGGTGATGCTCGGCGCCTATACCACCTTCGTCGTGCAGGATTTGATCCGCTCGAACAATCCCGCGCTGTTCGACTACTCCCTGCTGATTGCGGTGCCTCTGGCGTTTCTGGTCGCAGGCCTCGTCGGCATCCTGGTCGAGCGCACGATCATCCGCTTCCTCTACGGCCGGCCGCTGGAGACGCTGCTTGCAACCTGGGGCCTGTCGCTGATCCTGCAGCAGGCGGTCAGAAGCGCCTTCGGCCCGACCAACCGCGAGGTCGGCAATCCCTCCTGGATGAGCGGCGCATTCGAACTCGGCCAGATCACCATCACCTACAACCGGCTGTGGATTCTCTGCTTCACACTTGCCGTATTCGCGCTCCTGCTCCTGATGCTGCGCTTCACCGCGCTCGGGCTTGAGATGCGGGCAGTGACGCAGAACCGACGCATGGCGGCGTCGATGGGGATCGCGACCTCGCGCGTCGATGCGCTGACCTTCGGCCTCGGCTCCGGTATTGCGGGAATTGCGGGCGTGGCCCTGTCGCAGATCGACAATGTCAGCCCCAATCTCGGGCAGAGCTACATCATCGACAGCTTCATGGTGGTGGTGTTTGGCGGCGTCGGCAATCTCTGGGGTACGCTGGTCGGCGCCTTCACGCTCGGCATCGCCAACAAGTTCCTGGAGCCGGTGGCCGGTGCCGTGCTCGGCAAGATCGCGATCCTGGTGCTGATTATCCTGTTCATCCAGAAACGCCCGCGAGGCCTGTTCGCGCTGAAGGGACGGGCGGTGGAAGCATGATGCCGCATGTGCTCACGCGCTCGCTCGATCGCGCCGCGACCATCTTTATCCTCGTGGTCGCGGCCTGTGGGATTCTGATTCCGCTTTCGAACCTGCTGTTGCCGGCCGGCTCCTTCCTCCAGGTGCCGACCTATCTGGTGGCGCTGTGGGGCAAATATGTCTGCTACGCGATCCTTGCGCTGTCGATCGACCTGATCTGGGGCTATTGCGGAATTCTCTCGCTCGGCCATGGCGCGTTCTTCGCGCTCGGCGGCTATGCCATGGGCATGTATCTGATGCGCCAGATCGGCGCCCGTGGCGTCTATGGCAATCCGGATTTGCCCGACTTCATGGTGTTTCTGAACTACCCGAAACTGCCGTGGTACTGGAACGGCTTCGACATGTTCTGGTTTGCCGCGCTGATGGTGATCCTTGTCCCCGGCCTGCTCGCGTTCTGCTTCGGCTGGTTCGCGTTCCGCTCCCGTGTCACCGGCGTCTATCTCTCGATCATCACGCAGGCCATGACCTACGCGCTGCTGCTTGGCTTTTTCCGCAACGATTTCGGCTTTGGCGGCAACAATGGGCTGACCGATTTCAAGGACATTTTGGGCTTCAACGTGCAGGCCGCCGGCACGCGCGGCGCGCTGTTCGCCTTGAGCTGCCTTGCGCTGATCGTCGCCTTCCTGATCTGCCGCGCGGTCGTGACCTCGAAGCTCGGCAAGGTCTTGATCGCGATCCGCGATGCCGAGTCGCGCACCCGTTTCATCGGCTACCGCGTCGAATCCTACAAGCTGTTCGTCTTCACGCTGTCGGCCTGCATGGCCGGCGTCGCCGGCGCGCTCTATGTGCCGCAGGTCGGCATCATCAATCCAAGCGAATTCGCGCCCGGCAACTCCATTGAGGCCGTGATCTGGGTCGCGGTCGGCGGCCGCGGCACGCTGGTCGGCGCGGCGCTTGGCGCCGTCGTCGTCAATTACGCAAAGACCTTCTTCACCTCCGGCCCGCTCGCGCCCTATTGGCTGTTCATGCTCGGCGCGATGTTCGTGCTGGTCACGCTGCTCCTGCCGAAGGGTATCGTCGGCACCTTCAACAGCTGGTGGCTGCCGTTCAAGGCAGGGCGCATCACGCCGAATGAAGCGAGCGCCGCGCGCGAGGACGGCGTCAGCGAACCGAAGATGGCGGAGTGAGCGATGATCGCAACCGATGGCCGCGCCACCTCCGCACTGCTCTATCTCGACGGGGTTTATGTTGCCTTCGATGGCTTCAAGGCCATCAACAATTTGTCGCTGACGCTCGCGCCGGGCGAGATGCGCGCCATCATCGGCCCGAATGGCGCCGGCAAGACCACCATGATGGACATCATCACCGGCAAGACCAAGCCGGACCAGGGCACGGTGCTGTTCGACG
>Ga0335080_10000714_pt1 | contig 31050 bp, 19 predicted proteins | sample Lox_Sample_34_FD_206720 | JGI IMG/M metagenome (GOLD analysis project Ga0335080, IMG submission 206720) | Soil microbial communities from Loxahatchee National Wildlife Refuge, Florida, United States - Lox_Sample_3.4 | ecosystem: Environmental > Terrestrial > Soil > Wetlands | place: USA... | reverse complement strand
ATTGCGAGTCGAGCACGTGGCGGCCCATTCCGATGGCAGGCCGAGCCTGCCCGATGTGATGCGGCATCTTGCCAAGTACGACATCACCAGCGTGCTCATTGAAGGTGGCTCGACGGTGAATTGGAATGCGCTTTCGTCGGGCATGGTCGACAAGTTGTTCCTGTTCTACGCGCCGAAGATCATGGGCGAAGGCGCAGTGCCTTTCGTAGCAAGTGCGAGCCGAGAGCACACTCACGTTGCCCTCACGGCTCGGCGGTTACGGCTGCATCAGTTTGGCGAGGATTTCGCGGTTGAGGCATATCTCCGGGATCCTTATCAGGACTGACGGTCGATCATTTCGCCATTTATATCGGGAGGTCTTATATGTTTACGGGAATCATCCAGGAAGTTGGAGAAATCACGAAGATTACAGAGCTGGGCGAGAATCGACGCCTGACAATCGCAGCCAAGAGTACTCCCAAGGAACTGAAAACTGGGCACAGCATCTCGGTCAGCGGCGTTTGTCTAACTGCGCTCGACATTCAGCCCAATTCCTTTTGCGCTGACCTCGCACCGGAGACATGGGAACGGACATCATTCTCGCGGATTCACGAGGGTGCGCTCGTCAACCTCGAACTGCCGATGAAAGTCGATGGCCGATTTGACGGCCACATCGTGCAGGGTCACGTCGACGGCGTCGGGAAGTTGGTCGAGTTCGAACGCATCGTCGATTCGGAAAACCGGGAGTCGGAAAACTGGTGGCTGCACATCGAACTTCCGCCGGAGGTTGAGAAGTACACGGTATTTAAGGGGTCGATTTCGATTGAAGGCATCAGCTTGACGGTGGCAAAGCTGGAGAAGAATCGTTGTACCATTGCAATTATTCCGCACACGGTGGAACTTACGAATTTGGAGTCGTTGAAGCCAGGAGATCCGGTCAATCTTGAAGCTGACGTGATTGCCAAATATGTTGAGAAGATGATGACGCGCGACGCGCGGAGATCGCTGAGCATCGAAGAGCTGGTAAAGCAGGGATTCTAGAAGGAAGCAGTTCCGCATTCATCCCATGGCCGCGAAGACTCATAACAGCCGTGCGCTCTTCCTGAACCGTGAAGAGTCGTGGCTGAAGTTTAACTGGCGAGTGCTCGAGGAAGCCGAGGACGCGAACAACCCGCTGCTCGAGCGCGTGAAGTTCCTCGCCATCACCGCCAGTAATCTCGACGAGTTCTTCGAAATCCGCGTCGGAGGCCTGCTCCAGCAACTGGAAGATGGTCAGAACGCAACGACCTCCGGCGGCTTGAGCATGGTCGAGGAGCGCGAGTTGATCAATCGCGCCACCCACAAGTTCGTCGAAGAGCAATACTCCTGCTGGAACGCCCGTCTGCGACCCGTGCTTGCCGAGCAAGGCATTCGGGTGCTCGGCATCCACGAACTCGATGAGCCCGCCCAGGTCTTCGTGGAAGACTATTGTGAGCGCGAACTCGACCCGTTGCTGACTCCCGTAACGGTCGATCCGTCGCACCCTTTTCCGCGTGTGATCAACAAAGCACTGTGTGTTGCGCTCCTACTGCGGCGGCGGCGACGCTCCTCCCTCACCTATACCGGCGTGGTAACCGTCCCCCGCGCCTTGCCGCGCCTCATTCGCGTTCCCTCGCGAAGCACACTGGACTTCATTTTCCTCGCCGACCTTGTTCTTCACCATGCCACACGCATGTTCAAGGGATACGATATCGTTTCGTCGGCCGCGTTTCGCGTAACCCGCAACAGCAATCTTTACCTGCAGGAGGAGGAATCGCGCAATCTGCTCGAGTCCGTGCGTGCGGAGCTGCACAACCGGCGCAAGGGCGACGCCGTGCGCATGGAGATCGAGTCTGCTGCCGATCCCGAGATCATCGAGCGGCTGCGCACCGTCTTCGAGCTGGAGCCGTGGCAGGTGTTCCCCGTCGATGGCCCGGTCAACCTTTCGCGCCTTTTCAATGTTTACGAGGGAACCGAGCGGCCTGACCTGAAATTCGGCGCGTTTGTGCCGCGCGAGTTACGATTGACCGCGAAGTCGCGCGATCTGTTCGAAGAATTGCGGCGGCACGATATTCTGCTGCACCATCCATTCGACTCTTACGATGCGGTCATTTCGTTCATACAGTCGGCTGCCGATGATGACAACGTGCTCTCGATCAAACAGACGCTCTATCGCACCAGCGAGCGTTCGTTGATTGTTCCCGCCTTGATCTCCGCCGCCGCGCGCAAAGAAGTTACCGCCGTGGTGGAACTGAAAGCGCGCTTCGACGAGGCTTCCAACATCCGCTGGGCGCGCGATCTGGAGGACGCCGGCGTGCAGGTGTTTCATGGGCTGGTCGGATTGAAGACGCATTGCAAGCTTTCTCTCCTGGTTCGGCGCGACCCTGATGGCCAGACCCGCCGCTACGCACATCTCGGCACCGGTAATTACAACGCTTCCACTGCGCGCTTTTATACCGACCTCAGCCTGCTGACCGCCGACCCGGAAATCACGGCAGCTGTGCAGGATGTTTTCAGTTTTTTAACCGCTTATGCGGAGCATCCGGACTATGGTCCGTTGATGGTCGCGCCCCTGGACCTGGCCGAGCGATCCATGGCTCTGATTGAACGTGAAGTGGAACATGCGCGCCAGGGGCGACCGGCGCGCATCGTGGCCAAAATGAATTCGCTTGTCGACAAGGACATGATCGAGTGCCTGTACCGGGCATCCCAAGCAGGAGTGGACATCGAACTTCTGGTGCGCGGGATGTGCTCGCTGCGGCCCGGCATCCGCGGCCTCAGTCACCGCATTCATGTGCGCAGCATCGTCGGCCGTTTTCTCGAGCACAGCCGCATCTTCTGCTTCGAAAACGGAGGCGAGCCGGAAGTCTATCTGGGTAGCGCTGACTGGATGTCGCGGAATCTCCACGAGCGCGTCGAGGTTCTGTTCCCGATCAAGGATCGCCTTCTCCGCGAGCGCGTTCTGCATGAGATACTCGCGGCCTACCTCGCCGATAACCTAAAAGCAAGATTCCTACAGAAAGACGGGCGCTATTTGCGCGCCTGGCAATCGAGCACCGGTCGCGGCAAGCGCCCGCCCCGCGGACGAGCCGCCTTCAATGCCCAAGACTTCCTGATTGCTCTGGCGGAGGGCACGCGATCACCGGAGGACATTCCAGAGCCCGTCCGACGCGGCGCGTCTGTGGTATCGTTACAGGCCTGATTGCAAGCGCTGACGGCTTTGTGCATCGCAATCGTAAGGCTGATTGCGGCCGTTTACCGACACATCAGCACATAGGACCTGAAACTGCTTCACAGCGCTTCGGTTAGAACATCATATGTTTGTTTACTTCTTACGCCACGCCAGCGCGGGGCAGCGCAGCTTCGGCACCAGCGCGAAAAAAGATGAAAAGCGCGCACTCGACAAGGATGGCATCGAGCAGTGCGGATACATCGGCCGGGCGCTCGCGGCTCTCGGGGTGCAGGTCGAAATCATCATCACCAGCCCTTTGAAACGCGCCAGCCAGACGGCCGCGCTGGTGGGGAACGAAATGGGGCACGAAGGCAAGCTGGTCAAGGAGAATGCCCTGCGGCCCGAGGCGGGATTTGCCGAATTTCAGAAAATGCTGGAAAAGTACGCACGACAGGACTCCATTCTGTTGGTCGGCCACAATCCCAATCTGCGCGATTTCCTTGGGCGAGTAATCAGTGATACCGGTTGCGAAGCTGTCATCGAGCTCAAAAAAGGAGCGGTTGCCAAAGTCGAAATGCGGCGCAACGCCGGCTCGCTCAGTTGGTGCATCACCCCGCGGATCCTGCGCACGCTTCACTCGGCGGCCACGGAAAGTTCGCGCCCAAAGACCTCACGAAAATAAGCGCTGTCCTTTTCGATGGCCCACACTTCCAAATCCACACTGGTATTGCCCCGCGCCGCCAGCTTCATCGAAACGCGCCCGTTGCGAGCGGAGACTCCCATCCGCGCCACGGTTTGACTCCTGCCGATATTCACCGCACGCGCCATGCGCAGCAACACAGATGCTTTCTTCACCGACTCCTGCTCCTCCGGACTGAGAGCATTCATTGGACCATCTCCCGGCGTCGGCCGCGACTTTCCGAGATAGCGCGCAATCGATCCGATGATTCGCCTTTGCTGCGGCGTGTATCCCAGGATTTCGGAATTGGCGATGATGTAGTACGTGTGCCGATGATGGCCGTTGCGGTTCACGTAATCGCCAACTTCATAAAGCATAGCCGCAGCCGACAGCCACTCCCGGTATTCGGGCGGCAGCTGATGCACCGACTTCAGCGCGGAGAATAGTTGCAAGGCCGCGTCGCGTACATGCAGCGCGTGATGCAAGTCCACGCGGTAGTGTTCGACGGCACGCTTGATCGATTCCCAGCGCTCGGACTCAATCGCGCGCCCGGAGCGCGTGCTGCGATCGTGCTCGGCCGCCATCTGGGCCAGAATTCCGTCGCGCAATCCAAGCGGGGAATAGCGGAACGCCGATAGATGGCAACGCTCCAGCAGCTCTCCGTATGCAACTGCTCCCGCGCAGATAATTTCCGCGCGCCGGGGGCCGATGCCGGGCACTCTCTGCCGTTCCTCGAGCGTCATGCGCGTGATCTGCTTCACGATGCGACGCATCATTTCGCGCCTCACCGGGACAGCAGCACGACGCTTCTTTGGCCGCGCCAGATGGCTCGCAATGGCACCCAGGGCATCAGCTGTGCCAGAGGTCGCGATCACGGTTCCAACTCGAGCAGCACGAATCCGGTTCTGGATGCGCCCGACTTCGCGTGTCACGAAACTCTGGAGTTGCTTTAGTTCCCTTTTGCGCGGCGGATCGTGCTTCAGGAATTCGTTGGTAAGACGCACCGCGCCCAGCGGCAGGCTCACCGTGTCGCGAATGTGGCCCGCACGGGAAAGCGTGAGTTCGCAGCTGCCGCCACCGAGATCGACCAGCAAAACGCTCGAGGCGCCGAGCCGCGCGTGAGAAACAATTCCCAGGTGAATCAGTCGCGCTTCCTCCAGGCCGGAAATAACTTCAATGGTCCAGCCCGTGGTCGACCGCACCCATTCGAGGAAAGCGTGCGAGTTGCGCGCGTCGCGGAGGGCAGCGGTTGCAACCACGCGAACTCCATCCGTCCCGCACTCCTGGATCGCACGATGGAAACGCCGGAGCACGCGAACCGTCTCCGACATCGCCTCGGGCGCCAGCAAACCGCTGGAAAAAACTCCCTCACCCAGCCGCGTGACCTCCCGGTCCTCGTGTACTTCCCGCAGGTGGCCGGCATGCAGGCGGGCAATCTTCAGGCGGACCGAGTTTGATCCAATGTCGATGGCGGCAAAGGTCGGCATGCTTGAGGAAGGCTAATCAGTGATCTCACATTCATGGTGCGGGACGCAACCCCATGCCTGTAACTCCCCCTACAATCGGCGCAAACTGCCGCTTGCGTTCACATTGCCTTAACAATTGTCGGATATATTCTCCGTTCTTCGGAGGCCCCGGGCTGGCCTCGACTCAACAGCAATGCTCACCGAACTACCGACTAACTTCCGAATTAAGGAGCTCTTATGGCGGCGACAGCAACGACGGCGGCATCCGTTCTCGATTCGAAAATGAGCCGGAGCCCGGGCAGACTGGGCATAATCGGCTTCGGCATCGTGGTTCTGATCGGCTTCGTGTATGCGGGCTATCACCTGCTGTCCGATCTTTCGACCGTGGAATCCGGCCCGATCTTGCCCTATGTGCTCCTGGGCATCGCGCTGCTGGTTGCCCTGGGATTTGAATTTGTAAACGGGTTCCACGACACGGCCAACGCCGTCGCCACGGTCATTTATACGCATTCGCTAGAACCGCACATCGCCGTCGTGTGGTCCGGGTTTTGGAATTTCCTCGGCGTCCTGACCTCCAGCGGCCTGGTGGCCTTTGGAATCATCTCCCTGCTGCCCGTCGAACTGATTCTGCAAGTCGGCAGTAAAGCTGGTTTTGCCATGGTTTTCGCGCTGCTTGTCGCCGCGATTATCTGGAATCTAGGTACGTGGTACTTTGGCTTGCCTGCCTCGAGTTCGCACACGCTGATCGGTTCGATTATTGGTGTGGGTATCGCCAATCAATTGATGTCCGCGCGTTCTGGAACGAGCGGCGTGGACTGGGGACAAGCGACTAACATCGGAAAATCTCTCCTGCTGTCACCTGTCGTTGGTTTCGTCTGCGCCTTTCTCCTCCTCTGGCTCATGAAGACCGTGCTCAAGAACCGCGCTCTTTACGAAGCTCCAGTCGGTACCGAACCGCCGCCTTTCTGGATTCGCTCCCTCCTGGTGCTTACCTGCACGGGCGTCAGCTTCGCCCATGGCTCGAATGACGGTCAAAAAGGCATGGGCCTGATTATGCTGATCCTCGTCGGTACCGTACCCACCGCCTACGCGCTCAATCACGCGATAACACGCAAGCAATCTGACGACTTTATTGCGGTTTCGCAACAGGCTGCCACCGTCGTTTCGAAATATGTCAGCCCGAATGCGGTGGTCGCCGATGACCGGGAAGAGCTTACCGATTTCATCCGCACCAAGGAATTCACTCCCAACACGATGCTGGGCCTGCGCCAGCTCGTCAATGACATCGGCAACGAAACGGCGCTCTTTGGGGAACTGGCTAAGGTTCCGCATGACCGTGTCCGCAACTTCCGCAACGATATGTACGTGGTCAGCGAGACGCTCCGGCTGATGAAAAAGAATCAGCCCGGGCTAATCAGCAAAGCGGATTGGGAACCGCTCGACAACTACAAGAAGCACGTTGATGGGGCCACGCGCTTCATCCCCGGTTGGGTCAAAGTCGCGGTCGCGCTGGCCCTCGGCCTCGGCACCATGATCGGCTGGAAGCGCATCGTGGTCACTGTCGGCGAGAAAATTGGAAAGGAACATTTGACCTACGGGCAGGGTGCCGCCGCCGAAATCACTGCCATGTTCACCATCGGCTCGGCCGACTGGTTCGGTTTGCCGGTAAGCACCACGCACGTGCTTTCGTCGGGCGTGGCCGGAACCATGGCGGCCAATCACTCCGGCTTGCAATGGAGTACGGTGCGCAATCTGGCCATGGCGTGGGTCTTGACCCTGCCGGCGTCGATGGTGCTATCCGGCTTTCTGTTCTGGGGCTTCCGCAAGATGTTTTGAGTCAGGTGAAAAATAGCCGCCGACGCCCCACCCCGTGTGTGGGGCGTCTAAGCCTGCCGCACGGGCTCCTGCGGTCCTTCCTCGACCTATTCACAAACTCGCGCGCCAGACTATGCTTGTACTCAGCCCATGCACGGTTCACCGTCATCGCGCGCAGGTTACCTCATCGCCGGAGGCAAGAGCACACGCATGGGCGAAAACAAAGCTTTTATAGATTTCCGCGGCCAGTCGCTTCTTGAACGCGCACTCCAGACCCTGCGACAGGCGTGCGACGCCGTCACGATTGTGGGTGATCCCGAAACCTTCGGTCACTATGCGCACGTGATCTCTGACATCTTCCCCGGATGTGGACCCTTGGCCGGCATTCACGCCGCCCTCAACCATTCTTCCGCCGATCTGAACGTGGTCATGGCCGTCGATATGCCTTTCGTCTCGCCTCGGCTGCTCAAATTCCTCCTGAATCAGGCCGCCGCCGCTACCGTCGCAGTGACAGTCCCCCGAACCAGCCATGGCCTTCAGCCTCTGTGCGCTGTTTATCGGCGCTGCTTCGCTTCCCTTGCCGAACAGGCAATCAGGGCTGGAAACTACAAGATCGATGCGACCTTCGCGGAGAGTCCAATCAGCGTGGTCACCGAGCAACAGCTCGCGGCCGCGGGCTTCCCAGAGCAGGATTTCTTCAATATCAACACGCCTGCAGACCGCCTCGCCGCCCATACCCTTCGCTAAGGATGTCAAGTAGCTTTCCCCACATTCCAGCCTCTAAAATCTGAGCTCTGATACCTGCATTCTCTTGAGCCCGCCGCGTTTTCGTGCCATTCTGTTCCGGATGGCCGCCAATCCCACCACACCCACAGAACCTCTTGTCCCTTACATCGAATTCAAGGACGTCTCGAAGGCCTTTGGAACGCGCGAGGTTCTTAAGCACGTGAGCTTCGAAGTGCTGCCCGGCGAGATGGTTTGCATCCTTGGCCGCAGCGGCGTCGGGAAGTCGGTTTCCCTGCACAACATCATGGGCTTTCTCAAGCCGGATTCCGGTCGCGTTATCGTCGCCAGCCAGGACATTACCGACTACACCGAGCCGCAACTTGAAGAAATCCACAAGAAAGTCACCATGGTCTTCCAGAACGGCGCACTTTTTGACTCCCTAACCGTCGGCGAAAATGTCGCCTTTCCGCTACGCGAAAAGCGCGAACTCTCCGAGGATCAGATTTACCAGGTAGTTGACGGCCTGCTCGAAATGGTTGGGGTCAAGGAAATGCGCGATATGCTCCCCTCCGACCTGTCAACCGGCATGAAGCGTTCCGTGGCCATCGCCCGCGCTCTCTCGGCCCAACCCGAATGCGTCCTCTATGATGAGCCAACCACCATGGTCGATCCGCTCATGGGCAATCTTCTCGGCGACCTGATCGCTCGCCTGAAGCTGCAGTTGCACCTGACATCCGTGGTGGTCACGCACGACATGCGTCTTGCAAAGAAGCTGGCGGACCGCCTCGTCTTCCTCCACGAGGCAGAAGCTATTTTTTTTGGGACCTACAAGGAGATGGAAAACTCCAAACACCCTATCATTCAAGAGTTTTTGGAGTTGGATGAGTTGAAGCTGGAAGCTTAGGACCAGAAGGTGGGGGCCAGGGTCCGCCTGGCCCTCACTCCACTTCTCACGGCATTTTGCTCCCTAGTACTGCCAATTCACATTGACGAATCCCACGCCGCTCGACGGAACGGTATAGGTGTGATTGCTGCCGTTCTCCCATGTAACGGCTCCCCCGGCCGCGATCTTGACGAACTTGAACTGGATGTTCGCCCCCGCCGGCATGGACGCGTTCAAAAACCAGTTCGGATAGTTGGGATCGAGCATCGGTCCAATCGCCGTATCCCAAGTGGTTCCCCAACTTCCCAATTCGATCGTACTCCCGGTCAGGAAAATGTAATCGCCCGAGCTCGTCGGCGTCGCGTTGTTAACAGTAAAGGTAACGGGAATCAATTTCGCCGTGAGCACCGTGAACTGAATCGTGTTGGCCGCGGTTCCGGACGAGTTCTTTAGCGTCACGTTGTAAACGCCATTGGTCATACTCGGCACCGTGAAAGTGACCGACGTGCTCGACCAGCTATTGATGGTCGCCAAAGTCGTGCCCACCAGGACTGATCCCGTGCTTGACCCGAAACCTTTCCCGGCGATCGTGACCTTTACTCCAGCCTGGCCAAGAGTTGGACCAATCGAACCAACCTCGGGGGCGCTTGCCGTGCTGTTGTATTGCCACACAGCAACCGAGTGCGCCGGCATGGTGAAGCCCGTCACAGGATTGTTTCCCCCACTCCCTGTGGTAACCGTGATTCCGGGCCCGCTCATCAGCCCACCGAGATAGTCGGTGTAATTTCCCGACGGCAGGGCGGTATCGAGGCCAGTCACTGAATAGCCGGTCGTGTCATTCTTGTTGATCGCCACCAGCACAACGTCGTTGAAGAACTTGCGCTCGTAGATATAGACATCACTGTTGATCCAGCGTTGCGTATAGGAACCGTAGGCTAACGCGTCGTTCGTGCCGGCACGCAGCCCGGCTAGCTTATTGATAACCTGGAAGAGCGTGGTTGAAGTGCTCCAACCGCTCATCTGATTACGGTTATATGGGTCGCCGCCGCCGCTCGTGTCGTTGTGGATGTACTGTTCGTCGCCGTAGTAGACGACTGGAATTCCGCGGGTCGTCAGGACGTACGACTGCGCTTCAATCAGGCGGTTGGTGTTGTTGTTCACGCTCAGCAGGCGTGGAACATCGTGGCTGTCGACAAATGTAACGAGGTCGGTCTGCCAGGTGAAGTTGGAATCTTCGCTGTTGACCACGTTATCGAGTTCCGTGAAATTGTTGTTGCTGGCAAACACATCGCGCACCGCCTGATTCACGTTGAAATCCAGCACAGAAATGCCACTTTTGTTGGCGAACTTGTAGGAATCGTGATAGAGCGGGTCGCCCCAGTTCTGATACCACTCGCCGAAAAAGAAACTACCTCCATACGTGAAAGCGGCATTCGACATGCTGTACTCCCAGCCCCATGTGACATGCTTGACGGCGTCAATGCGGAACGCGTCGACCCCATGCTGTTGAAGCTGCTGGAGTGCGGACTTGAGGTAGGAATCGACGGTTGAATTCTCCTGGTTCAAATCGCACAAGTCTTCGAGTGTGTAGTACTGAATCTGATAGCGATCGTTGAAGTCCGCTATGTCGGGATTGTGGTGAAAAATACCGCCGGAGTCATTGTTACAGGCAGCCATGAAAGTGCCGTTGTTATAGAGCGATCCGTATTCGCCGGCATTGTCGGGGTTTGAGTGGTTGGGTGCGAAATCAACCACGATCTTGATGCCAGCAGTATGCGCCGCGCTGACCAACGCATCGAAGGCCGTCCAGTCATTTGAGGAATCGCCAAAGTGCTCCTCGATGCGCATGAAGTCCCGGGCGCCATAGCCATGGTAGGACGCTGTCGGATTGCCGCTGCCGTCGGGGATATTCAAGTTGAGATTGTCGACGGGCGGAGAGATCCAGATGGCGGTAACTCCCAGCGATTGCAGATAGCTGAGCTTCTGCTTGATTCCAGCTAGATCTCCACCCCAGTAAAGATGCCAGTTGGTCTTCGTCGAATCGAATAGCCCAGAGCTTTGCGAAGGATTGTCGTTAGAGGTATCCCCATTATAAAAACGGTCGGTAACGACCTGGTAGATCACCTGCTTCTTGAAATCCTGTGCAAACACCACGTTGCCTACGAGAATCGAAATACCTATGAAAAACAGTAACGACCGGGAAATGCGATGGGCCGAGACAGCAAGCTTCATACACTTACCTCCTTAAGGTTTTACCTGTAATTTGCCCCGGCGCGAGGGAGATACAAGCAGAAGTGTGCAAGGAGCTTATGATGTCCTACTTCAGAAGTGAAGTGTCATTGTGTGTGACACTGTTACAATTCTTAACCAATAGCCCCACAGCGAGATAGAATCCAAGAATTTTTTGTTACATCGGCGTTAAAGGCTCCCCAGTCATAAGTGGCGGCAATGCAAATTCGCCACATGATTTGTATCCAAGCACCTACCAGAAATGGAAGAGCCGCAAACTGAATCGATACCGGTTAGGGAGTCAGCGAACTGGAAAAAGAAAAGGCGCCGACACATGGCCGGCGCCCGCCTGTGAGATGAGACAAGCAGCGTGTCAGGTTCCGCGAATCCCGCGCCGCTACCAGACGCGGAAAGGTGTTGACTTACGGCAAGTAATAACGGAACGAGCTGAACACCATTGTATCCAGGCCGCCGGGCTGTAGCCCTGAGCTTCCTGCTGGCAGACCGCCGTTCCCCGACCAGGTGTTACGCGAGATGTAGGAGAATTGGTTGCCGTACTGGAAGGTGCCGCGTGGTCCGGTGTAAAACTTGTACCAGAATCCAGCCGTTCCTTCGATCAGTGCGCGAGTGTCGCCCGTGCAATTGGCGAGCGTCCCCGGCGTGAATCCACCCGAGCCCGGCGCGATCTCCGTATAGCAACCGGTGTTGTTGAAGGTCGGCGCACCGTAGCCGACATTCTTGTTTTGGATGGTATCGAAGTTGTAGGTGCGGCCCGCATACTCCACACCGCCGTAGCCGTAGAGCGTGAGCTTCTTGGTCTTATACTCGAGCGTGCCGAGGCCGCTCAGGTTCCGCAGCAGGTGCAAGGTGCCGTCAGCGTTGACGGACGCATCCGACAACCCACCCGTGGCGTAGCGCCCGACTCCGTTGCCGCCGAAGCCCTTGACGCCAAAAACCAGGTGATGAGCGATGAGCCAGCGTGCACTCGCACCCGCGCCGCCCCCTTCCTTCGAGGTATTGTAGGCTCCCGTCGTCGCGGTGGCCCCGGTTGCGGTGCAAGCTGGATCGGCGGTCACGTTTTCCACGCATGGGAAGACGCGATCGGTGAAGCGGGCAAGCAGTCCATAGATTTCGTAGTGACCAAAGCCAGGATCGAACGCGATCTTGGCGATGATGTCTGGCGACGGGTTGAACGAGTAGGTGGCAGAGCTGTTGTAGCTTTTGCCGTCTCCGCTCTGGCCGAGCAGGAAGTTGCTCACGTTGCTGTGACTCGTCAGCGTGGCCTGCGGATTCTCGATCGCAACCGCAATCGCGACCTTGTCGTTGAAATTCTTCGTTAAGCGTAGGCCCCATTGGCGAGCGTAGGAAAAGCCAACGTTATAGCCGGCATCGATCGTTTTCGGTCGGGCGTCGTTGGTCTTGCCCATGTCGTCGTCCGGAGCGATTCCCTTGCCATTCTCGGTAACCAGGCTGAACGCCTGTCCGCCAAGGAAGCTAACGCCGTTGTTGAACTTGGCCTGGGCCCACGCCTGCCGGACTCGGAGCGTGTAGCTATTGGTCGAGTTGGATGTTGAAGTCGTGCCGGCGGATAGAAAGTCGGCGGACACATAGCTGGACAGATCCACCGTGCCCAACCGGCCATCGACAAATGTGGTGATCTTCGTTTGCCGGCCGGAACCATAGAATTCCGGGAGGTGGCTCTGTGAAGCGCCCGGCATGGTCAGGTTGTTAAAGGGGGTAGAAACGTCAGCGGACAAGGCTCTCGACCGCCAGAGGGCTGCTCCTTCGGCATATCCGCCGGGGGTAATGTTAATGCCCCGGAAGCGGATGGTGATCGGGCTCTCCATCTGTTTGTTGAAAACTTCAGTCTCGGGCTGAGCCGTGGCGGCAGCTGAGTCCTGATAGTTCAAGACCGCATTCTGAAGGAAGGGCGTTTTCGACGAAGAGAAATTGACCGCCTTCAGATCGGCCAGATCGCTCTGCATCGCGTCTACGCTTTGCGTCTGTTGAGCGGCCTGCAAGGAGGCCGCATCGGCCTTGGCAGAGGCGGCATCGGCCGCGCTTTGCGCCTGTTCAACGGCACGATCACGCTGGTGCAGCTCGGTTTTCAGCTCTCGAATCTGTTCGAGGGCTGCAGCCAGTCCGTCTTTCAGAGCCTGGATGTCGGCGGCGCTAACGGGCTGCGCCGTGGATTGGGTTGTGGCCGGCGTTTGGGCCAGGCCGGCACTTTGCGCCCAGGTGTTGGTGAGCAGGGCCATCAACGTCAGGGCGATGACAGGAAGTTGTTTGGGTCGTGGCATACGGATGCAGTCCTCTCCTTGGGGTGTCTGTTTTTTCCGCCGGCAGTGAAATAGGGGAAGAACCGGGGTCGGGAAACTATTTCGTTTCCATAATCTCTATCATACTACTAGACTACATCGACAATCTAGCAATTCTTCTGCCAGCGCTCCACGCCATGAGCTTCCCTAACCTGTTCAATTTGAATTCATTAGACGGAGGGTTCGTCGCAGGGATTTGTCCGGTGTGAAATTAATTTCCCTTCTCACCCCACTTACTGTGCCGATTACGCCGGCAGCGACCTTACCGGGGACGGGGAAAACGAAAAAGCCGCGCCCCCTGGGGTTGAGGGCTCGCGGCTCGATACACGCATCTCGACGGTTGCTAGTGGACCTGCTGAATGGTCGCTTTCACCTTCTCCGCCACGCTTGCCGGCAGCGGCGCATAGCTCAAGTCGGTGGTCATCTTTTGGCCATCCGACACCATCCAGCTCAGGAAATCGGCCAGAATTTTTCCCTTCTTCGGATCCTTGGATTCGGCGGGGATCAACAGCCAGGTAAAGCTCGATATCGGGTACGCCGTGCCTCCGGGAGCGTTTGTGATGGAGACGCGGAAATCGGCCGGCATGTTTTTCACCGAGGCGGCCGCCTCCGTGACTCCATCGAGCGACGCCTTAATGAAATTGCCTGCCGCATTCTTCACCAACCCATAGGAAATCTTGTTTTGCAGCGCGTAAATCAGTTCGATGTATCCGATCGATCCCTGCAACTGACGAATCTGTCCGGCAACGCCTTCGTTGCCCTTGCCGCCCAAGCCAACGGGCCACTTGACGGCGGTTCCCTTCCCCACCGAAGACTCCCAATCCTTGCTCACCTTGCTGAGGAAATCGGTGAAGATGTAAGTCGTTCCGCTGCCGTCCGAGCGATGCACCACGATGATGCCCTGATTGGGGAAATTCACGCCCGGATTCGCTTTGGCAATGGCGGGATCGTTCCAGTTCTGAATCTTGCCCAAGAATATTCCGGCCAGGGCTTCCGGCGTGAACTTGATCTCTCCGCTGACGCCAGGCACGTTGTAGGCCGGAACAACCGCGCCCAACACCGTCGGAATGTGGAAAAGCTTGAATTTGGCTTCCTTGAGCTGGTCGTCGCTCATGGGGCCATCGCTGGCCCCGAAGTCAACGGTTCCGTTGATAACCTGCCGGATGCCGCCACCGCTGCCGATTGATTGATAGTTGATCTGCACATCCGAATGGAGCTTGTTGTACTCGGCAAACCACTTGGAATAGATCGGATATGGGAACGTGGCGCCCGCCCCGTTCAGCGTGGTCTGCGCGAAAATCGGCAGCGACAACGCGACAACCGCCAGCAGCAACGCGATGCGTCGTATCACCGGATGAATCCTCCTGAAAAGTTTTGTAAATGTATACAGCTTCGGTTCTAGCGGCGAAGTATTAAAGAACTGTTACAAAGCGGTGAATTTCTGATGAACGGGCAACGCGGGGCCGAATTGGGCGAGAGCTGCGAATCGATCGCCACCCTGACAGAGCGCTTGATGGAATCGCGGGTGGCAGCTCGAGCCTCGAAGCCCTTCTAGCGGCTCGCGATCTTGTCGAGTCGGGCGAGTTCTTTGGCAAAGAGAGCATTCTCCGGGAACTCCTTCTGCAATCCCAGAAGAGTTTCCCGGGCGCGCGCATGCTCCTTATCGCGGACGTAGGCGATGGCGAGCAGGATGCGCGCAAAGGGCGCAAGCAGGTGGCCATGCTCGGCGGTCATCTGGAGTTCAGCGATCCCGCCCTGCTTGTCTCCTTGCACGCCGCCGACGCGCAGGATCCAGCGCACGGGAGCGGACATCGAGCCGATGATGTAGCGGCTTACGCCGCCCGCCAGGTGAGCGTCGTAACAGGTGGGGTCGGCAGCGAGAAGCTGGTTCGCCCATCTGGTTGCCTCTTTTGTATAGTGCAGCGACGCCAGATTCTGCTTTTCGATCAGCGCGGCAAAATCGGAGCGCAAGCCAGCCGACATCGTCATGGCGAGGAGCGCGTCGCGATCATGCGGATCTCGGTTGAGCTTCGCTTTCGCCAGGCCTTCCGCACGATCGAGCTGCTGCTCGAAGCGCGTTCGCTGGGCGGGATCGGCATCGTATTTCTTACGCTTGCCAAAGACGGAGTCGTCTTCGTAGAACTGCGCTTCGAGCACACCGAGGCGGTTGAATTCAGAGAACAAAATACCCGCCGCTTCACTCACCGGACCCATGGGGTTTTCGGGGTTCACCTTCTCCCAGGCCTCGAAGTGCTGCTGCGCGCCGGAAAAATCCAGATCGTAGAGATGCAGATAGCCGTCGTTTAAAACCAGTGGAACATCGGCGCGGGCCGGGGTCGACGGCCAGAGGCTGGCGAAACCGCAGAATAACGCGAGCATCATGCCTGTCATGCGCTTTGGCGCGGTCTTCTCGGAATCGTTTCGGCTACTCCACATATTCCCCCACATATTCCAACGTTAGATGCATTGTTGCCGTGCGCGTCGGGCGGATGCAAGCAGTAATTGTCAAATTCTGGCAAACTTTAACGCTTGGGTTCCGACCTGTGAACGACGACATCCGCTACGCGCCGGGCTGGCCCGGAATTGAACCGCGCTGGACCTCGAGCGCAAAGACCGGTATCGGCACCGCGCTCAATCTGCACAGCCGCGTCTGGTTCACGCTGAGCCATGGCATTCTGAACGAAATCTACTTTCCACGCGTGGACCAGGCTTGCACGCGCGACTTCGGCTTACTGGTCACGGATGGTCACTGCTGGTTCTCCGAAGAAAAGCGTCATTGCACCTTTGAGAATCTGCTGATCGAGCCCGGTGTCCCTGTCTATGAATTGAAAAACAGCGCAACCGATGGCCGCTATCGGATCGAAAAAGAAGTGCTCACCGACCCGCGGCGGAATGTTGTGCTCCAGAGAATCCGATTCGTGCCATTGCAGGGGAGCTTGTGCGACTACCGGCTCTACGCCTTGCTGTCCCCGCACCTGGGAAACTTTGGCGCCGGCAATACCGGCTGGGTCGACCATTACAAGGGCAAACCGATGCTGTTCGCCGAGCGGCAATTCTGTGCCCTCGCCCTCGCCTCCTCGGCGCCATGGCTGAAGCGTTCGGTGGGATATGTGGGCACATCCGACGGCTGGCAGGATTTGTCGCAAAATTTCAAGATGACCTGGGAGTACGAGCGCGCGGAAAATGGGAACATCGCGCTAACCGGGGAGATCGATCTCGCCGCCTGCCGCGGCGAGTTTATCCTGGCGCTCGGTTTTGGCGGAATCTGGGCGGAGGCCGGCCAGCAGGCGATTTCTTCGCTGCTCACCGATTACCAGACGACGCGCGAGGATTACGTCTACCATTGGAAGCATTGGCAGAAGACTCTAAGGAAACTGGACGCGCCGCCGCGCGATAAGGATTTGTATCGGACGAGCGTCGCAGTTTTGCGGTCGCATGAATCGAAAGACTTCCTCGGCGGCATCATCGCAAGTCTTTCCATTCCGTGGGGGTTCAACAAAGGGGACGAGGATCTGGGAGGGTACCACCTCATTTGGCCGCGCGATCTGGTCGAGAACGCCGGTGGCTTGCTCGCCGCCGGCGCCCACGACGACGCTCTGCGGGTGCTCCATTATCTCGAAGCAACGCAAGAAGCGGACGGGCATTGGGCGCAAAACATGTGGCTCGATGGACGTTCCTACTGGGGTGGGCTCCAGTTGGATGAGACCGCTTTCCCGATCCTGCTGGTCGATCTGCTGCGCCGCGAGTCTCCTCGCTGCTTTGAGAGTTACCGGCGCTGGTGGCCAATGGTCCGCAAGGCAGCGTCGTTCATCGCCATTAACGGTCCGGTCACGCAGCAGGACCGATGGGAAGAAGATGGCGGCTACTCCCCATTCACCATGGCAGCGGAAATCTCCGCGCTGTTAATCGCCGCCGAGTTTGCGGACGAAATGGGTCTGCCTCAGCCCGCCGAGTTCCTGCGCTCCATGGCCGACACCTGGAACTTCAACATCGAGCGGCGGACCTACGCCTTGAACACTGATCTTGCTCGACAAGTGGGCGTGGAAGGCTACTATGTGCGAATCACGCCGCCGCCGACCGCCGACGGCTCGTCGCCGCTCCTGGGATTTGTTCCGATTAAGAATCGCGGATTCACAGCGGACACAGCGGCCATCAATGTCATCAGCCCGGACGCCCTGGCGCTGGTGCGTTTTGGATTGCGTCGCCCCAACGATCCACGAATTCTCAACACTATCAAGGTGGTCGACGCGTTCTTGCGCGTGAAACTGCCGTCAGGCCCAAACTGGTACCGCTACAACGGAGATGGTTATGGCGAGCATGAGGATGGATCGCCATTCGATGGCACTGGGTTTGGCAGACCCTGGCCTTTGCTTGCCGGTGAGCGGGCCCACTATGAACTCGCGGCAGGCCGCGCCTCGTCAGCCGAAGCTTTGCTGGCAGTGATGGAGAACTCCACCGGCGAGACCAGACTCATTCCGGAGCAGATCTGGGACGACAAGGACCTTCCGGAGCGCGCCTTGTTTGCCGGCAAGGCCTCGGGTTCGGCATGCCCCCTTGTATGGGCCCACTCCGAGTACATCAAACTGCGGCGCTCGCTGCTGGACGGTAAGGTCTTTGATCAACCGCCCCAGACCGTGGAGCGCTATTTGGTCCAGGAAAAGACGGCCGAGTATTTTAACTGGCGCTTCAATAACAAGCCGCGCACGATGCCCCTCGGAAAGAAGCTGCGCATCCTGACGCCGGAACCGGCCATGGTTCACTGGAGCTTCGACGATTGGCAAACCAGCCGCGACGGCGACTCGGGAGAGAGTGGCTGGAACCTCCACCATCTCGATCTGCCGGCGGAGAAGCTGGCGAGCGGGCGAAGCATTGTCTTCACGTTTTACTGGAAAATCAGAGACCAGTGGGAAGGCCGCGATTATACCGTCACTATCGAATAAGCGCACAATCTGTGCCGAGGATTTCATGCGTATTTGCTCGCTGTTTGCTATCGTCGTTCTGATGAGCGCGTTCCTTCCAGCCGAGACTTTGCCCGCGCCGCGGGCCATCACCGACCCAACGCAAGTTGCGTCCAGGCCCGATGCGCGCGTCGAGAAGAGTCTTACCATCGAAAAGCTCTACATGACGCGACAAGTCGGCGGCGCAACCTGGTCTCCCGATGGTGGCACGGTTGCGTTCATCAGCAACCTGAGTGGACGGAACAATCTCTGGACCGTGGCGGCTGAAGGTGGTTGGCCGATGCAGCTCACCGTGAGTGATCAGCGGCAGGCGGCGCCAACCTGGTCGCCGGACGGCAAGTGGATCGCCTACATGTCCGACTACGACGGCGATGAGCAATGGGATATTTTTCTCGTCTCGCCGAAAACAGGGCAGGTCGTCAATCTTACGAACACGCGCGAGATTGCCGAAGAGAGTCCTGCGTGGTCGCCTGACGGACGCTATCTGGCTTACATGGTAAAGCCGAAGACGTCCTCCGTGTTTGAGATCGATGTGTATGACACAGTGTTGCGCGACGTAAAGCACATTACGACCGGGACTGCGAAAGATCGCATGAACGTTGCGCCCATCTGGTCGGCGGACGGCAAATTTATTTTCTATACGCAAGAACAGTCGAAGGGGACCGACTCGAACATCTTCATGGCGGAGGTCGAGAGCGCGAAAAGCACGCTGCTCACGCCACACGAGGGCGAGAAACTGCACAGCGCAAACGACGCATCCCCCGATGGTAAATATCTCCTCATCACCTCGAACGCGGGCAATAGTTATGAGAACGCGGCGTTGCTCGACATCGCCACAAAGAAGATTCACTGGCTGACGCAGGACAAATGGGAGATCGCGGGCGATAGCTTCGCTCCCGGCGGCCGGTCTCTTCTTTACACGGCAAATGTCGACGGCAACCAAGAGATTTATTCCTACGACATCGCATCCGGCAAAGATCGAGCTCTGCCTTTCCCCAAGGGCTTAAACTTCCCTTCTGGCCGGCGGTCGCCTTTCTCCCACGATGGGTCTCGCCTGCTTTACATGCACACCGGAGCCGCTGCCCCGGGCGACTTGTGGATCCATAGCTTTGCCGAGGGCAAATCACGTCAGCTCACCCATTCGCTCGTGGGCGGGGTGCGTGCCGAAGACATGGTTGAGCCGCAACTGGTGCACTATCCCAGCAAGGATGGCAAGTGGACGATTTCGGCGCTCGTTTACGTTCCCTACAATCTGCCGCGCAACGGCCAGCATCCCGCGATTGTCTACGTGCATGGCGGCCCTTCGGCCCAGACGGTGAACACATTCAACCGCTTCGTACAGTACATGGCGAACCAGGGTTATCTCGTGATCGCCCCCAACTACCGCGGATCGACCGGCTATGGGAAAGAATTTCAACAAGCCAATCTCTTCGACATGGGCGGCGGCGATTTGCAGGACGTGCTCGCCGCCGCCGAATGGATCAAGCAAACGGGCTATGTCGATCCGAAAAAACTGATTCTGATGGGCGGCAGCTATGGTGGCTATCTGACGATGATGGGCGTTACCAAGGCTCCCGAGATTTGGGCCGCCGGAGTTCCGATTGTACCCTTCGTCAACTGGTTCACCGAGATTCAGAATGAAGACCCCATTCTCCAGCAGTCCGATCTCGCTACTATGGGCGACCTGGTAACGAACAAAGCTCGCTATGAAGAGCGCTCACCGATTAATTTCGTCGATCAAATCAAAGCCCCGCTTTATCTACTGGCCGGCGGAAACGATCCACGCTGTCCCAAATCCGAAGCGCAACAAGTGGTCGATGCGGTCAAGAAACGCGGCGGCGTGGCGGAGCACAAAGTCTATGAGAATGAAGGCCACGGTTTTTCGCGCGTCGAAAATCAGATCGACGCCTACAAACGCGTGGCGGATTTTCTGATTGCGCACGTTCCGCCCGCGGATTGCGGCTGCTCGGTCAACGAGTGAGGAAGGAGCTGGAATTCTTTCTGCCACCAACGCAGCCCATACCCCAAAGCAGGAGATGTGCGCCATGATTCGCCAAATCGCACCCGTGTTCTTTACCCTCGACATTCCCGGTTCCGTTGCTTATTACGAATCCAAGCTCGGGTTCAAATGTCTAGGCAAGTGGCAAGACCCGCCGGTGTACGCCATCGTGGCGCGGGACGAACAGGCAATTCACTTCCGCTGCGCCGATCCTCCCACGGCGAATCCCAACAAATATTCGGACGAATTGCTCGACGCGTACATTTTCATCGAAGATGCAGATGCGCTCTGCGCCGAGTATGCCGATCGAGGTGTGGAGTTCACCCGGAGACTGGCTAACATGCCATGGCAGGCACGCGAGTTTGTCGTAAAGGATCGGGATGGCCGCCTGCTTGCCTTCGGAGCGAACCTGTAGTTCTGTCCTGGTTATCTCGACTTGAGTTTTCGAAACCCGCTCAGTCCTCATCTCCATCGTCGTCGGGAGGCTCGGGCCTTCCCTTCTGGGCCTGGCCCAGGAAGAAGCTCGCCGGCTGTACAGCCACAATCGGAGAATACGAGCGGAACGATCCCTGGAAGAAATTGACCAGGTCTGTGCTCGAGCGCGCATCGGCCACTCCCATTGTGCCCTCGGTGAGTCCGTAGACTGCTTCGATCGTGCGCAGGATGCTGCCAAAATCGTAGGTATCGTCGTCGATATATCCCCTCGGCGTGTAGGCGGAGATGACCAGCAACGGTACACGGAATCCCGTCTGGTAATCGGCCTGGCAGTTTAGGCTCGTGCATGGCAGGCCGGGTTGCCGGATCGCGGGTTGGTTATCGGAGAAGCCGCCCCAGTCATCCCAGGTCACGAGGATGGCCGTGTTATTCCAGAACGTCTCGCCCTTGTCGAGGCCTGAGGTGCAAGTTGGGTTCTGCCCGATGGCATTCACGATGGCGGTAACCCATGACGGGCCGTATTGATCATTTGCACCAGGATGATCAGACCATGTGCCATTCGGAATCACCCAGCTGACGCGCGCCAGGTTGCAGTTGGTAATGTCATTGAGAACGTCGGCGCCTTTAAGGTTGAGATCGACCTTATTCGTCCATTCGGAACCGGTGCACTTCAGCTTCACGTCCTTCTTATTCGTAAATTCGGGCACGCAGATGTCGGCGATGGAATTGGGGGCCGTCCAGATCGACCCCGCGGAAGGAGCGTAATACTTCCAGCTGACGCCGATGGCGTCGAGTTGCGCTCCCATGTTTGTTTTGGTATCGCAGAAGCTGCCCACGGGATTGCCGGGCGGATTGTTGAGAGCGGTATTCGCCAACGGGCACTCTTGTACCGAGCCACCGTCCCATGCCGTCCCCCCGGTGCAAAGTGTGTCACCGGGCAGAAGCGGCGAAACCTGCATGGTCGTAGCCGTCGCGCCAGACAGGCAGCCCGCGACGGCGCCTTTCGGCTTGAAGTTTGCAGAGATGAAGGTCGAGTCCATGTCTTCCTGGGCGGAGCGCGCCGATGTCCCGCTGAAGATGAACTGATGCGCGGGATAGCTCGGACCCTGGTTCGTCTGATACATGAAGTTTGCCCAGCCATAATTCTCTGCATAATACAAATAGGGATCGAGAATGTGGCCGGAGGAACCGTCATAGTTGGTGACCGCCTGGTTGTCAACGTAGGCGTACGAAATGTTGACAGGCTTAATCTGCCACGCGCCGTCGTTCCGGCAAGCGTAGCCGTTGGCCGGGTCCGGGTCGCACATGTACTCGAAGGCGGTGTGCGAGTGGCTGGGACCGTTGGCGCCATACAACGCGACCGGTTTCAAGGTGAACGGCTTTACGCTTCCCGACTTGTTGCTGAGGCCACAAGGCGAAACGTCATAGCAGCTCGTGGTAACCGGATTAGGAGTGCATGCGGCCAATCCAGTCGCGCCTTTCGGGATGGGGCAGAGCGGAGTTAGAAAGTGGAACAGGTTGTCGGGCGTGCGGTTCTCTTGAAAGATGACGACCACGTGAGTGATCTGAGGAGGAAACAGCGTTGGCTTCGCTCTTTGGGCGAGCAGACTTCCGGGGCAAACTACGGCAGCCAAAATCAGAAGCACTATCAGTGTTAGAAGTGACTTCGAAAGAAGCTTCATACGACCTCCTTGGGGGTTAGGCAGGTGCGCTGCGTGGCCATTCAGAGAGAATGCGCGCGTTGCGCGGCTGGTGATACTGGCCACCGTAGGAAATCCTACCGTCCAGTATGCGAGCGTGGCCGCAGTATCCTACGGCTGATTCGTGCTGTCAATTATTGCCGGTAGGAGTGCAATTTAGTTCTGATCCTGGCCTGATCTTTTGCGCGGCTTCAGTTCCGCTGAATTGGGCTTCTACGGTTCTACGGTGTGCTTGTGCGCAGCGCGTTTTTTCCTTTCCGCCTCCAACCGCAGGTAGAGCATGTAGAGCACGATGAGTAGGTTGCCGACAATAACCAGCAGCCGGAACCCGGAGGGCCGGCGAATAAAATCATCGACCTCGAATGGGATGTAAATGCCGCCGGTAATCGCCGCCATCCACTCTGCCCAGGGTAACGTGTACCACAGGCCATAGGCTTCGATGAAGCGGATGATCACGTAGATGCTGGCTACGAGGGCCAGTTTCCAAAGACGCACATCGCTGATGCGATACACCAGGTCGATAAACACGCCGACGTAGTGGTGGTAAGGATTGACGTGCAGGAACTCGAGCAGGCTCTCCGCCACTCCCCAGATGTTTTTGTGGCGCATGGTGAGCAAACCGAGGCCCGCCAGCATCACGATGATGCCCTTGGTCAGTTCGACCGTGGCAACCGTGCGAACACCCTTGATGTGCTTGGGATCCCGCACCACCGGGTGGGGGATGTGGGCATGAATGAGCGGCGCGGTCTTCACTTCCGGTCGCGCTCGCTGGCGCGCAGCTCCTCGACGATCTCCTGGGCGGCCTTGTGCGCGGCATCGTTCTGGCTGACTTCGAACGAAATCGCACCTACGCGCGCGTGCCCGCCTCCGCCGTAGCGTTCGCATACCTTGGCGAGATTGACCGACGGCTCGTGGCTGGACCAGGGATTGGACCCGACCGACACTTTAACGCGGAAGGAGCTCTTGCTTACCCCGACGCTATAGATCGAATTGGGATGCAGGTAATAAGGGATGAACTTGTTGTATCCCTCGAGGTCAAGATCGGTGATGTTAAAAAAAATCGTGCCGTCTTTTTCTTCGGTGCGTTGCTGAAGGATGTCGATGGAGCGCCGGTGACGTTCGAGCAACGGGGGCAGGACAGCGGCGACGAAGGGTTCGTTGAGGATGTCGCCGAGCGGATGATAGGCGAGCACGCCGATCATCTTCTTTACGAAATCCCGGTCGGTGGAAGCTTCGATGGCCATGGTGAGCTTCATGGCCGGCGCTTGCATCTCAACGGCGGACTTGGCGTCTTCATACATCGCGCCATCGACAATGTCTGCCCAACGCACGAGTTCCGCGACGGGACGCGGGTCGAAGCCGAAGCGCTGCTCGGCGATCATCGCGATGAACCCGCTACAGGACTTGAACGCAGGGTCGTAGAATTTGCGGTTGCTCTGATCCTGCTCGAAGTGGGCGGCATCGGCCGGAGACAGAAATGCGCTTTCGTGGTGATCGAACCACCAGGTAATTTTCGGTGAGCTCGAGTATTTGAAGTCGACGATCGCGTTTTCATCGCCGTCGAACTGCGATTCATCGAACAGAGAGCCGGCGCGATGGAGAAGGCCGGAGTAAATGTAGTCCACGTCGCCGCGCACGCGTTCCCGGTAGAACCGGCTGAAGAGCGCGGCCGAGCATGCCCCGTCGAAACACTTGTCGTGATAAAAGACCCGAACTCGCAAAATATCTTCCTTCACCCGCCTTTTGGAGCGGGAACCGAAAAACAATTAGGGTTGCTGGTTTGGCGATTTATGTCAAGACTGAACTTAGAGGGATACCGGGAAAACCATTTGGCCGCTATGCACACTAAGATCCACGAAGGAAGAGCCTACCAAATGAGGCTATCGTCGTTCGCGAGACACTATTTTTTCCGCCGGCGGATCTTTAAATCAAAACTGACTACTCCGTTCTGATCGCGTAAGGCAATAATCGACATGTTGCGGGTTATGTTGTACTCGCCCTGAATGATCTGCTGGTTGGAAACTGAGACGTTGGTGCTGTAGGTGAGCGTGAGGTTGCTGACCACCTGCTGCTCAACGGTGACCTGCGGCCCCTGCGCTCCCCGATAGACGCTGGTTTCACCGTTCAATCCCTGCGGATCGATTTTGATTCGGCTAACGCCGAAGAGTTTTTGGATGCGGCTGCTCACGCTGGTATTGAGCGCCTCGTTGATCAAGAGATTGGAGGCATCTCCGCCGAAACCCAGAGAGCCGTTGGGCTGCGTGTAGGCGGCTTCTTCCTGTGTGCGGCCGAGCGCGAGGAGCGTAATCACGTCTGCCTCCGGAAGCTGCGGCTCGGACTGCCAGGAGATTTTGAGGCCATTGGCCGCGCTAGCATCGCCACGAAAACGCACCGTGATGTCATAGTCGCGCACGCGGGTTGTGGCCTGGAGATCGATAACGGGCTGGGTTTTGGCCGGATTGACGAACGTTACGTCGCCGCGCTCCAGCTGATATTTATTTCCGTTGAAGGAAATCTCGCCTTCCAGGACTTCGACCCGGCCAAGGATTACGGGACGATCGGCCGTTCCGCGCAGCCGGAGGTCCGCGTTCCCGGAAAGCCGGGCGACGGCGGTTTGCATCTGGAGCTCGGGGGTTGTCGCGACGTGAACATCGAGCCGCAGCCGGTTTGCCACACTGTCGGTCTGCGTAAATGTGACGGTCTGCCTGGTCTTCTCGAAGTAAGCGCCGAAATCGAAGCCCGGCGTGACCGCCAACTTGGTGATCACCACATCCCCGCTCAGGACCGCGGCGTTGGACGAGCCGGTCAGGCGAAGATTGGCGTTAGCCGTGGAACTCACGCCCGGCGGATAACGCATACGAACACCATGCGCGGCAGCGCCCACGTCAAGCTGGATCACTCCGTGATCGTAGTTGGCGGATCCGCTCAGGGCGATCGTTCCGCCGCCGGTGGTGCCGCTCAGATTTTGAATCTGAATGCGGTCGCGGTCGAAGAGGAGGACGCCGTTCAGATCGCTCAGGCCGCTCGGAAAATCGTTGTGACTGATGAACGTGTTCTTTACGTCAATTCGCCCTTGCAGCACCGGCTGCTGCATCGTGCCGGACCCGGTGAGGTTGATGGCCAGCGTTCCGCGCGCCAGGATTTTCGGATTCAACGATTGCAGCAACGTCATATTGACCGTGCCATCGAGGCCGAGATCCATGTCTTGCGCGCCCGCAAGCTGCACACGTCCGTGCGCAGTGAAGTCGGTGCCGCTTCCCGCGAGGTGAAAATTTTCGACGATCATCGTCTGGTCGGCGACCTCAAAGCGGATGGGACCCACGTTTTGAACCTGCACGTGCTCGACCTCAACGCCGAAGGAACTTACCTCAGCAGAAGCCTTCAAGTCTCGCGGCCTGCGCAGTGGGCCGCGCAGTTGCATTGTGCCATCCATAGGAGAGCGGCTGGTAATTTTTCCCGGTAGGTAAATGCTGAGCAGAGAAACCACATCGAGATCGTGAAAGTCGAGTTTGAGGTCGGCAAGAAAATCATCATCGAGACCGACCGTACCGGCAACCGTCAAGCCGGATTTGCCAAAATCGGAGTGAGCTTTGACGTCAAGCTGGTGTCCGGTGGTGACGGCGTCAATATAAAAATCGCCTGCTCTTTGCTGGTCAAAGGCGAGATCCTTGAGGCGAAAATGGGCTTCAATCAGGGGCTCTTGGGGTGTTCCGCTCACGCGCGCCGAAAAGTCGGCGGTACCATCCATCGCGAAGCGTGAGGACTGGAGCCTCGGAAAACGGTTGAGGTTGATATTTTGTCCGGCAAGATTCAGATGAAAGGCCTCAGTTGAGGTGCTGATACCGCCGTTGCCGGAAAGTAACGCATCGTAGGCTCTCGCCTCGACGTTGTTGAATTGGAGCTCGGCGTTGGAAAGACGAAGGTCTCCCTTGGCGGACGGAACCGCAACGCCATATACCAAAGCGTCGCGGACTTCGAAATGGCCGTCGCCGTGCGGACTACCGCGCGTGCCCGAAAGATTGACGGTGAGAGCAAGATTGCCGGCGATTGGACGGTCGACTCCAGCCAACTGGGCAACCTCATGGATGTCGCCATTTAGAAGGTCGAGGTGTAGAGTAAAAGGAGAACTCTCTTCGAGCTCCCCGCCAGAGAGCGCGGCGCTCACATCGAAATGGGCGACGGCGCGGCCGTGAATTAAAGCTCCATTGCGCGCGGCGACGTTACTGGTCGAGTACTGAAGCGTGGTCGTGAGCGCATCCCAATGGACAAGTTCCTCCGGCATCCGTTTGGTGGCGGGCAAGATGGTCTCAAAATCGTAGACTTCAAGGTTGCCGTTAAACGAAATCGCCGAGAGCCGGCCTGTCGCATTCCCCGCAAGAGTTGCAAAACCATGAACGGCGAAGGGAAGATTCGGTGATCCATATGCGGCTTGCAGCAAGGGCCACCACTCTCTCAGGTTGTGCGTCGTCGTGGAGACGTGGAGGGCCGAGTTCGCCGCCAGAATGCCTGAAGCCTGAACATCGGAGGCGGCGGTCGTCAAATGAAGTGCACTCAGCTCCAATTCGTCGCGGGAAGCGCGGTAGACACCATCGACGCGTCCGCTGATCGAGATTCCATTTGGCTCGGCGCGGCCGGGCGGAGCAATGTCGAGTCGCATACGGGCTTCCGCATCGCGGATCGAGCCCACCCAGGAGACATCAACCGCGCCGCTGGCGTTTCCTACAAAACTGAGACGATCAAGCGGAAGCTTGGCGGTGCTCAAGACCTCAAAAAACGGGGTCAGCGGGAAGCCCGCCAGCTGCAGACGAATCGAACCGCGCTGGAGGTTGGCGGCGGCCACCTTCGCGTTCGTTCGGCGAGGCGGAACAAGGGTTGACGCCAGGGAATTCTGCCAGTTCGTTATATCTACGTCTCCGGCGACCGTGCCGCCAAGCAGGTTTGCCTTGAATGGTGAAATACGTAGGCGCGCCGGATCGAGCGCAAACCCGGCCTGCAACCGCCCGTTACGCATCGAGAGTTTCTTTCCATCCGACCAGTCGAGATCCTTCGCGTCTACGTTTCCGCTCAGGGCAAACTCGCGTAAATTCCATGTGCCCTTGCCTGTGAACTGTGCCGTACCTTGCCGGAGTTGGCGGTCGCGCATCACCGCCGCCGCATCGGCCAGATTCAGCGCGCCGTGAAATTCGCCGGTGACGCGCGGGTCGTGATAGTCCTCGAGCTGGCCCGCAAACTGAACCTCGGAGCGCCCGGACTTGATTGTCAGGCTCTTTATGTCCGCGTGATGGCGAGCGAGAACCAGCGAGGCATCCGCGCCCCAGGCAAACTCGGCATATTTCGCCCACTTGGTAGTCACATTTCCGATCCCAAGGTGCACGTCATAGTGCTGGCGCAAGAGAGAGTAGTCGACTATGAGCGAAACGTTACTGGCGGCAAAATCGAAGGGCACGCTGCGGTCTTGCCACAGGAACGTGCCGTCATGGGCCCCAATTTGGCGGACGGAAAGCGCGATGAGGCGTTCTATCGCATTCTTATTTGAAGAATATTTAACGGTGGGACCGGGAATGTTAGTTGTGCCGTCCGGATAGTCGAGGAGGTGAATCGCCGGGTGCTCAAGCATCAGTGAATGCAATCCGATCTCGGTTTCGAACAACGAGATGATCTTGAGTTGGGCCTGCACCCGCTCCACCTGGACAAATGGCGCCTCACCGGCCGCCTCGCGGCCGTGAATCGTCAGGTTGCGAGCGTCCACACGCAGACGAAACGGAATGGTATGGAGCTCGCCTAGTTCAACACGACCACCGGTTGCCTGTTCCAGTTCCGCGACCACGCGCCTGCGCATGCGCTGCTGAAAAGAGTCGGTCGTAACCCACCAGCCGAGCCCCCCGAAGACGAGCAGGCAAAGTCCGCAGAAGGACAGCAACAAATTTCGAAGGATGCGGCGGCGCACTGGAAGAGTGGGCTGCTCGCTCAACGGTTCTGATCTCCCGACTTGGGGTTGGACGTGAAGATGTGGCCTTCCGAGCGAAGATTGGCGAGCCAGCCGGTCAGCAATTCGTTCAACTTTTTCTCCGCCAACAGCGTCTTGATTCGACCATAGACTTCAGTCAATGGCTTGGCCTGGGCACCTGTCTTTTTCAACTGGGGCAGGAGCTGATCGTGATAGTAAGACTCTATGGCCTGCTGGTCGATCTGGATGGATGGACGCAAGCGGTCTTCGACCAGCTTCATCAGTTGAATCTGATTGCCCAGCCGGGCCTCGAGCTCGCTCTGTGTCATGCCATAGCGTTGCAGCGCGGCACGCCATCCTGCATCGGTTGAACAGTTTGGCTGGACCTTGCGGACTTCCGCGACGCGCGCCGCCACTTGGTCAGCGGGCGCAGGCTGCGAGGGGCGTACTTGCTCGCGTAGCAGTTCCTGATCGATCAGACGATCGAGCGCAGCTTTGCGCTCCTCCTCCGTGAAGGAAGACGGATCCTTGCCATCCTCGAATGCTTCGAACGAAACTTCTTCTTCCCAGTCGCTTTGCAATACGACATGGCCGTTTACGTTAGCAACCACCCGATCGACGATCGGACCCGCGGATGCAACGATCGGCAGCACAAGAACCAGGGCAGCCACAAAGCCTTTAGCCATGAAGAACGCAGAGAAGACGCGCAGGCATCGCAGCGAAGGAGATCCCCGAGAAGGAGCCGGATGCGGGAAGGCGATGCTGCAAAATTGTATTTGCCAGCGTTTCATTAGAAAGACTGCCCTACATTAAAGGAAAAATTGAAGTGCGGAGCCCGTTGAACACCCCAGATGCCAGTTTCATACCCGTTGATCTTGTTGATCGTGATATTAGTGTAACTGGGAAAGGCCGGCGGGTTCAGATTGTATCCGAAGTCGAAGGTCAATGGACCGATGGGCGTCTGATACCGGACCCCCAAGCCGATGGCATGGGAAACATAGTTGTAGTTGCATTGCGAGATCGCGCCCTGCGGCAGTGGCACGAAACAGATCTGGCGGTCGGGCTGGTGGAATCGCCCGAGGCTGGGCAGCATTTCCTGCGGCCGCGCAAAGACGTTTCCCATATCGTGAAAAATCGTAAAACCGATGCTGTCATGAAGGTAAGGGAGCGTCACATTCGGCATTCGCAGTTCGAGATTGTTCAAGAATAATGCGCTGCCGCCGAGGGGGAATCCGGTAAGGTGATCGCGCGGCCCCGCCTGATTTAACCCGAAACCGCGGTGAGAGTTGCCGCCGCCACTATAAAAACGTTCGGGCAGAGGAATCAGGGTTGGGGTGGATGACCCGCCAAAGTTGGGGTCAAGTACGACGGTACCGCCAAACGGATTTTCAATGCCGATGGTCGTCGAACGCGCAAAAACAAATCTGCGCCCCGTGATCGGGTTACGGCCAAACGAGTGATAGGTTGAGTTCTTCATCAATATCCGGCTGAAGTCGGCTTCCGAACCAAAGTAGCCGGCGGCAACTCCCCCTTCGACGGAGGTATAGCTTCCCCGCGTTGTCTCCAGGTCGTTGTCGCGCCGGTTACGCACAAAAAGAAAATTGGGAGAGCCGACGCGAGTCGGCTTTGAGAGCAGCGGAATCAGGTCACTCGTAACCTGGATGTCCGTAGCTTCCACCCGGCGGTAGGTAAAGCCGTAGGAGATAGTGGTGAGATCACGGTCATTCCTTCGGTAGAGCACCTGGAGGTTACGCAAACTGCCCTCCAGACGCTTGGAGGTGAAGGTCGCAACATCTTCCGTGTTGTCATAAAAAATTGTGAAGGAGAGGTGAATGTCTTCCCGGTTCAACAACTTTGGAATGTCGTAATTGATGAGGGCCCTTTGTTGGAGACGGCCAACGTTCCCTTTGAACGTAAAGGTCTGATCGCGTCCATCGACATTGGTTCTGTTGATGGCGAACAACGCCCGCGGGCTGACTCCCGTCTGGCCCAGTGGCTGGTTGGTACCGACCGCGGGTTGCCCGGTTTGGAATTCGAGCCCGCCGCCGTAATCGAAGGTATACCGCTTTGCCTCGCGGGCGGTGATGACGACGTTCTTGCGGGACTCGGTGCCGTCCGGGTTCTGGATGGCTGTTTCGACTTCGCTGAACAGGCCCAGATCGTACAAGCGGCGCTGGGTCTCGAGCATATCGCTCTGGCTGAGCGGCTCACCCGGGCGGACCCGGAGCTCACGGCGTGCCACCCCGGGACGCGTGTAGTTGAGCCCGTCCAGGAAGACCTGGTTGATAAAAAACTGCTCGCCTTCGTGGATGGTAAAGGTCACGCCGACCCGGGGGAGGCCATCCGTACCTGCGGGCGCGGCCACATATGCCACATCGACAGTTGCGGTTGAAAAACCATTGTCAAAATACTTGCTGAGAATCGTGTCACGGTCCGAGGCCAGGGTCGATTCGTCAAATCCCTGTCCTTGAGCGGTCGAAATTTCGGGAAGCTGATCTTCGGGGAGCGTGTAGTTGCCTTCGATCCGCACCCATCCGACACGTGTCTGTGGACCCTCTTTAATCGTGATGTCAATGGCCAATAACGAGGGATCGCGCTGGTAGTCGGTGAGCAACTTGGCGTTGACCCCAGCCTGGCGGAAACCGCTGGCCCGATACAAGGCCTGAATATTGTCGACGTCCTGATCGAGGAGCGCCTGACTGAAGTGTCCGTGACTGAAGAAGCGC
>Ga0335080_10000713_pt1 | contig 31076 bp, 23 predicted proteins | sample Lox_Sample_34_FD_206720 | JGI IMG/M metagenome (GOLD analysis project Ga0335080, IMG submission 206720) | Soil microbial communities from Loxahatchee National Wildlife Refuge, Florida, United States - Lox_Sample_3.4 | ecosystem: Environmental > Terrestrial > Soil > Wetlands | place: USA... | reverse complement strand
CTTGTCGCAAGCTTGGCTGCGCCGTTGGCGCTGCTCGGAGCCTGCTTCATCAAACGCTGGCGGCGGCACGCCCTCGCCCTGCAATGGCTCGCCCCGATACCCGCTCTTGCGACCGGCCTCGTCGGATTGAACCACGCGCCGCTGACACGCGACTTGCCTCTTCTGGGCTTCACTGTGCGCCTCGACCCACCGGGAGCGCTGCTCCTTGGCGGTGCCGCCCTGCTTTGGATCATCGTGAGCGCGGCTCTCTGGCGCGACCAGCAGCCGGATAACCGCTTCGGTCTTTGCTGGCTTCTCACCATGATCGGCAACATCGGCGTTTTCGTCGCGGGCGATCTCATCTCCTTTTATCTTTTCTATGCGCTCGCGAGCATTCCGGCCTACGGTCTGTTTGCTTTTTCCGATGACAGCGAACGCAAACGCGCCGGCGCGATCTATATGGCTTTCACCATTCTCGGTGAGGCGCTTCTGCTGCTTGCCTTCGCAATGCTCGTGGCAGGCGAGCCGCATGGAAGCACGCACATCGCTGACGTGATGGATGCATTGGCTGCCTCACCCTGGCGCGACGCGGCGCTTGGGCTGATCATTGCCGGCTTCGGCATGAAAATCGGTATGATTCCCTTCAATGGCTGGATGCCGCTCAACTACAGCGCCGCGCCGATCCCGGCCGCGGCGGTGCTGAGCGGCGCGGGGGTCAAGGCCGGCGTGATCGGGCTGATCCGCTTCCTGCCGCTTGCCGTTCCATTGCAAAGCTGGGGCGATGCTTTGGCGGCGGTCGGCTTTCTTTCCGCTTTCTATGGCGTCGTCCTCGGGCTGACCCAGCGAAACCCCAAAGTGATTCTGGCCTATTCCAGCATCAGCCAGATGGGAGTCATCACGGCCGCGCTTGGCATGGCGCTTGTCAATGGACAAGCCGACGCTTCTCTTGATGTCTCGTTTTATGCCGCAAACCATCTGCTGGTCAAAGCCACGCTGTTCCTGGTCCTTGGCGCGCTGGCCGCGCGAGGCGTAACATCGTCGTATGCAACGCTTGTTCTCGCAGCCTTGCTTGCCCTGAGCCTTGCGGGTTTCCCGCTGACCGGCGGCGCGCTGGCCAAGCTTGCACTCAAAGCGCAATTTGCCGGCGGATCGGCGGCGGTGCTCGCGACCCTTTCCTCGGTCGGCACGGCACTCCTGATGACACATTTCCTGATCTGCCTCGCAGCACCGCTGCCGGACGCGGCTCAGGAGTGTCCGGCCAGCCTGACCCGTATCTGGTACGCGCTGGCACTTGGTGCGATCCTGCTGCCATGGGCTTTCTATCCGGCAGGCGTCGATGCCTCGAACGCATTTCAATTCGGCTATGTGCTTGACGGGCTCTGGCCGGTGGCGCTCGGCGTGTGCCTCGCCCTGGGACTGGCACGGATTGGCCGGCATCTGCCCCAGGTGCCGGTCGGCGACAGCATCGTCCTCGAGGAGGCCGCTTTCCGACGCCTGCTGAAAACCGGTCCATCCTTCGAGACGCTTGACACCCGTCTCCGGCATTGGCCGGCGGCGGGCGTCTCGCTGCTTCTGATTATCCTGGCCCTGCTGGCAGCGAGCGCCTCAGGACGCTCGTGACGGCACCAATTGCTCCTTCGGCTCCCTGACGCGGAAGAAAATCACGTAAAGCGCCGGCAGAACAATGAGCGTAAGCAGGGTCGCGACAAACAGGCCGCCCATGATCGCGAATGCCATCGGCCCCCAGAACACTGTCGGTGCAATCGGAATAAAACCCAGAACGGTCGAGATTGCCGTCAGCATGATCGGCCGGAAACGCGACATCGCGCCTTCAACGATTGCATCCCACAATTCGCGACCCTGGGCGCGCTCCGCCTCGATCTGCTCGATCAGAATGACGGCGTTGCGCGCGATCATGCCCATCAACGCCAGAATCCCGAGGATCGCGACGAAACCGAGAGGCCGACCGGAAATCAGCAAGGCCCCGACGACACCGATCAGCCCCATCGGAACAAGGGAGAGCACCATCGCGAGCCGACTGAAACTATGCAGCTGCGCCATCAGAAACAGCAGCATCAGAAACAGCATTGCCGGCACCAGGGCATAGACCGAGGCCTGCGAATTGACGCTTTCCTCGACTGTGCCGCCCAGGGCGATGCGATAGCCGGCGGGCATACTCGCCTGCAGTTTCTCCACCTCCGGGGTCAAAGAGGCGACCACGGCCTCCGGGGTCGAGCCGGGGATGACATCCGCCTGGACCGTGAGGGTCGGCACCCGGTCGCGTCGCCAAACCAGCGGAAATTCCTGATCGTACTCGAAGCGCGCAATCTGGCTCAGCGGGACCGTGCGACCGCTGGACAACGGCACCTGCAAGGATTGCATCGTGTCAATCGAGACGCGCTGCTCGTCCTGAGCGCGGGCGATGACGTCCACGAGATAGATATCGTCGCGCAATTGGGTGATCGAGGCGCCGGTCATCACCGCATTCAGGCTTGACGAAAGCGCGTTCGAACTCAGCCCAAGGAGCCGCGCCTGATCCTGGTCGATCACAACGCGCACTTTCCGCGCCGGCTCCATCCAGTCGAAATTGACCCGCCGCAGATCGTTGTTGGCGCCGAGAACCTTGCCGAGCTGCAAGGCGATCATCCGGACTTTTGTCAAATCGGGGCCGCTGACACGATATTGCACCGGCCAACCCACCGGCGGCCCAAGCTCCAACGGCGAGACGCGAGAAACAATGCTCGGAAACTCCTCTGCCAATCTTTTCTCGAGCGTTGTCTGCAGCCTCTTGCGTGCTGCAACGTCCTTGGCGATGACCACGGCCTGGGCAAAGAAGTCGTTGTTGAGCTGTACATTCAGCGGAAGATAGAAGCGGATCGCGCCGCGCCCGACATAAGTGCTCCAGCTGGCGACGTCGGGATCGCTCTTGAGCATCGCGTCAAGCTTGGCCGCAGCAGTATCGCTGGCGAAGATCGACGCATTCTGCGGCAAGGTCAGATCAACCACGAGCTCCGGACGGTCCGACGCCGGAAAGAATTGCCGGGGCACCAGCGGCAGAGCCAGAAGCGACGCAACGAAACATGCAAGCGCGATGGCAAGGGTCATCCAGCGACGGCGCATGGCCGTCAGCAGAAGCGCGCGGAAAGCGCCCATGATGCGGCTCGGCTTCGCATCTTTTCTCTGTTCGGGAACCTTGAGCAGCCAGACCCCAAGCAGAGGCGCAAACAGCACCGCAACGAACCACGAGACAATCAGCGCTATCGACACGACGGCAAAGATTGAAAACGTGTATTCGCCCGCAGAAGATCGCGCAAAGCCGATCGGCACGAAGCCCGCGGCGGTGACGAATGAACCGGTCAACATCGGAAACGCCAGTGTGTCATAGGCGAAAGTCGCCGCCCTTTCCTTGCTGTCGCCGGCCGCCATGCGCGAGGTCATCACGTCGACCGTCGTCATCGCATCATCCACCAGCAGGCCGAGCGCAATGATCAGCGCACCGAGCGAGATTCGCTGCAGATCGATCCCGATGAATTCCATGATCGGAAAGATAATCGCCACCGTCAGCGGGATGGACAGAGCGACCACCGCGCCGGGCCGAAAGCCAAGGCTGACGATGCTGCAGGCCATGATGATCGCGATAGCCTGCCAGAGCGATTCCATGAATTCGCCAATGGCGTTTTTCACCACGACCGGCTGATCGGACACCAGCGTCACGTCGATGCCGATCGGCAGATCGGCGATGCTGGCATCGATCGCTTTCTTTGCATTGTTGCCAAGCGCCAGGATGTCGCCGCCGTCGCGCATGGCGATGGCAAGGCCGATCGCAGACTTGCCATTGACCCGGAACATCGGCTGCGGCGGATCGGACAGTGAGCGGCGAAGCTCGGCGATATCGCGCAAGCGGATCAGGCGTCCGTTCGAAACAAAATTGACATCGAGCAGATCATTCTCGGACTTGAAGGCGCCGGTCACGCGGATCGTCAATTTCTCGTCGCCGGTCTGAAGCGAGCCCGCTGGAATCACGGCGTTCTGGGCCTGGAGCGCGGCAATCAGCGCAGCGCGGTCGATCCCGAGGCCCGCAAGTTGTCGGGTCGAGAATTCGACATAGATCTGCTCGTCCTGTGCGCCAAGAAGCTCGATCTTGGAGACGTCTGGAACCTGCAGGAGCTTCGAGCGAATGTCCTCGACATAATCGCGCAGCTCGCGGTGGCTGAAGCCGTCGGCCGTAAACGCGTAAATGAGCCCGTAGGTGTCGCCGAAATCATCGTTGAAGCCGGGGCCGACAACGCCCTGGGGCAGGGTCCGGCGCATGTCGCCAATGTTCTTGCGCACTTGATACCAGATGTCCGGCACTTGCCGTGCCGGCGTCGAGCCTTTGAGGTTGACGAAAATCGTCGTCAGGCCCGGACTGGTGTAGGAGCGCAGGAAATCGAGGCCTTTGGTTTCCTGCAACTTGCGCTCGAGGCGTTCGGTGACCTGGGTCAAGGTATCGTCGAGCGTTGCCCCGGGCCAAGCCGCCTGCACGACCATGGCTCGGAAGGTGAAGGCCGGGTCTTCGCTGCGCCCAAGGCGGTAGTAGGACGACAGGCCGGCGACCACGATGGAGATCATCGCGAAAACGACAAAGGATCGATGCTTCAGCGCCCAGTCGGAAAGATTGGGGCCGATCATGACCTCACCCCAAGCGGCCTGACCTTTTGGCCCGGATGCAGCGCCTGCACACCGGCGGTGACAACGATCTCGCCGCCGTCGAGCCCCCCTGAAAGCACCACTGTTCCGGGATCAAAGCGCAGGATGTCGACCGGCTTCAATGCGACTGTCATGCTGGCGGGATCGACCACCCAGACGGCCGGATTTTTCTCCGTGGCCGTCAACGCGCTCGCGGGCAGCGTGATGCCGTGGCCATGGTCGACTTCCATCCGTCCCGATACCGTGGCCCCCAGCCGCATGGCCGGCGGCGGATCGTTGACGGCCACGCGGACCTTGAATGTGCGCGTGACCGGATCGGCCTGCGGATCGACCTGCCGCACCCGGCCTTTTGTCGCGACACCGGGATCGTCGGTCAGGGCGATGACCACATCGGCGTCTCCGGGGGCAGTGCGCAACACCTGAGCCGGAACGTCGAAGACGGCGTCCCATCCGGTTTCGCGCGCCACCATGAACACCATCTGCCCGGCCTGCACCACCTCGCCGGATTCCGCGGTGCGGCGGGTGATGGTGCCGTTCAAACCAGCCTTGAGCCGGGTGTAACCGACGCGGTCCTCCGCGATTTCAACTTGCGCCTTGGCGTCATCCACCGTCGCCTGCGCCGTTCGCAGGGCTTGCTGAGCCTGATCGAAATTGGCGCGGGTCGTCCAGCCCTGTTGCAGCAGTGTCTCCTGGCGGTCGAAATGATTGGAGTCCTGCTCCAGGCGAGCATTGGCGGCAGCAAGTGCTGCGCGCGCGGAGCGAAGCGCGTTCAATTCGTTCTGCGGATCGAGCTTGGCCACCACCTGGTCGGGCTTGACGCGATCACCCGCATCCACCAGGCGCTCGATGATGCGGCCACCGATACGGAAGGCGAGAGCGACTTCCTTTTCCGCCTGAATTTCTCCCGTCAGGACGATCGACTGGCCGAGGCCACCCTTTTCCACGACGACGGTACGAACAGGACGTGGAGGCGGCGCTTCCTGGGCGACCTCGCGCTTGCAGCCGCCGAGTATCAGCACGAGCGCTGGTGCGGTCGCGAGCAGCAGGTGGGGAAGACGCCTGGAAAAACGAGAGGAGCAGGATGAAGAAAACATGCGAACCTCAGCTGGGCGGCGAGGAGTGACAGCAAACCTTTAAGAAAAGACCTGCACGAGCGCTGCACATGATGACGACCTCAAAGCGGCGAAAATGCCGGGCGGATCGGCGAAATCGCTCGGAGCCATCGTCAGCACTCGGCCACGAGAACGTCGATGTCAGCGGTTGAGCGTTTTCCGAGGTCCGCACCATGGGACGCGAGAAACTCCCCCGCGGACTTGCGGCCTTCCTCCTTCAGCATTTTCAGAAAAGGCAATTCGGCATTGAGCTTGGAGGACGCACCAAACTCGGCGAGCTTGTCGGTGAGTATGCGATGCGTGCGCATTTTCGCCCAACGACGCCCCTCGCCCGTACCGGGATCGGCGGCCTGACGCAAAAGCGCGATCATGCGCAACTCCTTCATCAGGGGCGCGTTGAAGGAAATTTCATTGAGCCGGTCCAAAATGTCGCTTGCCGAACGTGGCGTATCGCGGCGTTCGCGCGGATTGATCTGAACAAGAATGACATCCGTGGCGTCGCTCTCGCGGACCAGGGGCGAGATCGTCGGATTGCCGGCGTAGCCACCGTCCCAGTATGGCTCGCCGTCGATCTCGATCGCCTGGAACATGGTCGGCAGGCAGGCTGACGCGAGCAACACCTCGGGCGTGATTTCACTGTTGCGGAAAACTCTTCCGCGCCCGGTATGGACGTTGGTCGCCGTAATGAACAGCCGGATCGGCGCCTCCTTGAGATGGGCGAAATCGATGCTGTCCTCGAGGATCGCGCGGATTGGATTGTGACCAAATGGATTGAGGTCATAGGGCGACACCAGCCTGCTCATGAGATCCATGACCACGTAGCCGGGGGAGGTGTCGAGCGACCAGCGATTCATCAAGCGATCGAACACCGACCGCTGGATTGGACTATAGCGGGCGGACGCGGCAACGCGCTCCCAATAGGCATCGAGCGCCTTCCGCGCGCCTTGTGCTCCGCCCTCGATGAAACCGCTGACCAAAACGGCGGCATTCATTGCGCCCGCCGACGTGCCCGAAATGGCGTCGACCCTGAGCCAGGGCTCTTCCAGCAGACGGTCAAGCACGCCCCACGTGAAAGCGCCGTGAGAACCGCCACCCTGCAAGGCGAGATCGATCAGGACCGTTTCGCGCGAAGCTTTCATTTGTTCTGTCATCCCAGCTCGTTTCTATTGAAAGTGTTCTCTGCCATCGCGACAAAAAGCTCGTTGCTTGCGCGCAGCGTTTCCGCTTCTCCTCTGGGTGACCGTCAATCGGAAATGCGTCCTTGTTGCGATGGCAAATTCGGATCCAGCCCGGCCTCATCGGACAGATTCTCAGCAACCATGCAGCTGTGGCGTTGCTATTGCTGCGCCAATGCGTCCAGGACCCTTGCCCAGGAGCGAACGCCGCGCCGGAAGCTCTCCAGTTCATATTTCTCGTTTGGACTGTGGATGCGGTCGTCCTCCAGCGCAAAACCTGCCAGCACCACATCCATGCCCAGCTTCTGTTTCAATTCCGCCGTCACCGGGATCGATCCGCCACCGCCGATGAAAACCGCCGGACGCCCCCACTCCGCGGTGAGCGCGTCGCGCGTCCTGGCGAATGCGTCCGCTTCGATCGGAAAGCGGATCGCGCGCCCGGCGCCATGTTCGGCAAATTCCACCTTGCAGTCGGGTGGAACGCGTTCGCGCACGAATTTCCGAAATGCGGTGCGGATCGCGTGAGGATCCTGATCGAAGACGAGACGGAACGAGACTTTGGCCGATGCTGTCGACGGAATGACGGTCTTGAAACCTGCTCCCTGATAGCCTCCGCCCATGCCGTTGATCTCGCAGGTCGGGCGCGACCAGATCATTTCCAGGACCGAGCGCCCTTTTTCGCCGGCAGGCACCGAGAGCCCGATCGCACCGAGAAAGGCGGCCGGATCGAAATTCAGGCTGTCCCATTGGGCGCGCAGTGCGTCCGGCAGCTCCGGAACGCCATTGTAGAAACCGGGGATGGTGACGCGGCCATCCGCATCATGCAGATCTGAAAGAATGCGCGCGAGGATGCGATTCGGATTCGCCGCCGCCGACCCGTAGAAGCCCGAGTGCAGATCACGGTCGGCCGCGTGGATCGTCAGCTCTTCCCCGCAAAGACCGCGCAACATGGTTTGAATGGCGGGCGTTTTCGCGTCCCACATATTGGTGTCGCAGATCAGGCCGATATCGGCGCGCAGCTCGTCGGCATGCGTCTCAAGGAAGCCCGGCAGACTGGCGCCGCCCGACTCCTCCTCACCCTCGAGCAGAATCGATGTCGGGACGGGAAGCTTGCCGGCAACGGCCTTCCATGCCCGGCAGGCCTCGATGAAAGTCATGACCTGTCCCTTGTCATCGGAGGCGCCCCGCGCGCGAATTGCGCGCGATCCGTCCGCGCGCTTTTCGATGAACGGCTCGAAGGGATCGTGATCCCAGAGCTCGACGGGATCGACCGGCTGCACATCGTAGTGCCCGTAGAACAGGACCGATCGACCGGATGAATTGCGGTCGTGAGCGACGACGATCGGATGCCCCTGAGTCTTTCGGGCTTCGGCCTTGAAGCCGATGCTGCGAAGATCCTGCGCGTGCCAATCGGCACAGGCCCGACATTCCTCGGCGTAAGCCGGATCGGTGGAGATCGAACGAATGCGCAAAAGCGCGAACAGACGTTCATACGCAGCGTCGAGATTTGATTCAATGTTGGCGAGGACGGCTTCGAGGTCAGACATACAACCCTCCAAAGACGCTGACATGAATTACAGTTATTAGTGTCGTTGCAGTAGCGCGCCTGCCATATCTCGCATCATATCGCCCGGAGAAATAATCACAAGCCGCCGAGCGTGACAGCTCGCTGAACATCGCAAGCAGACGCGTCGCTGCGTGTGCCGACAAGCGCGTAAGCGCTTGTTACCCCAAGTTGCAGGAGCCACGAACCGCCGGCGGTCTTGGCTGGCGCGTAATGTCAACAACGCTGACATTAATTTTGACAGTCATTCGACGGGCAGAGCGATGTCGGTTCGCGCGTGCAAACGCAAGCGCCAACTATGGCGCGCGTGCGCTCGCTGCGCGCTCGGCTGCGTTCTAGCAATCGCCTCCATGAGCCGGCATGCGGTCGATTTTGTGGTTTCGCGCGATGCGACTAAGCTCGTCCGCTCCTTGCTATCGGAGGCACGGCAAGATGAAGCGTATCCGTATCCTGCACGAGACCGAATACCAGTATCGGCAGCCCGTGAAGTTCGGCCCCCACCGGGCGCTGATGCGACCGCGCGAGGGACATGATCTCCATATTGCGAGAGCGCGCATAAGCATTGCGCCGCGGGCGAGCGTGCGCTGGCTGCGCGACACCTACGACAATTCCATCGCAATTCTCACCTTCGACGAGCCCTCCGACAAGCTCCGCATCTTCAGCGAGGTCGACGTCGACCTCTACTATGACGATCCCATCGAATGGTCCGTTGCGCCCTTCGCCCGTTCTTTCCCCTTCCAGTATCCTCCGGAAGAGCAGGTCGATCTGATGGCGTACCGACTGCCGAGTTATCCCTACGACGGACAGATACTCTTGAACTGGCTGCGCGATCTCCATGATCCCGGTCAGGTGATCGGAACGTTCGATCTTCTCGGCAGGTTGAATACGCACATCTACCAGTCGCTCAAGTATCTTCATCGCGAGGAACCGGGCGTGCAGCTGCCCAACGACACCCTGCAGCGCGGCAGCGGGTCGTGCCGCGACTTCGCGGTGCTGATGATGGAGGCCGCGAGGTATTGGGGGTTGGGAGCGCGGTTTGTCACCGGTTATATCCAGATGGCCGAAGGACAGCACGGCGCGACGCATGCATGGACGGAGATCTATCTCCCGGGCGCCGGATGGCGCGGCTTCGATCCGACGAACAACAAGCTGGTCGGCCCCGAACATATTTCGGTGGCTGTCGCGCGCGAACAGGAAAAGGCCTCTCCGCTTTCCGGATATTGGGAAGGCCCCGCGGACGCTTTCAGCCAGATGAAGGTTTCGGTGCAGGTGGTGCCGGTTCCAAGAGATCATGTCGAACAGGACTGACCCCTTACAGCGACGCGCCTTGGCACCTTGGGCCGTTGCTGATCTTCGATTGGCAGTCATTTTGACAGCCATGTCACCTCGGTGAAATCGGCTCGGCATTGGCGGCATGCTTGTGCAGTGCGTTCAAGGTGACGCTGCTTGCAATGGAATCTGCGGCAGTGGTAGCCTTCTCGTCTCGGTTGTCGATAGATTCCTGAACCGCCTCGCGCGTCTCGACACGCTATGTAGATTTGATCTCGGTAGATTGCTTTTGAAGATGTTGATCAGATCTTCGCGCCTTGCGCCTTCGATCAGCTTGAAGCCGCCCGGAGTGCATCTGATGAAGCGCCACAGTCTCTTCGACTCGGAAATCACGCCAAAGAAAGCACGTCGAGAGTTTCTGCAGCGCGGAAGGTAGAGGTGCGAGTCGTGAGTGCACGAGCCAGCATTGAAGATCTCGGCTATCAGTACATATCGACCGGACATTTGCCGCCGCCCGAAGATGTCGTCAGACTCGTGGATGAGGCCTACGAGCGTTACAAATCGAATACCGAGGGAAAGAACTCGCAGGTCTATCCGGCCCTGGCGAGAGTGCCGAGCGATCTGTTCGGAGTTTGCGTCGTCGGGACCAACGGCGAAGTCTATGCCGTAGGCGCGGCTGAATACGAATTTTCGATCATGAGCGTATCGAAGCCGTTCGTCTTCGCAGCGGTTTGCCAGGCCGTGGGCCCGGAGGAAGCTCGCCGCAAGCTCGGTGCAAATGCCACCGGCCTTCCCTTCAACTCGCTTGCCGCAATCGAACGAAGCGGCGACGGTCGCACCAATCCGATGGTGAATGCAGGCGCGATCGCGACAACAAGCCTCGCTCCCGGCGCAACAGCCAATTCGCAGTGGGATTTTCTCTACGGAGCGCTGTCGCAATTTGCCGGCAGGCCTCTTCCGCTCAACGAGGAGGTTTATGCCTCCGCCACCGAGACCAACTTCCGCAATCAGAGCATCGCGCGCCTGCTGCAAAGCTTCGGGCGAATTTATTGCGATCCTGCTCAGGCAACCGACCTGTACACCAGACAGTGTTCGCTGAATGTGAGTGCCAGGGATCTGGCGGTGATGGGGGCGACCCTGGCCGATGGCGGAGTGAATCCCGTCACCAAACGGCGCGTCGTCGATCCGGCCGTCTGCCACTACGCCCTGGCCGTCATGACGACCGCGGGATTGTACGAGACGTCAGGCGATTGGCTTTACGACGTCGGGCTGCCGGGAAAGAGCGGGATCGGCGGCGGGATTGTAACCGTGTCTCCGGGCAAGGGCGGCCTTGGAACGTTCGCTCCGCCGCTCGATGCCGCCGGCAACAGCATCAAGGGACAGCTCGTTGCGAAATATCTGTCGCAGCGGCTTGGCATGGACCTGTTTGTTTCGAAGCCGGAAGTCTGATTGCCACGGAGACACATCAGATTCTTGCGGGCGTGGGGCCAATGCCGGGTGAAAAAACAAAATGAGCGCGAGTCTCTGGATAGTCCTGGTCCTGCTTGCGTCCGCGATCGTGATGTTCGCGATCAACAAGCCGCGATTGGACGCCGTCGCGCTGATCATGCTGGTCGTGTTGCCCTTCACCGGCGTGCTTAGCGTGAGCGAGGCGCTAGCCGGCTTCAGCGATGCAAACATCGTCCTGATCGCCGCGCTTTTCGTCATCGGCGATGGATTGGTGCGAACGGGCGTCGCTCAGCGGCTCGGCGACTGGCTGATTGCCAAGGCCGGAAACAACGAGATTCGCCTCATCGTCCTGCTCATGTTGGTTGTCTGCGGACTGGGCGCAACCATGAGCTCGACAGCGGTCACCGCGATCTTCATTCCGGTAGCACTGCGCATTGCGCAAACTACCGGCATCAGCCCAGGCAGGCTCATGATGCCGCTCAGTTCCGCCGCGCTCATCAGCGGGATGATGACGCTGGTGGCGACTGCTCCGAATCTCGTCGTCAACAGCGAGCTCGAGCGCCACGGCGTGCATGGCTTTCGCTTCTTCAGCTTCACGCCCTTCGGCGTGCCGGTGCTGCTTCTTGGCATCGTCTATATGTGCTTGGCGCGGCGCTGGCTCCCCGCGCCGAGCGAAATAAAGAAGACCGCTCGCGCAAGCTTCGCGGACTGGATCGACGAATACAAACTCGCCGACCGGGAAAGGCGTTTGCGGATCATGGACGGTTCGCCGCTCGCGGGAAAGAGCCTTGAGAAGCTGAACCTGCGTGGCGCCTCCGGCGCCAACATCGTAGCCATAGAGCGCAGCCGGAAATTCTCGCGCGAAATACTCAGGCCGACCGCAAAGACAGAGCTGCAGGCCGACGACATCTTGCTGATCGATCTGTCGGCATCCAGCACCGATATCGAGGCGCTTCGAAAGCGATACCTGCTCGAGGAATTGCCGCTGACCGGGGCCTATTTCTCCGACCGATCGCAGGAGATCGGCATGGCCGAGGTCATTGTGCCGGCGACGTCTGAGCTCGTCGGCCAAACGCTGGTCGAGGCCGAATTCCGCAGCCGATTTGGGCTGACCGTCATAGGACTGCGGCGAGGCGACGGCGCGCACACCAAGGAGCTGTTGCGGGAAAGACTTCGCGTCGGCGACACCCTCTTGCTGATCGGCCCATGGAAGGAGATCGAACGGCTGCGTGCCGACACCGGCACCATGGTCATCATCAACCTGCCGGCCGAGATTGACGAAAGGCTTCCGGCTCCGGGCCGAGCATTGCAGGCGCTCGTCTGTCTGGCGATTGTCGTCGCGCTGATGGTCGGCGGCATCGTTCCGAACGTGCAGGCTGCCCTGATCGGATGTCTTCTCATGGGCGCACTCGGCTGCGTCGATTTCACCAGCGCCTACCGTTCGATCGACTGGAAAACGATCGTCCTGATCGTCGGCATGTTACCGTTTTCCATCGCTCTGGAGCGGACGGGCGGAGTGGAGCTGGCCGCGGATGGCCTGAGAAACCTGACAGCGGGCGCCGACATTCGTTTCGTCCTCGCCACCCTTTTTGTCGTTACCGCGCTGCTCGGAATGTTCATCTCCAATACGGCGACCGCGATCCTGATGGCTCCGGTCGCACTTGCCGTGGCGCACGAACTGAATGTCTCGCCCTATCCGTTCGCGATGATCGTTGCGCTTGCGGCCTCGACAGCTTTCATGACGCCGGTTTCTTCGCCGGTCAACACGCTGGTCGTCGCACCGGGCCGCTATGCGTTTGGAGATTTCGTGCGCGTTGGCGTCCCGTTTTCCATCATTGTTCTTATCGTTTGCGTGATCCTGGTGCCGTGGCTGCTGCCGCCATGAGGCATTGGTCGATGACCACACCTTGCAAAGGACAACAGACATGACAGAGCCGAGCAAGACCATGGACACAGCATCAGCCAAGACGACGATGCAAAAGATTCTCGACACCGTCGAGCGCGTGGGGAACAGCGTCCCGCACCCGGTCGTGATATTTCTGATCCTCATCGCGATCGTGCTGGTGCTCTCGCACCTTCTGTACCTGCTGGGCGCGACGGTCACCTACCAGGTCATCGATCCGGACACGCAAAAGATCGAGACCGCGACCACAACCGCCAACAGCCTGCTGACAGTGGACGGAATTCGCCACATCTACACACGGCTGGTGCCGAACCTCATGGGTTTCTCCGCGGTCGGGCTGTTGATCGTCGCCATGATGGGCGTCGGCGTCGCCGAGGAAGCCGGCCTCGTGAATGCGTTGATCAGAAAGCTGGTGGCCGTCTCGCCGAGCTGGGCACTGGTTTACATCATCGCCTTCGTCGGCATTCTGTCGAGCATAGCGGCTGATGCCGGCTACGTGGTGCTGATCCCCCTGGCGGGTGTCGCTTTTCTGAGCGTCGGCCGGAATCCTCTCGCCGGGCTCGCGGTGGGATTTGCCGGAGTCGCCGGCGCATTCACCGTGAACATGATCATCAAGCCGCTCGATGCCGTCCTCACCGAGCTGACGAATGATGCCATTCACATGGTCAACCCCACCACTTCGCTGGATCTGACGGCCAACGTTTCGTTTTCGATTGCGTCCGTTCTCGTGCTGACGATTGTCATTGCGCTCATCAACAACCGAATCATTGAACCTCGGCTGGGCGCGTACCACGCCGAGGACGCCACCGTCGCTCAGCCCGAGCAGAGCAGCGGACAGCTTTCCGCCGACGAGTCGCGTGGACTCCGATATGCCGGCCTTGCGCTGCTTGGAGTCGTGATCCTGTTCGTGCTTTTGACGGTTCCGTCGGGCGCTCCGCTGCGCAATCCGACGACGGGAATCCTTATCGGCAACTCGCCGTTCATGAACGGCCTGATCGGCGTCATCATGGTGCTGTTTCTTGCAACCGGCATTGCCTACGGCATCGGCGCAAAAACAGTGAACAGCTCTACGGCCGTCATTGCGGCCATGACCAAGGCAGTATCTTCCTTGGGAGGCACCATCCTCCTTTTCGTGGTCATCAGCCAGTTCGTGGACTATTTCAACTACAGCAATATTCCAACCCTCATGGCCCTGACGATGGCGGACGCCCTGAAGAGCGCGAATGTCGGCGCGCTCTGGCTGCTGGTGGGCTTTATCATCGTGGTTCTGATTCTGGACTTCGTGTTCACGCCGGCGATCGCCAAATGGGCAATCTTTGCGCCGGTCTTTGTTCCGGTGTTCGTGCAGCTCAACGTCGATCCCGCGGCCGTCCTGGCCGCCTACAGGGTCGGCGATTCGCCGGTCAATGCGATCACCCCGCTCAACGCCTACTTCGCCATGGTCGTCGGATTTGCCCAAATCTACGACAAGAAAGCCGGTGTCGGGACGGTCGTCGCGCTGATGTTGCCATACGCACTCTGGATGGCCATCATTTGGACCCTGCTGTTCGTTGCGTGGTACCTCCTGGGCCTTCCCTGGGGATTATGATCACAGAGGCGCGAAGGCTGGACGAACATGTCGGCATGATTCCTCGGTCAGGATGAGCGAGCCCAATGGTGCGCACGAAGGTTCTCCGTTGGTTGAAATGGACGGCGATTCTCTTGACCGTCGCGGTGCTGACGTTTCTTGCGGTGCGCGTTTACGAAACTCAACGCGGTCCCCCTCTGGAGGTTTGGCACACCCACGTGCCGCAAGAGTTGCATGTAGCCGCACTCGATAAGACGGACTGGGCAGGCTACCTCGCGAAAGAAGCGGGCCTCTTCGAGGATCTTCGCCGCGAAGTCTCCCAGAAGCTCACGCCCGACGAGCGCGTTCCCATCAACCGGTATTTTGAAGGCAGCCCGGTCTATCCGTCGCACTTCTCCCAGGACTTCAATCGTTCGTTCGTGCTGGAACCCGATGGCCCCCCTCGCGGGGTCGTCGTGTTGCTGCACGGGCTGACGGATTCGCCCTACAGCCAGCGCCATATCGCGCGGGTCTACCGCGACCACGGCTACGTCGCGCTTGTGATCAGGCTGCCCGGTCATGGCACGGTGCCGGCGGGATTGACTGAAGTCACGTGGGAAGACTGGATGGCGGCGACGCGTCTGGCGATACGTGAAGCTCGGCGGCGGGTGCCCGCACCGGCACCGCTTTATCTCGTCGGTTTCTCGAACGGCGGCGCATTGGCACTCAAATACGCGCTCGATGCCATTGCAAATCAGGACCTGCCTCAAGCGGATCGCATTGTCCTGATCTCGCCGATGATCGGCATTACGCGCTTCGCGCGCTTTGCGGGACTGGCCGGTCTTCCCGCCATTTTTCCGCCATTCGCAAAAGCAGCGTGGCTTGCCATCCTGCCGGAATTCAATCCGTTCAAGTACAACTCGTTTCCCGTCAATGGCGCACGGGAGTCGTTTCGTTTGACTGAGGTTCTGCAGCGACAGATTTTGGACCTTCGTCGCGGCGGGCGTCTCGGCGAGTTGCCTCCCTTGTTGACGTTCCAATCGGTGATGGATTTCACGGTCAGCACGCCAGCCATAATTTCGGGCCTCTACGCTCAGTTGCCCTCGAATGGAAGCGAACTGGTGCTTTTCGACGTCAACCGAACGGTCAAGTTCGGCCCGCTGTTGCGCCCTTCGGCCGACACCGCGCTCAGTCGACTCCTTCCCCCTGCGGTACGTTCATATCGGACTACGGTCATCACGAACGCGACGGAGACAAGCAGCGAAGTCGAAGAACGCTCCGTCGACGCCGGAGGCATGGACGAACGGCGACGCCCGCTCGGAATCGCCTACCCACCCGGCGTGTATTCGCTGTCGCACGTTGCACTGCCATTTCCGATGAATGATGCTTTGTACGGCATGACACCCGATGAGCCGGTAAGCTTTGGACCGAATCTCGGCGCTCTGGCTCCGCGCGGAGAACGAAATGTCCTGATTACGAGCCTGGACGCCTTGCTTCGCGTGGCGTCAAACCCGTTCTATCCGTATCTGGCGGAGCGCATCGGAGAGGACATCGATCATCCGGCAACCAAGCCCGCTGCTGTTGCGACGTCTCCGCTAGCACCCGCGGCTGGGATGGCGGCGTCACCGAATGACTTGACAGTGCCGTCATGGACCTCCGGTCCTGACGATCCATCCGATCTGCCTCCATAGAGATGCGCGGGAAGTTTTTGGCCGGCTCCTCAAGCTTGCCAGCGCAAGCTGCCCGAGTTTCATCGCGAGCTTCGCGATGGCATGACACCATTCGCTCGCGGATGCCGCGGCGAAATCCCTGGCTTTGCGGCCAAAATGCTACACTTCAGTTCGAACTATTGCAGCACAGCCTGCGTGGCCTTGCACTCGCTGCAATCCGGGAGTCTTAATGCCCACGCGAAGATTGATGCGCTCTCAGCCTTCTAGCCGGAGCGAGTACATGATTCCATTGCGAGCTTTTGGCAGCGTTCTATTCATTGCGGTACTGGCGAGTTCAGCCCAAGCGCAGACGCCGGCGACGCCAGAGCAGAAACCTTCCATGGACGAGTTGTTGCGACGGATCGACGCGCTGCAGCGCCGTACGGCGGAGGGTGACAAGCTGATCAGCGCGCTGCAGCACCGCGTCGAAGAACTCGAATCGCGCGACAAGCATCCGAAACCCGCGCGGCGCGAGCTGTCCGCAGCACAAAAGCCGCCGCCGCAGGTCACGGTTGCGTCGGCACCGCCGGCGTTGACGGCGAATGCCGCCGTCCCGCCAAGCCCCGTCGTGGCGGTGGCCGCTCCTCCTCTGCGCGCGCCCGAACCGATGGGCGATCAGTTCGACGGCGAAGGCCAGGACGCTCTGCGTTCGGATCTGCCGGGTCTTTCGTTGCGCATCCCCGGCACGCAATCCGAGGTCCGGTTTTACGGCTTTGCGAATGTCAACGGCTACCGCGATCTCAATGGCCGCAACCAGACCGATGCGCCGACCGTGCAGACGATCCCCCTCGCCCTCAGTCCGGCCGACCTGCAAGGCGGCGACTTCGGATTGTCCGCACGGTTCAGCCGCTTTGGCATAGACACGCGCACAGCGACCGCCTGGGGCACTCTGGAAACGCGCCTGGAAGGCGACTTCGGAGGTGGCGCGCCGACCTCGACCAATTCGGTCTTTCGACTCCGCCAGGCCTGGGCCGAACTCGGTACCGATGATTTCCGAATGCTGATCGGACAGGCGAACAGCCTTTGGAACGAGGGCGTGTATGAGACCGTGAACTTCTCGACCAATCTCAACCAGTCCTTTGTCCGCCAGCCGCAGCTTCGCGCGATCGCGACGCTGGCGCCGGGATTGACAGGCCAGGTCTCGCTGGAAATGCCGGATACGCAGTACACATCCGTGGCCGGCGTGTTCACCCAGAACAGCACCCCAACAGGTTTTGCGGGTCTCAGCCCGGCATTCACGTTATGGCCCGATCTCTTGGGTCGACTCGAATATCGCAACGACGGTCTGGTCCTCGACATGCGGGGCCTGTTGCGCGAACTCACTGTGCGTACCGAAGGCACGGCAGCTTCGCCGCCCTGGCTCACGCGCGATGCCGCTGGCTGGGGTGTGGCGGGAACGGCTCGATTTCCCATGCGCTGGCTGTCGGGGGCGTTCGGTCCGGATGAGTTGATCGGCATGGCCTATTACGGCCAGGGCATTGGGCGTTATTTCGGCGGCAACACCTTCGGGCAGGACGCGCTGTCGAACATCGGCTTGCCGGGCACGGCCACCGATTTCAGTCTCGACCCGCTGCCGACATACGGCGTGACCGCGGCTTACCGCCGCTTCTGGACGCCGCAGTGGCGCAGCAACTTCGTCTACTCCTACGCATGGCAGCAATATCCCGCCTATGCGTTGATGTTCGTGCCGGGATCGGCTTCGGCCGTATTGCTGAACAGCAATATGGAGCAGGCGATCGTCAACCTGATCTGGAGCCCGTTCGCCGAGTTGCGCGGCAATACCGTGGGGACCGGATGGCTCGATGTCGGCCTTGAATATGTCTACGCCCATCGCAATGTGTTCGGCGGCACGGCAGCAACGATCCCGGCCGGTTTCGGTTACGCCAACGCCAACCGCGTCCTGGGCTCCGTGACTGCGAGGTTTTGAATCCGGCTTGATTGCCAACCAAAGGTTCCAATGAGTGGCATCGTCATCGTATTTGTTCTGATCTTTGCGGCGCTGATCCTCTTCATTTGGGGGCGCGTTCCTCCGGTGATCGTAGCCATGGGCGTTTCGCTGGCGCTGTTCTTCACCGGCATTCTCCCGGTCGAGGAAGCGTTGGGCGGGTTTGGCGACCTCGTCGTGGTGCTCATCGCCTCCCTGTTCGTGATTGCAACGGGCCTGGAAGCGTCGGGGGTGACGACCTGGGCCGGCCAGTGGCTGATCAGGCAGGCCGGCGAAAGCCGCACGCGGCTCATGATCCTGCTCATGCTGATGGCGGCGGTGTTCACCTGCACCATCAGTGTCAACGGCACGGTCGCAGCGTTGCTGCCGTTGTGCGTGGTTCTTGCTGTCCGCCTTCGCATTCCCACCTCGCAGTTGCTCCTTCCCATGGTCTTTGCGACGCACGGCTCGACCATGTTGACCCTGATTGGCGCTCCTTTGAACGTGATCGCCTCGAGCGCCGCCGTTGATGCCGGCCTTCGGCCGATTGGATTTTTCGAGTTTGCCGTTGCAGGAATACCGATGCTGCTGGGCAGCATGGTCATCATCCTGCTGACCGCAAAGTGGCTGCTGCCGCATACAAATGGAGCTGCGCTGCCGGCCGACTTCAGCCAGCACGCTCGCACGCTCGTCGAACAATACAAGATCGACGACGGCCTCCATCGGCTTCGCGTCCGATCGACGTCCGCGCTCGTCGGCGCTTCGCGAGAGAAAGTCGATATCTCGCAATATGCGGGGCTCTCGCTTGTGGCACTTCAGGAAGGTGAAAGCGGCAAGCTGCTGACGCGCGAGACCCTTGCAGAGGGCGACATGTTGATCGTCCGCGGCGATGCGCAGGCCGCCGGCGAGTTGGCGGCGGAGAAGCATCTCGCATTCTGCTCGGAGGAAAAGCAGGCTTCCATCGCCGACGCGCTGTTCAATCGCACGTCAGGCCTGGCCGAGATCGTCATCCCGCCTCGCTCGAAGCTGATCGGGGAGACGGTGTTTGCCGGCATGACCGCCCGTGACGGAGACCTGATGGTGCTCGCAGTCCAGCGCGGCGGCGAGGATGTCGGTGCCGGCCCGCATCAACTCGCCGTAGGCGACCATTTGCTCCTGCAGGGTAGCTGGCGCGCGCTCGACAGGCACCTCACGGATCCTCAGATGCTGGTCGTCGACTCGCCGGAGGTCGTGCGCCGTCAGGCCGTGCCGCTGGGCGTCGGCGCGGTAGAAGCGCTGGCCATTCTTGCGCTGCTTGTGATCCTGCTCGCCACCGGCCTGTTGCCGAGCGCGGTGGCAGGAATGGTGTGCGCGATCCTGATGGTCCTTGTGGGTGTCATCACGATCCCGCAAGCCTACAGAGGCATCGACTGGAACACCTGCTTCCTGATTGGCGGCATGATCCCACTGAGCCTGGCGATGACCAAGACCGGCGCTGCGGACTTGATCGCCGACACGCTGATACGGCTGCTGGGCAACGCGGGTCCGCGGGCGTTCATGGCGGGGCTGTTTGTTGCCGCCGCCCTGATCGGCTGCGTGATCAACAATACCGCGACAGCCTTGTTGTTCTTTCCGATCAGCATCGCGATGGCGCATGAGCTGGGCGTGTCCCCCCTGCCCTTTATTGTCGGCATTGCGATCGCCTCGCATGCCGCGCTGCTCACCCCGATCGCCACCCCCGTGAACCTCATGGTGATGGGACCGGGCGGGTACAAATTCTCCGACTACCCGAAGTTCGGGATACTTCTCACCCTCTGGTGGCTGATCGTCGCGTTGTTCATTGTGCCGCTTTACTGGCGCTTCTGATCGAGCCAGCGTTGCGCTAGCGCCGATTGCCGGCCAGGCGCAGCAGCATCATGAACAGGTTGATGAAATCGAGGTAGAGCGACAACGCGCCGAGCACCGCCTTGCGGCCCGCGGCAGTGGCATCGTCGTTTCGATCGTACATGGATTTTATTCGCTGGGTGTCGTAGGCGGTGAGACCTGCAAACACACCGACGCCCACCACCGAGACCAACCAGTCTAGCTGGGTCGAACGCAGGAAGAGATTGACCAGGCTTGCGATGATGATGCCGATCAGGCCCATGAACAGGAAGGTGCCGAAACCCGACAGGTCGCGCCGGGTGGTGTATCCGAAGATGCTGAGTGCCCCGAACATGATGGCTGCGATCAGGAACACGCGCGTGATCGAGGAATTGGTATAGATGTGGAAGATGGTCGAGAGCGACACCCCCACAAGAGCTGCATAGACGAAAAACAGCGACCGTGCCGCGCTCGCCGACAACGTGTTGATGCGCGCAGTAATGAAGAACACCAGGATGAGCGGGGCAAAAATGAACACCCACATGATGGGATTTGTCAGCAGTTCAGGGCCGGTCATCCGATAGGTCAGCCACGCGACGACGGCGGTGAGGCCAACCCCGGCCGCCATGTAGTTGTAGATCTGCAGCATGTAGGCTCGCAGACCGGCGTCGAATGTGACGACTTCGGGGGCGCCGGTGCGGGAAGCGGTTGGGTATTGATCGGAGTTGGACATGGTCGGGCTCCTTTCCAACATTGGTCGTCCGCCGCGGAGGCGCTCAAAGAAAGTCAGGAAAGCGATGCCATCTCTTGCCCGCCAGCCCGCCTGCAATCATCGAATTTGCGGGGAAAGCGCAACACGGGTGATGTCATCGGAACGCCGCTACGGCCAAAATCGCGAAGAAATCAATCAGGCAGTTTTTGCTGCGACAGGATGCCAGCTGCGGCGACGATAGTACCGAACGCCCGCAAGATCAACCGAACGAGACGAGCCGTCATGTCGGGCGCAGCTCACGGATCGATCTTCGTCTTCAGTTGTCTCTTGATTGCCCTTTCACGCCCGGGGCACGCGCCTTCGAATTGTTCGCGTCACCAAACGGCTTGTCGATTTCGCACACAAATTTCGGCGCGGTCTCCTCGGTGAGGCCGGACTCGGCATCCGTCAGCAGCTCGTCGAGCGTGAAATTGCGACGTCCGCGACGCGTTTTTGGCCTGCGGGTCATGGCGGTATGAGACGCATCCCTCAACACTGGCTCGTCCTCCTGACAAGCATTCCGGAACAAGCGCCGTTCATCGCCGGCATATTGGACAGTCGTCATTGCGCCATCATGGATGGGCGATTAACGAGCGGTAACCTGAATGGGACTGAACGTCGCAGCTTCAGCAGGCCTGCTCGGGCTGAATGGCTTCCGGCGCGCGTCGAGAGCCAAGCATTGCCGACAAAGGACAGCGACATTCGATCGCTGCTGGTTTATGATCGCCGACATATTTGGCGGCGGAAGGCTCGATCACGATGCTCGCGACGCTCCGCAAGGCTTTGAAACCATCCAGCAAGGACAGTCTCGCAAAGGCTTTCATGCGCCTGGGCTGGCTCGGCTTTTGGATCCAGCTCGCGATCGGTTCGATCCCCGTCGTCTTCGGCGTCTACACCTTGATATTCGGCCGCAACGGTGGCGCCGGCACGCGCGGCGGCTCTCTGCTGGTTGAATATCTCACCATCGCCGGATTGATCGTATTGGTGTTCACCACGATATGGTCTTACCGATATACGCGCCTTGCCGCGAAGATTGCCGATCCCGCACGGCGCCCGTCGGAATTTGCGGTACAGCGCGTCGCCTGGATCGGCGTCGGCGCAAGCGCAGTCGGCATCCTTTGTTCCATGCTCGTGATGTTGTTCGAGGTGGTGCAGCTCCTGCTCTATTTCCTCCGCGCGCCGCAGGTAGGCGTGCCGACGATTCAGACGACAGGGGGTGGCCAGGCGAGTTTTTTGTCCGCGGCCGACATGGTGAACCTGCTGATACTGAATCTCGCTCTCTTCGGCGAGCTCGCCGTCCTCATCTTCAGCATCTGGCTTCTGTTCCGCAGCATGATCGCCTCTGCTGAATACCCCTACGTCGGAAACGAAGAATAGCGCGCTTGCTTCGGGGCACCGCATGTCGCGTCGGGGAGCCGGCGGACCAGGTATCGGAGAGGACTGGCGAGGAACGATGGAGACCTTCCTGCTCGTGCTTGCGGCGCTGTTCTCGGTGATCAATCCGCCGGGCACTGCGCTGGTATTTCTCGGGATGACGAAATATGCCTCCGCCGCCACGCGCAGATCGCTTGCACGACGGGTTGCAATCAATTCGTTCTTTGTCATGACGGGATCGTTGCTGATCGGTGCGCTCGTCCTCAAGCTCTATGGCATTTCGGTGCCGGTGCTTCGGATCGCCGGCGGCCTGGTCGTGGCATCGTCCGGATGGAAATTGTTGAATGAGGGCTCGCGGAGCGAGGCCGGCGCGACGGCCACGGAACAGCGGGTGGATTACACCGGCCTGGCCTTCTATCCCTTGACCTTACCGCTCACGACCGGCCCCGGGACAATCGCGGTCATGATCAGCCTCGGGCTTTCCCGATCCGCATATTCCAACGTCACGGAAGATGTCAGGTTTTTTCTTGCAAGCCTGGTGGCAACCATCGTGATGGCGGCGATGATCTATGTCTGTTTTGCCTATTCAGATCGGATTGAACGACTGCTGGGCGGCAGCGGGACCGATATCGCCGCGCGGCTCTTTGCATTCATCCTTTTCTGTCTCGGCATTCAAATCATCTGGACCGGGGCAAGCGATCTTCTCGCAAGCGTTGAGTGGCACGGAGCCCCCGCGAAGTAGCCGGACAGCCATCGCACCGAGCAGTCTTGAAACCGTCGCGTGACTTTGCCAACCTGATCGAATGAAGGATCTTGCCAGGGTGCTCGTTGTAAATCCGAAAGCCCGCGCCCTCGTTGTGCTTTTGCTGGTCGTCCCTCTCAGCATCTATTTGGGGACGAGCACGGTGCGACGCGGCCTGCTCTATGACGTCGAGGTGTTTGCTCCTTCGCTCGTCCTTGGCGTCGCCGTCGGGCTCCGGACCTGGAGCCGGAAATGGTTCGGCCACACCCGTGCGATCGGCGTGGCGCTGACATCCCAGACACAGTCCCTCATGTATCTCGTCTGGCGATGACCAGGCGATGACCAGCGATCGCACGACCAGGACACTGCTTTTCTTCTGCGCAACGATCCTCGTCTTTGGCGGTCTCTATCTTTCCCAGCCGATCATTGCGCCGGTCGCATTCGCGCTGTTCGTCATCGCCATCGTGTGGCCGATCCAGCAGGCGCTGCAGGCGAGAATTCCAAAGCTTCTCGCACTCGCGGTGACCATACTGGGCGTCATGGTGGCGATTTCGGTGCTTGGCTATTTGCTGATCTGGGGCTTCAGCAAGGTGGTCCGATGGCTCACCCTCAACGCCGAGCGGATGCAGGTCTTGTATGCAAACGCGATGGACTGGCTCGACGGACACGGCGTCTCGGTCTCGGACATCGTGAACCAGAGTTACAGCAACACGAACTGGCTTCTTCCTGCCGTGAAGGGACTGGGAGGAAGAGGCTACCGGCTGGTATCCTTTGTCGTCATCGCCTTTGCCTTCACCGTCCTTGGCCTGCTCGAGGTCGACGTCGCGCGAAAGAACATCGAACGTCTGCAAAATGCGGCGGCAAGGCAGACGCTTCTGGTCGCGGGCGCCGACATCGCGGCCAAGCTGCAGAAGTACATGCTCGTCCGCACGGTCATGAGCATCCTGACCGGCATCGTCGTCTGGAGCTTTGCGCTGCTTGCCGGCATTGAATTGGCGACGGCGTGGGGCGTGATTGCGTTTGTGCTGAACTACATTCCTTTCATCGGCCCGCTCATCGCAACGGTTTTTCCGACCTTGTTTGCGCTCGTTCAATTCGAGTCCTGGCAACTTGCCATCGCCGTTTTTGCGTGTCTGAACCTGATCCAATTCATGATCGGAAGCTATCTCGAGCCCCGGATGGCGGGCGCTGCTCTGTCCATTTCGCCATTCATTGTCCTGTTCGCGGTGTTCTTCTGGAGCTTCCTTTGGGGAGTCGCGGGAGCCTTCATCGGCGTGCCCATCGTGATCGCGCTGCTCGCCGTCTGCGACGAGCATCAATCGACGCGGTGGATTGCGTTGCTCTTGTCGGGACGCGAAGGCGAGCGCAAGTGAGATGCGGCGGGGTGGAAATCGCGGCTGGCCGCGCATGCGTGGACGAGGCAGTGGCCCAACCCCCTGACGCGGCCAATTTCGTCCTTGTTCCCGTTATGTTCTTTTCCGATTGATGGTGTTTCGCGACAAGGTCACGACATTTGGATGGGATGCGCTCGACGTGGGCCGCGCTGGAAGGGAGTGGATGTTTGTTGCCAATCCCCTCTGCTGGCGTCCTCAAGCAACACTCGAACGAACTGCTCCAAGGGCATGCGAACGCGTCTTCACGGGCATTGGAGGCGCTACGCTTGTCGACTTTGTCGGGTTGACTTGCCCGCCACCAGCAATCAGAAGAATTTTTGAGAATGGTCGGAGCGGCAGGATTCGAACCTGCGACCCCTGCGTCCCGAACGTAAGTAGCAGTCGAAAAGATCAATAAAAACAGTGGCCTTTGTTCTCGTTTGACCCCCTTTGTCGCGCTTTGTTCACGGGGTTTCTGTGGTCAATCTGTGGTTGGGAATTCTCAAACTCAACTAGCGGCCAACAAGCGGTTGCAACCGCAACTGATACGAGATCGGCGAAGAGCTCTTGCCCCTAAAAAGCGCTAACCGCTTCCGTCGGCGGACGAGGGCTCATGGCCTTCGTCGCTCAAACGAGCTTGCGACGTGCGACGGCACCAGGATGTCTTGATAGGAAATGTCAAGCACTCAGCGGACGAAAAGCGATTAAGAATTTGATATAATTACATTAAGTCACGTACTGAGGGCGAGGATAGACATCAAATTTTCGCGCCGGTCAGCGCTGGGTAAGCGCTAACCCACTCCGGAACCGCCCTCGCTGCTATGCAGCCTATTTGTGGCGCGGCTTGCTTCGGCTCGGGGCGAAACAGCTGCCGCCATCGGAGCAGCAAGGAGCGCGAGATACCGTATCGCCGCGCCGTCGCGGTCACCTGGCGAGGCGCCTGCAAGCTCTCCAGGACGATCTTGAACTTCTCCTCCTCGGACCAGCGGCGCCGCCGACCCGTCTCAACCACTTGGAGCCGTTCGATTGGGCGCTGACCTTATCACTATCCATAGGGACAGTTCTCAATACTGCACCTCAATCGGCAAGGCGGCCGTCACCGGCTTCGTACGAAGGCTGCGCCTTCGGTTTGCGCAATTAGAGGACTTACATATCCGGAGCGGAACGCGGCCTGGATCTCAGGCCGAAGTTCCTGGTATGCTGGAATGATATCTTCGCTTCGTCCCCGCGTTGCCGCCTGGCGGCCTGCCTGTACGGCCTCAATGTCACGAGAAGCCTGAGCGAAGTTGCGATTTGCTTGAAGAAATCCTTCACTTGCATTTCCAACGCCTTATCGAATTTGCGAAGAACGCCGCGAAGCAAACGTGCCCGATTGCTGTGCAGACTGTACTGCATCTGCCGACCCCCCGCGAGCAGTGAAATCAGAAAGATTTGAACGACCGTCCGTCAGTCTGTCGCGGAACCGTTGCAAAGCAGTTTCGATGCTATCGTTAGCGATGCTTGATTGAGCAATCTGATGACGCCGGGGGTTAGCGTCTCGTCTCTGGCAATCGCATTCGTCAGGTCAAGCGGCTTAGCGTCTTCCCGAACTGCACCAAACTCGGTGTTCGCTGCCTCGTCTCTGGCCTGGGTAAGCCTTCGTTCCGTCTGCGCAGCTGTCTCTGGAACCTCAAAACCTTCGCTGAGAGTATTTGCCACGCGCCGGGCCTGACCAGCCTGGCGATTTTCAAGCGTGTTAACGACATTGGTCCGTCCCTCACCTGGAGCGCGAGCGACACTGGACAGCTTCCGCTGCCCCGAATTTCCCAATGCATCTGCGACCGTGTAGTTCCCTTGTCCTTCATTGGCTGCGTTCACCGAATAACCGGCAATGTCGTTGATCGGTCTGCCGCTATCGATGACCGGGCGAGCAACTTGCCGCTGCGCATAACTTTCGGGATAGGCGCCCGATAAGGGAAAATGACTGCCATCCGCCCCCTGGTCGAGAACCTCGACATGCTCCCGATAAGCGGACTTGGTTGCGCGGCTGCGTCATCTCAACAGGATGTTGAAGTCTGAAGCGCGGCCCCGCCTCGTAAAGCAGAGGGGGACTGGGTGACAAGGCAGGACCGCGCAAAGGGCCAAGGGGGGCAGCGATGGCCCGATCACCACAGTGACAGACAACGCTCCGCGTTACCACGCACAGCCCCGTGAAGGCTGCGTTAGTGGCGGACCTTCTTGACCTCGGGCAGCAGCGGCGGAGCCGGCTCGATCTCATCGTGCGGCTGTGTATTGCGGACGGCCTCGGCCAACATTCTCGCGCAGTTCGTCCTTGGTCAGCTGGCGCTTGGGTTTCCATGAGGACATAGGCCACCATTGGGATGCGGCGAAGCTCAGGCGCGCACAATGAAAAGCAGCCAGACCGGGGTGATTTGGACACCCTGACCCGGTCTGACCACAACGCGAGCGGAGACTCTTCCACCATGCCGTCGGCAAAGTATCCTGTTCCGGGTCGCCCGACATATTCTGGACGGGCAGCACCGCTACGCAGGGTTTGTCGGGAAGCGGGAGTGGCTTTTGACTTTCGGCAAATGAATTTGGGCTCGCAATTGGCGGCGCTGTTGCGTTTCGCACTGCATACAACCGGACTGGCCGGTCGATGTTTTTGAGTGTTCGCTCGCCGATGTCGTCGAAGGCGAATGCCGTCTTGCCTCTAACCTGTCGGAAGGCTCATCTGAGAGGTAAACGCCGCCGGGCTCGCACTCGTTCTCGACCCTCGCCGCAACGTTGACGCCGTCGCCAAAGATGTCGTCGCCGTCGAAGATGATGTCGCCAACATTGATACCGATGCGGAAGAGAATTTTGGGCGCGACATGGCGGTCGCGCTCCGCCATCTTGCCCTGCACGTCCACGGCGCAAGTCACAGCGTCAACGGCACTGGCGAACTCGACCAACATGCCATCGCCAGCGGTCTTCACGATCCGTCCACGATGCTGGGCAATTGCAGGATCATGACCTCGCGACGATGTGATTTCAAGATCCGTCCGTATTTATGCCCATTAATGCGGAGCGCCACGCCTGATAAGCTTGATTGAGAAACGCACAACAAATTGCGAATCCTCCCAGCCGAAATGCAAGCCGCAACAATATCTCGAATAAACTTCTAAGGTCGTCGAGCTGACCTCCCGGTCCCGCAGCTTCGTGCCAACTGCGGTCATGAGCCATGCGAAAGCAACCCGCACGCCTGCCGCGCGGGTTCCGATGCTCGCCCTCCTTTTTGCCTCTTGCCTAGCGCCGACGGCTCAGCGAAGCTGCACCGGTTCCAGCTTGTTCACCCTATGCTTTTGGGGGCGTTGCATGGCTGATGACAGTTTACCAATGTTCTTGCCAACGTTCATTCGGCGGTTTGCCGACAAGCATCCGTACGTTTTCCGTTACGGGTCTGCTGTTCTCATCTCCGTTGCCGCGCTGATAATCGTTCTGATCCTTCCGTATCACCGCCAACAGCCTGTTCTCCTGTTCTTCGAAGCTGGGGTAGCGCTGGCTACATGGGTAGCAGGTTGGCGGGCTGGAGTCGTTGCACTGATCGGTGGTGGCATCGCTACGGCATATTTTGCCCAACAGAACATAAATCCGGGGACTGTGTTCCGGATGGTTCTGAATCTAGTTTATACGGTCGGAATCATCTGGGTAGTTGCCAAACTGCGTTTCTCGCAGGAGGCGCTGCGGCAAAGCGAGGAAAGATTCCGCCGGCTGAATGCAGAGTTGGAGCAGCATGTGGCCGAGCGCACGGCGCAACTCCAGACGGCTAACGAAGAGCAACGCTACCAAGTCCAGCTCCTCAAGACCATCACCGACAACGCGTCGTCCGCGCTTTATATGGTTGACCCGGCCGGGCTGGGAACATTTGTCAATCCGGCTCTTGAGCGGATCACCGGGTATCGGGCCGACGAATTGATGGGGCATATCGTCCACGACAAAATCCACCACACCAAGCCGGACGGGTCGCCTTATCCCGTGCACGAATGCCCGTTGACGGGAGCAGTGCGGCACTGCAAGACACTGCGCGGAGAAGATCTGTTCGTGCGCAAGGACGGGACTTTCTTCCCGATCCAGTACACCGCCAGTCCGATCTTTCGCGAGGACAGAGCGGTAGGTACAGCCATTGAATTTCAGGACCTTACGGAAGCGAAAGCGGCTGAGCGCGCGTTACGGGACAGCGAAGAACTCAAGCGGAGAATCATCGAGAGCAGCACGGATTGTATCAAGGTGCTGGACCTGGACGGAAACCTGCTATTCATGAGCAGCGGCGGTCAACATTTGCTCGAAATAGACGATATTGATCCTTACCTGAATGCGTCCTGGATCGACTTCTGGCAGCCGGAAGACCGCCCCAGGGTCCGCGAAGCCATTGCTGCCGCAAGGGCTGGAAGCATTGGGAAATTTCAGGCGTTCTGTCCATCAGCAAAAGGCGATGCGCGCTGGTGGGATGTAATCACTACGCCCATCTGCAATGCGGATGGCCAGCCCGAGCAACTGCTTTCGGTGTCACGTGACATTACTGCGCGCAAACGGGCGGAAGCGGAAGGACGCGAGAGCGAGCGAAAATACCGCGAGATCCAGGCAGAGCTGGCGCACGCCGCACGCGTCGCGACCATGGGGCAGCTCACGGCCTCCATAGCGCATGAGATCAGGCAACCACTCTCCGCGATCAAAATGAGCGGAGCTAGCGCTTTACGGTGGTTGACAAATAGTCCACCGGAGATCGATGAGGCAAAACAGTCCATTGAAAGCATCGTGAAGGACATCAGTCGAGCAGATGACGTCATCGACCGCATTCACAGCTTCGCAAAGAAAGGTACGCCTAAGACGGACGCGCTCGATATCAATGAAGCGATCCTTGAGGTGATTCCACTTACCCGCACTGAAGCCATCAAACACGGTGTCACGGTGCAAATACGGCTGGCAGATGACTTGCCGCGGGTCAAAGGAGACAGAGTCCAATTGCAACAAGTGATGATCAACCTGATCATGAATGCCATCGAGGCCATGAGCGACGCCAGCGACGGCACGCGAGACTTGTTGATCGGCACCAGCAGAGACAAGGCGGGCGTGCTCGTCGCGGTAGGCGATTCCGGTCCCGGGCTCGCGCCGGCGACGGCTGAGCATCTCTTTGACGCCTTCTACTCCACAAAACCCAGCGGGATGGGCATGGGGCTATCGATCAGCAGGTCCATCGTCGATGACCACGGCGGGCTTCTGTGGGCGAACGCCAACGAGCCTCGCGGCGCTGTCTTTCAATTCACTTTGCCCGCCCACTCGGATAGCGCGTCGTGATGAGATTGCGACGCAGCGATGACGACGGATAGCATCTTCGCGGTCTTTTCGACGACCAAAGCGATCATAGGTGCAGCGGCATTGCAACTTGTAGAGGAAGGCAAGCTCGACCTCAATGTGCCTGCTAAGACCTATGTCCCCCAAAATCAGCAAGTTGAAGGTCATTGAAGGCTTCGACCCCAAGGGCAGCCGCGTCTGCGTACACCAGAGCGCGACATCACGACCCGCATGCTGCTGACCCACACCGCTGGCATGGGATACGATTTCTTCAATAGGACTTACAACCGGCTCGCCCAGGAGAAAGGCCAGCCCAGCGTTTATCACCGCGTCAATGTCGGCGCTAAAGCGTGATGGCATTAGGTTCGATTTTTGAGGTAGTTGGCGCATTCATCGGGTGTGAAGGCGTCGAGTGCCTGGCCTATTGCGGCGCAGACCGCATCGACGGTTCGCGCGGCAGCCTTTCTGAGCAGGTGCTTGAGCTTGGCAAAGACCTGTTCGATCGGGTTCAGGTCGGGCGAGTATTTTGGCAGGAAGAAGAGCTTGGCGCCGACCGAACGGATGAGTTGGCGGACTGCTTTGCTCCTGTGGCTGCCGAGGTTATCCAATACGACGATATCGCCGGGTCGAAGGACGGGCAGTAGAACCTTTTCGACATAGGTACGAAAGCTCACGCCATCGATCGGTCCCTCAATGAACCATGGCGCATCGATCCGATCACAGCGCAATGCTGCCAGGAAGGTCATGGTCTTCCAGCGGCCGTGGGGAACCTTGGCGTGAAGTCTGCGCCCACGCGGCGCCCATCCCCGCAGCGGAGCCATGTCGGTCCTGGTCCAGGTCTCGTCGATGAAGACCAGCCGCTCAGGATCGACGCGATCTTGATACTTTGTCCACTGGGCTCGCCGCCGCGCGACCTCGGGTCGATCGCGTTCGCCAGCCGCCACGCTTTTTTTTGAAGCTGAGCTTCTCGGCATGCACGAAGTCCCACACCGAGTGGTAATCGACCTTCAGGCCGCGCTCGGCAAGCTCGGCAACGAGCCCACGTATCGTGAAATCGCCGTCCTTGACCCGCTGCGACAGCCAGACCGCGTGCTCGCCCGAAATGGCCTTCGGCTTGTACCCACCAATCTGGCTCGGCTCAACGCTCCCGGTCTCATCGACCCGCTTCATCCAGCCAATCGCAGTGCTGATTGCCACCCCAAACTGCTTGGCGGCCCGATTGCGGGACATCCCGCCCTCAATTGCCGCTACGACCCGCTTGCGAAGATCCAGAGAGTACGGCTTGCCCATCCATGCTGGCCTCCTTCCAGCCAACACGGTGAATCAGAAACAAGCTGATTCGGGAATCTTGAGGGTTCTGTG
>Ga0335080_10000711_pt1 | contig 31118 bp, 26 predicted proteins | sample Lox_Sample_34_FD_206720 | JGI IMG/M metagenome (GOLD analysis project Ga0335080, IMG submission 206720) | Soil microbial communities from Loxahatchee National Wildlife Refuge, Florida, United States - Lox_Sample_3.4 | ecosystem: Environmental > Terrestrial > Soil > Wetlands | place: USA... | reverse complement strand
ACTCGAAACCACGAGCTCGCCGGCTGTATCCTGCATCTCCTCGCCCTGCTCCTCCAGATAGGCCGTCAGAAACCGCTTGTAGTCGCCGCCAGGAATGAAGCATATCTCCTGCGAGTCAGGCTTCTCGGCCAGTGCCAACCCATGCTGCCGCGCCACTTCGCGCACCGTTGGCTTTGTCATGCTTCCGAGCGGAAAAAGAGTGTGCGCCAACTGCTCCTGCGTCAAACCAAACAGGAAGTACGTCTGATCCTTCGCCAGATCCGCCGGCCGCTTCAGAATCCAGCGCCCGCGCTTCTCGTCATATTCGTTAATTGCGTAATGTCCCGTCGCAATCGAGTCCGCGCCGATCGATCGCGCCGTCTTCAGCAACTGATCGAACTTCAGATGGTTGTTGCAGAGGGAACATGGAATTGGAGTACGCCCCGCCAGGTACTCGCTCACAAACGGGCGCACCACATCCCGCTCGAACCGCTCTTCCTGATTCACCACGTAATAAGGAATTCCCAAGTGCTCCGCCACCCGCCGGGCGTCGTACACATCATCCAGCGAGCAGCATCGCCCCGCCTTCGGCGCCTCAGGAATACCGTGCCGGCCAGCCAGCCGCGTCTGATCCCAAAGCTGCAGCGTCAGACCGACAACCTTCGTCCCCTCTTGCGACCGAGCAAGAATCGCCGCCACCGTCGAAGAATCCACTCCTCCGGACATGGCAACCGCGATGGTGTGCTTCTCTGGCATGAGATCCGCTTTCAGGGAATGTGCGATCGACTTCCCACCAAAGTGAGAAATGTGCGGCACCCTCTCTTAGGATAGGTCAGTTGCAGGTTCGGGACGAATCTACCCCAGGGTCCCCGCTGCCACCGGTGACAGTGCACGCAGTTGCTGCACCGCTTCCGGCACAATTTGCAGGACCCGGTCGATCTGGGCCTCCGTGACGGTCTTCAGCAAGCTGAATCGCAAACTGGCCCCGGCCCGATGTTTATTCAGCCCCATGGCCATCAGCACGTGGCTCGGTTCGGTCGCGCCCGAGTGGCAAGCCGACCCGCCTGAAACCGCTATCCCCTTCAGATCCAGCGCGATGACCAGCGCCTCGCCCTCCAGGTTGTCAAACCATATATTTGTGGTATTGGCTACTCGCGGAGCGGGCTTCCCATCTGGCAGAGCACCATTCAGTCCCGTTGCATGCAGCGCCAAAACACCCGACTCGAGCTTGTCCCGCAGGCTCGCGAGGCGCGTCATCGTGCCATCCTCGACGCTGTGCATCGCGATCTCCACCGCTTTCGCAAGACCCACAATTCCGGGAACATTCTCTGTCCCCGCACGCCGCCGCCGCTCGTGGCTTCCGCCCACAATCAGCGACTCCACCGGCGTCCCCTTGCGCACAAACATTGCCCCTACGCCCTTCGGTCCATGCACTTTATGCCCACTGATTGAAACCAGGTGGCAGCCCCATTGGCGCACATCAAACTTCACTTTACCGGCCCCCTGCACGGCATCAATATGAAAGAAAACGCCCGTATCCGCGGCAACCTTGCCGATCTCCGCCACGGGCTGCAGCACCCCCGTTTCGTTGTTGGCCAGCATGACGCTGATCAACCGCGTTTCCGGCCGGATCGCTCGCAGAATATCGGTCGGATCGATCAATCCGCTCGGTTGCGGAGCAACGTAGGTCGTCTTGACCCCATGATGCTCCAGCTTCTTTGCGGCCTTGATGATCGCTGAGTGCTCAATCGATGTCGTGATGAGGTGGTCTCCCGGGTGCAACAGTCCAAAAAGGGCTGTGTTGTCGCCCTCCGTGCCCCCCGAGTTGAATACAACCTCCGCCTCATGGCAATTAAAGAACTCCGCAAGCGTCTCACGCGATCGGTCGATCGCCTTCCTTGCCTGCTGGCCGTCAAGATGGATCGAAGACGCATTGCCGAAGTGCTCCGTCCAGTAAGGTCGCATCGCCTCCACCACCTCAGGCAAAAGCGGTGTGGTGGCGTTGGCATCCATATAGATCCGGGTGCCAGGTGCGATTCCTGTAGACATGGACTTGTGACCTCTCCTTTGCGAGGTTATCACAGCATCTAAATCACATTGCGGTACGCCGCAAGCGGAATCCCGGGGGTCTCAGCACAGGTTCGCGAACTGCTGACTCGCATGGCGCCGGCGCCCTTAATTGCCGAAGCATGCGAAACGAGACTTTTCGAACTCGATCTCTCGTCGGCCAAACTGCCACCTGTTCTCTGGTTCCTTGTTCCCTGTAATCTGACCTCATGCCCCGCCGTTCCAGCGCCCCGAAGATCTCCGATTTCACCTGTATGCGCTTGGAACTTCTCGCGTGGTACCAGAGCAGCAAGCGCGACCTTCCCTGGCGGCAGACCAGCGATCCCTATGCGATCTGGATCTCTGAAGTTATGCTCCAGCAAACACGCGTTGCTGTCGTCATCGAGCGCTACACCGCATTCCTCCAGCGCTTCCCAACCATCGAGTCACTCGCCCGAGCCGATGAGCAGGACGTCCTTGCCTTCTGGAGCGGCCTTGGCTATTACCGTCGCGCCCGAATGCTCCACAAAGCCGCTCAAACGATTGTGGCCGATCAGTCCGGCATGATGCCCACCACTGCCGCGGAACTCCGCCACCTCCCCGGCATCGGTTCCTACACCGCGGCCGCCATCGCCAGCATCGCCTACAACGAGCCCATCTCTGTCGTCGATGGCAATGTGGAACGGGTCCTCAGCCGCATCCAGGGTTGGCATTCGCACGACATCGCCTCCGAGGCCGCCGTCCGCCGCAAAGTCGAAGACCTCGCACAAAAGCTCATCGACCTCCGCCATCCGGGCGACTACAACCAGGCCACGATGGAACTCGGCGCCACCATCTGCACCCCGCGCAACCCGCAGTGCCTCGTCTGCCCCTGGGCCCGCCACTGCCACACTCTCGGCGAACACCGCACACCCAGACGCGCTCCTGCCACCTCCCGTGACAGTGCCTGCGCGCTCACCACCCGTGAGAGTGCAGGCGCGATCGAGGTTCTTCTCGAACAGCGCCACGCGACCAACACTGTGATGCCCGGCCTGTGGGAACTTCCCGCCATCGAGCCCGCCGAAACTCCAGCCACCGCTCCCGTCCTCACCGTTCGTCACAGCATCATGCAGGTCAACTACACGGTCCGCGTCCATGCAATCGCCGCAAGCGAACTTCCCAAGTCTGCCACTACCCGCCACTGGGTCGCCGCCGAAGTCGCTCCGACCATGGCCCTCACCGGCCTCGCTCGCAAAGTGCTCACAAGAGCACGACTGCTGCCGCCTTTGATATCGCAACCGGCGACGTTTGCCGTTTCGCCGACAGCCGACGTAGTCTGAATTTCGCAAGTACTTCGATTCCGCTTTCCCCGTCGGAGGTCCATGCACGACTTCAAATCCGCCTGCCTTCTGGCAGCAACTTTGGCCCTGCCTTATCTCGCAATCGCGCAATCCGCGGCCCCAGACATCTCCAGCTTCCCCACCATCTCTGGCCTTCCGCCCGCCGCCGCGGCCGCAGCCGCTTCCATCGACCCCGAAAAGATGCGCGCCCATGTCCGCTTCCTCTCCCTGGATCTGCTGGAAGGCCGCGGTCCCGGCACGCGCGGCGACAAGCTCGCGGCCGAATACATCTCCACCCAGTTCGCTCTCGACGGCCTTCAGCCCGCCGGAGATAACAACAGTTATTTCCAGCAAGTCCCCCTCATCGCCGTCCACACCATTGAAGACAAGACCCAATTCGCCTTCCTCCCAGCGAACGGCCAACCAGTCAACCTCACCTACGGCAGCCAGATCGTTTCCAAAGACGAAACAGGCCAGTCCACAGCCGACTTCGACGCTCCTGTCGTCTTCGTCGGCTATGGCATCCACGCCCCTGAATACAAGTGGAACGACTACGCCGGCCCAGACGGCAGAGAAATCGACCTCCACGGCAAAATTGCCCTCGTCATCGTCAACGAACCGCCTTCCGACGATGAGAAATTCTTCAAGGGCAAAGCACTTACTTACTACGGCCGCTGGACCTACAAGTACGAGGAGGCCTCGCGCCGCGGCGCACTGGGTGTCCTCATCATCCACCGGACTGATCTGGCGAGTTATGGCTGGCAGGTTGTTCAGAACTCGCAGGCCATCGAGAAGAGCTACCTCGTCGGCGACCCGGCAAACACCCTTCGCGCGGCCGCGTGGATCCAGCATGACGTCGCGCAGCGTCTCTTCAACCTGGCCGGACTTGGCGATCTCGATCAGGCGATCGAACGCGCTGGCAAAGCCGGCTTCCGCCCTCAGGAGTTGAACATTCATGTAAGGGCTCACGTCGAGAGCCGAGTCCGCCACTACACCTCGACCAACATAGTCGCACGCGTTCCCGGCACTTCATCCGGTCCTGAAAACGCCGTTCTCTACACCGCCCACTACGACCACCTCGGCATCGATCCCGACGCGAAGGGCGATGGAATCTATAACGGCGCCGCGGATAACGGCACCGGCTGCGGGATCCTCCTTGAACTCGCGCGCGCCTATGCCCAATCCACTGAGCGTCCCCCGCACGCCATTTACTTCGCCGCGGTCACCGCTGAGGAGCAGGGGCTTCTGGGCTCGCAATACCTTGGCGAGCATTCGCCAGTCCCCGCGCGAGACATTTCTCTCGATCTGAACTACGATATGCTGCTGCCCCTCGGGATTCCGCTCTCCGCCACGGTTGGCGGCGCCGAACGCATCGACTTCTGGCCCACGGTGCAGTCGGTCGCAGAAGATTTCAACATTCAACTTCAGCCCGACTCGCAGCCCTCCGCCGGCCACTACTACCGCTCCGATCACTTCTCGCTCGCGCGCGTCGGAATCCCCGCTTTCTCCATCGACTCTGGCACCCTCTTTGAAGGCCACGACGACGCATGGGGCAAAGCTCAATTCCAGGACTTTGTTGCCAACCACTATCACCAGCCCTCCGATGAGTTCAAGGAGAGTTGGGACTTCCGAGGAGACGCCAAACTCGCCCGGTTCGGCTTCGTCCTCGGCTGGCTGGCAAGCGAGCAGGCAAAGCCGGTGCAGTGGAAGAGCGGTGACGAGTTCGAAAAGGCAAGGAAAACGAGCGAAAGTGGCAGCAAGTAAAGTCGGCATCATGGAAACGAGCCGAGAACGGAAGGCTTGTTGCTAAGGGCTGGTAGCCAGGAGCTAGTAATAATCCGCGCAGCTTAGATAATAGCCACAGTGCGTGCACACCAGCTTGCACTTGTGCCCCGTCAGGCGATGCGAGCAGGTCGGGCATATCTGGCAATGATGATCGACTGGCGCATCATTGGTCTCAACCGGGCGGTCCGAAGCGCCTTGCGCAGAATGCGCAGCAATCTCATCATCGAAGACGCTGGGCCTTTGGGGAAGCATGGGTCAGAGATTAGCATGGAGAAGTTGGCCGTCGCTACAATCCGTTGCGGCAGACATTCGATGTATCCAAACTGTAACGCCGTCATCGATTCTCCTGAGACGGCGCACCCCCAGAACAGAGATCAGACGATCTTAAACCCCAGAGGAGGATATCTATGGCAAGCAAAGCAAGTGCGGTCTGGACAGGCTCACTGAAAGAAGGCAAAGGCACGATCTCCACGGCGACCGGCGTGCTCAACAACGCCAACTACTCTTTCGCCACCCGTTTCGAAGGCGCCACCAGCGGAACAACACCCGAAGAGCTCATCGCAGCCGCCCACGCCAGTTGCTTCTCTATGGCCCTCGGCGCTCAGCTCGGCGGCTCCGGCCTCACCCCGTCAAAGATCGAGACACATGCGGCCGTCACCCTCGCCAAAGTCGATGGCGGCTTTGCCGTCACCAAGATCGCCCTCACCACCACCGCCAGCGTTCCGGGCGCCTCGAAGGAAGTCTTTGACAAGGCTGCCGCCGATGCCAAGGCCGGCTGCCCCATCTCCAAGCTCTTCGCCAACAACACCGAAATCACCCTCGACGCAAAGCTCGTATAAATCGGTTCGACAACCAATCCCATCCGACTGCTCAGCATTTGCGCATCCCGGATGGGATTCGTGTCTCATCGCTACCGAACAATTGCGGATAAGTCTCTTGCAGAGATGAAGAAGACCGGCATGTGACGAGCGTGTGTGCTGGACGCTCCTCCTGTCTCTTCAACCCCACAAAAAAAGATCGCCCGCTGACGCAAATCTCTGGCAGATTAATTCGGAGTTTTGGTCATACTCAAACCAGGATCAGGTGAATGGCCGCCTTTGCAACTGGCGTCAGCAATAACGCTAAGTTCTTTTGCTGCAAATATTTGCCGTTAAAGTCCTTTGTTTGCAAATATTTACACGAACTTGCCTCCCGTAAACCGCTGAAACAAAGGCTGATTCATCCAGATACCCCGGGGGGAGGGGGCTATGGCAGGGACTCCGCGGCACGCCGACGATGAGGTGTTGGTGGTGACTGCTTTTCTCTTTCTTTGATTTGCCCCCGCGTGCCACGGTTAATGGCAATCGGGTGGATGGGTGATCTCATGAAGGCATATAAGTTCCAAGCGACGATCGAACCCGCGGATCACGGTCACGGATTTGTCTTCTTCCCCTTCGACACGAAGGAGGAATTTGGAACACGGGCTCAAATTCGGGTAAAGGCCACTTTCGATGGTGTGCCTTATGCAGGCTCCCTGGTGAAGTACGGGCCTCCGCACCACATGCTCCCCGTCGTGAAGACCATCCTGGAAAAGATCGGAAAACGGCCGGGTGATCGCGTCGATGTGGTCATCGAGCGCGATCAAAGTGAGCGCACCGCCGAGGTTCCGCCCGAATTCGTCAAGGCGATGAGGGCCGGTGGCGTGCTTGCCGCATTCGAAGCGCTCAGTTACACCCATCGAAAGGAATATTGCCGTTGGATCGCCGGGGCAAAAAAAGAAGAGACGCAGAGGGGCCGGATCGCGAAGAGCGTTGAGATGCTCCAGAAAGGCGTTAAGACGCCTAATTGATGCTTATGTTACCTCCGACTGTACCTTAGCTGCCCTCACTACAACTTCTTTATTGACACTACCTTCCGCGGGCGCGAAAGTGGTGCGCAACTAGCTATCCCCATGTTTTGGCTCTGTACGACTACCGCGCTTTGCGCGCTGGAGGGCTCTACATGATTCCTTTTCCGTCAGTGAACCACCTTGCCATCGTGGTTTGTGCCGTCATCCTGTGGGTCTTGGGCGCCGCATGGTACTCGCCGGCTGTGTTTGCCAAACAGTGGATGGAGTTGATCGGCGTCAAGCGAGAACCGGGCAAACGCGATGGCTTATTGCTTGGCATGACCGCCTCGTTTCTTGGCGATATCGTCCTTTCTTTCGTACTCGCAAACATCATTGTCTGGTCCAATATTCCCAAAGGCTTCGCACAGGGAGCCGTGATGGGCGGGTTGATGTGGATCGGCTTCATCGCTGCGCCGAATCTGCCTCAGGGCCTGTACGAGAAACGGCCCTTCAAGCTGTTCGCGATTAACAGCGGCTATTGGTTTCTTGGGCTTTTGATCGTGGGCGGCGTGTTGGGTGTTTGGCGATAATCCTCGATCCTCTCCGCTATTCAACATCGCGATGTCAGGTCTCGCTGTTTGCTTCGCGCGAGACCTGGCGCCGGTTCAGCCTCTAAAATCACTCCATGAGCAAAACCGTCGTCTCCACATCGTCGGCCCCCAAAGCGGTCGGGCCTTACTCACAGGGAATTCGCTGCGGAAACCTCATCTTCACCGCCGGCCAGGCGGCACTTGATCCCACCACTCAGCAGCTCATCGCTGGCGGAGTCACCGAACAGACCCGCCGCACGCTTGAAAATCTGAAAGCCGTCCTTGAAGCCGCCGGCACTACTCTCGATCGAGTCGTCAAAGCCAACGTCTACTTGAAGGAAATGAATGATTTCGCCGCGATGAATGCCGTATATGCCGAGTATCTGGCTCCGCAAGGCGCCGTCCCTCCCGCCCGCACAACCATTGAAGCCGCGCGTCTTCCCAAGGACGCGCTGGTTGAGATCGAACTTATCGCAGAAGCAGGCGATTGAATCCTCGCCATCGTTTCAAGCATCCTTCTTCCCCGGAGGCTGTATGCCTATCGAAAACTCGAAGAAGACCGGCAAAGTTACGCACACTGAAGAAGAGTGGCGCAAGCGTCTCACACCGCAGCAGTACCACGTACTACGCGAGAAGGGCACCGAACACCCCTTCACAGGAGCCCTCACGGAAAATCACGAGACTGGCAACTACCACTGCGCGGGCTGTGGGGCCATGCTCTTCCTCTCCGGTGCCAAGTTCGACTCCGGGTGCGGCTGGCCCAGCTTCGTGATCCCCGCCGACTCCAAGGCAGTCGATGAACACGAGGACAACAGCTGGGGCATGCATCGCGTTGAGGTAACCTGCGCTCGTTGCGGCGGTCACCTCGGCCACGTCTTCCCCGACGGCCCCCGGCCCACCGGCCTCCGCTACTGCATCAACTCCGCCTCCCTCACCTTCACGAAAGAAGAAGACAAAGAAGAGAAGTAGAAGGTTTAGGTGCTCTGAAAAGCAGGCCGCTGATGGCGTGCGATACCCCGTTTCCGATGACCCTCTCCACGCACTGTGTCGCGACCGCATCCATTCTTGCGGTCGCATCGGCTTTAGTGTCTGTATCAGCTTTGCCGCAAGAAGATAAGGTACTCGATCAGCAGATCAAGACAATCGCCGATTCTCATCATGGCCACGTCGCCATCTACGCCCACAATTTGAAGACCGGCCAGACCGCATCCCTGCTCCCCGACGAGCCCGTGCAGACCGCATCCGTCATCAAGATGGCCGTTCTTCTCGATGCCGCCGAGCAAATCCGCGCCGGCAAAGCCTCCTTCGATGAGCGCCTCACACTCACCAAGCCCAACCAGGTCCAAGGCTCCGGCGTCCTCGGCGTGCTCACGCCACCCATCTCGCTAACCCTAGGCGACACCCTCACGCTCATGGTCGTCCTCAGCGACAACACTGCTACGAACATGGCCATCGACCGCCTCGGCCTCGCGAATATCAACGAAAACCTGCGCGTCGCTGGCCTCAACCAGACATGGCTTTACAAAAAGGTCTAAGTCCCCGCCACAGAACCAATGCCGCCCGATCAGAAGAAGTTCGGCCTCGGCAAGACCACCGCGCGCGAAATGGCCTCCATCATGGAACGGCTCGCCTCTTGCCATCTCACTCTCAACGACACAGCCTCGCAGCCGACAGACGGAAAAATCTGCGGCACGATTCTCAACATGCTCCGCAATCAACAGGACCGCAATAGTCTGGGGCGCTATCTCGAGACGCTCGACACCAGCGAAACCGGTTCGGCCATCGGAAACAAAACCGGCGCCCTCAACCAGGTCCGCAACAACGTCGCCCTCATCCCGACGAACGCCAGCCCCGTCGTCATCGCCGCCTTCACATGGGGCAACGAAGACCAGCGCTGGACGGGCGACAACGAAGCTGAACAGACATTGGGCAAACTCGCCAAAGCAGTGGTGGACCGCTGGTCACCGCAAGGGCTCGATCCGAGCGCCTTCCCGTGGGACAACCCGCTCGCCACGAGCGAGCACCACAACGATTCCTCGCGATGAAGCGGAATCTCACCGCAGTATTCCAATTCAGCGCGGTCGTCGCCGTCGCCTTTCTACCTGCGCGACGACCCGCCAAGAAGCGATCCAAGCACTCCGCGCACAATCTGCCGTCCCACCGTACTTCCAATCGATCGCGCAGCACTCTTCACCATCGCCTGCGCGGGAGTCTCTCTCCGTCCCGAACCGCCGCCCAGCACGCTCCCCAGAACCGAGCCCGCTTCCTGCAGCCAGTCCGGCCCGCCCGACGGCGCAGCCTGTGCCGGAGCAGTTTGCTGGTTCTGCGGAGCCATCGGCGCCGCTGCGACCTTGCCCTTCAGCTTCTCGTATGCCGACTCCCGATCCACGGCCTGCTCATATACACCCGCAACCACCGAGTTGCGAATGATCTCTGCCCTCTCCTCCGGTGTAATTGGACCGATCTGGCTGTGCGGCGGGTAAATCAGGGCCTGTCCACACCTGGAATTCCCTTCTCATCGAGTAGCGACACCAGCGCCTCGCCAACGCCAAGCTGTGTAATCACCTGTTCCACCTCGAGCTTCGGGTTCGAGCGGAAGGTCTGCGCCGCTGCCTTCACCGCCTTCTGATCGCGTGGAGAAAACGCGCAGCGCGTGCTGTACCCGGTTTCCCAGCTGCCCGAGCACAGTCTCAGGCACGTCGATCGGGTTCTGCGTCACGAAGAAGACGCCAACACCCTTTGATCGGATCAGCCGTACAACCTGCTCGATCCTCGTTTGCAGCACCGTCGGCAGATCGTTAAACAGTAGGTGAGCCTCATCGAAGAAGAACGCCAGCTTCGGCTTTTCGGGATCCCCGACCTCCGGCAGCCTCTCAAACAATTCACTCATCAGCCAGAGTAAAAATGTCGCATGCAACTGCGGAGACTGAAGCAATTGATCCGCAGCCAGAATATTCACCACTCCCCGTCCGCGACTGTCCACCTGCAGCAGGTCCTCGATGTTCAACGCCGGCTCGCCAAAGAATTGATCGCCTCCCTCTTGCTGAATTGCCACCAGTCCCCGCTGAATCGCTCCGATGCTGGCCGCTGAAATGTTGCCGTACTCCGTCTGGTATTCCTTCGCACCGCTTGCGACGTGCTGCAGCATCGCCTGAAGATCCTTCATATCCAGCAGGATCAGCCCCTGATCATCCGCGATCTTGAACACCAATGTCAGCACAACCGTTTGAGTGTCGTTCAGGTTTAGGATCCGGCTCAGCAGCAGCGGCCCCATCTCGCTTACCGTGGCGCGCACCGGGTGCCCCTGTTTGCCAAACACATCCCAGAAAACCACTGGACAGCCCGAGAACTTCCAGTCCGCCAGTCCAAGGGTTTTCAATCGCTCATCGAACTTCGGCGAGTTCTTTCCCGCCTGGCTCACGCACGAAAGGTCCCCCTTCACATCGGCGGCAAATACGGGCACTCCGATCGAGCTCAACGCCTCCGCCATCACTTGCAGAGTCACCGTCTTCCCAGTCCCCGTCCACAAGCCCGTGTCGATTCGACATCCCAGGCAGCAGCGACAATTCATCCGACCCTTTTGCAATCACCGGTGCGTCAACCATCCCAGTGTTCCTCCATGCAAACCATCACCAAAGACGAATTCTACGAGAAAAAATGCGCAGGGATTTCCTCCTCGCGCATTCAGCTGTTCACGCAAATCAAACCGCCACCCTCGTGGCCTAAGCGTTCGCTGTTGCCGGTTCCAACGGAATCGCATTCCGATTCTGCTCGAGCCACGTCCTGAAATTCTGTAGCTTAGGGTTCAGGCTCCGCGCAAACTCCGGCTTGCGAACCCCGGAAAAATAATCCTCAAAATCCCGCTTGAACTGGAACATGTTCCCAAGGTCTTCAGCTCCCGGGAACCCGAACCCGCGATACACCTCCGGCGGCACGCTGTTGTACTTCACTTCGGTCCCGAGCACCTGGCTGAATGCCGCCGCCATCTCCGACCCCGTCAGGTTCTCTCCGGATATCGCCACTGTCTTCCCGATAAATTCATTACCCCGCTTGAAGATCCCGTAAGCACATCTCCCGATATCCTCCGCAGCTATCCCCGGAAGCTTCTTGTCTCCCATCGGCAGCGTAATCGCCAGCTTCCCGTCAGGCCCCTTCTGCGGCCCCATGCCGAAATAGATGAAGTTGTCCCAGTAAAACGAAGTAAGAAGGTACGTCGTCGGCACTCCTGCGTCCGCAAAGTAGTGGTCGCACTCCCCCTTCGCGTCCAGGTGAGGCACCTTGTATTTGCCCATCAGCGTAGGCATGCGGTCATCGTGCAGAGGAACCCATTTGCGCGTGTCCTCAAGCGTCGACCAGATTACGTGCTTCAAACCCGCAGCCTTGGCCGCGTCCGCCATATTTCGCGCTTGCGAATTCTCCTTCTCCGGAGAAAAGTGATCCCAGAAGAATGTCACGCAGTACGCGCCGTGTGCGCCCTCGAACGCCTTCTTCAGGCTCTCAACATCGTCAACGTTAGCCGCCACAACTTCGGCTCCCGCCCTGGCAAACTCCTTTGCCTTGGCGCTATTCGCATCCCGCGTCAATACGCGCGCCGCAAATTCGCCGGCTGGGTCACTGAGAATCGCTCGCGCCAGCCCACCGCCTTGTTGTCCGGTCGCGCCAACCACCGCAAACACTTTCTTGCTTGCCATTGCACACTCCTATTCTCGCCCACCCGATGCCGACCTCCTCATCATCGTCCGCGGCAGGAGTAACACCAACGCGCTGCCCCGAGTAGACCAATTGCATTTGACATTACCTCAACCCCCTTCGGCAACGTCCTCCGTGCAAAAAGAAAAACCCCGTCCAATAAACGGGGCCTTACCTCTCTTTCAATTTTTCACTTTCAGGCGCAATTCGCCCTACAGATCTACGCCTTCTGGATCTTGCCGCTCTTAATGCAGCTCGTGCACACGCGGATCCGCTTCGGAGCGCCGTTGACCAGCGCTTTCACCGCCTGCAGATTCACATTCCAGCGCCGCTTGGTTACGTTGTGCGCGTGCGAAATGTTGTTCCCAAACTGCGGTCCCTTGCCGCAAACATCACATACCTGTGCCATTTCAATAGCTCCAAACTTGTTCTCAGATTTCCGAGCTAGCTTGAATCGCATCCCGCGATTCTCATCCGCCTGCGGCATTCATCCAGCTCAGACGGGCGATGGGCGAATGAAGACACTCCCACCCTCAAGCTTGCCGAATCATCAGTATACCGCGAAGGTCGCTCCCAGGCCAAATCGCTGTCGCCTTTCCAAAAGTTGCCCCTTCCGGCACGTGGTCGGAAGGGGCTTAGGAGAGTTCAATCACCTTTTGAGGGAAGTGATCATAAAACCCTTCGGGGAAGCGTCAGGAGGCTAAGTTCTGACCTTTTGTGATAACAGCGGCTATGAGTAATGAGCGAGCACCCGAGGCTGGCATCTGCATTTCCATGCTGGCTTCCGACCAGGCCGCAAATACAGTAAATTGAGTAGCGGGCATTAGCCCCCGCGCACTGCCGCGACAAGTAATTCTTACTGTCCCGTGAGAGTCGAACCCTGCAGTTGCAAGCTCACGTTGCTGAACTGGATCGTTTCAAGCTGATCGCTTCCGCCCTGGCGGATCACGGTATAGCCCTTGTGATCGTGCTTCTCAGCCACGAGCTTTGCCGGCACGGTGATCGACTTGCCATTGTTGTTCAGGGTCACCTGAACTGCATCGCCCGTTCCCGTCCACGTCACCTTGCAATCGCCCGGGGCAAGTTCCGTCGTGCCCACCTTTACTGTCTGCGCCAAGTTGAAGGATTGCGAGTTCTTGGCGGCCAACGCCGGGGCAGCTGCGAGTGTGAGCATAAGTGCGTATCCGAACAAACGCTTCATGATGTTCTCCTCTGATGCCTCGATGAACTTGGAAGGATAAAAGTGAGGCACACGCATAGTGAACAACAACTCGCCTGATCCGCAGCTTAAGAAACGTAAATATCCTAGAGCTCGCTCGAAGCAGCTACACAGCGTTCACGATCTCTTCATGTGTCAGCGGAATCGCGATCGTAACCTGCAACCCTGGCATTGCATTTTTGGCCGTAATTGTTCCGCGATGCACGCAAACAGCCCGCTTCGCGATCGAAAGCCCCAGGCCTGATCCGCCCCCGTTCGTATTCCGCGCCTCTTCCACGCGAAAGAACGGATCGAAGATCCGCATGATAGCGTCCTCAGGAACGCCCGGCCCGTAGTCCCGGATCGTGATATGGGCATCCCCTTCATCCTCGCTCAGATGCAGTTCAATTGCCGCCTTCTCGGGTGAGTAACGAATCGCGTTGCGCAACACGTTCTCCACGGCGCGACGCAGCAGTTCAGGATTACCGTGCACCGCTCCGCACACATCGCCGCGAACCTCGATCGTGCAACCTCGCGCCTGCGCCTCGACGCTGGAGTCCTGCACCACCTCGCGAACAATGTCGCGGATGCACATCTCCTGCTTCTCCTGCATCGCGGGATCGCCTTCCACCACGTTGATCTCAACAATGTCCGAAACCAGTGATGCGATGCGGTTCACGTCGCGCTCAATCCGCTCCAGCGCCGCCGCTGGATCGTGGCTTGTCTTCGCCAGCTTCATGGCAAATTTCAACCGCGCCAGCGGCGACCTCAACTCGTGCGAAATATCGCTCAGCAGCCGCCTCTCGCTCGTGATCAGCCTCTCAAGCCGCTCCGCCATCTCATTGAAGGAGCGCCCCAGCTGCCCGATCTCGTCGTCGCGATCCGTCTCCACTCGCACGCTCAGATTTCCTTGACCGAACTGCGCGATGCTGTTTGCGATTCGCCGGATCGGCGAGATCACCCCCGCTGCTGCGATCCAGCACAGAATCCCCGTCGCGCCCAGCACAAGAAAGTAGTAAGGCAGAAACGCCCAGATATTCCATCGCGGCCGCGGTCCCTCGGCCGCAAACCAATATTTCCCGTCTGCCGAACGGTGCGTAATCTCCCAATGACCGTGCCACGCCATACGCGACTTCACAGCTGGTGACCTTGGAAGCATATCCGAGCGATCCACTCCCGAAACCAGGTCCTTCCCGCTTCCATCCAGCAGGTAGTGCGAGCCGCCGAACAATCCGTCCAGCCGGTGCATGTACTGCGCTACCGAGTCCTGACCCCACTTCAGCAGAATTGCCCGCGCACTCTCCAGCTGCAGTTCATCGAACTGGTCGTATAAGGGATCGATCCTCTCCGCCTGCACCTTCTGCGAGATCGCCCTGAACACCAGGAACGACATCGACAGGATGCCAACCATCGCCAGAAGCACCCACAAATAAAGTGAGTGCCTCAGGAGAACTTTAGGCTGCGCCGGTGAAGACATATCCCACTCCACGTACAGTTCTGATCAGGCTCCGACCGCCTTCAAGCTTCTTGCGCAAGTGGCTGATGTGCACATCGAGAAAGCGATCGTATGGCGTCGCCTCGCGTTCGAAGAGGGCAGCGGTGATTTCGTCGCGGGAGACGACGCGTCCTGCAGATCGCATCAGCATCTCCAATAGATCAAACTCCGTCGCGGTCAGTTCCACCAGGACATCGTCGAGCCACGCCTCGCGCGTCGCCGGATTCACGCGAATGTTTCCGATCACGATCTCCTCCGACTCTGCGCGCTGCAATGACTCCGACCTCCGCAGCACGGCACGAATGCGCGCCAGCAATTCATCGGGATCAAACGGCTTCGGAAGGTAATCATCCGCGCCCGAATTCAGGCCGCGAATCCGGTCCTGCTGCTGCACGCGCGCCGTCAGCATGATGATAGGCAAGTCCTTACGGCGCCGGAGTCGCTGCAAAACTTCAAATCCGTCGAGTATCGGCAGCATCACGTCGAGGATCACCAAATCGTAGTTGCCATTCAGTGCGGACGTCAGGCCTTCGCGACCGTTGTAGGCGCACTCCAGGTGATGCCCCTCCTCTGTGAAAAACTCACGCATCATCCCGCAAAGCTCCACATCGTCGTCCACCAGCAACAACGAGAGGTGCCTTTGCTTCTCGGGGCTTTCCATCTGCTTCACGTCAAACGCAACCGGCTCTGCCTGACACTCCTACGGCTCATAAGTCTCGCACACCGTAAGGCGCCTGAGCCCTGCTTTAACAATTCTTAATGTAAGCCAGAATGCAGGCCTCCTATCCAAGCCGCTGTTTTTCCGCCTCGGGTGGGAAACCACTGAACCCAAAATGAACATGCACAAATCGCAACTGTATGTGTATCTTCCCCTCAATATTTGGCGCGCTAAGCTGCACAATGGTTACGCTGCTCATCCAAGGGCTTTGACGTCACCATGTCCTCGTCACACGCGTATTTCGGCGACATCTGGCTCACCCGCCTCCTTATCCAGCGCGGCATGGCCGCAATCTATTTGGTTGCCTTCACCACCGTCATCCGACAGTTCAAACCGCTCCTCGGCGAAAACGGACTCCTTCCTGTCCCGGACTACCTCCAGCACACCACGTGGCGCGAATCCCCCAGCATCTTCCATTGGCGATACTCTGACCGCCTACTTGATACCGTAGCTTTCACCGGCCTCATCCTCTCCATCTGCGCCCTTATCGGACTCATCGATTCCGGTCCCATCTGGCTCTCCATCACCGCATGGCTCCTTCTCTATGTCCTCTATCTCTCCATCGTCAACGTCGGCCAGAGATTCTTTGGCTTCGGGTGGGAATCCATGCTTCTCGAAGCCGGCTTCTTCACGGCCTTTCTCGGCCCTTCGCACACTCAGCCTACCGCCATCCCCGTGCTCATCTTGCGCTGGATGCTCTTCCGCACCGAGGTTGGCGCGGGACTCATCAAGCTGCGCCACGATCCCTGCTGGCGCGATCTTACGTGTCTTTACTACCACTACGAAACTCAACCGCTGCCCAATCCGCTGAGCTGGTACTTCCACCAAATCTCCGCTCCCATGCATCGCTTCTCCGCACTCGCCAGCCACTTCATCCAAGTCGTCGTTCCGTTTGCGCTCTTTGCGCCCCAGCCGATTGCCTCGCTCGCCGGCGCGCTCATCATCTTTCATCAGCTCGTGCTCATCGTCAGCGGCAACTACGCCTGGCTCAACTGGCTCACGGTCGTCCTGGGTCTCTCGGCATTCGACGACCGCATTCTCTCGGTCGCGGTCCCTCTTCACGCACCGGCTCTAATCCCACGGCCGATGGCCTTCGACATCCTTTTGTATTCCCTTGCTACTCTCACCGGAGCGCTCAGCATCCAGCCTGCGCTCAATCTGATTTCTCGCAGTCAGCTCATGAACACCAGCTATAACCCCTTCCACCTCGTCGGGGCATACGGCGCCTTCGGACAGGTGGGCCGCGAACGCTACGAGATCGTCATCGAAGGCACCGGGGATCGCGTCATCACTCCCGCAACCGAGTGGCGGGAGTACGGATTCAAAGCGAAGCCCGGAGAGCTAAAGCGCATGCCGCCGCAAGTCGCTCCCTATCATCTTCGGCTCGACTGGCTCATCTGGTTCCTTCCCTTTTCCGTCGTCGTTACCGGCAATGGCATTCGCGTCCCTGGCTACAGCCAGTGGTTTTTTAAGTTCATTCACAAACTTCTGATTGCCGACGCCGGTATCCTCCAGCTGATGGGAAAGAATCCGTTCCCGGAAGATCCGCCCACTTTCATCCGCGCGCTCTTCTACCGGTACCGTTTCACGACCATGGAGGAAAAACGCCAGACCGGCGCATGGTGGAATCGCAAACTGCTTGGTGTCTACCTCCCGCCGATGTCGCTCGAGATGCTCTTGAAGCTCTGATCAATCTGATATCGGGTCGAGAAGCGTGAAGTACCGAGATCTCATCGTTTGTTTACCCACTGATCAACCCAGTCGTTCACCGTTTTCCACCAGAGCTGGCTGTTCTGGGGCTTCAGGACCCAGTGGCCTTCATCCGGAAAGTAGAGCATTTTGCTCGGGACGCCGAGCATCTGCAGCGTGTCGAAGAGCTGGAAGCCTTCGCTCACGTCGAGGCGGTAATCGAGCTGGCCGTGGACGACAAGCGTCGGCGTCTTGAAGTTTTTGGAAGAGAGCGACGGCGACCACTTGCGGAACGGATTCTCGCTGTCAGGCTTGCCGTAGTAGTCCCACGGATGGCCCCCCTGGCCATTTGGAGACTTGAATTCCCAGATGTTGAACCAGTCCTCTTCCGTGGTGCCGAAGGCGGACTCAGCGTTGAACATCCCATCATGGCTGACGATGCACTTGAAGCGGTTTGTATGCCCGAGAACCCAGTTGGCCATGTAGCCGCCGTAGCTCGCGCCCAGGGCGCATTCGCGGGTCTTGTCGATGAACGGATAGTGCTGCTCGGCGTAGTCGAGGCCGGCCATCAGGTCGGTGTAAGGCTTGCCGCCCCAGTCGCCATTGACGCGATCGACAAAGGCCTGTCCGTAGCCTGTCGATCCGCCGGGATTGATCATGATGACGACGTAGCCATTGGCGGCGAAGAGTTCGGCATTCCAGCGATAGGACCACGCATCACCCCACGCGCCCTGCGGCCCGCCGTGGATTAGGAACTTGACCGGGTACTTCTTGCTGGCGTCGAGGGCGGGAGGTTTGATCAGGAAGCCCTGGACCTTGGTGCCGTCCGCGGCGGTAAACCAGAAGCCCTCCATCTTGGGGAGATCAAGTTGGGAGAGGAGGGCGTCGTTGAGATGGGTAATTCCACCTAATGGGGAATCAGCGAAATCGCTGACACCAGGCTGGTCCTTGACGGTCTCAAACGTATCGCCGAGTTGGATCAAGACGGCTTCGGAGGGTTGATCAACTTTCATCCGGGTTGCAACGATTGCGCCTATGCCGCCCTTCTCGACCATTTCGGGCCGATCGGGCCTCGCGATAAGGTGTAAATCACTGAACTCCCCTGCGCGCGTAATTTGAACTACGTTTTCGCCTCCTCCGGGACCGGCGATATAGATGTTTTCTTCGCCGCGCACCCCACTCGTGTAGGCAATCTGCTTAGAGCTCTGGCCCCATGCGAAATCATCCACCCAGTTGTTGAAGTTGGTCAGCAGTTCACCCGTGGTCTTCTTTGCACGGTCATAAACCATGAGGCGGAAGCGGTCGCTCTCGTAGCCCGCACGGGCCTGCGAGCGCCATGCGAGATATTTGCCGTCGGGTGAGTAGGCGGGCGAGAAGTCGCCTCCTGATTCAGTGCTCAACTTCACCGGCTTTGCATTGGGATTGGTGAGGTCGAGGGTGTAGATGTCGGAGTTGGTACTGATGGCCTCGTCGGGGACCTCCTTCATGACGATGGCGAGTTCCTTGGAGTCGGGCGAGAAGGCGCATCCGCAGCCCAGCGGACCGGTGGGATAGTCGGGCGGCACGTCGTGCGTGTCGTTTGGAGTGAGGTCGCGAACAGCGCCGCTGGCCACGTCGAGCAAAAACAGGTGAGTGCGCTTCTCGCCGGTGAAGCGGTTCCAGTGGCGGTACATCAGGTGGGTGAAGATCTGGGCTTTGACTTTACTGTCAGCCTTTGCCTTGTCGCGATCTGCATTGCATTGGTCTCCCGTCTTGGCGTCGGCGGTGGTGATGGCCGGGCAGTCGGGATAGACATCCGATGTGAAGACGATGGATTTTGAATCGGGCGACCACTTGGCATTGTCGGCTTCGGTGGAGAGGGACGTGAGTCGCTTCGCGTCAGTCGTTGCACCGGTGGCCGTGTCGAAGTCCGCGAGCCAAATCTGCTGCCCGTTCTCTCGTCCGGAGAGGAAAAGAACGGAGTGCCCATCGGGAGAGAATTCGAGGCCGCTGTCGCCGGGCCGTCCCACCGCAAGCTTGACGGGTTCTCCACCCGCAATCGGCTGCAGCCACAGCTCCGGCGTCTTCGTGTTCTTCTCGAGATCGACGGTGGTAACGGAGTAGCCCAGCCATTTGCCGTCGGGCGACACGGCTGTGGAACCCAGACGCTTCATGTGCATCATGTCTTCGAAGGTCATGGGGCGCTTGGTTTGTGCCGGAGCCAGGGTGGCGATCAAGAGAATTACGAAGGCAATCGTATTTTTAGGCATGAGAAAACCTGTTGACGCCGGAAGTTTTGGTTTTCGGGCGAAGGGAGAGTTTACACCCGCAGGAGGGCGGCTGTTGTCGGGCGCTTCGATCGGGCCCAGAGGGACGGGACCGCGTTTTCTTTTTGGACTCATCCCAGGATTTCTCCCTGGGCTATTTTCGGTTCTTGTGCCTTCCGCTTCCAGCCCTGCACCGCGTTACGAGTCGAAGATCCATTCGCCCCTCCCCTCCCCCTCCCCTCTAGGCCTTCCGAACTCAATGTTTTCAACGGTTTAACAGAGACTAGTGGCGCTAACCCGCATTTCTCACAGGTGATTTGTTGCCGAGTTAGGCATCAAGAAGAAAAGTGGTAGGAAAGGCGTCTTTTCATGGCCTAACTGCGTTGTCGAGACGTAGTTCTGGCCGAAGAAAGGGCGGCCTTTCTAATGACAGAGTGTAATCAAATAGCTTTTTCGTTTGGGGCCCATTTTTCGCGCCAGGTGCAGGCGGAGTTTTCTGCCGGGCGGGTGACCAGCGACGGAGGTGCTCCGTTGCTGCGCCAGGCGGAGCGCAAGATCAAGCTGCTGGGTCGCCTGGCGGGCTGCTTCAGCGACCGGCGCGACCCGAAGCTGATTGAGCACACGCTCTCCCAGATGCTGTCGCAGCGCATCTACGGGCTGGCTCTGGGTTACGAAGACCTGAACGACCACGAGCAGTTGCGCTCTGATCCACTGATGAGCCTGCTCAGCGGCAAGCGAGAACTCGATGAACCGCTGGCCGGCAAAAGCACGCTGAACCGGTTGGAACTGGTGGGCCGCACCGACGTTATCACAAGATAGGCTACTCGGCCGAGGCCATCGACCGGCTGCTCTCAGATCTCTACATCGAGTCGCACGCCACCATGCCCGAGCGGATCGTGCTCGATGTGGACGCGACCGACATCCCGCTCTACGGCCATCAGCCGGAGCGGTTCTTCCATGGCTACTACGACAGCTACTGCTATCGGCCGCTGTGCATCTTCGCCGACGATCAGCTCTTGTGCGCGCGGCTGCGTCCGGCCAATCAGGATGCGGCGGCCGGGGCGCTCGATGAGGTCAAACGCATCGTCGCGCAGCTGCGAGCGCGCTGGCCCGAAATGGAGATCGTGCTCCGTGCCGACTCCGGCTTCTGCCGCGAGGAACTGATGGCCTGGTGCGAACACAACCGCGTCGATTACGTCTTCGGCCTGGCCCGCAACCAGCGCCTGCGCCGCATCATCGGCAAACAGATGCAGGAAGCGCAAGTGCTGCACGCAGCTACCGGCAAGGCTTCTCGCGTCTTCACTGAGTTCAACTACGAAACACACAAGAGCTGGTCACGCCCGCGCCGCGTGGTAGCCAAGGCCGAATACCTCGACAAGGGTGAGAACCCGCGCTTCCTCGTCACTTCACTGGCTGCCGACAAGTGGGCCCCGCAGGATCTGTACGAGAAGTTTTACTGCGCCCGCGGCGAGATGGAGAATCCTATCAAAGAACAGATGTGCCTGTTTGTCGACCGCCTCTCCATCGACGAAATGCACGGCAATCAGCTCCGGCTCTACTTCTCCGCCCTGGCCTATACGCTGGTCGAGGCGCTGCGCAGGCTCGCCCTGAAGGGTACCGAATGGGCCGAGGCTCAGGTCGATAACGTGCGGCGAAAGCTGTTCAAGATCGGCGCCATCGTCGAGGTGAGTGCGCGCCGCATCGTGCTGAAAATGAGTTCGGCTTACCCCTGGAAGAACATCTATGCGCAGGTTTGTCGCGCCCTGCTGTGTTGAGGCGCGAAACCACTTCCGAATACTCCACCTTCCCATGTGCTGAACCCTTCGGCCAGCGGAGCCCTACCCGGAAATCCCCCGCAACCGGCACCCGGCCCACCTTCGCACCCAACTCCAGTCCGGCTCACCCTTTTGGCTCTGAACACCACTCCCAAAAAACCAAACTCATACCTCACCCAACCAGAAAACCCCTGAATGTGAAAAATGCGGGCTAAATATTTCCAAACAAATGACTTAACTATCAAATATAAGAAGATAAAGGATTTCGTGGCATTCGATTCACAGTGCGTCGACTTGCCCCACACTCAGAGAATGCCAAATTCCAAGAAAATTATCTGCAAACTTCGGGGAGCTAAACAGCATGTGTTTGGAGGCAGATAGCGGAATTTGGATGGAGCGAGGCTTGACTCCGAAACTCGGAAGGCTTGAGGGCTAGGCGGCCTGGAGTTCGAGGAGGATGCCGGCACCGCGGGGCTCGAAGTTCATGGCGCTGGCTTTGCCATTGTTTTCGCGGATGATGGAGGCGCACATGCTGAGGCCGAGGCTTGTGGATTCCTCGCCCGTTGGCTCGGGAACGAAGGGATCGAAGGCGCGAGCCGGAACGGAAAACTTTGCCCCGCTATGGGCGACGAGGATCTGGACCTGATTGTCTTCGGCGACGGCTTCGAGGCGGACTGTTTTCTCAGTGGCGGTGTCGAGCTTCTCGACAGCTTCCATGGCGAATTGCAGACAGTAGAGAACTGCCTGGCGGACCTGCTGGGCGTTGGCGAGGACCCGGGGCAAGGCAGGTGCGATGTGCACACGGAAGTCAATGGAGCGCTGAACGAACTCGGAGCGGTGGAGCTGCTCGAGGTCGCTGAGTAGTTCGGTGACGGAGATGGCGGCGATCTGATCGCCCTGGGGACGCGATACCCGGGCGAGGCTTTCGAGGGTGAGGCGCATATGGCGGGCCTCGGTAAGGATGGCCTCGATGGCTTTGTGGGCCTGTGGATTGAGGTCTTCTGTCTCATCGAGCAGCGAGGCATATCCCAGGATCACGGTAAGCGGGTTGTTGAGCTGGCGGGTGACGTTTCCGGCGAGTTGTCCCAGGCCGACGAACTTCTCGGCTTCGACGAGTTTCTCGAGCATCATGGTCTGGCTTCGGACAGACTGTACGCGGGTGGCAAGAACCTCGAGCGGGAGAAGGTCGACGGCGGAGACTGGCTCGAGGGGGTCCTCGATGCCGGTGAGGAAGATGGCGCCTTCGACGGTGGTACGGCCTCTAAGAGGAATGGCCTGCACGGTGGTTAGTTTGAGGCGGGCGAGATCGTCACCTGGTACGAGGAACGGAGTGAGATCGAGATCAATGGTCTGGCTGCGGTCGATGGTGGGACGCACCCTGTCCGGATCGAGAAAGCCCGAAACCGGAATGCGGACAGCGAGGGCTTCGAGGGCCGTGGCGGTGGGGTCATCGAAGCCAGCGGAGCCGGCGAGGCTATAGTGTCCCGAGCCCTGCAGCAGGATGATGGCAGCCTGTTTGAAGCGGCTATTGGAGACGATGGACTGACAGACGAGGGCAGCCTGACCGTCGAATTCCTCGACGCGGCGACGGGACAGATTGAGACGAGCGTAGGCTTCCATCTCTTCTCGGGCATGGCGTTCGCGGCTTTGTCCGGCCTCATTGATGAGGAGTTGTTCCTCCAGGGCGATGAGGATCATGCCGATAGCAGCGACCACCTTGGACATCACGATGATGCGCAGGACGACGATTCCGGGTGGACCGAGATGGAAGAAAGAGATGGTCTCTCCAATATTGAGGGACCAGCCGAGGAAACCGAGAGCTGCGAGCACAGTGCCGGTTGATATTCGGCGGAAGACGTAGAAGACCAGGAGGGCGGTAGTGATGTGAATTGCGCACTCGACGAAGATGAGGGGCCAGTCTCCGCCCGCACGGAAACAGATGCGCAAGGCCGTTCCGCCAAGAAGGACGCAGATGATCAAGGGGATGGCGCGAGGAATGTCGCGATGGGAGATGGCCCAGGAGCAGGCAGCGAAGAGTGAGAGTGCGCCGAGCGCCGGGAAGATGAGAAACGCAGTTCCATCAGGGGTGTTGCCGTGATAGACGCCGTAGATCAGGAAGGTGTAGACGATGAGAGGAATCGTGAAAGGGACCACGTACAGAATGCGGACGCGGCCGATGCGGAAAGCGAGAGGGGTGAGAGAGGCGAGGAAGAAGGCTGAACTAATCAGGATGGCGGTTTCGCCGACGGCAGCGAACCACGGGTACCGGGTGGTGTTGGAGTAATCCCACGATCCCAGTTTGTAATGTTGAAGCATGCGGATGCAGGCGAAGAAGAAGCCCAGGAGCCAGAGGAGAGTTCGTGTATTGCGGAAGCGGAGGTAGAGCTGACAGAATGCCGGCAGCAGAAGCACCGTAAGGAACAGCGCGGGGACCTGGTAGCTGTCGGGCATGGAATTGCAATTATCTCCTTAGACCACCGCGCAACGAGGAACAGAGCAAGGAAAATGCGGCGCCATATCTGTATTTCCCCGGGCGCAGCGAGTCGCCGATAATCAGTGAGCTTAAATCATTGATCCCGCACGGTAAATGATGAGTTTGAGTTGAGCGGCCCGGAGCTCTTGGACGGGATGACAGAACCGCCATGTGCTGTTGCCGCACGGCCACAGCTTCGCCAAGCGGAAATTTTGCGACCACCCGCGCCGACTGTCTATACGTCTAAGGTGTTAAACGGAAGCGGATCTGGCCACCGCGAGGCGAAGCGGGGTGATAATTGAAGTGATCGAAGTATTCTGGGCAGGAGTTGTGCAATCGTGAAAAACCGATGGTGGTTGGCGCTTGCGGCGGCGGGGCTGCTGGCGATGGGGGCGGCCGCGCAGGACAAGGACAGTTTTACACCGATGCCTCTGGATGCGGGTTTCGGGAAGCTGGATTTGACGGAACCAACGACGCCGCCCGATGAGATTATCAAGAAGTTTGCGGCGAAGGAGAGCGAATTCCGCGAGGCGCTGAACCACTATACCTATCGGCGGATGGCCCGCGTACAGACACTGGATGACGACAACAAGGTCGACGGCGAGTGGTACCAGGTGGATGATGTCACGTTTGACACCACGGGCCGCAGGACGGAAAAGACGGTATTTGCGCCTGAGAACACGTTGCAGAGGGTGATCATGACGCCCTCAGATCTACAGGACATCCAGAAGGGGTACCCGTTCGTTCTGACCACGGAGGAGATCGCACAGTACAACGTGAAGTACGCGGGCAAGCAGCAGGTCGATGAGGTGAAATGCTTCGTATTCGACGTGGAGCCGAAGCAGATTGAGAAGAACAAGCGGTATTTTCTGGGACGGATCTGGGTGGATGCGACGGATTTGCAGATCGTGGTAACAAACGGGCGCATGGTTCCGGACGATACGCGGAAGAATCATGAGGATCTGCATCCTCCATTTATGACGTGGCGGCAGCAGGTGGATGGTCACTACTGGTTCCCGGTGTACACGAAAGGCGAGGGCATTTTGCACTTCAGCGCCGGCAACTACTCGGGTGGCGAAGACGTGCACATTCGTGACACCGTGAAGTACACGGAGTACAAGCGGTTTGGCTCAACGATCAAGATCATCTACGACGGTCAGGACATCACGCAGAGTGGACAGCCACAAGGGCAGCAGCCGGGTAAACCGCAGACGGATAAGGGGAAGCCGCAGAAATAGCTGGACGGCGGTTCCGGGAACGGGAGGAACCTGGAACGCAGAGTTAGTAAGAAAGCACGTAAGTGATGTCTGCTACGTTGTTGAAAAAATGATCCCAGTCGTCGTGGAACGGATTGACGACGGCAGAGGGATCGTTGAGATAGACATTTGTTTTTCTGGCAGTGCCATCGCCGACGAGGGCATAAATAGCGACAGCATGCTTGTTGGAGGTCGGCCTGTGAGGATAATTAAAGTAGCCGAACGCCACAACCGGTCCGCGCATCAGGAAACGCTGGAGTTCGTGAAGAGTAATGTCCTTTGCTTGAAAATCATGGAAACCCAAGCGCACTGCTCGGGCCAAGAACTCAACTGAGGAATCCGGCAAAGTTCCGTGATCCAACTGGACGTTAGCGGCCTGAGCCAAGGCCTTCACGTGGTCGGTTCCTGCGGTCGAGTGGCGGCGCATCACCATAGCCGTCGCTGCCGCCCAGCAATCATCGATTCGACTTGTATAGATCTTAGCGATGTGATGTTGAATGTTGACCGGAGCCATCGCAATACTATGGCACACGATTTTTAGGCTTTCAATGACAGTTCGACCGGCTGATCTCCAGGTGGACAGTTTCAAAAGCGCAGGGAGAGGCAACTGAGGCCGCCATCCATTTTTTGAAACTCTGACATGTTGAGGGCCAGCGGGCGAAATCCGCGGGTGGACAGGCCGTTTGCCAGACGGGGAAAGCCTTCCGCTATGAGCACGCGATCGTTGACGCGGACGCAGTTGGCGGCGTAGCTCTCCGCCGGCGCGACGGGGAGCAGATCAAAACGGCTGAACTGCGGATTGGCAGCCATCTCTTCCATCACAACGAGAGTGTTGTCACCGACATAGCTGATGCCGCTCTTGAGATGGAGGATTGTCTTCATGGCCCGTATGTCGATGGTGCTGGTTGTGTAGCCGAGGGTATTCAGGAATGAGGAAAGCTGGCGCGCGCCCTCCTGGTTGGTGCGAAGTGAGAGGCCGATAAAGAAGTGGTTGCCGGCTTCGGAGATGTCTCCGCCGTCGACGGTTCCGGGCGGTTCGATGGTGAACGTATCCGAATAGAACCGCTCGGCGACGGGGCGGATGGCGGCGACCTCGCCCTGACGGCTCAGGGCTCCGGGGCGGCAGAAGATGGCTGCCTGCGGTGTCAGGATGGCGGTGTCTTCAACGAAGGTGGAATCGGGATAGCGGAGATCGGGATCAAGGATGGTGAGGTCGAGACCACATTCCCGGAGCGCATCGCAGTAATGCACGTGCTGGTCGAGAACCTTCTCAAAATGAGGAAGACCGAGCTTGACGGTGGTCAGGCCGTCAGCGAAGTTGCTGCCCGGGATGCGGACGATGGCGCTTGCGAACAAACAGGGACTCCGGCCGGATGAGGATCGGGAGGCGGTGATTCAGTATACCGTTCGGTAACCACCTGACGAAGTCAGAGGTAATCACTCAAGAAAGGGATTGCATTGGCGATCACAGCTTGAGAGTATGCATTTGAACTTTGCAAGAATTTGTTACCCCAAGTTAGATCGACCGCTCCTGACAATTGAGCTTTTGATTACGTCTTCGACCGGCAGTTTGCCGGATTCGGGAGAAGTTGTAATGCTGTCGTTGCCGTGCGTTCCCCCTCCGCGTACTCCCGACTCCTGTGTCGATTCCTCTCGTTCATTCAAATTGAATCGTGTTTCGCAATTTCGTCGCGGGGCTGCGGCGGCGGCTGCATTGACTGTGATTCTGTTCGGCAGCATCGGAGCGGCACAGACGGCGAATCCCAGACCCGTCTCGATTCGCGACCTGATCACGAAGCCCATTGATGACGGGCAGCGCACCGTACTGAAAGGAAACAGGTATCCTCTGGCGCGCGCGGAATTCGATCGCGGAGCCGCGCCGGTGAGCTTGCCGATGAAGCGCATGCTGCTGGTGCTCATGCGTAGCGACGAACAGGAGGCAGCGCTAAAGGCGTTTCTGGCCGATCAGCAGACAAAGGGATCGACGCACTACCACGAGTGGCTGACTCCGGAGCAATTTGGCATTCAGTTTGGCACGTCAGACGGCGATCTTGCGAAGGTTACGGCATGGCTGAGCGCGTGTGGATTCCAGGTGGCAGGCGTAGCGAAGGGACGGATGGCGGTTGAGTTCTCGGGTACAGCGGGACAGGTACAAGAGGCATTCGGAACTGCAATTCACAGCTATGAAGTGGATGGCGACCAGCACTGGGCAAATGCATCGGAGCCTTCGATTCCGTCGGCGCTGACACCGGTCGTGAAGGGCGTCCTGACGTTGCACAATTTTCCACGGCATTCGGACGCAGTGATCCAGGGACAACCGGTGAAGGCAATTTCGGGAGCGGGACGAGCCGCGTCTTCGTACTTCACGTTCACAGCAGGGCAGACCACATCCTACGGGCTGGGGCCGACGGATTTTGCGACGATCTACGATGTATTGCCACTTTGGCAGGCGGGTATCGACGGAACAGGGCAGACGATCGCGATTGCGGGCGAGACCAATATCAACACGAGCGATGTGGATGCGTTCCGCAGCTTGTTCGGTCTGCCGAAGAATACGCCGAAGGTGATTTTGAACGGGCCAGACCCGGGAATTGGGGGGGAAGAGACGGAGGCCCTGCTCGATGTGTCCTGGACCGGTGCAGTGGCAAAGAACGCGACCATTGAACTGGTAGCTTCGGCGAGCACGGAGACATCGCTGGGCGTGGATCTGTCGGCGCTCTATATCGTGGACAACAACCTTGCCCCGGTCATGAGTGAGAGTTACGGTACCTGCGAGCAGGCTCTTGGAACCGCCGGGAACGCATTTTACAACGCGCTATGGGAGCAGGCGGCGGCAGAGGGCATCACGGTATTGGTGTCGGCCGGCGATGCCGGATCGGCAGCGTGCGATGACTTCAACTCGCAGAGCACCGCCGTCCACGGCCTGGCGGTGAACGGGTTTGCCTCGACACCCTACAACGTAGCTGTAGGCGGAACCGATTTCGACCAGTCCGCCGCTACATTTGCGAACTACTGGAGTAGCACGAACGACCCTGCAACCGCATCGTCGGCCAAGTCCTATATTCCAGAGATGACGTGGAACCAATCGTGCGCCGCACAGGGAGCAGATGGCTGCGGGCCAATGGCAACGAATCTCGAAATTGTGGCGGGCAGTGGCGGACAAAGCAGCTGCTCCACTCTGGACAGCAACTCGATGTGTCTCGGGGGATATGCAAAGCCCGCATGGCAGACCGGTTCCGGCGTTCCACAGGATGGCGTGAGGGACATGCCTGACGTTTCGCTGTTTGCGAGTTCGGGAATCAATGGCAGCTTCTACATTATCTGCGAGTCTGATTTCTCGCCGTTTGGTCCGATGCCCGGCTACGACCAGCCATGCAGCCTGACGAATCTTCATTTCGTAGCCCTGGGGGGCACATCAGCATCTACTCCGGCGTTTGCAGGAATCATGGCCCTGGTTGATCAGAAGGCGAACTCGCGGCAAGGCAATGCCAGCTACGCGCTGTACAACCTTGCTGCACAAAACGGGGCGAGTTGCGATGCCTCGCAACAGACGGGCGGCGGACCGACTTCCTGCATCTTCCACGACATAACGAAGGGCAATAATTCCGTTCCATGCGGGGCTGGATCGCCGAACTGCGGAACAGCGCCTGCGAACGGTTATGGTGTATTGGTCGATCCCAAAGACAGCGTCACGCCTGCATGGTCGAGCGCGGCTGGATACGACCTGGCAACAGGACTTGGTTCGGTTGATGCTTACAACCTGGTGAATGCGTGGGGCACCACCGCCATGGCGGCAAGCACTACGACGCTTACCCAGCTTGATCCCACGAACCTTGTGCACGGGCAGGCGGTGAATGTGAGCGTCTCAGTGACAGGAGTGAACGGATCGAAAACGCCAATAGGCTCGGTTGCGTTGATTGCTTCGCCCACCGGCCAGGGCGTGGGCATCGACAGCTTTGCACTCAATAACGGCATGGCGAGAGGGAAGACTTCCCTGCTGCCGGGCGGAACCTACAACGTGACGGCACACTACTCGGGCGACGGGAATTTTGCGGCGAGCGACTCGGCGCCGGTGCAGGTGACGGTGGGCAAAGAGAATAGCCAGATCCATGCGACGCTGGCGACCGAGGATTTTGTGAACGGGGGGCTGCGGTACACAGATACGGTTCCGTATGGGTCGGTTTCGTTTTTGCGCAGCGACGTGACGGGAGCAGCGGGCACCAGCTGCGCTCCAAATCCGCAGCAATCCGATGTAGCTTGCCCGACGGGCTCGGTGAATTTCACGAGCGACGGCAAAGCGATTGATGGCGGGACTTATGCGCTTAATTCTCTGGGATACGCGGAGGATCAGGAGTTTGCACTCGATCTTACCGGAGTGGGCACATACGGGGTGCAGGCACAATACGGTGGTGACGCCAGCTACAACGCGAGCCAGACAACGCTGAATGTGGCGGTGACCCAGGCACCGACGTTCATTTACGCCATTCAAATCCCTGATCTCACATCCGACTACACGGGGATGACCTACACGGCGATGGCGGGGCAGGCATTCCACGTGGTGTCGAATGCGTATACGCGGAGCGTTCTGAATGCGCCGACCGGGGTTATCACCATTCAAGAGAATGGTGTGACGGCTTCAGGAACCGAAACCACTACACTGACGAATGGAAGCTACACGGGAGGCTTCTCAGGCTTGACGTTTGCGAATCTCTCGGGCAGCCTTGCCACCGAAATCGACACTCCCGGCACGTACATATTTACTGCATCGTATGCAGGGGATAACAATTACCTCGGATCGCAGAGTCCATTTCCGATCAAGCTGATCGTGCAGGATACGACGTTTCAAATCAGCGGGACGATCTCAAACATCACTCTCAAGGCTGGGACTACTGGAACCGCGTTAGTGGATTTTTCCGGGGTTGATAACTTTGCCGGACAGATCCAGGTGGCCTGTTCGTTGCCGGCGGCGATGAAAGAGGCCACGTGTTCGGCTTCTTCGGCGGCACTGCTGAGCGGTTCCTCGACAAGTTCGAGCGTGACGATAACGACAACGGCGCCGCATCAGATCGCTGAGAACACGAAGCCACAATTTGGCGGCAGCACGGTTGTAATTGCCGGCGGCCTCGTGCTTTTCGTTTTCGGCAGGAGAGGTAGAAGATGCCTTCTGTTGCTGGTGCTTGTGGCTGTCGTATGTGGGACACTGCCGGGGTGCGGCGGCGGGGGATCAAGCAACAGGAGCGGCATGGGGAACACGGATCCGGGCACGCCGGTGGGGACTTACACCGTGAATGTAACGGCGTCGTCTAACGACATTATCCGCACGGCATCATTTACAGTGACGGTCCAGTAAAGGTCAACTGGCGCTGACGATTGGGCGAGCCCTCGACGCCGACGTCGGCTACATATCAAATGGGATGATCGGCTCGGCAATTGGCTTGTCGGCGCGAGTCATGAGGTTGGACAAAAATCCAAATCTGGACGGAGCGTTGCACAGGGGCTTCAGTGTCCGCGTGAGAACGCACTTTGCCCTGTAGTTAAGAAGGCCAGATTGCTGTCGGTGTTCTCTGGCTGGTTCGGGGTTGTGGTTCAGGCGGCACGTAGTGCGTGCAGCCGTGTGATGTTGTAGGCCAGTGTGGGCAGGGTGAATTCGTTGGAGACGTTGTTGAGTTGACGGGTGCGAAATTGGCGTATTCCACGTTGCTGTTTAAGAACTCCGAAGACCGGTTCGACCACCGCTTTGCGGCGTGCGTAGGCGGCCTGTCCTGCCGGACTTCGCAGCTTGGCTCGCATGCGGCGATGTGCCGGTGCACAGGCCCGGGTGCGGCAAGCTGTGCCCAGGTTCAGAGCCCGGGCCATGTTGGAATCGGGGACGTACGCGTCGATGTTGCGCTGTTCGATCTGGTTGAGGTTGTCGATGGAAAAGAAGCCGCTGTCGGCAAGCGCCGCATCCGGAGCTCGGCCACAGCGCTGTTCTACTTCGTCGAGCATGGGGATCAGCGAGCCGTTGTCGGTCACGTTCCGGGTCACCCGCTGGGCCACGATCAGGTGGTCGT
>Ga0335080_10000708_pt1 | contig 31180 bp, 26 predicted proteins | sample Lox_Sample_34_FD_206720 | JGI IMG/M metagenome (GOLD analysis project Ga0335080, IMG submission 206720) | Soil microbial communities from Loxahatchee National Wildlife Refuge, Florida, United States - Lox_Sample_3.4 | ecosystem: Environmental > Terrestrial > Soil > Wetlands | place: USA... | reverse complement strand
GCTTGTGGTAAGGTGTCGTCACCCAACCCGAGTTGAGCACGTCGTCGATGGTGATCGGCGCGGTTTGCTGCGCGCCGGGCGTGCGCGCCGCGTGACGCCGCTGGATCACCGCGACCTCAGCCATTTGCTCGGCGGTGGTGCCGAACTCCTTCATGTGGCGATGCGCAGTCATGGCAAAGGTGTTCGCGACGGGAATGCCGAACGGCATTTCATATTGCTGGTCGCGGCTTTCCGTCAGCGAACGCAGCGCCAGATCCGGTGTCAGACCGGTCATCAGGCTGTCACTGGCGACGACAAGAACGACCTTCGCAAGGCCGCCATGAATCGCGGCGGCGCCGATATTGAACATTGTCGATGCGGTTGCGCCCGACACCTGCAGGGTGTTCGAAAAGGTCGGTTGAATGCCGAAATATTCGCTGAAGGCCACGCTGAAGCGATGGAATGGCGAGGCGAAGGCGTGACATGACAGTACGCCGTCCACGTCGTGTTTTTCAAGCCCGGCATCGACCAAGGCTTTCTTCGCCGCGTTGGCGGCGAGCCAAAGAGGGCTTCGGCCAGGCACCTTGCCGACCGGCGACATCCCGATTCCGATGATTGCGGCCTTGCCACGCAGTGAGCTGTCGCTCATCACGGCATCTCGGTGTTGGTTGTCTTAACCAGTCTCGCTTCCAACTCATGACGCTGGACCTTGCCGCTGGTTGAGCGCGGAAATTCCGAGAAGTCGATGAAGTTGAATTGCCGGGGCAGCTTGTACGATGCGAGATCGCGCCGGCACAGTTCGAGCAGCTGCGCTTTGGTCACGCTGTCATCGCGGCGGGAGACGAACGCGACCGGGACCTCGCCCCATTTCTGATCCGGTGCCCTGACCACGGCAACCTCGGTGACGCGGTTGTCGCTCAGCAGAACGCGCTCGATCTCGGCCGGATAGACGTTCTCGCCGCCAGATTTGATCAGATATTTGACGCGATCGACGAAATCGAGCGAGCCGTCTTCGTTGCGCCGGAAGACGTCGCCCATGTGAAACCAGCCGCCGCGGAAGTCATGCGCATTGGTGTCATGGGCTTGCCAGTAGCCGGAAAACAAGGTGGTGCCGCGCATGACGAGTTCTCCGGGCATGCCCGGAGCAACCTCCTGGTCGGCCGGATCGACGAGCTTGATCTGGCAAAACGCGCTTTGCAGCTTCGACAGCCGCTCGGGGATCTGGCCTGGCGCGATAAGGGCGCGTGTGGCGGGAGGAAGGCCGGTTTCGGTCGAGCCGAAGCTATTGAGATAGGGCGCCTGCAGCAGATCCGTCACCTCGGCGATCGTATGCGGCGGCACTAGATCGGCCATTGCGCCACACACACGAACGCCTTTCACCCGGGTTGTCTGTGCCTTCAGTGCCGCCGCAAACGCCTCGACCATGCCGGGGATCAGTACCAGCCAGCCGATCTGGTGACGTTCGACGGCCGCAAGCAGCGGCTCGATCTGAAAGCCATCGATCATCACGACCGTGCCGCCGCGCAGCAAAGTCGACAGGCTGTGATCGGTCGAGGCCATATGGAACATCGGCGCCCAGGCGACAAAGCTGTCGTGATGCGAAATGCCAAGCTCGGAGCTGAACACCAGCGAGCGCGCGATCATCGCGCGATGAGAAATCACGGCCCCCTTCGGCAGCCCCGTGGTGCCGCTGGTATAGAGGATCACGAGGCCATCTTCAGGCTTGGCGGCCACCGGTGCTTCGCGCTCGGCCTGTTGTTGCAGCAAGCGCTCATATTGCGGTCCGATCTCGAGCGTTTGCCAGGAAGCCGAAGGCGCCAGATTGCCGGCAAGGTCCGGTTCAACGATCAAGAGCTTCGGCGATACCAGCTCGACACAATAGGTGAGCTCGCGCGCCGACAAGCGCCAGTTCAGACAGGCTGTGATCACGCCCAGATTGGCTGCCGCCAGTTCTATCTCTATGTATTCGGGCCGGTTGCGCAACAGCAAAGCGACACGATCGCCGCGGCTAAGGCCGCTCGCCGAAAGCATTGCCGTCACCCGCTCGACACGGCCGAGCAGCTGACCATAACTCATCTGGCGGTCCTGATATTCGATCGCAATGTCGGCTAGCTGAACCTCTGCGCGACTGCGGAACAATTCGCCGACCGTCGGGCCTGAGCCGGCCGCGGCGGCGCCGTCGAGTTCGCCAGTCATTGTCCGTTCATTCCCAAGGGCATTTCCTTGTTATTGGCGCCCGTTCATTTGCACAGAACTATACGCTTGCAGCAGTGTCCGATCAAACCTAAATTCTAACATCTGTTCGAAACGATCCGTAACCGGTCGTGCGCAAACGATCGAGGGCCCGAAGTTGGCCCGCAAACAAGAGGGGGAGCCCATGTCCGACCGATATGCCGCCTATACCAGCCTGAAAATCGATTATCCGTCCAAACGTATCCTGCGGCTGACATTCGACCGGCCCGAAACTTACAATTCCGTCGATGCGCAGACCCATACGCAACTCACTCACATCTGGCGCGACATTAACGATGATCCTGACATCAGCGCCGTCATCGTGACTGGTGCCGGCAAAGCATTTTCAGCCGGCGGCGATTTCGAGTTGATCAAGAGCATTCTCGACAATCCAAGCGCTCGCATGGCAACCTGGAAAGAGGCCAAGGACCTCGTCTACAACGTCATCAACTGCAACAAGCCAATCATCTCGGCCATCAACGGCGTCGCGGTGGGCGCAGGCCTGGTCGTCGGCATCCTTGCCGATATCTCGATCTGCGGAAAGTCTGCGCGTATCGTCGACGGTCACACCCGGCTCGGCGTCGCCGCAGGCGATGTCGCCTGCATCATCTGGCCGCTGCTGTGCGGACTCGCTAAGGCAAAATACTATCTGCTGACCTGCAAACCGCTGTCCGGAACCGAGGCCGAACGGATTGGCTTGGTTTCGCTATGCGTCGAGGACGCCGACCTGCAAAAAGTCGCGCTGGAAACCGCGGAAGATCTGGCGAGCGGAGCGCAAAGCGCGATCCGCTGGACCAAATATGCGCTGAACAACTGGCTGCGTGTAAACGGACCGCTCTTCGATACCTCGACCGCGCTGGAGATGCTCGGCTTCACCGGCGCTGAGGCGCGGGAGGGGCTTGCATCGCATCTCGAGAAGCGCAAGCCGGTGTTTCCGCAAGATTGCCCGATCTGACGTTCGGCAGCCGCGTACGTCGTTTGGAAGGGCCGGCTCGCTCGGCCCTTTTGCACGATTCACATCGCAGCGAGCTTCGCGCGCAGCAGGTCGACCGCCTCCGGATTGGCCAGCGCAGAAAGATCGCCGGGATCCTTGTTCTCGAATACGGCGCGCAGCACCCGGCGCATGATCTTCAGATTGCGGGTACGCGGCAGATCAGCGACGAACAGGATCGTTTCGGGGCGGTACGACGTACCCATTCCACTGACGATGGCCGACGACAATTGGGCTGCGAGGCTGTCATCGCCTTCGACACCCGGCATCGGCACGCAGGCGCAGACGATCGCTGAGCCCTTGACGGGATGAGGAATGCCGAACACGGCGGCTTCCGCAAGCGTGCCGGTTGCGATCAGAAGGCCTTCGAGCTCGGCCGGGCCCGTGCGTTTACCGGAAATCTTGATGGTGTCGTCGGAGCGGCCGAGAATGTAGTAGAGCCCGTCCTCGCCGTGCATGGCGAAGTCGCCGTGCACCCACAGACCGGGCAGCGTGCTCCAGTAGCTCTCGATATAGCGCGCATCGGCTTTCCAAAGGCTCTTGGTCAGGCCGATCGACGAATGCCGCAGCACGAGTTCGCCGACCGTTCCGGCGGGCACGCGCTGTCCGTTCATGTCGACAATGTCGGCGCCGACGCCGAGCGCCGGTCGAGAGAAGGAGCCCGGGTTCATCGGGTGATTGGGCGTTCCGATGAAAATGCAGCCTCCGACTTCAGTGCCGCCTGAAATGTTGATGATCGGGATCGCTCTCTTGCAAACATGCTCGAAGAACCACAGCCAAGGCACCGGGGTCCATGCCTCGCCGCCGGAGGCGGTCATCCGCAGGCTCGAAAGATCGTAGGCGTCGACCTCAAGCCCGTAACGCATCAGGCTGCGCACGATGGTCGGCGACACGCCGAGGTAAGTCACCCGGTGGTCGGCGATCAGGCGCCAGAATCGCCCGGTGTCCGGATAGTCCGGCGTGCCTTCCGCGATCAGCAGGCTTCCGCCGGCGAAGCTTGGGATGCAGGCGCACATTGCGCCGACCATCCAGCCCATATCGCTGAAGAAGAAGAAGCGGTCGGCCGATTTGAAATCCCCGCAGATGATCATGTCGCGGGTCACCATCGAGCCGATGAACCCGATGTGGGTCCAGACGCAGCCTTTCGGCTCGCCCGTCGTGCCGGACGTATAGAGCAGGATGGCGGGGTCTTCCGCCTGCATCTCGACCGTTGCGAGGACTGCGTCGTTGGTGGCGACGATGTCATCCCACCAGCGGTCGCGCTCCTTCCGCATCGGCGTATCGATCTCAAGTCCGTCGCGGCGGACCACGACCACGTGTTGTACGGTCGGTGCGCCTTCAAGCGCAGTGTCGAGCACGGATTTGAGCGGGGCCGGTGCGCCTCGTCGCCACGTTCCGTTTACGGTGACAATCGCCTTCGCTTCGCCGTGGTTCAAGCGGGATTGTATCGGGGCAGGGCCGAATCCCGAAAACAGCGGCAACACGATTGCACCGAGCTTCAGGATCGCGAAAAAAGCCACGAATGTCTCGGGCAGGTTCGGCATGTAGATGGCGACCACGTCGCCCCGCCCAATTCCGAGGTTGCGCAACCCCTGCGCCAGCCGTGTGATATCAAGGTCGAATTCACGGTAACTCAGCAAGCGGCGCTCGCGCTTGTCTTCGCCTTCCCACACGAGGAACGTCTTGTTCCACGCCGCCGTGTCGCGGTGTTTGTCGATGCAATTCAATACGACGTTGGTGGTGCCGCCAACGCACCAGCGCGCCCATGCCTGGCCGCGTGAAACATCCAGCATCTGGTCGTATGGGCGATAAAACCTGACATCGCAGAACGCGAAGACTTGCTGCATGAGCCAGACAGGGTCGGCCTCGGCTTTCGCCGCAAGATCGTCGTAATCCCGATGGCCGGTCCTGTGCAGAAAGGCCGTGAGATTGCTCTGCGCGACCACTTCGGGAGGTGGCGTCCAGAGATATGGCGTGGTGTCGCTCATGGACGATTTTGCTTCGCGTTGCAGCGGCCTGTCCTTGTTGCGGGAAGCTAACGCCTCGCCGCAATTTACGTCAATGCCTCTATCCTTTGAGTCTAACGTTTGTTAGAAACCGTGAGCAGCCGTCAGGAGGGGGCATGACTTCCGACGCGTCCGACTTTCTGACACCGACACACTTCGTCGATAGCGACTCGCACGAGGTTCGCGAATTCGTTGCGCGGACGCTGACAGGAGCGAGCGATCTACCGCCGACCGGCAAGGCGATCCGGCTGTTCGATGCGGTTCGCGACGAGATCAGATACAATCCGTTTGATATCGGCACCACCGCGGATGAGTATCGCGCCAGCCGAATTGCCGAAAAGCCGACGAATTATTGCGTGCCGAAGGCGATCCTGCTGACTGCGGCCCTGCGCGCCGTCGGCATTCCCGCCGCCGTCGGATTTGCCGATGTTCGCAATCATCTGAATTCGCCAAAGCTCGCGGAACTGATGGACACCGACCTGTTCATCTATCATGGCTACGTCGCGTTGTGGCTCGATGGCCGGCAATTCAAGGTGACGCCGGCGTTCAATACCGAGATGTGCGAGCGGTTTGGCGTTAAGCAGCTCATCTTCGACGGGAAAAGCGACGCGTTGTTTCACGAATTCGACCGCAACAGCCAGCGACATATGGAATATGTGAATGATCGTGGCTGGTTCTTCGATCCGCCGATCGGACAATTGCTCGAGGACTTTCGAGCCACCTATCCGAAATTGTGGCAGTCCAGTATCGAGCGGCTGCTGGTTCGTGACCCAGCGTTCGATGGTGGCGATGGATCGGCGTGATTGCCTATTTCGAAGTTGTTCGGGTTCCCTCGGCACCTTTGGCGTATTGAACCGCGACCCGTCCGACCTTCTCCCGTGCGATGACGAGTTTCTGGATTTGCGCCGTGCCGTCACCGATCTGAAGGCCCATGACGTCGATGTAGCGTTGATGGAACGGCAAATCAGTGGTGTAGCCATAGTGGCCATGGGTGAGCAGGCACTGGTGGATGATCTCGCAGGCCACTTTCGGGACGTACCACTTGCACATCGCGGCCTCCGCGGTGTGGGCGAGACCCCGGTCACGCAGCGATAGCGTGTAAAGGCAGAGCTGCCGCATCATGGTGAGCTGGGTCTCGGCTTCTGCCAGTGGAAAGCTCACCCCCTGATACTGAGCGATCGGCCGTTCGAACGCGATGCGGCTGGTGCTATATTGCCAGGCTTCGTCGATCGACGCCTGGGCCGGGCCGATGCATTCGAGACCAATCAGGGCGCGGCTATAGTCGAAGCCGGACATGATCTTGGAAAAGCCCTTGTTTTCCTCAGCCATCAGGCATTCGACGGGGATGAACACATTGTCGAAGAAGACCGAGCCTCGTCCAACCGGCTTGGTACCGATATCGTCGAAATGCGTGCGGGTAATACCGGGCTGGTTGAGGTCGACGAAGAAGGCGCTGACCCCTCGAGCGCCGTCGGCGACGCTGCCGGTACGCGCGAAGATGACGGCGGCGTCGCATTGGTCCGAAAAGCTCATCGAGGTCTTTTCGCCGTTGAGACGGTAGCCGTTGCCGGACCTCTCAGCGCGCAAAATGAGGTTGGCGGCATCCGACCCGCCGCGCGGCTCGGTCAAGCCGAGCCCAATGATGGCTTCACCGCTGGTGACGCGCGGCAGCCATTCGGCCGCGATGCCGGGCGAGGCGTGTTGGGCGATCATTCCGCCCATCAGTGACGCCAGCAATTGGACATAACTTGCGTTGAAGTCGCCGCGGGCGATTTGCTCGATGATAATCCCGGCGGTGACGCTGGTCTCGCCGAGGCCGCCATACTTTTCCGGCAGGTCGGCACCGATCAGCCCGAGATCACCCATTTCCTTGAGCATCGCGCGGTCGATGCGATCTTGCGTGGCTCGCTTCTGGTAGTGTGGAGCGAGCTTCTGCCTTGCAAATCGCTCTGCCGTCTCACGAAACGCCTGCTGCTGCTCGCTGAGCGCATGATCCATGACAGTTTCCTCGCGAACAAAGGCCCCTGGCTTGCATTTGGCCCGATTTTTATTCAGTCTAACAAGCGTTAGAAATTCCGCAACCGTGACCGTGAGCCGCGTTGATGACCAGCAATCCCGGAGTGTCATACTATCCAAACTTGTTGTCGCCGCTGCGGGCTGGGCGCACGACATTGCGTAACCGGATGATCATGGGCTCGATGCATACCCGCCTCGATATGGAGGAGAATGGGTTGCACAAGATGGCGGTGTTCCTTGCCGAACGAGCCAAAGGCGAAGTCGGCCTGATCATCACCGGCGGCTACGCACCGAATACCGCGGGCTTGATCGAGCCCGGAGGGCCGATCCTGACCGAGCACGCGCAGGCGCGGGAACTGCAGCGCGTCACCGAGGCGATTCATCAGCATGGAGGCAAGGTCTGCCTGCAGATCCTGCATTCCGGCCGCTATGCGCGCCAGCAGGAATGTCTCGGCCCGTCCGACGTTCGTTCACGCATCAACAAGTTTCCGCCGCGCGCCATGAGCGGCGCCGAGATCGAGCAGACGATATCGGATTACGTCCGCTGCGCGATGCTGGCAAAGGAGGCCTGTTTCGACGGTGTCGAGATCATGGGATCGGAAGGTTACCTGATCAACGAATTCACAGTACTGCGCACTAACGACCGCAGCGACGAGTGGGGAGGGTCGGAGGAGAACCGTCATCGGCTCCCCGTCGAACTCGTCAAGCGCGTGCGCGCGGCGACGGGCCCCGAGTTTCTGATCATCTATCGCATTTCCGCAGTCGATCTTGTCGAGGGCGGCGCGACCGGCGACGAGATCGACCGGCTGGCACGTCGGATCGAAGCGGCCGGCGCCGATATTCTCAATACCGGAATCGGTTGGCATGAGGCACGGGTCCCGACCATCGCCTATCCGATACCGCGCGCCGCCTGGCGCTTCGCCGCCGCGCGGCTTAAGCGAGTTGTCGGTATTCCCGTCGTGGCTTCGAATCGCGTCAATACGCCTGATATCGCCGAGGCGATCCTTGCGGCTGGCGACAGCGATATGGTTTCGATGGCGCGCCCGATGCTGGCCGATCCGTATTTTGCCAGGAAGGTACGGGAAGGGAATGCCGACAAGATCAACGTTTGCATCGCCTGCAACCAGGCTTGCTTGGATCTGATCTTTTCAGATCGCCGGGCCACTTGCCTTGTCAATCCGCGCGCCTGCCGCGAAACGGAGTTCGATGATGGGCCGGCGACAAGGGCCCGCAAGGTTGCCGTGATCGGCGCCGGAGCGGGAGGCCTTGCAGCAGCGGCGGAAGCGAGCCGCCGGGGACACAAAGTCACGCTCTTCGAAGCCACCGACCGCGTCGGCGGCCAGATCAATCTTGCTCGCGCGGTTCCCGGCAAGGCCGAATTCGACGAAATGCTGCGGTATTACCGCGGCAGGATTTCGGATGACGGCGTCGAACTGCGCCTCAATGCGTCGCCCGGCGCCGAAGATATCAGGACGCAGGCGTTCGACGCTGTGGTAGTTGCATCAGGCGTGCATCCGCGCACGCCCGAAATTGTCGGCATCGACCATCCCAAGGTCGTGTCCTATGCCGATTTGCTCAGTGGCAAGCGAAACGCCGGCCGCCGCGTGGCCATTATCGGTGCCGGCGGTATCGGCTTCGACGTCGCGGAATATCTCTGCCATTCGAAACCGGGCGAAGCTCCGAAGGCGCGTGGGCTGGATGTAGCGGAGTTTCAAGCCGAATGGAATGTTGATGCCAGCCTGACCGAGGCCGGTGGCCTGAAGGGCGACCCGCTGGCGCCGCGGCAAAGTCCGCGCGAGATCACCATGCTGCAACGGAAAGCCACGCGGCCGGGTATGAATCTCGGCGTGTCCACAGGCTGGATCCTGCGCAGCAGCCTCGCCAAGCGCAGCGTCAGGATCATGGCCGGCGTCATCTATGAGCGGATCGACGACAGGGGATTGCATGTCCTGGTTGATGGCAAGCCGGAGCTGATCGAAGCCGATACCATCGTAATCTGCGCAGGTCAGGAATCCAACCGTTCGCTGTTCGATGAGCTGAAGTCGCTCGGCATCGAAGTCCACATCATCGGCGGAGCCAAGGAGGCCGCCGAACTCGATGCCATGCGTGCTGTCGACGAGGGCGTGCGGATTGCCCAGGCGCTGTAGGCCAACGGCCTCACTTGACCTTGGGGACGGCGGCTTCGCGCTTGGAAAACTTCACCATATCGATCATCTGGCGCGCGTCGTGGGCAAGATGCAGCGTTTCGCCGCCGTCGATGTACCATTCCTCGCCAGTGACGAATTTTCCAAGCGACGAGCTCAGGAAAATAATGGCGGCGGAAATATCGCTGACGTCGCCCATGTGACCCATGATATTTCGATTCAGCTTGAGCCATTGCTCCGGTTCGATCGGATAATGATCCATGCCTTCGGTCTTGACCGTCCCTGGTGCGACGCAGTTGAGGCGGATGCCGAATTCGGCCCACTCGAACGCCAGCGTCTTCATCATCGCCAGCACGCCTCCGCGCGCTGCCGCCGTGTGGACGAAGCCGCTCAGGCCTGAACGGACGCAAGCCGTAACGAACACGATCGAGCCGCCATGCTCCAGCATGAAGTGATCGGCGACGGCCTTGGTCATCTGCCAGGATCCGATCAGATTGTTGCGGATTACGGTCTCGAAGCCCTTGTTGTTGAGTTCGCGCGCCGGCGTGACGAACTGACCGCCGGCGTTGTTGACGAGCATGTCGAGCCGGCCGAACTCGCTCTTGATGCACTGCATCGCGCCATCGATCTGCTCGGGGAGGCGAATGTCAGTTGGGATCGCGACGGCCTTGCGGCCGAGTCTGCGTATGACGTTTGCGCAGTCCTCGATCGGTTCGGCGCGGCGGCCTAACAACGCGACGTCTGCGCCGCAACGCGCCATTTCGATCGCCGTGGCGCGGCCCATCCCGGTTCCGCCGCCGGTGACGAGCGCGACTTGGCCATTCAAGAGGTCTGATGCGAAACGCATGGCGGGCATTGGCTGCATGATGGTCCCGATGATTGAATACCGGTTGTATTGGCGTGGCTCCGTAGTATTCTAACAGGTGTTAGAAACCTGCGGAAGATAAAGACGATGTCCGCGCGTGAACCGGTCCGTTATGCGTTAGATGATGGCATCGTCACTGTGACGATTGACCGGCCCGAGCGCAAGAACGCCTTGTCGGTTGAGGCGATGAATGCCCTGACCGGTGCGTGGGAGCGCGTCGAGAAAGAGTCGCAGGCGAGGGTGGTGATACTCACCTCGACCGATTGCGGGGTGTTTTCCGCCGGCATGGACCTGAAACAGGCGGCCGAGATCAGAGCCCGCGACGGCGTCGACATTTTGACGTTGATCCGCGATCCGATGCAAACTGCGATGCGCAAGGTGTCGAAGCCTATCATCGCCGCGATGACGGGATCGCTGATGGCGGGCGGCATGTTGCTGGCCATCAAGTCGGACTTGCGGGTTGGGCTTCGCGGCACGCGCGCCGGCATCACGGAGGTCAAGATCGGACGCGGTTCGCCGTGGGCCGTGCCTTTGCTGTGGATGTTGCCGCAGCCGCTCGTGATGGAACTCGTCCTCACCGGCGAAACAATGCCGATCGAGCGGCTCGCCGACCACGGCTTCTTGAATTACCTGGAGGACACGCCCGATGCCGTCCGCGCCCGGGCGTTGCAGCTCGCGCGTGTGATCGTCGAAGGCGCACCGCTATCGGTCAAGGCGGCCAAGGCGAGCGTTCTCGCGGCAATGGATCTGGGCTGCGCGAACGGGCTGGTTGAGGCCGACCGCTTTCACGTCGAAACCTATGCCAGTCTCGATGCCATCGAGGGGCCAAGGTCATTTTTCGAGAAGCGAAAACCCGTCTGGCAGGGCAAATAGATGAACAGGCAGCGACAGCGGCGTACACTATACCTTCTTGACGCCGTCGAAGATCAGCAATTCGGTGCGTCGGGCCAGCTTCAGGACAGCGTCCTTGCTGTCAAGGCTGAACCATTCGATCGTCCAGTTCAGCGCGCCCAGCACGAAGATCCGCAAGGGAACGATCTCGATGTCAGCGCGGATTTCGCCGGCGCGGCGCGCGTCGAAAAAGAGCTTGTCCCAATATTTTGCGTAGGCTCTGCGGAGGGGACGGTGCGGCTTCTTGAGAGCTTCGGGCAATTGACCGTAGATCCTGATATTCGCGGATGTGAAATCGCTGGCTTCGAGGAGGGCCACCAGATGCGCTTCGATCGCCAATCCAATCCGGCGGCGGTGCGAAACCGCGCCTGCATCACGCAAGGCTTTCTTGACCGCCTCGAACACAGCCAGCAGCCCAAGGTGGAGGACCTCGTCGAGAATCTCCTCTTTGGAATCGAAATAGTAATAGACGCTGCCCGCCTTGATATCGGCCATGGCCGCGATCTGGCGCAACGTGGTCGCGGAGTAACCCTGGCGGCGAAACAGCTTGGCCGCGGCACTCAAGATCGAATCGCGTGACTTTTCCGATTTTGAGGCCGGCGCGACCGTCGTCACCGTTTTTCCCGGCGAGGCGCCCTTGCGTTTCAATGCCGGAGCCGATCGATAATTTGCGTTTCGCTTGGGTGTCGAAATGCGCTTCTGGGATTTGGAAACCAACAAAGACCGCCGTGCGGGAGTCATGCTCAAAGCGCCTCAATGCGCTCGATTATTGGCGCAGTCAAAAGGCTTCGTCAACCGCCGCTGAGAATTGCGTGCACGCATCTGCGGCCTTGTGACGACGGACGCGGTCGATAAAGTGGACAACTAACAACGGCGGGAGCCGACGATGCGTTTGGCAATACCGACGACGAGTTTTACCTGCGACATCGAGGATGGACTCGCCCATATGGTTTTCAACCAACCCGATCGGGGCAATCCCGTGGACGGCGAATTTTGCCGGGAGCTGAGCCTCGCCATGGCGGAGCTGAGCGAGCGCGAAGATGTACGTGCCGTGCTGATATCTGCGCGAGGCAAGCTGTTCAGCGTCGGCGGTGACATCGCGGCATTCGAACGGCAGGGGGAAGGGTTGCCTGCCCTGGTCAAGCACTGGACAGCCGATCTTCACGCCGCGATCGTGAGGATGAGACGGATGCGCGCGCCCGTCGTGGTGGCTGTCCATGGTCATGTCGCGGGAGGAAGCGTCTCGCTGATGGCTGCGGCTGATCTGGTCGTGGTCGGAAAGTCGGCGCGGATCACGTCGGCATTTGCCAAGATCGGCTTCAGCCCGGACACCGGTTCGACGGCGACCTTGACGGCGCGCATGGGGCCGGCGCGCGCCAAGCGCTTCTTCCTGTTGTCGGAGACACTGGATGCAGCTGGCGCGCAGTCGGCCGGTCTGGTGGATATCGTCGTCGATGACGATCGCGTGCTCGCAGAGGCAGAACGGATCGGCCGGGAGCTGGCTTCCGGTCCGACGGAAGCTTACGGCGGGATCAAGCGGCTGTTCTTGCAGGCACCGGGCCGCTCGTTCGAAAGCCAGTTGGAGGACGAGGCCCAGACCCTCGCTGCCATATCGAAAACCGCGGACGCACGCGAAGGCATCAAGGCGTTTCGTGAGAAGCGAAGCCCGAACTTTCAGGGGCGTTGATGTGAAGCAGCTTGCCGACAGTGGAGACATTGACGTCACTTCCGCGGCGCAAAAGTATCGGCCAACGATGCTGTGCAAGCGCAATGAGAGAAGAAATGGGAGGTTGATATGCGCGGACTTGATGGGCGACGGGTCATTCTGACCGGCGGGGCCAGTGGAATTGGGCGTGCGACGACGCTTCGACTGGCCGACGAAGGCTGCGTCGTCGGCGTGTTCGACCAGAATTTGACAGGTGCCGAGGACACTGTTCGGCTCTGCGCCGGCAAGCCCGGCCGCGTATTGGCGTTCCAGGTGGATATCACCGATCGCGATGCGGTCGCTGCCGCGGCAGACAAGTTCGAGGCCGCTGTAGGCCCGGCTGAGCTGCTAGCCAATGTTGCCGGCTGGGATATCCCCGTCCCCTTTCTGGAGACCGATCGCGCCTTCTGGGACAAGGTTATAGGCATTAACCTCTACGGACCGCTCAACCTGCATCACGTCGTGGTCAAGCGCATGGTCGAGCGCGGCTTTGGACGAGTGGTGAACGTGGCGTCCGATGCGGGCCGCGTCGGCTCATCCGGAGAGGCGGTCTATTCGGCGTGCAAGGGCGGCTTGATCTCGTTCACCAAGACGGTGGCCCGCGAGCTGGCGCGAAAGAACATCATCTTGAACGTTGTGTGCCCCGGCCCCACGGATACGCCCCTGTTCGATGCCTTCACCAAGAGCTCACCGGCCGGCGGCAAGATCGCCGAGGGGCTTGCTAGAGCGATTCCATTGCGTCGCCTCGGTCAGCCGGATGACTATCCCGGCATGATTGCGTTCCTGCTCAGCGACGATGCCGCGTACATCACGGGCCAAACCATCAGCGTGTCTGGTGGGTTGACCATGCATGGATGATGATTTGGCGCCGGCGCAGATATCCCGGGAGTGATGTGATGGTTTTAAGGAGCTTCACGTTTGGCGATGTCTACCGCCGCAACGCTGAATGTTTTCCTGATCGCACCGCCTTCATCTTCGAAGGCAAGCGCGTAACGCATTTGGACTACCTGCGGCGTGTCGAAAGGCTGGCAGGCGGTCTTGCGCGCGTCGGCGTAAAGTCAGGCGATAGAATCGCGATTCTGTCGCAGAACTCGCTTGAGATGGTCGATCTGATCGGCGCAACGGCGCTGCTCGGTGCGATCCTGCTTCCAGTGAACTATCGTCTGAGCCCGGAGGAAATCGGCTTCGTCCTCGCCGACGGTGCACCGGTCATCGTCGTTGCCGGTGATGGCTATCACGATGCCATCGCCGTCCTGAAGGGATCGCTACCTTCGGTGCGGCATTATTTCGGTGTCGGAGCCACGAACCCCGCGCTGGTCCCTTTCTCCGAGCTGTCGGCGGCCGGTGGCGATCCTCCGCACGCTGCATGCGATGCCGACGCAGGTTTCGTAATCATCCACACCGCAGCCGTTGGCGGTCGTCCGCGCGGCGCACTGCTGTCGCAGGCGGGCATGCTGACGGCACAAAGTTCGTTGGTCGAAGCATGGCGGCTTGACGAGCGCGACGTCAATCTGGGCGTGCTGCCGCTGTTTCATGTGGCGGGACTCGGCTTGACGCTTGCGTTGCAACAAGCCGGCGGTGCGAGCGTCATCGCCAGGAAATTCGATGCTGCGCAGGCCGCGCGCGACATCGCCGCCGAAAAAGTCACGGTCATGTCCGAGTTTGCACCAATGCTTGGCAGTATCCTAGACCAGGCTCAACCCGGGCAATTATCATCGTTGCGCGCCGTGACGGGTCTGGATACGCCTGCAACCATCGAGCGTTTCGAAAACGAGTGTCCCAACGCAGCATTTTGGGTCACGTTCGGTCAATCGGAGACGTCGGGGCTGGCGACGCTGTCGCCGTATCGGGATCGTCCGAAGTCCGCGGGCCGACCGTTGTTCTGGCGCAGCATCGTAGTGGTAGACGACAACGACCGCCCGAAAGCAACCGGGCAAGTCGGCGAGATTTTGGTGCGCGGTCCGACGGTCTTCAAGGGATACTGGAATTTGGAAGCCGAGACGGCCGTCACTTTCCGCAACGGCTGGCATCATACCGGTGACATGGGCTATTTCGATGCCGACGGCTATCTCTGGTATGCCGGCCGCGCGCCAGAAAAGGAACTGATCAAGACCGGCGGGGAAAATGTCTACCCGGCCGAGGTCGAGCACGCGATCCGCCAACATCCGTCGATCGCCGATGTCGTCGTGATCGGCGTACCCGACCCGCAATGGAACGAGGCGGTCAAGGCGATCTGCGTGCTGCAACCATCGAAGGTGGCAACCGCTGACGAGATTATCAACTTCGTGGGCGGCCTGATCGCACGATACAAGCGGCCGAAAACCGTGGTTTTCGTCGACAAATTGCTAAACGGCGCAACCGGCGACGTTGATAGGGCTGCCGTCAAGTCGGCGCACGGGCAGGCGTAGGGCCATCGTCGTTACCTGGAGCGCGGGTTTGCCTACGGGCACATCGTCGATTCCAGGCGCGGCTTTGAAACGAGGACGACGACGTGCGTGGTCTTTATGCAATGCTTGCGAGAGGGAGTTTGCGCCTAACAGGCGTCGGCGAAATCAGTTTGCGGGGAGCGCAATCTTAGAAAACGGAATCAAGCTGGCAAGTGACCCTTGAGTCACCATGGTGAATGGCTTTACACTTATGTTAGGCTTCCGCAGGTGAGACGTGAAATGAGCCGGAGTAGATTCGAGTTGGCGGAGACGAGAGGCAGACGCTGGGCAAATGCGGTCCCGAGCCGCGCCGAACAGTCGGATACCAAGCGCAGGGCCATCATCCGCGAGGCGGCCAAGGTGTTTAACCGCCGCGGCAGTCACGGCACTACGCTCGAGGATGTCGCCGAGCGACTGGGTGTGAGCAAGGCCGCGCTTTACCGCTATGTAGAGAACAAGAACGATCTATTGTGCTCTTGTCACGAAGAAGCGCTGCAGATGGCCAACGAGCATCTCGACGTGGGCGAGCGTACGGGACGAAGCGGGCTCGAGAAAATACAGATTGCGCTGACCCGCTATTTGCGTGCAATGATCAACGACCTCGGCGTGCCGGTACTTGTACTCGAGGAGAATGCGTTGGAGCCGCAAAGTGCGGTCCGCATCCTGAAGCTGCGCGACACTTACGAGAAGCGCTTGCGCGGCTTGGTCAAGCTCGGTGTATCCGACGGAAGCATCGTGCCGATCGATCCGAAGCTCGCCGTCTTCACGCTGCTCGGCGCGATCCTCTGGGTCAACAAGTGGTATTCGCCGGAGGGGCAGTGGAGCGGAGACGATACGGCCGCCGCATTGGTCGAACTTGCAACGCGCGGGCTCTCTGCGAAGCCGTCGCGGGCGCTCGCGAGCTCGATTCACAAGTCATCCTTGCAGCAAGCGTCAAGGACGGGGAGGGAAACTCGGCATGAACTTCGATCTGACCCCTGACCAGGAAAACCTTCAGGCGCGTGTGCGCGAATTTGCGCAAGCCGAGGTCGCGCCAATTGCCGAGAAGCTCGACCATGACGGCGAATTTCCGATCGCCTTGTTCAAAAAGCTCGGCGATCTTGGTGTGATGTCGATCCCGTTCGACGAGAAATATGGCGGCATGGGTCTTGGCGTGTTCGACGCAGTGCTGGCGCTGGAGGAAGTCGCGCGCGCCGATCAATCGCTCGCGGTCTCCGCGATGGTGAGCATGGCGACGGGGCTGACCGTGTCGCGCTTCGGTAGTCCCGAGCTTGCTCGAAAATGGCTGCCCGAAATTGTAACCGGCCAAAAGATGTGCGCGATTGCCGGCACGGAGCCCGACGCCGGCAGCGATACGGCCGGTTTCAAGACGCGGTCGTGCATGTCGGACAACCGGACCTGGGTCATCAACGGCGAGAAGGCATTCATCACGAATGCTGGCACCGACATCTCGCTGTTCACGCTGCTTTTGACGGTCAGCAGTCCGCCCGATGCAGCAAAGAAGCAGTTTACGTTGTTTCTGGTGCCGAATGAGGCAAAGGGCTACAGCCGCGGCCCGAAATACAAAAAGCTCGGCTGGCGCTCTTCGGACACCCGCCCGCTGCATTTTGACGATTGCCACGTCGACGCGGACAATATCGTCGGCGGGGCGCACAAGGGCCGCTATGTGCTGCATAAGGGCTACCAGGCCGCGCGGCTATTCCTCGCCGCTTGTTCCCTCGGTCTGGCGCAGGCATCACTCGATCATTCCATCAAGTGGGCTAAGGAGCGGAAAGCTTTTGGCGGCTCGCTGGGCCGGCTCCAACTCGTTCAGGAGATGATCGCCGACATCGCGCTGCAGGTAGATGCAGCGCGGCTTTTCACCTATCGCGCCGCATGGGGTGTCGATCAAGGCCGCGACAATCTCAAGGAGTTGTCGATGGCGAAGTATTATGCCTGCGAGGCCGGTAGCAAATGTGCCGATCTCGCAATCCAGGTCCATGGCGGCTTTGGCTACATGGAGGAGTGCCCAGTCTCGCGCTACTATCGCGACAACCGCGTATGCACGATCGGTGACGGCAGCTCCCAGATCCAGAAGCTCTTGATCGCAAGGGAATGCGGTCTTGATGTTGCCTTCAGCTGAGATCGCGAAAGAGCCGCGACCGACCAAATTGAGGGAGACGACGCCAGTCGCGACTGCGCCGTTGTGCGATATTGTGCTGCGCGCCTGTTCGCTCGGCCTCCGGTTTGGGGCGGTCGACGCGCTGCGGGATGTTTCGGTCGCGGTAGGGTCCGGCGAGATCCACGCCATCATAGGCCCCAACGGCGCGGGCAAATCGAGCCTGCTCAACTGCCTGTCAGGTTTCTATCGGCCGCAGCGCGGGCAGGTGATGTTCGAAGGCCGCGAAATCACGAAGTTGAGTCCTCATCGGCGCGCCGCGCTTGGGATCGGCCGTACCTTTCAGGGCATTCAGACCTATCCGAGCATGACGGTACGCGAGAACATCCTCACCGGCTACCATCCGCGCGCCAGGACCGGGATGTTCGACGCATTGGTCTATTGGGGCAGGGTGCGTGCTGAGGAGGAAGCGCTGACCCGCAAGGCCGAGGCGATTATCGAGTTCCTCGAGCTCGAGGAGCTGCGCCACGCCACCGTCGGCGACCTCTCTTACGGCTTGCGCAAGCGGGTCGATCTCGGCCGCGCGATTGCGCTCGACCCAAGAATCCTGATCATGGACGAGCCCATGGCTGGCATGAACCCGGAAGAGAAGGGCGATCTCGCGCGCTTCATCCTGGACATCAGGGATGCCCGCAAGATTCCGATCGTATTGGTCGAGCACGATATGGAAGTTGTGATGGACATTTCCGATACCGTGACAGTGCTCGACTTCGGCAAGGTCATTGCCAGCGGCCCGCCGGATCAAGTGCGCGCAGACGCAACCGTAATTTCGGCCTATCTGGGGGTCGGTTGATGCGGCCGCTGCGCGCAATTCCGGTCGACGATCCGCGGGTGTCGGGCGGCCGCACACTACCGCAAATATTGCGCGACCTTGCGCGCGACAGATCGTCTGATGTCGCGATTCGCAGCAAGCGTGCCGGTGTTTGGCGGACTTTCACCTGGGGGGAGGTCGACAGACAGGTGCGCATCTTTGCAGCAGGCCTCAGGACCGCAGGGCTCGAGCGCGGCGAGGTGATGGCGTTTGTTACCGAGAACTGCGAAGAGCAGTTTATGATGCAGCTTGCCGCGCTTTCGATTGGTGCGCGCGCCGTTTCTTCCTATCCAGACGCCACAGTTGAAGAATTGGCCTTCCTGATTGAGCACTCGGGCGCGGTTATGGTCCTTGCCCAGGACCAGGAGCAGGTCGACAAGCTGCTCGCGCTCCCGAGCGAAGCGGCGCAGCTGCAGAAGATCTTCTATATCGAAGAAGGTGGGCTCTGGAACTACAAGGCCAGGCGGCTCGCGCCACTGTCCTCGCTCACGGAACACGGCGCAATATCCGACGTGGAGAGCTGGCTCGCCCGCGAGATCGATGCACAACGGCAGAGCGACGTCGCAGTCTATTGCTACACGTCGGGCACGACCGGGCGGCCGAAGGCGGCGATGCTCACCCATGCCTTCATTCTGGACAATGCCTACCGCCTAATGGGCAGTTTGAAAGTCGACGGGGGGGCCCGCTACCTCTCTTACATCTCGCCGGCCTGGGCGGCTGAACAATATTTCGGCTTCGGCCTGGTGCTGCTCGCGCCGATGGTTGTGCATTTCGCGGAGAAACCCGAGACGATACAGAGCGATTTGCGCGAAGTCGGCCCCGAGTTCCTCATGTTCACGCCGCGGCAATGGGAAATGCTAGCCTCAGGGGTCGAGGCGCGGATGACGATGGATGCGAGCCCTTGGCGGCGAGGGCTCTATCGCTGGGGATTGGCGATGGGGCGCGCGCGCAACGCGCCTGATGCCGGCATACTCACGCGCAATCTTCTGGGCCCGCTCGCGGACTTGCTTGTGCTCGCCGGCATCAGGAACTTCCTGGGGCTGTCGTTCGCGCGAGCGGTGCTGAGTGGCGGCTCGGGGCTTTCAGCGGAGTTGTTCTCGCGTTTTCACGCCTTTGGCATTCCCTTGAGTAATCTCTATGGCTCGACGGAGTTCGGCCTGGTCTCGGCGCACCGGCGCGGCGCAACCGATCCGGCGACCATGGGAGAACTCATGCCGTCCGATCCGACCATCGCAGCACCGATGCAGGCCTGGGTGGACGAAACAGGACAGCTTCGCCTTCGCCTTCCCGCCTTCGAGGGTTATCTCAACGATCCGGTCGCGACCGCGGAATTGGGTGATGCCGAGGAAGGCTTCAAGACCGGCGATGCGGTCCGGCTCGATGAGCGCGACCAGCTCATCTTCCTCGATCGGCTGAAGGATATCCGAAGGCTCCAGGGCGGGCAAACCTATCCGCCTCAGTTCATCGAGAACCATCTCCGTTCGTCCTCGATGATTCGCGACGCCATCGTCATCGGCGACGAAAGCCGCACATGCGTGACGGCTCTTGTCAATATCGACAGCGAGATCGCGGGTCGCTTTGCCGAAACGCTCGGCCTTGCCTACGGAACTTTCAGCGAACTGAGCCAGCTCGCACCAATCAGGGGTGAGGTTGGACGGGCAATTGCCGAAGTGAACAGGTTGGTCGAGCCCGGCGCGCGCGTGCGCCAATTCGCTACGTTGCCGAAGGAGCTCGACGCCGACGAAGCTGAATTGACCCGCTCGCGAAAGCTCCGCCGCGAAATGATCCACGACCGCTATTCAGACCTGATCGATGCGCTCTACGGCGAGGCCGATCATTGCGACACTAGAATCGAAGTTAAATACCAGGACGGCACCATGAGCCAGATGACCGGCAAGGTCATGATCAACCGCGTGGAGTCTGCGGCATGATCAAATTCCTTCAGGTCGTGATTGATGGAGCGTTGGTCGGCCTCGTCTATGGTTTGGTCGCCGTATCCTTTGTCGTGATCTACCGTGCCTCGAAGATCGTCAACCTGGCGCAGGGGGAGGTGGTCGTAATCGGCGCCCTGCTTCTGGTGACCTTCACCCTCGGCGCCTCGAAGAACGGCGTGCAGATTCCGCTCGTCGGGGGCGTCGCGTTGACCTTGATTGCCTGCGCGATCTTTGGGCTCGTTCTCGAGCGTCTCGTGTTTCGTCCGCTGATCGGCCAGCCTCCGTTCGCGATCTTCATGGCGACGATCGCGCTGCTCGTTCTGTTGCGCGGGCTGACGCAGTTGGTCTGGACCGCCGAGACGAGACCGTTCCCGCAGCTTCTTCCAGCGGGGGCGTTGTACATCGGCCCATTTCTGGTGAGCACGCGCTTATTGATCGGCGGGATCGTCACGCTCACGCTCGCAACAGGCTTACACCTCTTTTTTACCCGCTCGCGGCGCGGGCTCCGCCTTGCGGCCGTTGCAGAAGACCACAACACAGCGTTGTCACTCGGTGTTTCCGTGCGCAGCGCGATTGCGGTCGCCTGGATCCTCGGTACCGTGGTTGCGACCTGCGGCGCTGCCGTGTTGCTTTCCGGCCGCGTAGTGTCGCTGGATGTCGCAAGCATCGGCTTCAAGGCGCTGCCGGTTGCGCTGCTCGGCGGCATGGAATCGGTCCGCGGCGCACCGCTTGCTGGCGCGCTGATCGGAATCGGTGAAGCGCTCGCGATGAGTTATCTCGATCCCTACACAGGCGGTGTCGCGTCGAACGTGCTGCCGTTCGCCGTCATGATAGGCGTACTGCTGGTCCGCCCCGAAGGGCTGTTCGGCTGGCGCAAGATCGAGAGGCTATAGCGATGTTGCCGACCGGGGTTCGTTTCGAAACTTACGGTTCGGAGGCGCAGCTTCTGAAGACCGTGCGCGCACGCCTGTCCGTGGCGCTCCTGGTGACGGCTGTGCTGGCAGTGCCCTTGCTCACAAATGCCTATGTCCTCGGCGTCGCCGCGCAGGCGTTCATCACCCTTATTGCGGTGCTGGGCCTGCACGTGACGGTCGGCATGGCCGGGCAGATCAACATCGCGCAATCTGCCTTTGTCGGAATCGGTGCGTTTGCGACAGCAAAGCTTGCAAGCTACGGTCTGCCGTTCTGGGCCGTCATTCCGCTCGCCGCCCTGATCACGGGACTGTTGAGCGCGGTGTGCGCATTACCGGCGGCGCGCGTTAAAGGTTTCTATCTGGCGCTGACGACACTCGCAGTCCAAGTATTGTTTCCGACCGTGATCCTTCGGCTCCCGACGGATTGGCTCGGCGGTCTGGTCGGCATGCCGGTCGAGAAGCTGATAATCGGAAATTATACCATCGCCTCGCCGAAGCAGTTCTACTACTTCACGTTGGTGCTCGCGCTGGTCATGACCTACGCCGCGTTCAACCTGCATCGCAGCGATTTCGGCCGCGCCATGAAAGCTGTGCGCGACAATGATGTCGCCGCGCAGGTGATGGGCATCGATGCGCTCCGCATCAAGATCGCCTCGTTCTTTGTCGGCTCAGTGTTTGCCGGCGTCGCGGGCGCCTGCACGGCATGGTTTCTGCAATTCGTGACGGCGGAGAGTTTCACGCTGTTCGCCTCGGTCTGGTACCTCGGCATGTTGATCGTGGGTGGCGCACAAAGCCCGATCGGCGCCATACTCGGCGTGGCCTTCATCACCTTGCTTCAAGAAGGCCTGCACGAGATCGGCACTGAAATCATGCGTAATTCGCGCGATGCCGGCGGCGCCATCTTCGCGGCGACCAATGTTGCGCTCGGCGCGAGCATCTTGCTGGCGCTGATCTTCGAACCACGCGGACTCACGCATCGATGGAATGTGCTCAAGGAAATGATTCAGTTCTGGCCGTTTCCAAACCGGTAAGGCTTTGAAACGGAAAAGCGAAAAGCTCAAGGCGGGAAGCAAGACAGGGAGGAAAGAATGAAATTTTCGGTGAGGCATCGTATTGTCGCGGCGATGATCGGCGCGGCGACAGTCGTCTTGGCGCCGTCGGCGAATGCCGCGGAATACGTCATGTCCGCGTCGGCCGACTTCAGCGGACCGTTCGCCGATGTGATGCCGAGCGCGATGTCGGGCATCCAGGCGATTGCAAACTGGTGGAACAAGGAGGTGGGCCAAGGGCTCGGAGTCAAGGTCAACATTAAGATTTACGACATGCGCTACGACGCCGCGGTGATCGCACGGACCTGGCCGGGCATCCTGTCCAGCGACAGCCCGATCCTCCATCTGGGCTTCGGTTCCCCGGACCTGACCACGCTGATGAAGCGCCTGCCCAGCGACAAGGTGCCCATGATTATCGGCACGGCGATGGTGGGAGTGGTCTGGCAGCCGAAGGGATGGCATTTCTCCATCCGGCCGACATACAGCCACGAGTTTGCGGCCCTGTTCGTTAGGATGCAGAAGGAAAAGGGCGGCAAGCTAAGAATCGGCGCTGTGTCGACCCAGACCGCGGCGGGCTTCGTCGATCAGGTAAAGGGCATCGAGAAGCTGGCGGCAATGTATCCCGATCAGTTCGAGGTCGTCGACACGCAATGGGTGGCCGCCAGTCCGGTGACCGTAACGAACAACATCCGCGACATGTTTGAGAAGAAGCCCGACGTCATCATGGTCGGCGGGACCACGGCGCAGGTGGTGGCCACCGCCGCCGCGCTCGACGAGTTGAAGGTCCATATCCCGATCGTGTCGTCTTCGCACAACGGTCTTAGTGAGGCGAGCAAGGGCGGCGACCTCTCCAAGCTCGAGGGTTCCTACTCGGTGTTCTCGTTTGCGCCAGACAATCAGCAGGACCTGCCGCTTCGCGACATTTATCTTGCCAACAGGCAAGGTGACGGGCAGTGGGGTCTGATCGCCGACCAGTCGGCAGCGCAGGCACTGCTGGCGCTCCGCGTGCTGGAAAAAGCCGTTGCCAAGGTCGGGCCCGACAGGGTGACGGGCGAAGCGATGTACGAGGCGCTGCTCGCCAACACCTATTCCGAAAAGGACCTTTTGGGTGCGCTGCCGACGCTGAAATATGACGACACAGCGCCGTTCCCCATCGGCGACATCAAGGCCAAGGCGCAGATCGTCAGGGACGGCAAGATCGTCCCGCTCGGCGACGCCTGGATGGATTCGCCGAAGCTGGAGAAGTGGTGAGCCAAAAAAAATCGGAACCTCAATGATGGGTCTCACCCTTACAAATGTCGACGTCATCTATGGCGGAGTAATCCAGGTACTGCGCAGCGTGAACCTGGAAGTGCCGGATGGCAAGGTCGTGGTCCTGCTTGGTTCCAACGGAGCGGGCAAGACCACGACACTTCGAGCGGTGTCCGGGCTGCTGCGCGCCGATCTCGGCGAAGTCACCTCCGGCGAAATCCGCCTGGACGGAGGCGATATCACCAACGCCGATCCCGTCGACATCTTCAGGCAAGGTGTGGTCCAGGTACTTGAGGGACGAAGAGTGCTCGAGCATCTGACTGTCGAGCAGAACCTGCAGATCGGCGCGCATCTGCGCTCTGATCGGCAGGTGGTGTGCGCCGACATGGAACGCGCATTCAATTATTTTCCGAAGCTGCCCAGCCTGTTGAAGCGCACTGCGGGATATCTCTCCGGCGGTGAGATGCAGATGCTCCTGATAGCGCGTGCGTTGCTGGCGCGACCGAAGTTTCTGCTGCTCGACGAGCCTTCAATGGGACTCGCGCCGATGCTGGTCGAGCAGTTGTTCGAGGCGATCGGACGCATTAGGCGTGAGCAGGGATTGACCATCCTGCTCGTCGAACAGAACGCTCGCGCCGCGATCCGATTGTGCGATTACGGCTATGTGATGGAGAGTGGGCGAATCGTATTGCACGGCACGCGCGAGCAACTTCAGAACAACCAGGATGTGAAGGAGTTCTATCTCGGGCTGTCGTTGGGGGAGGGCCGGCAGAACTTTCGCGACGTGAAACACTATCGCCGCCGCAAGCGCTGGTTGGGCTGAGCCTGGTCGCGATTGCTCAGGCGTGATGCCCGAGGGCTCCAGTGACCCGACCAGAGAAACTAGCTGACCACACCCGCCGCGCGCAGCGTCTCGATATCAACAGCGGAAAATCCCCAAGCGGCTAGCGCATGCGGATCGCTGCGGCTGGCCTCTTGGGGCGGGATCACGATATCAGGTGGCGTTTCGCTGAAACGTGGCGCAGGCGCCGGCTGCGTGATGCCGTCGACTTCCGTGAACGCATGGCGTGCGAGCGCCTGGGGGTGCGTTTCGGCCTCGTCCATGGACAAGATAGGCCCGACGCAGCCATCCGTCGGCGCAAACAGCGCAGCCCATTCATCGCGCGTCTTGTCCGCGAACACGCGTGCAATCTTATTGCAGCGTTCTGCCTCCAACTCCTCATCTTCATTGGTGAAAGCGGGATCGCCGGCGAGCCCGAGCTTGTCGAGCATGACCTTGCGAAAGGCCGTCTCGATCGCGCCGACGCTCACGAGCAGGCCGTCCTTACATCGATAGACGCGGTAGAAATAGCGTCCGCCATCGATAGTGTTACGGCCGGCGGGGTTTGGCCAGACGCCCGCCTTGTGCAAAGATTTGATGGTCGCATAGAGCAGCGCCGAGCCGTCGACGATGGCGGCGTCCATCACCTGTCCTTTGCCGGTACTGCGTGCAGAGATTACGCCGGCGAGCAGGCCGAACGCCATGAACAGTCCGCCGCCACCCATGTCGCCGATCAGCGGCGGAATTCCCGGCACATGCTCGGGATCGGGGTTGAACAGTCCAAGCGCCCCTGACAGGCCGATATAGTTGAGATCGTGACCGGCCGTGCGCGCGAGCGGGCCCGTCTGCCCCCAACCGGTCATGCGCGCATAGAGCAAGCGCGGATTGGTGGCGAGACATTCGGTTGGTCCAAGCCCGAGCTTCTCCATTACGCCGGGCCTAAACGGCTCGATTAGCGCGTCGGCGTTGCCGATCAATCGCAGCGCGGCGTCACGACCATTCGGAACCTTGAGATCTAGCCGGACGGTGCGGCGGTTGCGGTTGTAGAGCGCGAACCTGCCGAATTGCTCGAAGTTCAGGCTTTCATGCGGCGCCGGATAGCCGCCGGGCCGATCGAGCCGGATGATCTCGGCGCCGAGATCGGCGAGCAGCATGGCGCCGAACGGCGCCGGGCCAAGACCGGCAAATTCAACGATGCGGACTCCCTTAAGCGGACCCATAGTCGGTCAATCCCGCGGACCGCGTGGACGTCGAACTGCAACGGCGACGGAGGCGTGCTCCCTCCCTCCTTGCGGGAGAGGGGTGGGGAAAGATGTACGTTTAACTGCGGTGCAATTAGCCCCCACCCTCAACTCCTTCCCGCAAGAGGGAGGGGGGAAGAGAGGATTTGTGGACGCGCGGTTCATTCGAACGCCCTGCTTCAGTTATCTCGAGATGAAGCTATGATGCGCCGCGCCTGCCGAAGGTGCGGCGCGTCGAGCATGACGCCGTCGAGTTGCACGGCGCCCTTCGCGCTGCTCTCGAACGCAGCAATGACGCGCTCGGCCCAGCGCCGTTCGTCTTCCGTCGGCGTAAAGCAGCGGTTGATGATCTCGACCTGCGAAGGATGGATCGCGACCTTGGCCGAAAAGCCGTCTCGGCGCGCGGCGTCGGCCTCGCGGCGCAGGGCGTTGCCGTCGCGAAAGTCGGTGAATACCGCGTCGATCGGCGCAACATCGGCCGCGCGCGCGGCCAGCAGGCAGAGGTTCCGCGCCAATGCAAAGGGCCCGGTGTAGCGGCCCTGATCGTCGCGGTTGGCGGTCGCGCCGATCGCCGCCGACAGATCTTCGCCACCCCACATCAATCCGGCGAGGCGCGGATGCTGCCAGGACTTCGCCGCGAGCGACAGCGTGGAAGAGGGCGTCTCGGTGCAGACCACGATAATTCCGGTCTTGCCCTTTCGCACCGCCGGCTCGCTGCGCTCGATCAGGTCGCTGAGGCGTGCGACATCCTCGGGACCTACGGATTTCGGCAGTACGATTCCGTCGGGCCCGGCGGGGATCACCGCCTCCACGTCCTCCCGGCACCAGGCCGTATCGAGCGAGTTGACGCGGACGTATCGCCGCGTCCCCGTGCTTGCGCCTGCAAGCGCGTCGACGACGACCTTGCGGGCCTCCGGCTTGGCGTCGGGATGAACGGCGTCCTCGAGATCGAGGATGAGGACATCGGCGGCGCCCGCGGAGGCCTTGGCGATCATCTTCGCCGAGTTGCCGGGAACGAACAGCAGCGAGCGCATCAGGCCGCCTTCGGCCGCTTGCGCATCAGCGCGGCGCGCTCGCAAGTCGCAACGACATCGCCGTTCTGGTTCGTCATTTCGTGGTAGAAGTTCACGATGCCCTCGTTGGGGCGCGATTTGCTTTCGCGCTTGGAGCGCACGATGGTGCGCACCTTTACGGAGTCGCCCTGGAACAGCGGCTTGGGAAAGCGCACGTCGCTCATGCCGAGATTGGCGAACGTGGTGTTGAGCGTGGTGTCGTTCACGCTCATGCCGATCAGAAGGCCGAGCGTGAACAGGCTGTTCACCAGCGGCTTGCCCCATTCGGATTTCGCGGCGTAGTGCGCGTCGATGTGCAGTGGCTGCACGTTCATGGTGAGCAGCGAGAACCAGACATTGTCGGTCTCGGTGATGGTGCGCGACCATTCATGGTTGAATACCATCCCGTCCGTGAATTCCTCGAACCATAGACCAGCCATCAGGACTTCTCCTCGACCTCGCTCGGCGCAATCTCGACGAGGATAGCGCCCGCCGGAACGGTATCCCCCACCTTGCAGCGTATCTGGCCGATGCGGCCCGGTACCGGCGCCTTCAGCGTGTGGATCAGCTTCATCGCCTCCATCTGCAGCACCGGCGTGCCCTTCTCGACGGTATCACCGAGCGCGACATGAAGCTGGGAGACAACGCCGTGCAGCGGCGCTTCGATCACATTGCCGGACTTCTCCAGATGACCATGTCCGCGCGGCATCGCGATGCGCAGACGGATGGACGCGGAGATCGACAGTCCTTCGCGGATAATGCTGACGACGTCGCCGTCGCGGCGCGCGATGAAGGGATGACCCGAGGGCGAGGCGAGCTTGATTGCGCCGCCCTCGACGACGGGCCGCGCAAGGTTGACGGAAGCGCCTTCCAACTCGACGAAAATGCCGTCGCGGCCGACCAGCACCTCGGCGTCGATCTGGCCGTATTCGTCCGCAAGATGCAGCGACGCCTTGGCCGGCCTCACCGCCGATGTGACACGGATGGCGCTGCGGCGATCCCAGGGATTGATCCACTGTGCGGCGGGTTCGGCGCTGTCGAGCCCTGCCCAGGCCACGCAGGCCGCCGCGCGCAGGCTGCGCAGTTCCTCCGCATTCGGCTTCCAGCCGTCGGGAAAGGCGGTCTCGATGAAGCGTGTCGTGGCCCTGCCGTCGGCAAACAGCGGTTGACGTGAAGCATCACGGAGAAAGGGCTGGATGGTCGGAACGCCGAGCAGCGTCAGCTCGGAAAGCCCCCTGGTCAGCCGGGACAGGGCGGCCGCGCGATCGGTGCCATAGGCGACCAGCTTGGCCAGCATCGAGTCATAATAAAGGCTCACTTGCGAACCGGCCTCGACGCCGCTGTCGAAGCGCACGCCGCGCGGTGCTTCGACGGCGGTCAATTTGCCGGTTGCGGGCTGGAAAGCGAGGTCGGCGCGCTCGGCCGTGATGCGCGCTTCGATCGCGTGACCGCGGGCGCGGATCTGTTCCTGTGTCAGCGGGAGCTGCTCGCCTGCCGCCGCCAGCAGCTGCCATTCGACGAGGTCGATGCCGGTGATGAGCTCGGTGACGGGATGCTCGACCTGAAGCCGCGTGTTCATCTCCAGGAAATACGGCGCGTCGCTGTCCCGATCCATGATGAACTCGACCGTCCCGGCAGAATCGTAACCAATGGTGCGGCCGAGCTTCAGCGCGGCGGCGAACAACTTTGCACGCACGCCGTCGGGAAGATTGGGGGCAGGGGCTTCCTCCAGAAGCTTTTGATTGTTGCGCTGGACCGAGCAGTCGCGCTCGAACAGATGCACCACATTGCCGGCGCGATCACCGGCGATCTGCACTTCGAGGTGCCGCGGCTTGAGGATGAATTTCTCGAGCAGGATCGAACTGTCGCCGAAGGCGGCTTCGGCTTCTGCCCTGGCGGCGGTGAGCGCCGTCTTGAAATCCTTTGCATCATCGACGCGGCGCATTCCGCGGCCGCCGCCGCCGGCGGACGCCTTGATCAGCACGGGAAAGCGGATCCGGCCCGCCTCGCGCGCGAGCGTGGCCTCGCTCTGGTCGTTGCCGTGATAGCCGGGCACCGTCGGCACGTCGGCGGCTTCAGCGATCCGCTTGGATTCGATCTTCGAGCCCATCTGCTGGACCGCCTTCGCGGACGGGCCGACAAAGATGAAGCCGGCGGCTTCGCAACGCTTCACGAACGTGGCGTTCTCCGAGAGGAAGCCGTAGCCGGGATGGATCGCGTCCGCGCCGGCCTGGCTGGCTGCTGTGAGGATCGCGTCGATGTCGAGGTAGCTGGCGCGCGCAGGTGGCGGGCCGATTCGGATCGCTTCGTCAGCGGCCTTGACGTGTGGCGCCTCCGCGTCGGCATCCGAATAGACGGCAATGGTGCGGATGCCGAGCCGGGCGCAGGTGCGCAAGACACGAAGCGCGATCTCGCCGCGATTGGCGATCAGGACCGAACCGATGGGGCGGGGGCTGAAAAGAAATGACGACACGGGAAAGGCATCCTACATTCGATAGACCGGCCGCGTGCCCGTCACGGGCGACTCCATCGCGCCGATTGCGATGCAGAGCCCGAGCACGTCGCGGGTGTCGGTGGGGTCGATCAGGCCGTCGTCCCACAGCCGCGCCGTGCAGTAATAGGGCTCGGATTGCTCGTCGAACATCTGGCGCAATTGCTGCTCGTGCGCGGTGAGATCGGCTTCGGTAGCGTGATTGCGCGAGATGCTGGAGCGGCGCAGGTCCATGAGCACAGAGCTGCCGACATCCGGGCTCATGGTGCCGAGCCGAGCGTTCGGCCACATGAACATGAAGCGCGGCCGGAAGCCGCGGCCGCTCATGCCGTAATTACCGGCACCGTAGGAGCCGCCGGTCACGACCGTGTAGCGTGGCACGCGTGCGTTAGAGACGGCATAGACGAGCTTAGCCGAATTCTTGGCAATGCCGTTCCGCTCGGCTTCCGAGCCGACCATGAAGCCGGTGATATTCTGCAGGAACAGGATCGGCACGTTGCGCTGGTCGCACAGCTCGATGAAATGCGTGCCCTTGAGCGAGGAATCGGAGAACAATACACCGTTATTGGCGATGATGCCGATCGGAAGCCCATGGATATGCGCGAAACCGCATACGAGCGTGGCGCCATAGAGCGGCTTGAATTCGTGAAACTCGCTGCCGTCGACGATGCGCGCGACGATCTCGCGCTGATCGAATGGTTGTTTCAGATCGGCGCCGACGATGCCGGAAATCTCGGACGCATCGAACAAGGGTGCGCGCACGGGGCGGATGTCGCCGTGAAACTTCTGGACGCGGTTGAGAGCGCCGACGATGTCGCGCGTCTTGGCGATCGCCTCCATCTCGTCGCGCGCGAAATGGTCGGAGACGCCGGACACCGTGCTGTGCATCTCAGCCCCGCCCAGCGTGTCGCGGTCGACGATCTCGCGGATCGCGGCTTTCACGATTTGCGGGCCGCCGAGATGGACGCTGCTGTTGCCGGCCGTCATCACCACCTCGTCCGCCAGTGCCGGGATATAGGCGCCGCCCGCAGTGCATTCGCCGAACACGGTCGCGATCTGCGGAATGCCGGCGGCCGACATCCGGCATTGCCGGTAGAACGCGCCGCCGAAATGGTCCTGGTCCGGGAACACCTCGTCGCCCTGCTGCAGGTTGGCGCCGCCGCAATCGACCAGATAGACCACCGGCAGCTTGTTCTCGAAGGCGATATCCTGCGCGCGCACATGCTTGCGGATCGTCTCCTTGAAGAACGAGCCGCCCTTGGTGGTGGCGTCGTTGGCGATGATCATGCAGATCACGCCGCGAATGGTGCCGATGCCGGTGACGAGGCCGGCGGCGGGCACCGCGTTGTCATAGAGCCCCCATGCCGCGAGCGGCGACAACTCCAAGAACGGGCTGAACGGATCGATCAGGAGATCGATGCGCTCGCGCACGGGAATTTTGCCGCGGTCGCGGTGACGCTGCACCATGCGGTCGCCGCCGCCGGCGAGCGACCAGGCCTGCCGCGCGCGCAGGGTTTTCAGGAGGCCGTCGTAGATGCCCGCGTTGGCCTGAAAGACCGGGGACTGCGGATCGATTGTGCTATTGAGCGTTGCCATATCGGGTTTCGCCTGAATTTGTTCTCTATTGGACTTCAGGTGGCGCCGCTGGGGCGACGTTGCATTAACAGCACGATCGATCCCTTCTGAACAATTTCCTCGCGCTGGTTCAGGACCTCGAAGCCGAGCGTGAGCACGCCGCGCCCCGCCGTCTTGCTAGGCCTTGCCTCGAGCGGCGTGACATCGGCGCTTATGGTGTCGCCGAACTTCACCGGCGCTTGGAATTCCCAAGACACGCCGAGCAGGCCCATCGCCGTGCCGTCGATCCAGTTCATCTGCGACATCAGCCCGATAGCGCTCGAAAGCACCAGCGGACCATGTGCGACGCGGCCGCCGAAGATGCTCTTTTTCGAAAATTCCTCGTCGACGTGCAGGGGATTGTGGTCGCCGACCAGGCCCGCGAACAGCGATACGTCGCCTTCGTTCACTGTCCTGCCACGCGTTCGGCGCGTGCGATTGATTTCGAAGTCTTCCAGGTAGAGACCCAACGCACTTCCCCTCGTTGCGGCGCTCTTTCGAGTGCCAACTAACCGGACGGTTAGCAAACCGACTTGTCAGAAGGTACACTAACGGCTAGCGTGATGCCCGGCAAGTAGGGATGCGCTCGG
>Ga0335080_10000707_pt1 | contig 31217 bp, 46 predicted proteins | sample Lox_Sample_34_FD_206720 | JGI IMG/M metagenome (GOLD analysis project Ga0335080, IMG submission 206720) | Soil microbial communities from Loxahatchee National Wildlife Refuge, Florida, United States - Lox_Sample_3.4 | ecosystem: Environmental > Terrestrial > Soil > Wetlands | place: USA... | reverse complement strand
CCAAATTTCCGACGCCCTCGCAGCCGCGCGGCGCCCCGGCGGGTCAACGCGTTGGCGCGGACCTCGATCACATCTTCCAAGTGACTGATATGTAAAGGGATTGTTCCGTGGCACGGAAGTTGCTGATTGTCGGCTGTCAGAACCGGAGCGTGCCATGGCGGAAGAAGCAGCCGAGAAAGCCCCCGAGAAGCCGAAGCGCAGCGGCGGCGGAATCGTCCCTCTGATCGTGAACGGCGTGGGCGTCTTCGCCCTGTCGCTGGCCGCGGTCGTGGTCGGCGGCTTCGTGAACGCGAAGCTGCACCCGACCCAGGAGCTGGTGCAGGGGCCCGACGGCAAGCTGATGCTGAAGCCGGAGGAGAAGAAGGAAGCCGGCGGCGGCGGGGAGAAGGACCACGAGTCCGGCTCGTCCAAGCCCGCCATCTACTTCGCCTTCGACCCGCCGCTGATCGTGAACTTCGACGACACGCAGTCGGTGCGCTTCCTGCAGCTGCAGATCGAGGTGCTGACGCGCGACGAGAAGACCGTCGAGGCCGTCAAGCTGCACCAGCCGGTCATGCGCAACAACCTGCTGATGCTGATGAACGGCCGCGACTACAAGACGCTGATGACGCGCGAGGGCAAGGAGAGCCTGCGCCAGGAGTGCCTCAAGGAAGTGCAGAAGATCCTCAAGAAGGAGACGGGTTCGGCGGGCGTCGAGGACCTGTACTTCTCCAGCTTCGTCGTGCAGTGACGGACACCCCCGTGGCCGCCGACGCCTCCGAAGTCGCCAAGCCGCTGATCTCCGACGAGGAGGTCAACGCGCTCCTCGAGACCAACCCGACCGGGGAGGTCAAGCCCTACGACCTCGTCGGCACGCAGCGCATCACGCGCGGCCGGCTGCCGGCGCTCGAGACGATCCACGAGACCTTCGCGCGCAGCTTCCGCGTCGCGCTCTTCAACCTGCTGCAACGCGAGCCGCAGGTGACCTTCGAGGGCATCCGCACGCAGAAGGCCGGCGACTACCTCGCCGGCATCACGACGCCGGCGAGCCTCGACATCTGCCGCATCAAGCCGCTGCCGGGCAACGCGCTGCTGGTGTTCGACACCAACCTCGTGTTCCTGATGGTCGACACCTACTTCGGCGGCCCCGGCCGCGCCTTCGAACGCGCGAGCGACCATGGCCTGACGCCCACCGAGGTGCGCTTCGTGCAGGTCGTGCTGCGCCAGGCGGCCGCCGACCTCGCGCACGCCTGGGCGCCGGTCGCGCAGGTCGAGGTCGAGCTCGTCAAGCACGAGTCGAACCCGCTCTTTGCCTCAGTCGCGGCGCCGACCGACAGCGTGCTGGTCAACCGCTTCAACGTCGAGCTGCCCTCCGGCGGCGGCGCGCTCGACCTCGTGATGCCCTCGATGATGATCGACCCGGTGCGCGAGGTGCTGACCGCCGGCATCGTCGCCCGCAGCAGCAACCACGAGGCCTGGGGCCCGATGCTGGCCGCGCACCTCGCCGACGCCGCGCTCGAGGTGCGCGCGGTGCTGACCGAGGTCGAGATCACGCTCGGCGAGCTGACGAGCCTGAAGCCCGGCGACGTGCTGCCGATCGACGCGCCGCGCGACGTGACGCTGTACGCCGGCAGCGAGCCGCTGTACGCCGGCAAGTTCGGCGTCTCGCGCGCGCGCAACGCACTGAAGATCCTGCAACCGCTGCGCCGCCGCAGCCCCTGATCCGCGGAGTAACGCCAGAATGAACGCCCCCACCAACCCCGCGACCGGCGACGGCGACTACGCCCGCGCGCAGTTCGGCGACCTGCAGCCCGACGCCGCAGCCACCGCCGGCGGCGAGGTCGGCCTGGACCTGATCCTCGACGTCGGCGTGACGATCGCGCTCGAGGTCGGGCGCACGCGGATCACGGTCCGCGAGCTGCTGCAGCTGACCCAAGGGTCGATCCTCGAGCTCGACCGGCTCGCCGGCGAGCCGCTCGACGTGCTCGTCAACGGCGTCAAGGTCGCGCGCGGCGAGGTCGTCGTCGTCAACGAGAAGTTCGGCATCCGGCTCATCGAGGTCGTGAGCCCCGGCGAGCGCATGGAGCGGATCAAGTGACCGACCCGCGGCACCTTCGCGGCCTCGCGCTCGTGGCGCTCTCGCCGGCGACGGCGCTGGCGTCCAGCGCGGCGCCGACGCCGGTCGGTGCCGCGACCGGCTTCGCGCAGGTCGCCGCGAGCCTGTTGCTGATCGTCGCCGTGATCGTCGCGCTCGCCTGGCTGGCGACGCGCCTTCGGCTCACGCCGCGCGCGGCCTCGAGCGGGCTCAAGGTGCTCGCCGACGTCGCGGTCGGCCCCAAGGAGCGCGTGGTGCTGCTGAAGGTCGGCGATGCGCAGGCGCTCGTTGGCGTCGGCGCCGACGGCGTGCGCTCGCTCTCGCTGCTGGCGAAGAGCGTCGAGCTCCCGGCCGAGGCGACGGTGCCGGGCGCCTTCGCCGAGCGGCTGAAGGCGCTGCTGAACGCCGGAGCCAGGCCGTGAGGCGCCTCGCCGCGCTGGTCGTTGCGCTCGGCGCGCTGCTGCTGCCGCTGCTGGCCGGCGCCGCCGAGGTGTCGGGACTGCCGGTGCTGTCGGTCGAGGCCAAGGGCGGCACGCAGACGTATTCGTTGACGGTGCAGGTGCTGGTGCTGATGACGCTGTTGTCGGTGCTGCCGGCAATCCTGCTCAGCATGACGGCCTTCACGCGCATCGCGATCGTGCTGTCGATCCTGAGGCAGGCGCTCGGCACGCCGACGACGCCGCCCAACCAGGTCATCATCGGTCTGGCGCTGTTCATGACGCTGTTCGTGATGAGCCCGGTCCTCAACCGCTCGTGGAACGACGGCGTCAAGCCCTACCTCGACGGCCAGCTGGCGGGCGAAGCGGCGCTGACCAGGACCGTGACGCCGCTCAGGGAATTCATGCTGCGCCAGACGCGCGAATCGGACCTCGCGAGCTTCGGCCGGATCTCGGGCCAGGGCCCGTTCGCCGGCCCCGAGGCGGTGCCGCTGTCGGTGCTCGTGCCGGCGTTCATCACCAGCGAGCTCAAGACCGCGTTCCAGATCGGCTTCATGATCTTCATTCCGTTCCTGATCATCGATCTCGTGGTCGCGAGCGTGCTGATGTCGATGGGCATGATGATGCTGTCGCCGATGCTGGTCTCGCTGCCGTTCAAGCTGATGCTGTTCGTGCTCGTCGACGGCTGGACGCTGCTGATGGGCACGCTCGCCGCGAGCTTCGCGACCTGAGGCCGCCATGTCCCCCGAGACCGTCATTTCAATCGGCGAACGCGCGCTCATCGTCACGACGATGATCGCGGCGCCGCTGCTGCTCGCGGCGCTCGTGGCCGGCGTCGTGATCGGCATGCTGCAGGCCGCGACCCAGATCAACGAGATGACGCTGTCGTTCATCCCGAAGCTCCTGGTGCTGGTCGCGACGATCTTCGTGACCGGGCACTGGATGCTGCAGACGCTGATCGACTACACGCGCGAGCTGTTCGCGAGCATCCCGTCGGTGATCAGCTGATGCTGACGCTCGAGTTCACCAAGCTGCTGGCGGGACTGCAGGGCTACGGCTGGGCCTTCCTGCGGGTTACCGGCTTCCTGCTGCTGGCGCCGATCTTCGGCGCGACCGCGGTGCCGCGGCGCGTGAAGCTGGTGCTCGCGCTGGCGCTGACGCTGATCCTCGCGCCGCTGTCGCCGCCGAGCGCGCCGATCGACCCCTTGAGCGCGGTGGCGCTGCTGACCGCGGTCCAGCAGATCCTGATCGGGCTCGCGATCGGCTTCGTCGTGCAGGTCGTGTTCGACGCGCTGGTGCTGGCCGGGCAGATCGTCGCGACGACGATGGGCCTCGGTTTCGCGACGCTCGTCGACCCGAACCACGGCGCCGGCACGACCGTGGTCAGCCAGTTCTACATGATCCTCGGCACGCTGATCTTCCTCGCGCTCGACGGCCACATTGCGCTCCTGGGCGTGCTGGCCGACAGCGTGCGCGTGCTGCCGCCGGGCCCCAGCGCGCTCGGCGCCGACACGCTGCTCGCGATCGTGCGCTTCAGCGGCAAGATCTTCGAGGCCGGCGTCATGATCGCGCTGCCCGCGGTCGTCGGCCTGGTGCTGATCAACCTCGCGCTCGGGGTCGTCAGCCGCGCGGCGCCGCAGCTGAACCTGTTCGCCGTCGGCTTCCCGGTCAGCATGCTGCTCGGCTTCGCGATGCTGATGCTGAGCCTGCCGACGCTGCACTCGAGCCTGGAGCGGCTCTTCCTCGACGCCCTCGGCGCGGCACGCGCCTTCACGGCGACGAACTGAGGGCGCCATGGCCAGCGAAGACAGCGATGCCGAAAAGACCGAACAACCGACCGCCAAGCGGCTGCAGGACGCGCGCGAGCGCGGCCAGGTCGCGCGCTCCAAGGAGCTCGGGAGCGCGGCCGTGATGATCGTCGGCAGCGGCGCACTGCTGTTCGGCGGCGGCCCGCTCGCGACCGGTTTCGGCCAGCTGCTGAAGGGCGGCCTCGTGGTCGACCGCAGCGCCCTCGGCGACGGCGCCGCGATGGGGCATGCGCTCGGCGTCGCCGCGGTCGATGCGCTGCTGATCCTGCTGCCGTTCTTCGCGGCGGTCGCGGCGGCGGCGGTGATCGCGCCGCTCGGGCTCGGCGGCTGGGTGTTCACCGGCCAGGCCCTGGTGCCCGACTTCTCGCGGCTGAGCCCGGTCAACGGCTTCGGGCGCATCTTCGGCCTCGGCGGGCTCTCGGAGCTCGTGAAGGCGCTGCTGAAGTTCGCGGTCGTCGGCGCGGTCGCGGTCGCGGTCGGGCTCTGGCTCGCGCGCGACACGGTCGCGCTCGGGGCGATGCCGGCGATCCCGGGCATGGGCCGCGCGGCGCACACGATTGCGCTCGCGCTGCTGCTGATGAGCCTGGGGCTCGTGGTCGTCGCCGCGGTCGACGCGCCGTTCCAGTGGTGGTACGTGCGCCGCCAGCTCAAGATGACGCGCGACGAGATCCGCGAGGAGGCCAAGGAGACCGACGGCCGCCCCGAGGTCAAGGCCAAGATCCGCGAGCTGCAGCGCAAGATGTCGCGGCGCCGCATGATGCAGGCGGTCGCGACCGCCGACGTCGTCGTCACCAACCCGACGCACTACGCGGTCGCGCTGAAGTACGAGGCGACGCGCATGAAGGCGCCGCGGGTGCTCGCCAAGGGCAAGGACCTCGTCGCGGTCGAGATCCGCCGCCGCGCCGAGGAGGCGGGCGTGGCGCTCTTCGAGGCGCCGGTGCTCGCGCGCGTGCTCTACGGCAGCACCGACATCGGCCGCGAGATCCCGAGCGGGCTGTACCTCGCCGTCGCGCAGGTGCTCTCGTACCTGTACCAGATCAAGCGCCTGAGCGCGACGCACGCCGCGCGGCTGCGCCGTCCGGTGCCGGATGTCGACCCGGCGCTGCGCGCCAAGTACGACCGGGGTGCTGAATGAGCAGCGCCCGCACGATCAGCGACACGCTGGTGGAGTTCGGCCGCCAGGGCCTCGCGGTCCCGGTGCTGCTGCTGGTCATGATGTCCATGATCGTGCTGCCGCTGCCGCCGGTGCTGCTCGACCTGTTCTTCACGTTCAACATCTCGCTGTCGCTCGTCGTGATCCTCGCGGTGATCTACGTCAAGCGCCCGCTCGACTTCGCGGTGTTCCCGACGGTGCTGCTCGGCGCGACGCTGCTCAGGCTCGCGCTCAACGTCGCCTCGACGCGCGTGGTGCTGCTCGAGGGCCACACCGGCCCGGCGGCGGCCGGTCAGGTGATCCACGCCTTCGGCTCGTTCGTGATCGGCGGCAACTACGCGGTCGGCCTCGTGGTGTTCGCGATCCTCGTGATCATCAACTTCATGGTGGTCACGAAGGGCGCGGGCCGCGTCTCGGAAGTGACCGCGCGCTTCACCCTGGACGCCATGCCCGGCAAGCAGATGGCGATCGACGCCGACCTCAACGCCGGCATCATCACCCAGGCCGAGGCGACGCTGCGCCGCCAGGAAGTGCGCGAGGAAGCGGACTTCTACGGCGCGATGGACGGTGCCTCGAAGTTCGTCCGCGGCGACGCGGTCGCGGGCATCCTCGTCGTCTTCATCAACATCTTCGGCGGCCTCGCGGTCGGCACGCTGCAGCATGGCCTCGACCTGTCGGCGGCCGGCCGCACCTACGTGCTGCTGACGATCGGCGACGGCCTGGTCGCGCAGATCCCGGCGCTGCTCCTGTCGGTCGCGGTCGCGATCATCGTCACGCGCATGTCGCGCTCCTCGGACATGAGCCAGCAGGTGGCCAAGCAGATGCTCGGCCAGCCGAAGGCGCTCGCGGTGTCGGCCGGCATCCTCGGCCTGATGGGCCTGATCCCCGGCATGCCGAACCTCGCGTTCCTGGCGATGGCGGCGCTCTCGGGCGGCGGCGCGCTGCTCTTGAAGCGCAAGGCCGACGAGGCGGCGCGCGCGCCGGCCCCGGAGGCCGCGACGCCGGCCGCGGTGCCGCCGGAGCAGCGCGAGCTCAGCTGGGACGACGTCGAGGCGGTCGACGCGATCGGCCTCGAGGTCGGCTACCGGCTGATCCCGCTCGTCGACAAGACGCAGGGCGGGGAGCTGATGGGCCGCATCAAGGGCGTGCGCAAGAAGCTCTCCGAGGAGCTCGGCTTCCTGGTGCCCGCGGTCCACATCCGCGACAACCTGGACCTCGGGCCCAACAGCTATCGCATCACGATCCAGGGCGTGCCGGTCGGCGAGGCCGAGGTGTTCCCCGACCGCGACCTCGCGATCAACCCCGGCACCGTCGCCGGCCCGATCCCCGGCATCAACACCAAGGACCCGGCCTTCGGCCTCGATGCGGTGTGGATCGAGCGCGCGCGCCGCGAGCAGGCGCAGACGCAGGGCTACACGGTCGTCGACGGGGGCACCGTGATCGCGACGCACCTCTCGCAGCTGCTGCAGTCGCACGGCCACGAGCTGCTCGGCCACGAGGAGGTCCAGCAGATCCTGAACCGCCTGCAGAAGGCCGCGCCGAAGCTCGTCGAGGAGCTGGTGCCGAAGGCGCTGCCGATGAGCATCGTCGTCAAGGTGCTGCAGAGCCTGCTGCTCGAGCGCGTGCCGATCCGGAACTTCCGCGTGATCGCCGAGACGCTCGCCGAGAACGCCGGCCGCACCCAGGACCCCGCGGCGCTCGTGGCGAGCGTGCGCATCGCGCTCGGCCGCTCGATCGTGCAGTCGATCACCGGGCTCAGGCAGGAGCTGCCGGTCATCACGCTCGACGCGCAGCTCGAGCAGGTGCTCGGCGACTCGATCCTCGGCGGCGGCGACGGGCCGGGCTTCGAGCCGGGCCTCGCCGACCGGCTGGTGCAGGCGCTCGCCGACAGCGCGCGCCGCCAGGAGCTCGCCGGCGAGCCGGCGGTGCTGCTGACGACCCCGAAACTGAGGCCGTGGCTCGCGCGGCTGCTGCGCCACGGCGTGCCGACGCTCAGCGTGCTGGCCTACAACGAAGTGCCGGAGAACCGGCGCATCCGGGTCGTGTCGGCGGTCGGGCGCTGAGCCCGCGCTGAACGACGACGGGAGGACCGATGAAGATCAAGAGATTCGTGGCGGATTCGATGCGCGAGGCGCTCGAGCAGGTGCGCACCGAGCAGGGCCCCGACGCCGTCATCATTTCGAACCGCCGCGTCGACGGCGGCATCGAGCTCATCACCGCGATCGACTACGACGAGTCGCTGATCGAGGACGCGCTGAAGCGCATCCGGCCCTCCGCCGCACCGGCGGCGCAGCCGGAGCCCGCCGCGCGCGCTCCCGAGGCGCCGCGCCCGGCCGCTGCACCACAGCAGCCGGCCGCGCCGCGTGCACCGGCCACGCCGCGCGTGTCCGACGAGTCGACGCCCGAGGCCACGCCGCCCGCCGCCGCGCCGGCGCGCGCCGGCAGCGCCCGGCCGGCCGCGGCCCGCGCCGCACCGCCGCCCGCGGCGCGTGCCGAGGAGACCCCGGCGGCGGCGCCGCGGCCGCAGGTCGTGTGGGCCCAGGACGAGTCGCTGATGGCGATGCGCCGCGAGGTCGAGTCGCTGCGCTCGCTGCTGCAGGACCAGCTCGCGAGCCTCGCGTGGAGCGACCGCCTGCGGCGCGAGCCGCTGAAGGCGCTGGTGCTCAAGGACCTGAGCGTGCTCGGCGTGGCGCCCGACATCGCGCGCATGCTCGCCGACAAGGTCCCGGCCGCGACCAGCGTGCACGCCGCGGGGCGCATCGCGCCCGCGATGCTGCTGCGCCACCTGACCGCGATCGAGCACGGCACGCTGATGACCGGCGGCACCTACGCGCTGGTCGGGCCGACCGGCGTCGGCAAGACGACGACGATCGCGAAGATCGCCGCGCGCTGGGCGGTGCGCAACGGCGCCAACAGCGTCGCGCTCGTCAGCCTCGACCACTTCCGCATCGGCGCGCGCGACCAGCTCGCGACCTTTGCGCGCATCCTCGGCGTGCCGATGCACGTCGCCGCGAGCGCCCGCGAGCTCGACAGCGTGCTCGCGACGCTCGCCACGCGGCGGCTGGTGCTGATCGACACCGCCGGCATGAGCCCGCGCGACGCGCGGCTGTCGGAGCAGTTCGCGACGCTGGTCGGGCCGTCGCGGCGCGTGCGCACGCTGCTCGCGCTCGGCGCCAACGGCGAGCAGGGCGCGCTCGAGGAAGTCGTGCGCGGCTACGCGCCGGTGCGCCCCGAGGGGCTGGTGATCACGAAGGTCGACGAGGCCGGGAACCTCGGCGGCGTGCTGTCGGTGGCGCTGCGCCACGCGCTGCCGCTCGCCTGGCTCACCAACGGCCAGAAGATCCCGGACGACCTGTATTCCGCCGCGCAGAAGCGCGCGTGGCTGATCAAGAGGGCCATCGAGCTCGCGGCCGGCGGCGGCGCGATCGACTCGGTGGATGACGCATATCTCGCAACGCATTTCGGCAAGGTGGCGACCCATGGCTAACTGGAAACCCTTCGACCCGCCGCGCCCGCTGCCCAGCAGGCCCGTCAAGGTCATCGCCGTCACCGGCGGCAAGGGCGGCGTCGGCAAGACCAACGTCACCGCCAACCTCGCGGTCGCGCTCGCCGAGCGCGGCCAGTCGGTGCTGGTGCTCGACGCCGATCTCGGCCTCGCCAACATCGACGTCGTGCTCGGCCTGCAGCCGCGCTGGAACCTCTCGCACGTGCTCTCCGGCGAGCGCGTGCTCGAGGAGATCATCGTCGAGGGGCCGCGCGGCATCCGCGTCGTGCCGGCGAGCTCGGGGATCCGCCAGATGGCGAACCTGGGCGCGCTCGAGCACGCCGGGCTGATCCGCGCGTTCAGCGACCTCGGCCAGCGCGTCGACACGCTGCTGATCGACACCGCCGCGGGGCTCCACGACAGCGTGCTGACCTTCGCGCGCGCCGCGCACCACGTGCTGATCGTCGTCTGCGACGAGCCGGCCTCGCTGACCGACGCCTACGCGCTCATCAAGGTGCTGTCCCGCGAGCACCGGGTGCAGAACTTCAGGGTGCTGGCCAACCAGACCCGCAGCCCGGGCGAGGGGCAGGACCTGTACCAAAAGCTGGCCCGGGTCTGTGACCGGTTTCTCGATGTGACGCTCGACTACGTCGGGTCGATCCCGTACGACGAGTTCCTGCGCCGCGCGGTGCAGCGCCAGTCGGCGGTCGTCGAGGCCTTTCCGGGCTCGGTGGCCGCGCAGGGATTCAAGAAACTCGCCGGCCGCGCCGATACATGGGCGGTGCCCGGCGGAGCACGCGGCCATCTGGAGTTCTTCCTCGAACGCCTGGTGATGGCGCATTCGGGCGTAGGCGCGTTGCAATGAGAGCAAGACAGCAGTACGCCGAGGCTGCACGGCCCGCCGCAGGGTCGAGCCCGGCTGGAATTTCGCAGGACGAACTCGTCCTGCGTCATGCCGACCTCGTCAAGCGGATCGCTTACCACCTGGTGAGCCGCATGCCGCCGAACGTCGAGGTCGACGACCTGATTCAGGCCGGCATGATCGGCCTGCTCGACGCGGCGCGCCATTACACGGCGAGCAAGGGCGCGAACTTCGAGACCTACGCCGGCATCCGCATCCGCGGCGCGATGCTCGACGAGGTCCGCAAGTCCGACTGGACCCCGCGCTCGGTGCACCGCACGGTGCGCGAGATGTCCGAGGTCGTGCGCCGGATCGAGAACGAGACCGGCCGCGAGGCGCGCGCCAGCGACGTCGCGCAGGCGCTCGGCATCAGCGTCGAGGACTACCACCGCGCGATCGCCGACGCCGCGAGCTGCCGGCTGTTCAGTTTCGACCAGATGGGCTCGAGCGACGACGACGGCCCGGCGGCGCATGCGCGCGACGACAACCCGGGGCCGCAGGACGACCTCGAGGACGAGGACTTTCGCAAGGCGCTGGCCGCGGCGATCGAGGGCCTGCCGGAGCGCGAGAAGCTGGTGCTGTCGCTCTACTACGACGACGAGCTGAACCTGCGGGAAATCGGCGCGGTGCTCGACGTCAGCGAATCGCGCGTCTGCCAGATCCACGGCCAGGCGCTGGTGCGCCTCCGGGCGCGGATGGAGGACTGGCGGCAGGGGCGTTGAGCCCGCCGCGGCGTTGAGCCATGGACATCCTCAGCATCGTCGGCATCGTGCTCGCCTTCGTGTCGATCATCGGCGGCAGCATCCTGAAGGGCAGCGGCGTCAAGGCGCTGCTCGGTGCCGCGGCATTCGTCATCGTCGTGATCGGCACCTTCGCCGCGATCTTCGTGCAGACGCCGCTCGGCACCTTCAAGCGCGCGCTCAGGATCATCGGCTGGGTGTTCAAGCCGCCGTCGATGGCGCCCGACGCGACGATCGCGAAGATCGTCGAGTGGAGCAACATCGCGCGCAAGCAGGGGCTGCTCGGCCTCGAGTCGGCGGTCGAGACCGAGAAAGACGACTTCATGAAGAAGGGCCTGCAGGCGCTGGTCGACGGCGGCGAGCCCGACGCGATCAGGAACCTGCTCGAGATCGAGCTCGAGGTGCGCGAGCACGCCGACAACGCCGCCGCGAAGGTCTTCGAGGGCATGGGCATCTACTCGCCGACGCTCGGCATCATCGGCGCGGTCATGGGCCTGATGGCGGTGATGCAGAACCTCGCCGACCCCTCCAAGCTCGGCCACGGCATCGCCGCGGCGTTCATCGCCACGATCTACGGCATCGGGCTCGCGAACCTGTTCTTCCTGCCGATGGCCTCGAAGCTGAAGTCGGTGATCCACGGCCAGACGCAGGTCCGGCAGATGTGCATCGAGGGCATCATCTCGATCGCCCAGGGCGAGAACCCTCGGAACATCGAGGCCAAGCTCAAGTCGTACCTGCACCACTAGGCGCCGGATCCCATGGCGCGCAAGAAGAAGCACGAGGAGCACCTGAACCACGAGGCGTGGGCGATCCCCTACGGCGACCTCGTGACGCTCTTGTTCGCGCTCTTCACCGTGATGTACGCGATGTCCTCGGTCAACGAGGGCAAGTACCGGGTGCTGTCCGATTCGCTGGTCGCGGCGTTTCGCGGCGCGCCGAAGACGACGACGCCGATCACCGTCGAGAAGGACTCGAGCGGCAAGGGTGGCGACCAGCACCTGACCGGCGTGCGCCCGACCGCGCTCATGAAGCTGCGCGACCCGCGCCCGGTCGACACCGGGCCCGTGCGCCACGACCTCAAGTTCACCGGCGGCGCCGATGAACCCAAGCCCAACCCCGGCGGCGAGACCGCCCAGGGTCCGGAGCAGGGGCATGCGAAGGGCGCCGGCGACGACCCCAAGTACGCGCTCTTCAAGATGGCCGACGACGTCCGCAAGGCCCTGCAGGGGCTCATCGACCAGAACGTCGTGCACGTGCGCCAGACGCCGTTCGCGCTCGAGGTCGAGATCAAGACGGACATCCTGTTCCCGAGCGGCATCGCGACGGTCGCGCCGGGCGCGGTGCCGGTGCTCAACAAGATCGCCGAGATCCTGAAGCCCTTCCCGAACGCGATCCGCGTCGAGGGCCACACCGACAACCGGCCGATCCGCACCTCGGTGTTCCCGTCGAACTGGGAGCTGTCGGCGGCACGCGCCGCGAACGTGGTGCAGCTGTTCACCAAGGCGGGTGTCGACCCGCTCAGGATGCAGGTGCTCGGGCTCGGGGAATTCCGGCCGGTGGCATCGAACGACAGCGCCGACGGCCGCAACACTAACCGCCGCGTGGTCGTCGTCGTCATGGAACAAAAGCGCGCCGACGGGGCGAGCGACCCCGTCGACGAGGTACTCAGGGGCGCGGCCGCCGGGCACGAGGGCCCGACCGTCCTCGAAAAACACAATCCCGCCGACGGGAAGGACCACACATGAACTACGACCTGCCGACGCTGACCGCGGCCGCCCTGGGTGGCGGGATCCTGGCCTGCCTGCTGATCGCCTGGGCACTCTCGGCCCGCGCACGGCGCAGGCTCGAACGGCGCCTCGAGGTCCTCGAGGCCGACCTCGTGACCGTCAAGGCCGACCTCGCGAACGCGCTCGGGCTCGGCTCCCGGGTCGGGGACCGCATCCGGCGCCTCGAACAGGTCGCGAGCCAGCTCGGCGACCGGCTCGGCCAGATCGAGCTGCGCGGCGACGGGCGGCCCTTTGACCATGCGATCGCAATGGTCCGGGGCGGTGCCGACGCCGAGCGCCTGGTGTCGCACTTCGGCCTCTCCCAGGGCGAGGCCGACCTCGTTTCCCTCGTGCACGGCGCCCGCCGCCGCGCCGGCTGACCCGAAGAGCCCAAGACCCCCTGCGATCGACCCCGCGTCCCGGCGGCGCCCGCTTCAGGGCCCGCCGGGCGGGGTCGTTTTCGCGCCGAAGGCATTGACAGGGTTGGACTCTGGCCCGAAAATACGCGGCTCATTTGCCGGAGGGGTACCCAAGCGGCCAACGGGAGCAGACTGTAAATCTGCCGGCTTATGCCTTCGAAGGTTCGAATCCTTCCCCCTCCACCAGTCTCTGGGCCGGGGGCGGTCGCGGGGCGGTGGGGCGGACGGATCAGGCAGCTGCGTGAACGGACCGGCGCGGTCGGATCGGCAGGTTGGTCAAGGCGGGTGTAGTTCAATGGTAGAACCTCAGCCTTCCAAGCTGATGGTGTGGGTTCGATTCCCATCACCCGCTCCAGATCCACGGGCGACGGGGCCGGGCTGGCGGGCGACGGCGGATCGGTGGCAGGGCGAAATCCCTGCGAGGACGCGGACTTAGGCCCACGTAGCTCAGTCGGTAGAGTGCGTCCTTGGTAAGGACGAGGTCAGCGGTTCGATCCCGCTCGTGGGCACCAGATGCCGCCGCGCCAAGACGCGGCGATGAGAGTCGATCGAAGGGTACTTATTAATGATGGCCCGCACCGCCTGAAGGCGCGGGCGTTGCGACGGGGTGAGAAGGCCCCCCAGAAGGAGAAGCTGCCGTGTCTAAGGAAAAATTCCAGCGTACGAAGCCGCACGTGAACGTGGGGACGATTGGGCACGTGGACCATGGGAAGACGACGCTGACGGCGGCGCTGACCAAGGTGATGGCGGAGAAGCACGGTGGTGAGTTCAAGGCTTACGACCAGATTGACAAGGCGCCGGAGGAGAAGGCGCGCGGGATTACGATTTCGACGGCGCACGTCGAGTATCAGAGCCCGCTGCGTCACTACGCGCACGTGGACTGTCCTGGGCACGCTGACTACGTGAAGAACATGATCACGGGTGCGGCGCAGATGGACGGGGCGATTTTGGTGGTATCGGCGGCGGACGGGCCGATGCCGCAGACGCGCGAGCACATTTTGCTGGCGCGGCAGGTGGGTGTGCCGTACATCGTGGTGTACCTGAACAAGGCGGACATGGTGGACGACGCGGAGCTTTTGGAGCTCGTGGAGATGGAGGTTCGGGAGCTGTTGTCGAAGTACGACTTCCCGGGCGAGACGACGCCGATTGTGAAGGGCTCGGCGCTGAAGGCGCTGGAGGGCGACACGAGCGAGATTGGAGTGCCCTCGGTGATCAAGCTGGTGGACGAGATGGACCGTTACATCCCGGTTCCGAAGCGGGCGATTGACGGCCCGTTCCTGATGCCGGTGGAGGACGTGTTTTCGATCTCGGGGCGCGGCACGGTGGTGACGGGGCGCATTGAGCGCGGGATTGTGAAGGTCAACGACGAGGTGGAGATCGTGGGGCTGCGACCGACGCAGAAGACGATCTGCACCGGGGTCGAGATGTTCAGGAAGCTGCTGGACGAGGGTCAGGCGGGCGACAACGTGGGTGTGTTGCTGCGCGGCACGAAGCGCGAGGAAGTGGAGCGTGGCCAGGTGCTGGCGAAGCCGGGCTCGATCAACCCGCACACGAAGTTCGAGTGCGAGGTGTACGTGCTGACCAAGGAGGAGGGCGGGCGTCACACGCCGTTCTTCAAGGGATACCGGCCGCAGTTTTACTTTCGCACGACGGACGTGACGGGGAACGTGGAGTTGCCGGCGGGGACCGAGATGGTCATGCCGGGCGACAACATCAAGATGACGGTGGAGCTGATCAGCCCGATCGCGATGGAGGAAGGGCTGCGCTTCGCGATCCGCGAGGGCGGCAAGACCGTCGGCGCCGGCGTCGTCTCCAAGATCCTGCAGTAATTGGGCGGCGGGTCGCGTACACTGCGCGGCCCGCTCAGCTGGCAGATCCTGAACGTTTCTGCCGTTCTTTGACCAAGAGGTCGTGTCATGGCGAACCAGAACATCCGCATCCGGCTCAAGGCCTTCGATCACCGGCTGATCGACAACTCGGCCCGCGAGATCGTCGAGACCGCGAAGCGCACCGGCGCGACCGTCCGCGGCCCGGTGCCGCTGCCGACCAAGATGGAGCGCTTCACGGTGCTGGTCTCGCCGCACGGCGACAAGGACGCGCGCGATCAGTACGAGATCCGCACCCACAAGCGCCTGATGGACATCCTGAATCCGACCGACAAGACGGTCGATGCGCTCATGAAGCTCGAGCTGCCGGCGGGCGTCGACGTCCAGATCAAGCTGAACTGACGTGCGCCCCTTTGGGGGCGGCTTGCTTGCGAAGACGGGTAAAGCCGACTAACATAGGCGGCTCACTTTGGCTCGCCCTCCCGGGCGTGCCGTCCGAAGGTCGATCCAGACAGCCCTCGCGGGCGCGGGGTCGATACCGCGGAGCGGTTACCGGGACGCGCTGAAGTGTCAATGACTTAAGGATGCCCCCGGGTGCCGGTCGACGGCCGCGGCCGGGGGTCGTTGTTGAAGTGCCAGCCGCCAATTGCAGCGGCTGGACGTAAAGAGGGAAAGACCCAATGAGCCTGAAGCATGGCTTGGGGCTGGTCGGCCGCAAGCGCGGCATGACCCGCGTCTTCACGGACGCCGGCGAGACGGTGCCGGTCACCGTCATCGAGGCGCTGCCGAACCGCGTCACCCAGATCAAGAGCCCCGAGAACGACGGCTACCGCGCCGTGCAGGTCACCTTCGGCAGCCGCCGCGCGTCGCGCGTCACCAAGGCGGTCGCCGGCCACCTCGCCAAGGCCAACGTGAAGGCCGGCGAGGCGCTTCTCGAGTTTCGCCTCGCGGCCAGCGAGGGCGCGGACCTCAAGTCCGGCGCCGAGCTCAAGGTCGACATGTTCAGCGCCGGTCAGGTCGTCGACGTCACCGGCACGACGATGGGCAAGGGCTACGCCGGCGTCATGAAGCGCCACAACTTCGCGGGCGGCATGGCCTCGCACGGCGCCTCGGTCTCGCACCGGGTGCCGGGCTCGATCGGCCAGCGCCAGACCCCGGGCCGCGTGTTCCAGGGCAAGCGCATGTCCGGCCACATGGGCGTGCAGCGCCGCACCACCGAGAACCTCAAGGTCGTCGAGGTGGACGCCGAGCGCAACCTGCTGCTGATCCACGGCGCGGTCCCGGGCACCGAGGGCGGCACCGTGATCGTGCGTCCGTCGGTCAAGTCCAAGGGCCAGGCGCGCCGCAAGCGCGTGCAGCCCGCGAAGAAGTAAACCGAAGGCATCCCCATGAAGCTCAAGGTCGTCAATGCCGGGGCCGGCAGCGCCGAAGTCGAGTTGGCCGACGCCACCTTCGCGCGCGAGTTCAACGAGCCGCTGGTGCACCAAGTCGTCACGGCGTACCTGGCCGCGGGCCGCGCCGGCACCAAGGCCCAGAAGACCCGCGCCGAAGTGCGCGGCGGCGGCCGCAAGCCGCACGCCCAGAAGGGCACCGGCAGCGCGCGCGCCGGCAGCATCCGCAGCCCGCTGTGGATCGGCGGCGGCAAGACCTTCGCCGCGCGCCCGCGCGACTTCTCGCAGAAGGTCAACCGCAAGATGTACCGCGGCGCGCTGCAGGCGATGCTCTCGGAGCTCGCCCGCACCGAGCGCCTGATCGCGGTGCCGTCGATCGAGCTCGAGGCGCCGAAGACCAAGCTGCTCGCCGGGCGCCTCAAGGACCTCAAGCTCGAGAACGTGCTGATCGTCGTCGAGGCCTTCGAGGAGAAGCTGTTCCTCGCGGCCCGCAACCTGCCCTCGGTCGACGTGCAGACCGTCGCGCAGCTCGATCCCGTCAGCCTCGCGCGCCACGACAAGGTGCTCGTGACCGTCGCCGCGCTCAAGATGCTCGAGGAGCGCCTGGCATGAGCGCCGCCGACACCCAGAAGAGCGCCGTCGCCCCGAGCGAGCGGCTGATCAACCTGCTGCTCGCCCCGCACGTGTCCGAGAAGGCCGCGCGCGCCGGCGAGAAGCACAACCAGTACGTGTTCCGCGTGCGCCGCGACGCGACCAAGCCCGAGATCGCCAAGGCGGTCGAGCTGATGTTCTCGGTCGAGGTCGAGGCGGTGCAGGTCGTCAACGTCGGCGGCAAGAAGAAGCGCTTCGGCGCGACCTTCGGCCGGCGCTCGGACTGGAAGAAGGCGTACGTGAGCCTGAAGTCCGGCCAGACGATCGACCTGACCGGCAACGCGAAGGCCTGAGCGGCCGGAAGACTGAGAAGGCAACAGCCATGGCAATGATCAAACTGCGGCCGACGTCCCCGGGCACGCGCTTCGTCGTGAAGCCCGACCGCTCGCACCTGCACAAGGGCAAGGGCTTCGCGCCGCTGCTCGTCTCGCAGAACTCGACCGGCGCGCGCAACAGCGTCGGGCGCATCACGACCCGCCACAAGGGCGGCGGCCACAAGCACAAGTACCGCATCGTCGACTTCCGCCGCGACAAGGACGGCATCGCCGGCACCGTCGAGCAGCTCGAGTACGATCCGAACCGCACCTCGCACCTCGCGCTCGTGCTCTACAAGGACGGCGAGCGGCGCTACATCCTCGCCCCCAAGGGGCTGAAGGCCGGCGACGAGGTCATCTCGGGTGCCGAGGCGCCGATCAAGGCCGGCAACGCGATGCAGCTGCGGCACATCCCGGTCGGCAGCTCGGTGCACAACATCGAGCTCAAGCCCGGCAAGGGCGGCCAGATCGCGCGCGCCGCCGGCAACTCCGCGCAGTACACCGCGCGCGAGGGCCTGCACGCGCTCATTCGCCTGAAGTCCGGCGAGATCCGCAAGGTCCACATCGACTGCCGGGCGACGATCGGCGAGGTCGGCAACGACGAGCACAACCTGCGCGTCTACGGCAAGGCGGGCTCGAAGCGCTGGCGCGGCATCCGCCCGACGGTGCGCGGCGTCGTCATGAACCCGGTCGACCACCCGCACGGCGGCGGCGAGGGCAAGTCCGGCCAGGGCAACCCGCACCCGGTCTCGCCGTGGGGTTGGCAGACCAAGGGCAAGAAGACCCGTCACAACAAGCGCACGAACTCGTCGATCGTGTCGCGCCGCAAGTAAACCGAGGGTCCCAACGTGCCACGTTCACTGAAGAAAGGTCCGTTCGTCGATCTGCCGCTCGCCAAGAAGGTGCAGATCGCGTCCGCCAAGAATGACCGGCGCCCGATCAAGACCTGGTCGCGCCGCTCGATGGTGACCCCGGACATGGTCGGGCTGACGATCGCGGTCCACAACGGCCGCAACCACGTACCGGTGCTGATGACCGAGAACATGGTCGGCCACAAGCTCGGCGAGTTCGCCCCGACGCGCACCTTCAAGGCGCACGGCGGCGACAAGAAGGCGACGACGGAGACCTGACGCCATGCAGACCTTTGCCAAGCTGCGCCACGCGCGCATCTCCCCGCAGAAGTGCCGGCTGGTCGCCGACGTCGTGCGCGGAAAGCCCGTCGGCCAGGCGCTCGCGATCCTGAAGTTCATGCCGAAGAAGGGCGCCGAGCACGTGCGCAAGGTGCTCGAGTCCGCGATCGCCAACGCCGAGCACAACCACAACGCCGACATCGACGAGCTCAAGGTGTCACGGATCGAGATCGACGTCGCCCCGACGCTGAAGCGCTTTGCCGCGCGCGCCAAGGGCCGCGGCACCCGGATCGTGAAGCGCAACAGCCACATCACCGTCTACGTGGCGGACGCGGCCAAGTAGCCCGAGGACTAGACACACATGGGCCAGAAAGTACATCCGACCGGCATCCGTCTCGGCATCACGAAAGACTGGACGTCGAAGTGGTACGCGCACTCGAAGAACTTCCCGGGGCTGGTGCACACCGACCACCTGGTCCGCGAGTTCCTGAAGAAGCGCCTCGCCGAGGCCGCGGTCAGCCGCATCCACATCGAGCGCGCCGCGCGGCGCGTCAACATCACGATCCACACGGCGCGGCCGGGCATCGTGATCGGCAAGAAGGGCGAGGACATCGAGAAGGTGCGCGCCGAGGTTGCGCGCCGGATGAAGCTGCCGGTGCAGGACGTGCGCCTCAACATCGCCGAGATCAGAAAGCCCGAGCTCGACGCGCAGCTGGTGGCCGAGGGCATCGCCCAGCAGATCGAGAAGCGCGTGATGTTCCGCCGCGCGATGAAGCGCGCGGTCACCAACACGATGCGCAGCGGCGCGCTCGGCATCAAGGTCCGCGCCTCGGGCCGCCTGAACGGCGCCGAGATCGCGCGCACCGAGTGGAGCCGCGAGGGCCGCATCCCGCTGCACACGTTCCGCGCCGACATCGACTACGGCCTCGCCGAGGCGCGCACGACCTACGGCGTCATCGGCGTCAAGGTCTGGATCTTCAAGGGCGAGGTGTTCGACAAGGCGACGCTCGAGGCCGAGGCCGCTGACGCGGCCGCGATCGCGGCGGCGCAGCCCGAGGCCGCGCCGGCGGCTTAAGCGCCGCAGCTGGAATCACGACCATGATGCAACCCAAGCGAACCAAGTTCCGCAAGCAGTTCAAGGGCACGAACTCGGGCTCCGCGCACCGCGGCAGCTCGGTCGCGTTCGGCGACTACGCGCTCAAGGCCACCGACCGCGGCCGGATGACGGCGCGCGAGATCGAGGCGGCGCGTCGCGCGATGACCCGCTACGTCAAGCGCGGCGGCCAGATCTGGATCCGCGTGTTCCCGGACATCCCGGTGACCGCGAAGCCGCTCGAGGTGCGCATGGGCAGCGGCAAGGGCAACGTCGAGTTCTGGGTCGCGCGCGTGCTGCCGGGCAAGGTGCTGTTCGAGATGGAGGGCATCAGCGAGGCCGACGCGCGCGAGGCCTTCCGCCTCGCCGCCTCCAAGCTGTCGCTGCCGACCGTGTTCGTGAAGCGCACGGTGCGCTGATCCGGATGCACGAGGAACGCACATGAGCTTCAAGGATATCGTCAAGCGCACGCCGGCCGAGCTTCGGGAGGAACTCCTGAAGCTGCGCCGCGAGCAGTTCAATCTGCGGATGGCCGCGGCCGCCGGGCAGCCGGCGAAGTCCGACCAGTTCGGCAAGGTCAAGAAGAGCATCGCGCGCGTGAAGACGGCGCTCAGCCAGCAGCGTCTCGGAGGTAAGGTCTGATGTCCGCCGACAACACCCAGGGCGCGCCGGCGACCCGCGCCGAGCACACGCTGACCGGCCGCGTCGTCAGCAACAAGATGGACAAGACCATCGCGGTTGCGATCGAGCGCCTCGTCAAGCACCCGAGCTACAGCAAGTACGTGCGGCGCACGACGAAGCTGCTCGCGCACGACGAGAAGAACGAGTGCCAGGAGGGCGACACGGTCGCGATCGCGCCGTGCCGTCCGCTGTCGCGCAGGAAGAGCTGGACGCTCGTGCGCGTGGTCGAGCGCGGCGCGCGCTAAGGGCAAGGGGAAACCGACATGATTCAGATGCGGACCCTGCTCGCGGCAGCCGACAACAGCGGCGCGCGCAGCCTGATGTGCATCAAGGTGCTGGGCGGATCGAAGCGGCGCTACGCGAGCGTCGGCGACGTCATCAAGGTGAGCGTCAAGGACGCGATCCCGCGCGGCAAGGTCAAGAAGGGCGAGGTCTACGACGCGGTCGTCGTGCGCACCCGTCACGGCGTGCGCCGTGCCGACGGTTCGCTGATCCGCTTCGACGGCAACGCCGCGGTGCTGCTGACCAACAAGCTCGAGCCGATCGGGACCCGCATCTTCGGGCCCGTGACGCGCGAGCTGCGCACCGCGCAGTTCATGAAGATCATCTCTCTCGCGCCCGAGGTCCTGTAAGGGACCCGGCGCAGCAGCGGAGCGAGGAACATGCAGCGCATTCGCAAGGGCGACCGGGTCATCGTGACGACCGGCCGCGACAAGGGACGGCAGGGCACCGTGATCCGCGTGCTCGAGGACGACCGCGTCCTGATCGAGAACGTCAACATGGTCAAGAAGCACCAGAAGCCGAACCCGCAGCAGAACACGCCGGGCGGCATCGTGCAGAAGGAAGCCGCGGTGCACGTCTCGAACGTGATGCTGTTCAACCCGGCGACCAAGAAGGGCGACCGCGTCGGCTTCAAGACGCTCGACAACGGCCGCAAGGTGCGCGTCTTCAAGTCGAACGGCGAGGTCGTCGACGCCTGAGCGTCGCGAGAGAACCGCACACAGGACACGACGTCATGACCAGGCTTCACAAGCACTACCAGTCCGTGATCGTGCCGCAGCTCATGAAGGAGCTCGGCCTCAAGAACCCGATGCAGGTGCCGCGGATCGAGAAGATCACGGTCAACATGGGCGTCGGCGAGGCGGTCGCGGACAAGAAGCTGATCGACAACGCGGTCGGCGACCTGATCAAGATCACCGGCCAGAAGCCGCTGGTCACGAAGTCGCGCAAGTCGATCGCGACCTTCAAGCTGCGCGCGGGCCTCGCGATCGGCGCCAAGGTCACGCTGCGCGGCGCGCGCATGTACGAGTTCCTCGACCGGCTGATCAGCATCGCGATGCCGCGCATCCGCGACTTCCGCGGCGTGTCGGCGCGCTCCTTCGACGGTCGCGGCAACTACAACTTCGGCGTCAAGGAACAGATCATCTTCCCCGAGATCCAGTACGACCAGGTCGACAAGGTCCGGGGCATGGACATCACGATCACGACGACGGCAGTGGACGACAAGGCGGGCAAGGCCCTGCTGACGGCGTTCAACTTCCCGTTCCGCAAGTAAGGGTAACGGCAATGGCCAAGACCAACATGCTCGAGCGCGAGAAGCGTCGCGAGGCACTCGCCAAGAAGTACGCGCAGAAGCGCGCGAAGCTCCGGGAGATCATCCGTGATCCCAAGAGCTCGCACGAGCAGCGCGACGCGGCTCAGCAGAGCCTGCAGAAGATGCCGCGCGACTCGAACCCGAACCGCCAGCGCAACCGCTGCTCGGTCACCGGTCGTTCGCGCGGCGTCTACCGCAAGTTCGGGCTCGCGCGCACCAAGCTGCGCGAGGCGGCGATGCGGGGCGAGATCCCGGGTCTTAGCAAGGCGAGCTGGTGAGGGCGCGGCAATGAGCATGACCGATCCGATTGCCGACTTCATCACGCGCATCCGCAACGGCCAGGCGGCGCGCAAGACCGAGATCAGCTGCGCGAGCTCCAAGGTCAAGGTGTCGATCGCGCAGGTGCTGAAGGACGAGGGCTACGTCAGCGGCTTCGCGACCCACAGCGACGGCGGCAAGACGACGCTGACGGTGCAGCTGAAGTACCACGACGGCCGGCCGGTCATCGAGCGCATCGAGCGCGTCAGCCGCCCGGGACTGCGCGCCTACCGCGGCAAGGAAGCGCTGCCGAAGGTGCTCGGCGGGCTCGGCATCGCGATCGTCTCGACCTCGCAGGGCGTCATGACCGATCGCCAGGCGCGCCGCGTCGGCCAGGGCGGCGAAGTCCTGTGCGTGGTTTCGTAAAGGAACGACCATGTCCAGAGTTGCAAAGAAACCGGTCGCACTGCCGCAGGGCGTGACCGCGACCGTCGACGGCAGCGGCGTGACGCTCAAAGGCGCCAAGGGCTCGCTGACGCTGAAGCTGGTCGAGGGCATCACGGTCGCGGCCGAGAAGCAGACGCTGACCGTCAAGGTCGGCGCCGTCGAGCTCGACGCGGTCGGCGGCGCCACGCGCGCGCACCTCGCGAACATGGCGCTCGGCGTCAGCAAGGGCTACGAGCGCAAGCTCGAGCTCGTCGGCGTCGGCTACCGCGCCGCGGTGCAGGGCAAGGCGCTGAACCTGACGCTCGGCTTCTCGCACCCGGTCGTGTTCGCGGTGCCGGACGGCATCACGATCGAGACGCCGAGCCAGACCGAGATCGTCGTCAAGGGCACCGACCGCCAGAAGGTGGGCCAGGTCGCCGCGGAGATCCGCGGGTTCCGCCCGCCGGAGCCCTACAAGGGCAAGGGCGTGCGCTACGCGGGCGAGAAGATCGAACTCAAGGAAGCCAAGAAGAAGTAGGCCGCCATGAAGAAGATCATCGACAAGAAGACGGCGCGCCTGCGGCGCGCCGCCCGTACCCGGGCCAAGATCCGCGAGCTGCGCGTCGCGCGCCTGACCGTGCACCGCACGCCGCGCCACATGTACGCGCAGATCATCGACGCCGACGGCGCCAAGGTGCTGGCGAGCGCCTCGACGGTGCAGGACACCGTCAAGAGCGAGCTCAAGGCCACCGGCAACGTCGCCGCGGCGGTCGCGGTCGGCAAGGCGATCGCCGAGCGCGCCAAGGCGCTCGGCATCACCAACGTCGCCTTCGACCGGGCGGGATTTCGCTACCACGGCCGCGTCAAGGCGCTGGCCGATGCCGCCCGCGAGGGCGGGCTCGTTTTCTAGCCACGAACTGCAGGCAGGAATTTCACCATGGCGAGACCGGAAAAGACGGCCAGCGGCGACGATCTGATCGAGAAGCTCGTGGCGGTCAACCGCACGGCGAAGGTCGTCAAGGGCGGCCGGCAGTTCGGCTTCACGGCGCTGACCGTGGTCGGCGACGGCGCCGGCCGCGTCGGCTTCGGCTACGGCAAGGCGCGCGAGGTGCCGACCGCGATCGCGAAGGCGATGCAGCAGGCGCGCAAGAACATGCTGAGCGTGCCGCTGCGCGAGGACTCGATCCACTACGCGGTCAAGGGCAGCCACGGCACGACGCGCGTCTACATGCAGCCGGCCTCGGGCGGTACCGGCGTGATCGCCGGCGGCGGCATGCGCGCGGTGTTCGAGTGCGCCGGGGTCCGCAACGTGCTCGCCAAGAGCTACGGCTCGCGCAACCCGATCAACGTCGTGCGCGCGACGTTCAACGCGCTGTCGCGCATCGCATCGCCCGACGCGATCGCGGCCAAGCGCGGCAAGACGGTCGAGGAGATCCTGGCCTGAGGCCGGGACGGCATCCGAGGAAGCGAGCATGAGCGGCAAGATCAAGGTCACGCAGAAGCGCAGCACCGCCGGGCAGCTGCGGCACATCCAGGCGTCGGTCCGGGGCCTCGGGCTCCGTCGCATCGGGCACTCGGTGGTCGTGCTCGACACGGCACCCAACCGCGGAATGATCAACACGGCCTCGCACCTCGTCGCCGTCGAGAAGGCCTGAGGACAGAAGCGTCATGAAACTGAACGACATCAGCCCCGCCGAGGGCAGCAAGAAGCCGCGGCTGCGCGTCGGGCGCGGTGCGTCCGCCGGCCAGGGCAAGACCTGCGGCCGCGGCGTGAAGGGCCAGCGCGCGCGCAAGGGCGGCTACCACAAGGTCGGCTTCGAGGGCGGCCAGATGCCGCTGCAGCGGCGCCTGCCGAAGATGGGCTTCCGCTCGAAGGTGAAGCCGACGCGCGGCGAGATCACGCTCGAGACGCTCGGCAGGATCGCGGCCAAGAACGGCGGCGCGGTCGACCTCGCGGCCCTCAAGGCCGCGAGCGCGGTGCCGGCCAGCATCGAGAAGGTCAAGGTGATCCTCTCGGGCGCCGTGACGGCGGCGGTCGTGGTGCGTGGCCTGGCCGCGACCAAGGGCGCGCGCGCGGCGATCGAGGCGGCGGGCGGCCGGATCGAGTAAGCGCGTGGCGATCACCACACAAAATCCGATGGCCGGGCTCGGGGACGCGGCGCGCTTCACCGAGATCCGCCAGCGCCTGCTGTTCCTGCTCGGCGGCCTGATCGTCTACCGGATCGGCACGTTCATCCCGACGCCGGGCATCGATCCGATCGCGCTGGCGCGGTTCTTCCAGGAGCAGGAAGGGACGATCCTCGGCCTGTTCAACATGTTCTCGGGCGGCGCGCTGTCGCGCCTGTCGATCTTCGCGCTCGGCGTGATGCCCTACATCTCGGCCTCGATCATCATCCAGATGGTCGCGGTCGTGTACCCGCCGTGGGCGGAGCTGCGCAAGGAAGGCGAGGCCGGCCGGCGCAAGATCACGCAGTGGACGCGCTACGGCACGATCGGCCTCGCGTTCTTCCAGGGCGCGGGCGCCGCGTACGCGTTCCAGAACCAGGGCGTCGTGCTGAGCCCGGGCCTGCCGTTCATCTTCAGCGCCACGATCACGCTGACGACCGGGACGATGTTCCTGATGTGGCTCGGCGAGCAGATCACCGAGCGCGGCATCGGCAACGGCATCTCGATGATCATCCTGTCGGGCATCGTCGCGGGCTTGCCCGCGGCGCTCGGCAACACCTTCAACCAGATCAACACCGGCGAGATGAACCCGGCGTTCGCGATCATCATCCTGGTCGTCGTGCTCGCGGTCACCGCGTTCGTGGTGCGCGTCGAGAGCGGCCAGCGGCGCATCGCCGTCAACTACGCCAAGCGCATGGTCGGGCGGCGCATGGTCGCCGGCCAGTCGAGCCACCTGCCGTTCAAGCTCAACATGTCGGGCGTGATTCCGCCGATCTTCGCCTCCTCGCTGCTGCTGTTCCCGGCGACGCTCGCGAACTTCGCCGGCACCGGCGCCGGCGAGAACGGCGTCAGCGGCGGGCTCAAGACCTTCATGCAGAACCTGGCGGCCTCGCTCGGCTACGGCCAGCCGCTGCACATGCTGCTCTACAGCGCGCTGATCATCTTCTTCTGCTTCTTCTACACCGGGCTCGTCTTCAACTCGCGCGAGACCGCCGACAACCTCAAGAAGGCCGGCGCCTTCATCCCGGGCATCCGCCCGGGGCAGCAGACCGGCGAGTACATCGACAAGGTGCTGACGCGCCTGACGCTGTGGGGCGCGGGGTACGTGACGCTCGTGTGCCTGCTGCCGGAGTTCCTGATCTCGTGGGGCAACGTGCCGTTCTACTTCGGCGGCACCTCGCTCCTGATCATCGTGGTCGTCGTGATGGACTTCATCGCCCAGCTGCACGCCCACATGATGTCGCACCAGTACGAAGGCCTGATCAAGAAAGCCAGCCTGCGCGGCTCCGGTCGCCCGGGCTCGCCGCGCTGAGCTCGCCGCGGCACCACTTCGAGGTCCACGTCCATGAAAGTCCGTCCGTCCGTCAAGAAGATCTGCAAGAACTGCAAGGTCGTGCGCCGTCGCGGCGTCGTCTACATCATCTGCACCGACGCCCGCCACAAGCAGCGGCAGGGCTGAGGGCGGGGTGCGGCCGATGGCGGGTCCCGGGGCGTGCCGAAACGGCTCGGCGCAGGGGTCCGAAACGGCCGACATGCTTGAGAGACAACGGTTTTTTTGCTAAGCTAACCAACTTTTCCCACCGCTTCTCGCAGGGCAGCACATGGCGCGCATTGCCGGCATCAACATCCCGATGAACAAGCACATCGTCATCGGGCTGACGCACATTTTCGGCGTCGGTCGCTCGACCGCGCAGAAGGCCTGCGAAGTCGCGGGCATCGCGCCGTCGACGAAGACCACGGACCTGACCGAGGCCGAGGTCGCGGCGCTGCGTTCGGCGATCTCGCGCGTCACGGTCGAGGGCGACCTGCGCCGCGAGACCGCGATGAACATCAAGCGCCTGATGGACATGGGCACGTACCGGGGCATCCGCCACCGCAAGGGCCTGCCGCTGCGCGGCCAGCGCACGCGCACCAACGCCCGCACCCGCAAGGGCCCGCGCAAGCAGGCGGTCAAGCTGAACGCGCCTCCGGGCAAGGTCTGAGCCAACACTCTTAGGAACATTCGCGAATGGCCGAACAGAAACAGCAGCAGCAGCCGGCGACCGGCGCCGCGGAAGCCAAGAAGGCGCCGCGCGTCAAGAAGGCGCGCCGCCAGGTCAGCGACGCGGTCGCGCACGTGCACGCCTCGTTCAACAACACGATCATCACGATCACCGACCGGCAGGGCAACGTGCTGTCGTGGGCGACGTCGGGCGGCTGCGGCTTTCGCGGCTCGCGCAAGTCGACGCCGTTCGCCGCGCAGGTCGCCGCCGAGAAGGCCGGCGTCGCGGCGCAGGAATACGGCGTGCGCAACGTCGAGGTCAAGGTCAAGGGCCCGGGCCCGGGCCGCGAGTCGGCGGTGCGAGCGCTCAACGCCTGCGGACTCAAGATCACCAGCATCGCCGACGTGACGCCGATCCCGCACAACGGCTGCCGCCCGCCGAAGAAGCGGCGCGTCTGAGCGGCACGGCACGCGACCGAATTCGAGGAACACGATGGCCAGGTATCTAGGACCCAAGTGCAAGCTCTCGCGCCGCGAGGGCACCGACCTTTTCCTGAAGAGCGGCGTCAAGTCGCTCGAGTCCAAGTGCAAGCTCGAGGTGCCGCCGGGCGGCATCAAGGGCGAGCGCAAGCAGCGCCTGTCGGACTATGGCGTGCAGCTGCGCGAGAAGCAGAAGCTGCGCCGCATGTACGGCGTGCTCGAGCGCCAGTTCCGCAACTACTACGCGAAGGCCGCGGGCCGGCCGGGCGCGACCGGCGAGAACCTGCTGAAGTCGCTCGAGCGCCGCCTCGACAACGTCGTCTACCGGATGGGCTTCGCCGCGACGCGCGCCGAGGCGCGCCAGCTCGTCTCGCACAAGGGCATCGCCGTCAACGGCAAGCTCGTCAACGTGCCCTCGTACCAGTGCGCCGCCGGCGACACCATCGAGGTGCGTGAGCACGCCAAGACCCAGGGCCGCGTCGCCGCGGCGCTCGCGATCGCCGCGCAGGCCGGCTTCCCGGACTGGGTGCAGGTCGACGAGAAGAAGATGACCGGCACGTTGAAGTCGATCCCGGACCGCGACGAGATCCTGCCGGACATCAACGAGAACCTCGTCGTCGAGTTGTATTCGAAGTAATCGCATTCCCGGACCCGCCGCTGCCGCGGCGGGCCAGCGTTTCAGACCCAGGTGCCGCACATGCAGGGATCAGTCGCTGAGTTTCTGAAGCCGCGCGTCGTCAAGGTCACCGAGCAGGGACCCCGGCACGCGCGCGTCATCATCGAGCCGTTCGAGCGCGGCTTCGGCCACACGCTCGGCAACGCGCTCAGGCGCGTGCTGCTGTCGTCGCTCCCCGGCGCGGCGATCACCGAGGTCGAGATCGACGGCGTGCTGCACGAGTACACCTCGATCGAGGGGGTGCAGGAGGACGTCGTCGACGTGCTGCTGAACCTCAAGCAGGTCGCGGTGCGCATGCACGCGCGCGACGAGTCGGAACTGCGCCTCGTCAAGAAGGGCCCGGGCCCGGTGCGCGCCGGCGACATCCAGGGCGACCACGACGTCGAGATCCTGAACCCCGACCTCGTCATCGCGAACCTGACCAAGGCCGGCGAGCTCAACATGACGCTGAAGATCGAGCGCGGCCGCGGCTACCGGCCGGCAGTCGCGCGCGGCTTCGAGGAGCAGACGCGCCCGATCGGCCGCCTGCAGCTCGACGCCTCGTTCTCGCCGGTGCGGCGCGTGACCTACAACGTCGAGTCGGCCCGCGTCGAGCAGCGCACCGACCTCGACAAGCTGATCATCGACATCGAGACCAACGGCACGATCGACCCGGAGGAGGCCATCCGCCGCGCCGGGGCGATCCTCAAGGACCAGCTGTCGGTGTTCGTCGACCTGCAGGGCCAGGAGGAAGGCGCCGCGAAGACCGTCGAGACGCAGTTCGACCCGATCCTGCTGCGCCCCGTCGACGAGCTCGAGCTCACGGTCCGCAGCGCGAACTGCCTGAAGGCCGAGAACATCCACTACATCGGCGACCTCGTGCAGCGCACCGAGGTCGAGCTGCTGCGCACGCCGAACCTCGGCAAGAAGTCGCTGACCGAGATCAAGGAAGTGCTCGAGAGCCACGGGCTGTCGCTCGGCATGCGGCTCGAGGGCTGGCCGCCGCCGACCCTGCGGCGCGAGGACGAGTACAAGACGGCGTGACGCACGCGTCGCAGCCCTAACGAGAACGAGACCCACATGCGTCACCACATGTCCGGCCGCCAGCTGTCGCGCAACACGGCGCACCGGCACGCGCTGCTGCGCAATCTCGCGATTGCGCTGTTGCGCTACGAGACCATCCGCACGACGGTGCCCAAGGCCAAGGAGCTCAGGCGCGTCGTCGAGCCGATCATCACGCTCGGCAAGAGCGACAACATCGCGGCGCGGCGCCGCGCGTTCGCCAAGCTGCGCGACGAGGCCCTCGTCGAGAAGCTGTTCACCGACGTCGGCCCGCGCTTCAAGGCGCGCGCCGGCGGCTACACGCGGATCCTGAAGATGGAACCGCGGCCGGGCGACTCGGCGCCGATGGCGCTGGTGGCGCTCGTCGACAAGCCGCAGGCCAAGACCGAGGCCGCGCCTGCGCCCGAGGCCGAGAAGCCCAAGCGCGCGCGCAAGACGGCCGCGGCGCCCAAGGAGGCCGAGGCCGAGGCGGCGCCCGCGAAGAAGCCGCGGCGCAAGAAGGCGGCGGCTTGAGCGGCAACGGTTAGTCCGGCGGATTCCGGTCGCCCGTAGCGGGCACCGGGTCGCCATAGTAGTAGGCCGGGGTCACTCCCCGGCCTTTTTTTATGGCTCGGTCACCAAATCGCGTTGGTTTGTTGGAGGCGGGCCGTCTCAACGGCCAGCCAACCCGACAGTCCGACACGGCCGCATAGCGGTTCAAGGCTCTGCAGCCGCGTAGACGGCAAGCCCAGTTCAATGACTCGTGTTGACCCAGTGAGCCGGTCGTGAACGGCAGTTCTTAAGAGCTCTGTATTTGGCGCTACGACGTACCGCACGTCATCCAAGCGGTCATTTCCACAAAGCGGACCGTGCCAATGGCCAACACTAGCCGACCCGCTGACGGAGCTACCACGAGGGCGCCGAGTCCGAGCCTATGCCGTGATACCGAAAAGCGTGCGAAAGGCCTTCGGAGTCACATTCACGACATAGCGCTTTTGCTCGGCATCAGGCATTAGCTCGAGTAGGAACTTGTTCTCCACCCAGAACTCTACGATGTTGAAAAGCCCGCCCCGGTCGCAACGTTGTGCCATCCAACCCTCGCGTTTGGCGATGACCAGCACCTCCTCAAAGCTGAGACGAGTCCCCATCGCGAGATGACATTCTGAGTATTGTGAAGGCGAGGGGTTCTTGCGAACGGTCACCTCGCCCGGTGAAGGAAACTCCTCTTGGCCACGTGGAAAGATCTCCAGCTCGGTGCCGCGTTCGTCACCTGACCAGGCCATGTACGCGCCGGGGTGCGGCAGGAAGGGCATCATCTCGCCGCGCCAGAGCTCGGCGATGACGCGAGCGACATGTTCCGGGTTGTCTGCGGGAATCGATGCGTGAAACAGCATGACAACTACCCCCCTTTCTTGAGCTTGGAAGCTGGCGGCACATTCCGGCGCACGGCATTGAGCAGAAGCTCCATCGCCATCGCGGACGCCTTACTTGCCTCTTCACCAGAGAAGCCCCAGTAGTCTTTCATCGTCTCCCACGCCGCGCCTGAATTGAGTACATGGATGACCGCAGCGATCCATCTAGCCTGCCGGTCGGGAAGACCTTGGGTTGCGCTCCTAACGGCCGCTTTGATGCCGGCTTTACGTTCTTCGACATTGCTAAGGCGGAACTCGCGTCCTTGGGCGCTCGCCCACATGGCGCGGGTAAGTTGTTCGTTTTCGTCCATAGCGGGAAAGGTGCGCAGCGGCTGTGCCAATAGTTCGGCTTCCGTGCGCGGGATTCCGCCGTAGCGAACGCGGGCTTGAAACCAATGCCATAGGCCCTTGAGGAGCTCGTCCTTGTTGTGGAAGTGCCGATAAACGGTGCGTTCCTGCACGCCGGCCTCCTTGGCAATGGCGGCAAATGAAAACTCTTCGAGCCCGCGGTCCTCCATGAAACGGCCGGCGGCGTCCAAGATGCGCTGGCGCGTCGCTGCTTTCTGTTCTTCACGAAGCGGGCTCGCGTACGTCGATGGCAGCTCTACAGACTTCATGTCAGTTATACTGACATCAATCTTGGCGGCCGTCAATCGGTGCGAGCGTCGGGCGCGACCACGAGTTAAACGCAGCGCCATCCGGGTGAACGGCCTCTTCATCGCCGGTTGGCGGCGGTCGACCGTGGCAAATTGCCGCAAGGCCGTAACCCTTCCCCAAATCGGTCGACCCCAGATGTTCGGTATTCGGCAGCGAAACCGACCCCTCGAGCTGCCGATTCTGGCCGCGCTGAGGCGTTACCCCGGGTTCCCGGGCGGAGGTCGCCTCCGGACCGTTGGCAGCGTTACAAGGATGTCCGCTGTGCGGCAGTGATTTAAGGGGTGCTACCGACTGCATTTGGCCATGAGGCCGGATTCGGCGCGAGCGGCAGTAGCGCCGCCATTGCCAGCGGTCGGCGGGACGACGTCACCAACACGACTTGGTGACAGAGCCGTTTCTATGGCCGGTAGCGCAGCCGCGTGCCGATCCGCACCGACATCTCGATCTCGGCGGGCTCGAGCTCGACCGGGAACAGCACTCCCGAGACGTGCGCGGCGTGCAGGCTCGCGCCCTCGAGTCGGCACTTCGCGAGGTTGAGGCCGCGCAGGTCCGCCTGGCGCAGGTAGGCGTTGCTGAAGTCGATGCCGCCCGCGACGTCGAGTTCGCGCAGATCGAGGCCGCGCAGGTTCGCGCCTCTGAGCTCGTACTTCTCGCCGGCCGCCTTGCGCCGGTTGAACTC
>Ga0335080_10000706_pt1 | contig 31259 bp, 24 predicted proteins | sample Lox_Sample_34_FD_206720 | JGI IMG/M metagenome (GOLD analysis project Ga0335080, IMG submission 206720) | Soil microbial communities from Loxahatchee National Wildlife Refuge, Florida, United States - Lox_Sample_3.4 | ecosystem: Environmental > Terrestrial > Soil > Wetlands | place: USA... | reverse complement strand
CCTTCGAAGCATCGCGCCCGACCGTCCAACGCACATGGGTGGGCAACGCTGCGCGAGCTTGGATGCAGAGCCATGCAGGACGATTGTGGAGTGGTGGAACATCGAGTTCGGACCAGGCGGTCGGCGTTGATTGGAGATTGCACATGTCCCTCTCTTTAGACGGCAGGGCAGCAGCGTGGGCCGGTCAATGACTTGCGATAGTCTTGACGACGTCAAACCGGTACCACGTCGTTCTGTATTAACGGGCCTGGTCTCAGCTGCTGCCGCTTCATGCTTTCCCCCGCGGTTGTTCGCCGCCGACCAAAGATCCCGAGGCGCGACCGCGGTTGTAATAGGAGCTGGTATTGCCGGCCTGAGCGCTGGTTACGAGTTACGCAAGGCCGGATTCACGGTCTCGATCTTTGAGAAATGGGATTTTGTGGGCGGACGCATGCGGGAAGCATGGATGGGCCCGCTTTGGGGTCCGCCGCACGCTCTTGGCGTTCTCGAGGCAAACAAGGAGATGTTTGCGCTTGGCGATGAGTTGGGCATTGGGGACCAGCTCGCCGGCGACAATGCAAGCGAGTCCTTTCTTATTGACAACGGAGTCGGCCGCTACGCGCGGGACTTACGATTTCATGTCGACGAGGTGCAGCGCATCCCCGGCGTGAGTGATGAGACAAAGCGGCGATTACCGTTGCTCCAGGCAGATCTGGATCGCATACGTCGGGATGTAGACCCGTGTCTCATGACGACTGGAGCCACAGAGGATGATGAGAGCATCGCGGCATATTACGAGCGCGTGCTCGGCAAAGATGCTGCGAAACAGGTCATCGACTACTGGGTTGATCCAGTGTTGGACGCATGGGGCTGGCCGGTCACTTCAACGTCGAAGATGGCGATTCTCCCGTGGTTCTCTCAACAGCAGGCGCGCACAGTGGTTCCGCGCGGCGGCATTGGAGTTTTGACGCGAAGACTGGGGGCGATTCTGCCGGTCCAGACTCGCACGACGGTCCGGTGTGTAACCCCGCCAGACTCGAGCGGCCGGTGCACGATCCACTACCTTACGCCTGATTTCGAGCGGAAGACCGTTACGCCGGATGTGGTCGTGTGCGCGACGGAAGGCAAGTATGTGTCGTCAATAGTGCAAGGCCTTTCTTCGCAGCAACAAAGTTACTTCAAATCGATTGATTTCACCAAAGCGGCTGCCGTTTCGTACGTGTTTGACAAGCAGCATCAGCCACACAGCCCGGCCGGTGGGGCCTATATCCCCAACCATCCGGACCCTTTGAGGCGACGAGTAATGTTGTGGCAGATCTCACCCGGGGACCCGCACGCCAAAGGGCACCCTGCGACGGCGTCCATCGCTTTGTCCCGGCTTGAAACCCTGAAATGGCAAGTAAGCGGCAAAACAATGCCTGAGTACTGTTTGCCCTTGTTGCAAAGGTTCTACCCGGAAATAAACGAAAAGATAATTGCCGATGTCGTCGTCGCAGGCTGTGACGACCTGATGTACGTTCCACTTGGAAATATCCGGAAGGCGGCTGAGATTCTACGCGAGCAGGAAAGTGCGAAGCGCAGCTTGTACTTCGCAGGCGAGTACATGGCTGGTGCGCACACGGGAGCTGCGTGCGCCAGTGGAAGGACGGTGGCTCGGACCATTGCCCGCCACTGGGCTTGATGGCTTCCTTTTCTCGAGGCGCCGCAGGGAGGCACTCGGAGGACGGCCGCGTCATCCCGGTAAGCGTGAGCCGGCAACGTCTCCCTCTTCGGTACGCCAGTCTGTTGACAGCACGTCCAGGCTGTACAGAAGGCGATTCGGATCCTCGGTACTGCTTTATTGGAGGCACCACTTGCGGGAATGGAGTGGCTGCGGCCGCTGGAATTGCCACGCTCAATGTCTTGAGGCAACCGGGCACCTATGAGCGTTTGTATGAAATCGGCGAGCGCTTCCGCAATGGAGCCAGGCGGGTTTTCGCCAGACATGGCATCCCAAGTCAGGTTTTTGGCTCTGGGCCGCTTGCCCAGATTGCGCTCATCGATAAGCCAGTGGTCGACTACCGCAGCAGCGTCTCGGGGAATCTGCCATTACAGCAGCGGCTGACGAATGCATTGATTCGCCGTGGCGTTCTGACACACGGAAAATTTTACTTTTCGCTGGCGCTGTCCGATGAAGATATTGATCGGATCGTGGATGCACTTGATGAGGCTGTTAGAACGATTGCGACTGAAGGAATGACGTAAGGTCGCTTTGGCACTTTGAGGCAGTGGCCTCGAGAAATTCGGTGCAAATTCGGTGCAGTGACTTGCTCCGAGCCACAACTCAGTACACAACGCTACGCGCGTGATTTCTCGAAAATTCAGCTGCGTACGATCGCGCTTGACAGAGTGCTGACGTGTATGCAGGCGTTAGATCTACGACTTTTAATCCGCCGGTCGACGGTTCGACTCCGTCACGCCCCACTTCAATTCTCTTGAAGATCAGGTAAATACGGTAGTTTTAGAGAATTCTTCTCTCGGATTTTGTGCAAATTCTGTGCAGTGAATTCCTCCAGGCCACTCGGGCACCGCGCATCAACGAGCAATATTCAGGTCGAAATTGCAGTTGTAGATCGTGAATAGCGTTTTGACCATCGCCTCTTCGTAAAGACTCGAGACTTTCACTCGCGTCCTTACAGCCTACTCCGTTGAGGACGAATGATAGTGGTGACCGCCAGCCGTCACGATCGGCGCAAATGACGAATGTGAGTCGTTGCGTATGTTGCAAGAACAAAGTGAGGGTGAGGTGACACCCTTTTTGGTACGGCCCGGAACTGGAGTCCGAGGTTAACGATTCTGTCTCTTTCATCCTCGCCGAACCATTCTTCGCATACTCCTCGGGCGTCAGGTCACCGAGAGAGCTGTGAGGTCGCTCGGTGTTGTACTCGATCCGCCAGGTCTCGATGGCTCGCCGCGCGTGCGTCATGGTGACGAACCAGTGTTCGTTCAGGCGCTCGTCGCGGAAGCGACCATTGAAGCTCTCGATGTACGCATTCTCGACCGGCTTGCCGGGTCGGATAAAGCTCAGACGTACGCCGGAGCGGTAAGCCCAGGCGTCGAGCACCTGGCCTTCGAACTCTGGGCCGTGGTCGACCGTGATCGACAGTGGTAGGCCGCGCAGATCGGCGAGCCGCTCGAGCACGGCGACCACTCGCTTCCCGGTGATCGAGGTGTCGACTTCGAGCGCCAGACATTCGCGACTGTAGTCATCCACGATCGCCAGCACCCGCATGCGTCTGCCGTCGCACAGCCCATCGCTCACGAAGTCCATCGACCAGCTACGGTTAACGGTAGAGGGCTTCGGCAGGGGCTTGCGCTCGAAGAGCCCGATGCGCTTGCGTTTCCGCCGGCGAACCATGAGTCCTGCCTCGCGGTACAGCCGGTAGGTGCGTTTGCGGTTCACACCCCAGCCTTCCCGTCGCAGCAGCACGTGGATGCGCCGATAGCCGTAGCGACGCTTCTCGCCGGCGAGCTCGCAGATGCGCTCACGTAAACTCTCCGCTACGGGTCGCCGACTGCGATACCCATACAGCGACCGTGAGATCATCACCAGCCCGCAAGCGCGCGTGACTCCAAAGCCTCGCTCCTCCCTGAGCGCATCGACCGCCTGGCGCCTCACTTGCGGGCTTACCATTTTCGGTTCAGCAAATCTTTCAGGGCTGCCTTGTCCAGCGTGACTCGGCCAGGAGCTTCTTCAGCTTCGCGTTCTCCGTCTCGAGCTCCCTCAGGCGTCTGGCTTCAGATACCGTCATCTCGGAGTACTTCGCCTTCCAGTTGTAGAAAGTCGCCTCCGAGATCCCGTACTTGCGGCACAGCTCCTTGGTCTTCGCTCCGGCCTCAGCCTCTTTAAAGCACCCCGATGATCTGTTCTTCGGTAAACCGCTTCGTTCTCATCGTCCGCTCCCATGTGGGCGGACTCTACTCCCAAGCCGTACTATTCGCGGGTGTCACCTCATACAGGCCTAACGTCACCAGGATTTCCAGCAGCAAGTCGGTCAATCCGCGCAGCGATCCGCGCTCTGGCCTTCGAGTCGTCGAGACTCGCAAACCAAGCGTGAAAGGTCTCCGATTAATCCGCCTGCGGTACCACATGATCCCAAATGGCGAAACAAAGTGAATCTGATGGCTACCAAGAGAGCGCTTTTATTTCGGGACGTCCTCACTTGCCAATCGCAGTGGCGCGATGCGAGAGCCAACTTTCCGCACCGGGAGCCTGCCGGACGCATCGATCAAGGTCTCGGCGACCCTATGCGCTAGAGAAGTAGGTGCAAGCGCAAACCGCCGTAGCAAACGGCGTCGTGTCCAGGTTGCATGATGACCGTGTTTGAGGCCCGGCGGCCGGTCCAATAATCCTCGACTTCAGCCGCGACTGCTCGGTCTCTTCCGGAGGCCCGCCGGATATCTTAGTATCGACAAGAATACTCTAAGATCACTTAAAATACTGCCAATGCGCCGGGCGAGACGTGGGCTGCGTCATGACCTGGGCCTCGGGGGACGAAAGCATGACGCAAAGCGTAGTCGACGTCGCTGTGGCGCGTGGGGTAGCGCGCGTGACCCTGCGCCGGCCACGGCTGGGCAATGCTCTTGATGCGGCCATGCGTCGTGAATTGCGCACGGCCCTGGAGAATGTCGCGGCGCGCGACTCAGTGCGCGCTGTGGTGATCTGTGCTGATGGCCGATTATTCTGTACGGGCGCGGATCTGCAGGAAGCGGCAGAGCGCCTGCGGAGCGCAGTCGATCCCGGGATTCTGCGACGTGATGTCGAAGCGCAGATGGCGAGCGAGTACCGGCCGATATTTGCCGCCATTGCCACCATGCAGAAGCCGGTGCTCGCGGCATTGCAGGGTTCGGCCGCTGGCGCGGGCGCGGCGCTCGCACTGTGCTGTGACCTGAAGGTCATGGCCGAGGACGCCCAGCTGCTGCTGCCTTTTGCGCAAGTCGGGCTGGTGACCGACTGCGGCAGCAGCTGGCTGCTGGTGCGGCAGCTTGGTTACTCGCGGGCCTATCAACTGGCTGCCGAAGGGAAGGGCATGAGCGCAGCGAAAGCATTGCAGTGGGGCCTTATCAATCGCGTTGGCGCACGCGCCGACGTGCAGGCCGACGCCATGGCCTGGGCGGAGAATATCGCGGCCGGTGCATCGGCGGCGTTCGCGGCCACAAAGCAGGCGATGCGCTACGCCCTGAGCCACGACTTGCTTGACACATTCGACTTCGAGTCGGCTCTGCAGGCGCGCCTGGCGGCGAGCGCCGACCATCGGGAGGGCGTCGAGGCATTCCTGGAGAAGCGGCCTCCCGACTTCGGTCATAGATGATCGGCAGGAAGATATCATGCCCGTCCCGTGCGACGGCCCGGGGGCCGTTCCGGGCACCTGTCGCGCAATCGTGGGAGCGCCGTATTGGCTCGCTTTGCGGCGGGCAGGGTTCCGTAACATGAAGTGATGAGCGTGCCATGACCATACCCGGACCACTGAGCGGCCTGAAGGTGATCGAGATCGCCGGACTGGGACCTGTGCCCTATTGCGGCATGATGCTGGCGGACGCGGGCGCGGAGGTGACGATGATCGAGCGCATCGGCAGTGATGGCACGGCCGTCTCCACGTACACGGCCTTGGAACGCGGGCGCCGGCATCTGGCAATGGATCTGAAGCGCCCTGAAGCCGTAGAGATACTGCTGAGCCTCGTCGAGCACGCGGATGCTATGTTCGAGGGGTTCCGTCCGGGCGTGGCCGAGCGGCTGGGGTTCGGTCCCGATGCCTGCATGGCGCGAAATCCGCGTCTCGTGTACGGACGCGTCACAGGCTGGGGCCGCGAGGGTCCGCTTGCCCAGAAGGCGGGGCACGATATCAACTACATCGCGCTTACCGGGGTGCTGCACGCCATCGGAACGCAGGGCGGCAAGCCGGTCGTGCCCCTGAATGTGATCGCCGACTTCGGCGGCGGCGGCCTTCTGCTCGCGTTCGGCATGATGTGCGCGCTGCTCCACGCCCGCGCAACGGGGCATGGCCAGGTTGTGGACGCGGCGATGATCGATGGCGCGGCCTCGTTCATGGCTCCATTCACCGGCCCGGGCGCTGAGTGGGGCTTCGACGAGCGGCCGGGCATGGGTGTGCTGGCCGGCGCACCCCCGTACTACGACACGTACGAGACCGCCGACAATCGCTTCCTGGCGATCGGATCCCTCGAGCCGGTCTTCTATTCAAGGTTGCTGCGCGCGATGCAGCTCGACGAGGAACGCTTCCTGCGCGGGGCATTCCCGGCCCTCGATGCAGTCGTTCGCGGCGAGATCTGGCCGGAACTCAAGCGCGAGCTGGCGGCCGTGATCAAGACCCGCACCCGCGACGAGTGGTGCGCCATCCTGGCTGATGTCGACGCCTGCTGTACTCCCGTGCTCACGCTGGGCGAAGCGATGGGGCACCCACATCACCGCGCGCGTGGCACATTCGTGGACGTGGGTGGCGCAATTCAGCCTGGCCCGGCGCCACGCTTCGGCGGCACGCCTGCCGGTGCGCCGCTGCCGCCGCGTCGACGGGGAGAGGACACACGCGACGTACTGCGGGAATCCGGCCTGGCGGAGCAGCGCATCGACGCGCTGATTGCGGCCGGTGTAGTCTCGGCAGCATCTGCTTGAGCGGCTAGAATTTGCGCACCCGGGATCCCATGAACCTTTCGGCACTCGAGTTTGATCGCGACCACCAGTACCGGATGCGCCTGGAGCAGGTTCTGCGGGTGGCAGCCGGCACCTTTAACCAGAAGGGCTTCGCCAGCACTTCGCTCAAGGAAGTGGCGGCTCAACTCAACATCACCGATGCTGCCTTGTACTACTACGTCAAGGGCAAGGAAGAACTCGTATTCAAGTGCTATGAGCGCGCGATCGACCTCGGCGAGGCCGCGTTGCAGCGCGCCGCCCGGGAGGGTAGTAACGGACTGGGCAAGGTCGAGCGCTACATCGAATTGCAGCTCGCGGCGCTGTGCGGGCCTGACGGCCCGGTGGCGATCCTGAGCGAAATCCCTTCCCTGAATTCCAGCCACCGGCAGCAGCTCCTGACGAGAGCACGCGCAGCCAGCCGCAAGCTCGCAGGCTTCATCAAGGAAGGCATCGGCGATGGTTCCATCAGGCAATGCAATGCGGAGCTGGCCTGCGCTGCCATCATGGGTGCGCTCAATTGGGTGCCCAAGTGGTACCACCCCGGCGGCAATCGCAGTTCACCCGATCAGATCAAGCAGACGTTCGTCGACCTGCTGGGCGCCGGGCTGCGACGAAACGGCAGCTAGGAACTCGAACGGGCCAGCGGCCTGGAGCGTGAGCGGCATGCCGGCGAGATTGATCGCCGCGTCTAGCGCGTGATATGATTTTTAATACGCATTAGAAAATATTAACGGTCCCTCAAGGGGCAGCCGGCAACCGACGCAGATCGTGCGGACGGCGAGCCGCAGGTAGAGCGGAGCCGCTGACGTCGCGGCGGTTGGCAGCCGCGACCTTATGACCTCGCTGACGGGAGGCGATCTTGGGCGACGCCTATATCTATGATCATGTCCGCACACCACGCGGCCGCGGACGGTCGACCGGCAGTCTGCATGTCGTCCCGCCCCTGGAGTTGATGGCGCAGACGCTCCGCGGGTTGCGCGAGCGCAGTCACCTCGATACCAGGCTAGTCGACGACGTCGTGCTCGGGTGCGTCACGCCGCATGACGAGCAAGGGGCCAATGTGGGGCGCGTGTCCGCGCTCGTGGCAGGCTACGACGATTGCGTTGCTGGGCTGCAGGTGAACCGCTTCTGCGCCTCGGGGCTCGAGGCGGTCAATATCGGCGCCGCCAAGGTGAAGTCCGGTGCATGCGCCCTGCTCGTCGCGGGCGGGATCGAGTCGATGTCCCGGGTTCCGATGGGGTCTGACCGCGGCGGATGGGCCAACGACCCGAATTTCGCCTACCGGACCTACTTCACGCCTCAGGGCATCGGTGCCGACATGATCGCAACGATCCACGGCTATTCGCGCGTGGATGTTGATTCATACGCGGTCGAGAGCCAGCGGCGTGCCGGGGCGGCTTGGGCAGCCGCGCGCTTTTCCCGGTCGATGATTCCGGTGACGGACGAACTGGGTGCGACTCTGCTCGACCGCGACGAGTGCGTGCGCCCCGAGACGACACTCGACGCGCTGGCGCAGCTCAAGCCGTCCTTCGCGTCGGCGGGCGAGAAGCTCGGCTTCGACAGCGTGATCCTGCAGCGCTATCCGCAGGTCGAGCGGGTCGAACATGTCCACCATGCCGGCAATTCCAGCGCCATCGTCGACGGCGCCGCTGCCATGCTGATCGGCGACGAATCCATGGCCGCCAAGCTCGGGCGCAAGCCGCGCGCGCGCATCCGCGCCTTCGGGTCCACGGGCTCGGAGCCGTCGATCATGCTGACCGGCCCGTCCTACGCGGCGGAGAAGGTGCTGCGGAAGGCCGGGATGGCGCCCGGCGACATCGACCTCTGGGAGGTGAACGAGGCCTTCGCGTCCGTCGTACTGCTGTTCATGGAGCGCATGTCCGTGCCGCACGAGCGCGTCAACGTCAACGGCGGCGCCATAGCGCTCGGTCATCCCTTGGGCGCCACGGGCGCCATCATACTCGGCACGGCGCTCGATGAGCTTGAGGGCCGCGGCATGGGCACGGCGCTCGCCGTTTTGTGCGTCGGCGCCGGTATGGGCACGGCCACGATCATCGAACGGATCTGAGGGGCGCAGAAGACAGTCGAATGTGTACATTGATAAAGCTTGACGTCCGTGCGGATGGCGTCGCCGTGGCGACGATCGACATGCCTGATCGCTCGATGAACGTGATTTCCGACGCGTTGATAGCGGAGTTCACGGGCTTCGCCGATGCGCTGGCCACCAATGCCTCGATCAAGGGAGCGATCATCACCTCCGGCAAGAGTTCGTTCGTCGCCGGAGCCGACTTGCGCGAAATGCAGGTCAAGGCAGCGCGCGCGCGCTCGCAGCCGCCGCAGGCCGTGCGCGCGGCGAACGGCGAGTTCTCGCGCCTGCTGCGCCGGATCGAGACCTGCGGCAAGCCCGTCGTAGCCGCGATCACCGGCACGGCCCTCGGTGCCGGCCTCGAGATCTGCCTGGCCTGCCATCGCCGCATAGTCACCGATGATCCAAAGGCGCAACTCGGCCTGCCCGAGGTCAAGGTGGGCTTGCTGCCGGGCGCGGGAGGTACGCAGCGGTTGCCGCGCATGATCGGCATCCAGGCGGCGCTGCCGCTGATGCTCGAGGGCCGCGCCCTCGCGCCTCAGGAGGCGCTGCAGCTGGGCATCGTTGACGCTGTGGTGCCAGCGGCGAACCTGCTGACGGCCGCGCGTGGATGGCTGGCAGGATCGCCAAGCGCGGTGCAGCCGTGGGACCGCAAGGACTTCCGCATGCCCGGCTTCGTCGGGCAGCACACTGAGGAAGGCGCCGCATACTTCATGGCCGCCACTGCCGGCATACAAAAGAAGTCGTGGCGCAACTTTCCGGCCCCGCAGGCCATACTGCGCTGCGTCTACGAGGGTACCCAGGTGCCCATCGATCAAGGGCTGCAGATCGAGAGCACCCATTTCGCCCGCCTGATGTGCGATCCGGTTTCCGGCAACATCGTCCGCACGATGTTCGTCAACAAGCAGGCCGCCGACAAGCTCGAGGCGCGTCCCATCGGCTTCCCGACGAAGTCGGTTCGGCGACTGGGGGTCCTCGGCGCAGGCATGATGGGCCAGGGCATCGCCTTTGTCTCAGCTGCCGCCGGCATGGATGTAGTGCTGCTCGACCGCACGGCGGAGCTCGCGCAGGCGGGCAAGGACTACACGCGACGCCTGGTCGAAGGTGGTGCGCTCGGCGGCAGGGCTGGCCCGGAGGAGGGCGCCGGTGTGCTGGCGCGCATCACGCCGACGGCCGACTATGCTGCGCTGGCAGGCTGCGATCTGGTCATCGAGGCGGTGTTCGAGCACCGCGGCATCAAGGGCGAAGTCACGAAGCAGGCGGAGGCGGTGATCCCGAAATCAGCCGTCTTCGCGTCCAATACCTCGACGCTGCCGATTACTGGGCTCGCCGAGGTCTTCGGCCGGCCCGATCAGTTCATCGGCCTGCATTTCTTCTCGCCGGTCGACCGCATGTCGCTGGTCGAGGTCATCGTCGGGCGCAAGACCAGCCGGGGCACGATCGCGCAGGCGCTGGACTACGTGCGTCAAATCCGTAAGACACCGATTGTCGTGAGCGACAGCCGCGGCTTCTACACCAGCCGCTGCTTCGGCGTGTTCCCGCGTGAAGGCATGACGATGCTGTCCGAGGGCGTGGCGCCGGCCCTCATCGAGAATGCCTCGCGCATGGCCGGCATGCCGGTCGGACCCCTTTCCGTCGCCGACGAGGTGAGCATCGAGCTCATCTACAAGGTCCGTGAACAGGAAATAGCCGATGTCGGCAGCGCTTATCGCCCCGATCCGGCTGATCCGGTGATCGACGCGTTCGTCGAGGAGCACGGCCGCCTCGGGCGCAAGAGCGGTGCCGGCTTCTACCAATATCCAGCTACCGGACGCAAGCACCTGTGGCCGGAGCTCGCCAAGCTGTACGCGCCCGCCGCCTTGCAACAGGGCCTGGCAGAGGTGCAGACGCGCATCATGTACCGCCAGGCGATCGAAGCCGTACGCTGCCTGGAGGAGGGCGTCATCAGTAAGCCGGCAGACGGCGACCTGGGCGCAGTGCTCGGCTGGGGATTCGCACCGCATACCGGTGGTCCATTCAGCATGATCGACGCGATCGGCATCGGGCGCTTCGTCGAGGTCAGCGACCGCCTCGCGTCCCAATATGGCCCGCGCTTTTCTGCTCCGGCGCTGCTAGTCAGGATGGCGGCGGAAGGTCGCGCGTTCTACCCGTAGCGGGCTCGGCGCTAGAGGGCGCGTGGTGACGGTTGCGCGAGCACGCCATCACTGTTGCCCGAGAGCCATGCCCCCGTCCACCACGAGCGTGCTGCCGGTCATGTAGGAGGACGCTGCCGATGCCAGCAGCAGCAAGGGTGCTGCGAGTTCGTCGACGCGTCCGATCCGCCGCTGCGGTATGGCGGCGACCAGCTTTTTCCCGCGGTCGCTGGCGAGAAAGTCATCCGTCATGTCGGTGGCGATGTAGCCCGGTGCCAGTGCGTTCACGCGTATGTCGTAGCGGGCCCATTCGGCCGCCATCACGCGCGTGAGCTGCAGCAGTCCGGCCTTCGACGCCGCATACGGTCCCACACCTTTTTGAGTCGTGGATCCGAGGATCGATGCGATATTCACGATCACCCCGGGTCTTCCGGCCGCTATCAGGTTCCGGGCAACCTCGCGGGCGCAATGCCATGCGCCGCGCAAATTGGTGTCCAGCACCCGGTCCCAGTCCTCGGTGGTGGTCTCGAGCAGCGACGTCGGCACCGACACGCCCGCGTTGTTTATCAGCAGGTCGACGGTCCCAAGCCTGCTGGCGGCCAAAGCGATGGCCTCCTTTACACTGTCCTCCCGCCCGACATCCATCGTGGCGACGAGTGCCCGTCCCCCCGCTGCGGCAATGTCGACCTGGAGCGCGGCCAGCTGGTCGCTGCTGCGCGCACACAAAGCTACCGAGGCGCCGTGTCGCGCCAAGAGCAGCGCGGCGCTCCGTCCGATACCGAAGCTCGCGCCGGTGACGACGGCAACCCGCCCTGTCAGGTCAAACATGAATTCCACCCCAGGTAACGCCTCGACCGCCGACCTCGGTCGGCAGCCCGAGAGCCATCCCTCGGGGTCGTGCGGATCACGGCAGGCCGAATGCGATCCACTCCGCAGGTTCCTTGCGGCCCCCAACCGCCACCAGGACATACTGCTTGCCCTTGTACATGTAGGTCATCGGTGCGCCCGTGGTGCCCCCAGGGACTACGGTTTCCCAGACGACTTGGCCCGAAACCTTGTCATAAGCGCGGAACTTGTTGCCGCCGCCGTGCGAAAGCGAGGTGATCGGTGATCCGTCGCCGATGAACAGCAGTGACTTGGTCAGCAGCGAGCCGGCCTTGCCGGGCTGACCCAGTCGCGGCAGTTTCAGGTGACGCAATCTGGGGTGGTCTCGCGGCCCATCGCCATTGGGGACGACCCACGTCGTATCGCCTGTATTCAGGTTAATGTTGGTGATGCGACCATACGGCGGCTTCACGAGCGGCAGGCCATCCGGACCGTATATCTCGAATTGGTCGCAACAAGTCGCCATCACGTCCTGGACATCGAGTGACGGCCCGTGCATGTAGGGGGTCGTCGCCTCGACCAGCGGCGGCGGCCGGACGAGGCTGCCGATCCACGGATCAGTGAACGAGGAGACATAGAGATGTCCCGTCTCAGGGTCGAAGGTGGGGCCGGTCCAGTTCACGCCGCCGCCTGCACCCGGGTAATTGATCGTGCCCTGCGTGTGGCCCGGCGCCGCCACCGACGGCGGGGTGAACGCGGGTCCGATAACGTATGACTTGACGATCTTGAGTGCTTCCTCGCGCAGCTCCGGCGTAAAGTCGATCAGGTCATCGAGGCTGATGCCCATTCTATCGACAGGCGCGGGCTTGGTCGGGAAGGGCTGGGTCGGGTAAGCATGCTCGCCCGGCGTCGTCGATGCCGGAACCGGCCGCTCTTCGATCGGCCACACTGGCTTGCCCGTCACGCGGTCGAACACGAAGACCAGGCCGGTCTTGGGGACCACGATTACGGCCTTGATCTTCTTGCGCCCCACAACGATATCGCCCAGCACCGGCGCGGCTGCAACGTCGTAATCCCAAAGGTCATGGTGTACCAGCTGGTAGTGCCACACCCGCTGTCCTGTCTTCGCGTCCAGGCAGAAGATGCTGTTGCCAAACAGGTTCTGCCCGGGCCGGAATCCCGCAAACCAGGTGTTGTTGGGTGACCCGGTGCCGACGTAGACGTAGCCGAGTTCAGGATCGAAGCTAAGCGGCGCCCAGGCTCCCGCGCCGCCGCTTAAGGTGACGGAGTCATCTTCCCAGGTGTCGTAACCGACTTCCCCTTTCCGGGGCAGGACATGGAACGTCCAGCGCAAAGCCCCGGACTGCACGTCGAATGCGCGAATATCCTCCGACGGGCCTTCACGCCGCACGCCAAAGTCGTCGCCGCCGCTGCCGCCCACGACGACAACGTCACCCACCACGATGGGGCCCGCTGAGCCGCCGGCGGCCAGGACTGCGAACTTGTCGCCCCTGCTCAGATCCACTTTGCCGCCATTGCCGAACGTCTTGTCCAGCTTGCCGGTTTCCGCGATAAGCGATTCCAGATAATCCCCGCGAACGGCGATGATTCGGCGCTTCGAGCCGTTGCTCCAGTACGCGACACCGCGGGTGCTGAGGCCAGCCAACCCCTTCAGCCCCGGCTCCAGCGGCTCCTGCGCCCAGATGGTCTTGCCCGACGCAGGATCAAAGGCTTCGACGAGACCCACCGTGTCCGACGCATAGAGGACGCCATCGATCATCAACGGCGTCGCGCGGAAGTTGTGGATCGGGTTGAGGTCGGGCTCCGCATCGGTGTATGTCGGGTCCACGCCCGGTCGCCGCCAGAGAACCTTTAGCTTGCCGACGTTGCTGCGGTTGATCTGGGTGAGCGAAGAATACTTCTTGCTCCCGGGGTCTCCGCCGTAGTAACGCCACTCACCGGCTGCGTTGCCGGGCTGGCTCGCCCCGGCACTTGCGCCGCAGGCAATGTACAAAGCCAGGGGCAGTCCCAAGCAAAGTCCCTTCCTCATCGAATGCATCAGCCGTCGATTCATGGATACGCTCCGTGTTAGAGCAAGTAGCGGGATCTCTTATGGTCTTCGGCCGTGGGTGTCCCCAGGCACCGGCGCGTCCCACTGGACACGACGATCAAGCAACATGAGTGCTGTGAAAACTACAACTGGATATCGTATAGATACTGAAAACATGAGCTCTTCCAATAAAAGATATCGTAGAGATACTGAAAGCAAGCTTCAAGAGGAACGTTTTTGTAGTATGGTTGGTCAGGCCTGACCAGAAGCACTCAATCAGCTAGGTGCCGGCTGGCTTGGGCTACGGCCCCTGTACAGGTGACGTGCATCAGGATTGCCGTGACGCGGCGACACGGAAGGGTACGGCGGGTAACCACCTAAACCGCACCGGACGCTGATCGCGCGGCGCGTCCCGAGCGGTCCGCCGACGCGTGCGGTTTCGCTTGATGGTTGACCCGAGTTCGGCCAGCGTGTCACGTGCTGGGTTTTGGGTCCGTACATCGCTCGAGGCTGGCAGGATCACGATGCAAAGGACACTACGCGGCCAAGCCGCGGTGGTTGGGCTCGGGCAGAGCGCCTGTTGTCGCTACGGTGATTCCCCCCTGCCAGAAATCCGGCTGACGCTCGAGGCTGTCTTGAATGCCTGCGCCGATGCCGGCGTGGAGGCAAGCGAGATCGACGGCTTCTCATCGTATGGCGATGACCGCAGTGAGGGCCCGCGGCTTGCCGCCGCGCTCGGCTGCCGCGAGCTGCGATATTCCAATCTGGTCTGGGGAGGCGGAGGCGGCGGCGCGGCCGGTGCCCTGCAAAATGCCGCTGCCGCCGTTGCCACGGGCCTTGCGGAATGCGTGGTCGTATACCGGGGCCTTGCACAAGGACAATTCGGGCGCTTTGGCCGTGGCTCGGAAGCCCAGGAAGTCAGGGGTGAGGCTGCGCACACTGTTCCATATGGCTTGATGTCGGCACCGCACCTCTTCGCCATGAAGGTGATGCGGTTCATGCACCAGCATCGGATCGAACGCTCTGCGCTACGCGCGATCTCCATGGCGGCGTATTACCACTCGCAGAACAACCCCCGCGCCATCATGCGCGGCCGGCCCCTCAGCGAGGCGGCTTACGATGAAGCGCGATGGATCGTGGAACCATTTCGGTTGTTCGACTGCTGCCAGGAAAGCGACGGCGCTGCGGCGATGATCATCGTGGCGGCGGAGCGTGCCCCGGATCATCCCCACCGGCCCTGTTATGTGCTGGGCGCGGTGAGCGGCGCGCCCTACAGGAGCCAGGCGCGCGTGCACAACATGCCGGACTACGCATCTTCGCACTTTCGCACGGTTGCAGGCCGGCTCTATGCCATGGCGGGACTGCGGCCCGACGAGATCGACGTGCTGCAGTGCTACGACCATTTCACCGGCTGCGTCCTGATGGCCATGATCGACCACGGCTTCTGCTCGCCGGAATCGGCAAACGAATTCTTCACGTTCGATCGCTTGATCGCTCCGGCCGGGCTTTTGCCGCTTAATACCAGTGGCGGCAACCTGGCAGAATGCTACGTGCACGGCCTCACGCTCATGACCGAGGCGGTGCGGCAGATCCGCGGGGACTCCTGCAACCAAGTGCCTGGTGCGGAAGTCTCGATGATGATCGCCGGTGCCATGGCGACGCCGGTGAGTTGCTGCATACTTGGCGCGGCGAGCACCGTGTGAGCCCGATATACCTTCCGGAAGGCCTGCCGAGTCCCGTCCCCGCTAGGGACCAGCTCGATGAGCCGTTCTGGTCCTCGCTGCGCGAGGAGCGGCTGATGTTGCAGTCTTGCCAGGCCTGCGGGCGCTGGCAATGGGGGCCGGAATGGATCTGCCATCGCTGTCGGTCATTCAATCTGACATTCCGCCCCTTGGAACCCCATGGCCTCATCTACAGCTACGAGCGCGTCTGGCATCCAGTGCACCGTTCCCTCAAGGATCACGGGCCCTACCTGATCGTGCTCGTGGAGATTCCCCACGCTGATGGCGTGCGACTCGTAGGCAATCTGCTGGGGGATCCGCTGCAGGAAGTCCGCATCGGGCAGCCGGTCAGAGGGGTCTTCGAGCACCATCGCTCCGCGGTGCCGCCCTTCACGCTGCTCCAGTGGATGGCTGCCTGAGATGACCAGCTCCGGCGCGCTGCTACAGGCGTGATATCACCTCGCGGCCGAATTCCTCGATCAGTTCACGCCGCTCAGGTCCCACCAGTTGCACCGCAAGATTGCGCACTCCTGCGGCTTCGAGTTCGCGAATGCGGGCCAGCAATTGCGCGGGGGTGCCAACCAACGCCGAGGAGATGGCCTTCTCAGTCACAAATGCCTCTTCGCCGGGCTTCAGGTAGAGCAGGTGACCCTCGTGTACATCGAGGTAGCGCCGGTCCGGCGCGGATCCCTTCGCATCGGCGTAATGGTCTATGTATCGGCCATATCGCTCCGCCAGCGCTGCGTCCGTTACCCCGAGTCCCCCGCCGCCGCGTGCGGACTCCCACGCCATGTGCGCGCGTACGACGACATTCGGTCCAACGCAGTGCATGACGCGCGGGGAGGTGAAAGTCTCGCCATCCCGCAGGATGCAGGCAGCCGTCAGGGCTGTTGCATACGGCAACCCTGGCTGTGTTCGCGCCGCCGCGATGGCGCTGAATCCTTCCGCGAGGGCATTTGAACCACGCAGTGGCGTGATCCAGCCATCTCCGAACTCGCCCGCGACCTGCAGTGCGCGAGGTCCGTTCGCCGCAACGTGGATCTCGATGGGATCGTCCAGGTTCAGAAATCCGAGGTCCCGGTCGCCATGGATCAGCCGGATCCAGCGCTCGGCATCGCCCTCGCGAAATAGCACGTCCTCGCCTGCGAGCAGGCCGCGCAGCTGCCGCACGTAGCTGGCAAATTCACGCACGGGCAACGCGGATAGTCCCATGGTGCTGCGGCCGGTCCCGCCGGTGCCAATGCCGAGGATGACCCGGCCGGGTGCGATGGCATTTATCGTTGCAACAGCTGTCGCCGTGACCGGCGCGATCCGGTTTGAGGGAACGGCGACCAACGTGCCGAGCTTGAGAGCGCGGGTGTGTGCCCCGACCAAGGCCATGCACGCATACACGTCCCCATACAGGAGCTGGGAATCGTAGAACCAGGCATGGGTGAAGCCGCTGGCCTCCGCGATCTGCGCGTCTCGCCACACCGTCGCGCTGGGTGGAAGGGTGATGCCGAAATCCACAAGACCTCCTTGCCGCCGGGCAATCAGCCCGTGCGACCCATATGGCGCGGGAATGCCCTCCCGGGGGAAAGCTGCCCGCGGGGTTCGGTTCCTGCGTGTAGAGCCCTAGAGCGCCTGGGCGAATCGCGACTGAATGCGACGATAGTGCTGGCGGCCCGGGTGATGCTTCACGATTTCAGCCCAATCCTGCGCATCGGGGCCGAAGTGGACACCCATCATGCGGTTGCGCGTCTCGGTATCGGGCCAGCGCAGGATCCAGGTAACGCTCGCCGGGCCCAACTCGTCGAGCGGACTCCCCGTGACCTGGGCTGGCGCATCGGTAGTGACCCAGAAGCCGACCAGGTCCAGGTGCTTGCGGATGTAGGGCACGGCGCGCTCACGGGCCCACTGCTCGTAAATAACCAGTGCGCTGGAGTCTATGTAATAGTCTCGGATTTCGTAGATCATGGTCTTCCACCCCGGTTGGGTCTCGGTTCCGATCTGGTGATTCGCCTGGATTGTTAGCTGAAGACGAACCCCCGGTAGTGATTTGCGGCGATTTCCGCGCACTTCTCGCGAAAAAGGCGCACACCGCCTGCATAGAACAGGAAGATCTCGCGCTTGCCGGGGATGTTGTTGCCGAAGAACCAGCTGCTGACATCCGACCTCAGCATTTTCGTAGTCAGCTCCCGGGAATGTTCGCACCATTCTTCCTGCGCCTTGGCACTTGCCTCGATTCTCCGCAGGCCGCTGTCTTTCATGTAACCGAGGCAGCCGCTGATGAATTCGGCGACGATCTCCGCGCAGCGCGGGAAATTGGAAAAGACCGCGCCGCTGCCGAAGAAGAGGTTCGGGAATCCGGCGGTCTGCAGGGCAAGATAGGTCACGGCACCCTGTTCCCAGGCATCGTTGAGGCTGCGTCCCCCCACGCCGCGGATGTCCATGCGCGTGAGCTCGCCGGTGACGGCATCGAAGCCGGTGGCGTAGATGATGACGTCGAGCTCGTAGTGCGCATTGCGCGTGCGCACGCCGGACGGCGTGATCTGCTCGATCGGATCTTCGTGCACATCCACCAGCCGTACATTGGGGCGGTTGTAGGCCTCGTAGTACCCGGTCTCCAGGGGCGGACGCTTGGCGCCGAAGTGGTATGTCGGGCAGAGTTTTGCCGCGATCGCCGGATCCTTGACGCGCTCCCGGATCTTCCTGCGGACGAACTCGCAGAAAAGCTCGTTAGCTTCCCGGTTTGTCATCAGGTCCCTGAAATTCCCGAACCACTTCTTGAAGCCTGGGCGGGCCCAGACTTCCTCGTAGAACGCCTCGCGTTCCTCGGGCGTGACGTCGAAGGTGTTCTTCGCATGCGGTAAGTACGGAAAGCCGGTTAGCGTGCCACGGCAGATCTCCATCGTCGCGTCGTGGTTGGCCCGGATGTCCCGCATCCTTGCCGCATCGATCGGTGCATTGCGCAGCGGCATGCAGTAGTTCGGGGTACGCTGGAAAACGGTCAGCTGCGCGCACTCGCGCGCAACGATGGGAATTAATTGCACGCCGGTCGAGCCAGTGCCGATCACGCCTACGCGCTTGCCCGCGAAGTCGATGCCCTGGCGGGGCCAGCGGGCAGTATGGAAAGAGTCACCCTGGAAGGATCGCATCCCAGGGAAATTCGGCACGTGCGTCGCTGAGAGAATGCCAACCGCGGCAATCACGTACTGGGCCTGCACGCGGCGGCCGTCTTCGATCTCCACGTTCCAGCGACAGGCCGATTCATCGAAGGTTGCAGACCTGACCCGCGATTCCAGTGTGATATGGGGACGTAGATTGAAACGGTCCGCGACGTAATTGAGGTACCGCTCGATCTCGGGCGCGGAAGCAAACTCTGCCGACCAGTTCCACTCCTCGACCAGTTGCTTCGAGAACGCGTAGCCGTAGGCCCAGCTTTCGGAGTCGAGCACGGCCCCGGGGTAGTGGTTCCAGTGCCAGGTGCCGCCGACGCCGTCGCCGGCTTCGTAGATCCGTGCCTTTATGCCCCGTTGCAGCAGGCAGTGCAGGATGTAGAGCCCGCTGACTCCTGCTCCGATAACCAGTGCTTCGACGTTCTCGATGGATGGAGCGTCCGAGCCGTCATTGTCTTGTCCAGGTCGATTCGCCATGTCGCTGATCCAGAGGCTCGCAGGGATTCGGATCGGGTGGGTACGATGCTGCGCCGGGCTTGCGCGCGGCATCGGGCGATGCCGCCGCACTTCCCGGCGGAGACCCTCGTGGGGCATCGTGTTGCAGCCCGGACGCTGTGCGGCGCCGGGCAACCGATCGGACTGAGCAGGAACCCGATGCGACCTCGCGAGTCTCGCGGAAAGCTGTCGCAGCCACTGTACCGGTTGGATTCCGGCCGTCGCGTGAAAGCATCGATGCGTCGGTTGTCGAACCCCAGGTGGTCCATCCACCGCCTTGGCCGGGCCCGGCTGCGCCGGAAGAGGGATACACTCGGCGCCCGCGCATCGCTGCTTTCACTCGGGCTCAAGTTGGATTGTCCCTGGACCCGTGGGCTTGCGGTAAGCCAGCATCAGGTGAATTGGGAACCACATTGCCCGCCGCTGGCGTGGCGGAGTTGCCAACAGTGGAGCCGGCGGCATTGCCAGTCGAATCCGCCGCCTTCGGCTGCACGTCCGATCGTGGCCCGTTCGCTTTCGAGCCATCTGGTGAGTCGGCAATCAGTACGGTCCAGCCGCCGCCTTCCTTGATCGTCAGGCGCACGTCATAGGTGACGTCGCCTCCGCGGGAACGGTCGCTTCCGAGCAGGAAGGTTACGGCCTCGATTACCGAAGCGGGCTGGGTGTCGCGGAATGCTGCCGAATGCTGCATTGCGTGGCGCAGCCACCAGATCGCCACTTCACGCACGATGGGCTCGAGCGTCTTTCCGTAATCGGTGAGCGCATAGAGCGAGCGGTTTCCGGCTGGAACCTTTTCGACGAGCCCGCGCTCGATGAGTTGTGCCAGACGGATGCTCAACAGACGAGGTGCGATACCGGTCAGGTCCCGCAACGCCTGGAAGCGGCGCGGGCGAGTCATCAGGTGGCGGACCAGTACCAGCGTCCAGCGTGCGCCGATCAAGTCCAGCGCGCGCCCCACGGGGCAGAAGTCGGATGGCTGGGGCTCCGGGGTGTCTTCGGCAGCTGACTCATCGTCTAGCGAATCGATTGCCTTAATTGTATTCACCATATAAAAATACCCCAATTCACTATAAATTCAAAACTAAATTCGAAAAGACAAGCAAATTCAGTACAGAAACAATAGAATCTCCAGAAAAATTTGGTTCACTAATGGAACTAAAATCAAAGACTGCTTGACTCATCGGCCAGGAACCGGCCGATCCACAGGGGGCGTAGGGAGCATAGCCGGTGGAGCGGCCCAAGTGCCGGAAGGGTATTGAATTCCAGGGGGGTGCACAAGTTCGCAATGGCATACGCCCGCTCCAGGCGGGCACACCCACGCTGGGACGCCGGTCGCCACTACTAATGCCCGTCCTTGCCGGTGCATTCACTCCCCGCACCACGTCGGCGGGGGCGGACTTCGAGGGGAGAGGATCATGACCGATACTTCGGATCGCACAATCGGCCGTCGCACATTAGTGCAGGGCGCGGCTTCGGGGCTGGGATTCGCCGCCGCGCCGCTCGCTGTCCGCGCCGCGGGACATGCGGAGCCGCCAGCAAGAACCATGGACATGGCAAAGCTCGAGAGGCAGGTCACGCTGCACCAGGACATTGAAGACATCAAGCAGCTGATGTACGACTACTGCGATATCGCGGATGACGATCACAACCAGGATCGGATCGTGACGATCTTTGCCGAGGACGGGATCTGGGAAGGGGCGCCTTTCCGGGCGCAGGGACATGCCGAGATCCGCGCGCTCTTTAAGACCTTCTCCGAGGAAATCTGTTTTTCACAGCACAATATCTTTAATCCGCGCATCCGGGTCGACGGCAACACTGCTCACGGAGACTTCAACTTCCTGGGGCCCTTCACATTCCGGGGAGAGGAGGGCAGATGCTGGATCATCGCCCGCGCGGTGGACGACTACGTCAAGGTCAACGGCGTTTGGAAGATCAAGCATCACCGCGGGTATGGCATCACGGCGTCGTTTGAAAAGGGCTGGCCTGCAAGCTTCCCGGACGGGGTGTTTGGCAATGAAAGCTGGCGGGGAAGCCCCAGGACACGCTGATAAGGATGACGCCGCCCTTCGGCGCCGCGATCCCAGGCCGGCCCGAGGCGGGGCACGGTTCCCCGATGGGTTCGCGAAATAAGTGCTGTCACCGTATCGCGTCCTGGACCTGACGGACGAGCGCGGCCATCTCGCGGGGCAAATCCTCGCCGAGCTCGGCGCAGACGTCATCGCCGTCGAGCCCCACGGCGGGCATCGTAGCCGGCGCCTCGCGCCTTTCGCGGGATCCAGGTGGGATCCCGGAGCCTCGCTGACGCATGCCGCGTACAATCGCGGCAAGCGCTCAGTGGTGATCGGGGAGCCCACGCAACTCGAGCGGCTTGCGGGGACGGCGGATATCCTCCTCGATTGCGGCGCATTTGCCGCGCTTGACCTCGCGCGCCTGCGCGCACTGTATCCAGCCCTGATCACCGTCTCGATCACTGCATTCGGGCAGACCGGCCCGAAGTCATCCTGGGCTGCCACGGACCTGACCCTCTGCGCGGCAGCCGGCACGCTGGGCATGGCCGGCGCCCCCGATCGACCGCCCGTTCGTGTATCCGTGCCCCAGGCGTTCTTGTTCGCGGCCGCCGACGCCGCCTGTGCCGCCCTGCTTGCCCTGTGGGAGCGACACCGGACCGGCCGTGGGCAGCACGCGGACATATCCGCCCAGCAGTCCTATCACTCAGCGACACAATTCCAGGCGATGACGGCACTCGTGGGCAAGCCGGCCGGCAAGCGACTCGGCGGCGGGATGCGCATCGGATCGGTCACGATGCTCACCGTGCACCCGTGCCGCGACGGCCACGTGACCGCATCATTCCTCTTCGGCCCGGTGTTCGGGCCATATGCAAGGCGCCTCTTCGCCTGGATCCACGAGGAGGGTTTCTGCAGCGGATGGTGGGCGAACCAGGACTGGATCTCGTTCGGACAGACGCTGCGGGAGGATCCCAAGGCGCTCGGCACGATGGAAGAGGGCATCGCGATCATGCGCCGCTTCATCGCGACGAAGACCAAGGCGGAGCTGTTTTCCGCAGCCGTGCAGCGGCGGCTACTCATCGCGCCGGTCATGACGGCGCGGGACCTGCTCGGGTTCGAGCACTTGCGGGCACGCGGCTGGTGGCAATCGATCGACGGAGTGCCGGTACCCGGGAATTTTGCCCGCTCCGCCACCTCGCCACTGCGCCAGCTCGGCCGTGCGCCGTGCCTCGGCGAGCATCAGTCCATCCTCGACGAACCGCTCCGTGCGCCCAACCTCGCCCCGGTCGATGGCCACGCGGCGAAGGGCGCGCGATCGCTGCAGGGCGTGCGCGTCCTGGACTTCGCCTGGGCCCTGGCGGGTCCCGGTGGTACGCGGATCCTCGCCGACCATGGCGCCACCGTCGTGCGGGTGGAGTCGCAGCACAAGATGGACATTTTGCGGGGAACGACGCCCTTCATCGGGGATGACACCGGTCCGGAAGATGCGCTTTCCTGGCACACGGCGAACGCCGGCAAGCTGGGTTTCACGCTGGACCTGCGCCATCCACGCGCAAGGGCGGTCGTGCTGGACCTTGCGAAATGGGCGGACATCGTCGTCGAGTCCTTCTCGTCGGGCACCATGGAGCGCATGGGTATAGGGTATGAGGCGCTGCGCGCGGCCAACCCGCGCGTGATCATGATCTCGAGCTGCCTACTGGGTGCGTCGGGTCCGCTGCGCCAATACGCAGGATTCGGCGGAGCCGGGGCCGCGATCGCCGGCTTTTATGCGCTGACCGGCTGGCCGGATGGCCTGCCGGTCGGTCCCTACGGCGCCTATTCCGACTACACCTCGCCGAGGTTCATGGTTGCCGCCTTGCTCGGCGCGCTGGAGTGGCGACGGCGGACGGGACAGGGACAGCACATCGATTTCTCCCAGATGGAGGCGGCGGTGCAGATGATTGCACCCGTCCTTCTCGATGAGGCTGTGAACGGTCATTGTACCGGCCGCTGCGGCAACGATGATCCGCACATGTCGCCACACGGGGTATACCCCGTGCTCGGGGAGGATCGGTGGGTTGCGATGGCTGTCGAGAGCGATGCGCAATGGCGGGCATTGGCAGGCCTGCTGCGACATCCGGAAAGCACGGACTGGCGCGTGGAGCAGCGACGGGCGCGACGCGGGGAAATCGATTCGTGGATCGGCGAGTGGACGGCCGTCCGCGACGGTGTCGAAGTCGAACGCAGCCTGCGGGCACACGGCGTTCCGGCACACTGCGTTTCGCATGCCGCTGATCTCGTGGCAGACCCACAACTGCGCCATCGCGTCCAGTGGCTGCAAGTACCGCATGCAGTCCACGGTCTCTCATGGGTGGAGGGACCGGCGATCCGGCTGTCCCGTACACCCGGCGAGCCTCGCTGGGCGGGCCCGACTTATGGACAGCATGTGTCACACGTGCTGACGGAAATCCTGCAATACAACGCCGATCAGGTCGCGGGGCTCATCGCCGAAAACGTCCTGGAATAGCCGGGTGCCCCGGCCGCAATGGCGGCGTAGGGCAGACAGGAGTCAGGGGTCGCGCCGAACGGTGCTCCTGAGTTCCCGGAAAGGGACATTCTTGTCGACGCGCGGCTCGGCAGGCATGCCGAGGACCCTTTCGGCAATGATGTTCCGCAGTATCTCGTCGGTGCCTCCGGCGATCCGGATGGCAGGTGCGACCAGATAGGCACGCTGCCATTTCTCGAAGGCCTGCGCCCCGTCCTCGTCGGTCACGATGCCATAGGAGTCGATCAGGTCGAGTGCGAGGGAGGCCATGTCCTGTTGCAGCCGGCCTTCAACCAGCTTGCCAATCGCCGCCTCGGGCCCGGGAGGCTGCCCGTGCGAGATCGCCGTCATGATCCGGTACGCGGTGTATTCAAGCCCTTTCCAGCGAACGTAGTAGTCGGCCAGCTTGTGGCGTACGAATGCACTGTCGAGCGCGGTCGTGCCCTGCGCCACGCACAGCTTGCGCGCCAGGTGGAAGATGTCCTGTGCCGTAGGCAGGCGCTCGCCGCCCGGGCCGGTGGTTCCAGCGGCCACGGCAGCGCGTTCGACGAGCAAGGTGGTCATCGCCACGGCCCAACCCTTGCCGACATCGGCGATGCGGTTCAGGTCGGGGATGCGGACGTCGGTCAGGAATACTTCGCAGAAATCAGAGGTGCCCCAGATCTGCCTAATCGGACGGACCTCGATCCCGGGCGACTTCATGTCGAGCACGAAATACGTCAGCCCTGCGTGCTTGGGGACATTCGGGTCGGTTCGGGCGAGCAGGATCGCCCAGTCTGAAATTCGTGCCAGAGAGGTCCAGGTCTTCTGGCCATTCACGATCCAGTGATCGCCCTTCCAGGCGGCATGGCAACCCAACCCGGCGAGGTCGGAACCGGCGCCGGGCTCACTGAACAGCTGGCACCAGACCTCCTCGCCCCGAAGCATCCGGGGCAGGAACCGGGCCTTCTGTTCCGCGGTTCCGTGCGCCATGAGCGTGGGACCTGCCTGGGCATGGCCGAGGCGGAAGATGTCGGGGGGAACGCGGAACTTCGATTGAACCTGGCTCCAGATGAGGCACTCGACGGCGCTGGCGCCACGGCCTCCATATTCCTGCGGCCAGCCAATGCAGGCCCAGCCTGCATCGGCCTTGCGCGCCTGCCAGGCTTTGCACTGCCAGATGATCGAGAGATCCTCCGGCGACAGGCAGGGATCATCCTCCGCGGTGCGCGCCTCCGCGTTGGCAGCCAGCCAGGCGTTGGCACGCGCCCGGAATGCCGCTTCCACGGGCGTGTCATCGAAGTTCATCCTTCAATCTCCGCAAACCGTGATCAGATCAGGAATCATATGTGCTGCGTGAGGCCGCCATCGAGGTGAAAGACCTGACCGCTGACAAAACCAGAGGCGCCGCCGGCCAGCCAGACGGCCATGGGGCCTATGTCCTCCGGCTTTCCGGCGCGCTTGAGGATGGTGAAGCGGACGGCGCGTTCGGCCTCCTGGTCCCCTGGAGGGATCCGGTCGCGCATCCAGTCCATCCATCCGAGGGCGATGGCATTGACCGTGATTCCCGCGGGCCCCAGTTCGCGAGCCGCCGCTCGCACCAGGCTCTGCGTGGCGGCATGCGCGGCGCCGTATGCGGACGTATTGGGCAACCCGCGTTCACCCAGCACGTGCGAAACCAGCACGATCCTGCCGCCGCTGCCGGACTGGCGCATCACGGTGGCGGCCGTGCGCACTGCAGAGAAGGGAACCATGAAATTCGTCGCCATGATGGCGTTCAGGTCCTGGTCGGTCGTTTCCGTCAGGGGCCTGGCATGGAACAGGTCGGCACAGCAGATCAGGATATCCAGGCCTCCAAGGCGTGCCGCTGCCTGCCGAACCGCGCTGTCGACAGACTCCGGGTGCGACAGGTCGACGAAATGCGCGCAGTTTGCAGCCGCCGTTCCGATCTCCCTGCGCAGGTCGTCGCTTTGCGCGGCGGCAATCGAGACTCCCAATGCGAGCTGCGCCCCAGCCTCGACGAAGGCCCGCGAGACCGCGCGGCCCGCCGGGGCATCCGCTGCGATCACGAGTGCCCGTTTGCCTGCGAGGGTGAAGTGGTCCACTGGACGGTTCATGTAGATGGTGGACCGGCGAATGGGTCATGCGTCGGGCAATAGTCCACCGGGCCGAGGCTGCCAGCGAGGACGCCCCCATCGATTATGAAGCTCTCCCCAGTCACGTAGCTCGAGGCGTCCGATGCGAGGTAGACGGCTAGCGGCCCCATTTCCCAGCACTCGCCGAGTCGACGTACCGGCATGCGCCTTGCAGCGTCCTCACGCTGGCTCGACTCGCGCGGATCGCGCGGCGGCTTCTGCGGGATCAGCCCGGGGATGATCACGTTCACCCGGATTCCATGCGGGCCGAGCATCACTGCCTGCGATTTCGTCATGGCGATGACGCCGCCCTTGGCAGTCGGATAGGCAAAGATGGAATTGCCGCGCAACGCAGTCATCGAGGACACATTGATGATGACACCGCCGCGCTTGCAGTCGATCATCGCGCGGGCCGCGGCACGGCCACAATAGAAGGCGCTATTCAGGTTCAGGGCGATCGCCCGGTCGAACTCATCATCGGGATACTCCCAGAACGGCGCATGCGATGTGCCGGCGCCCGCGTTGGCGAGCATGATGTCGAGGCGGCCGAACTTGTCCAGGCACCTGCCCACCAGAGCGTCCACCTGCCCGGACTTCGTGACATCGGTCTGGACGGCGAGGGCGCTTCCGCCGTTGGCGGCTATGGCCGCGACCGTGTCCTCGATCTCCTGCAGCGTGCGCGCCGCGCAGACCACGGTCGCCCCGGCCTGCGCGAGCGCCAGTGCCATGGACCGGCCCAGGCCGCGGCCGGCGCCGGTGACGACAGCAGTCTTGCCGTCGAGTCGTAGCGCCTCAAGCATGGACAGGAGATCCTGCACGCTGCTGCGGTGCAATGCCTTTGCGCCACTGCACAGCCGCCGCGCCCATGCCTACTTCCCGGAAAACTTCGGCTTACGTTTCTGCTGGAAGGCGAGGAAGGCTTCGGCTGCGTCTTCGCTCTGCAGCGTGGCGGCCTCCAGGGCAATTGTCAGCGGGAGCACCAGGTTCGACATGAACTTGATGAGCTTGTTGACGCCCAGTTTCGAGGCCGCGATCGCCAGGGTCGGCCCACTGGCCAGGCGATCCGCCAGTTCTAGCGCCGTGCCCATGAGCTTGTCGTCATCGACGACCATGTTGACGAGGCCCATCTCCGCAGCCTGTTCGGCAGAGATGAATTCGCCCGTCATCAGGTAGTACTTGGCCCGGTTGATCCCCATCATCAGGGGCCACAGTACCTGCCCGCCGTCGCCCGCGCCCATAGCCAGCCGCACATGGGTATCCGCGATCCTCGCGCTGCGGGCCGCGATGATCACATCACCGAGCAGCGCAATGGTCGATCCCATGCCCGTGGCGACGCCATTGAGTGCGGTGATGATCGGCGTCTCACAGTCGATGAAGTCATCGATCAACCGCCGGCCTTCGCGCCAGGGCGCGCCGGCGGAGCGGCCGCGGGACGCGGGCAGATCGGTCGAGGTCCCCTCGCTGGCGTCGCCTCCGGCGCAGAAGCCACGGCCGGCACCGGTAAGCACCAGCACCTTCACGTCCGGATCCTCGTCGATGTCCTGCGCCAGCGAGACGATCTCGTGGTGCATGCTGGGAGTGACCGCATTCAGCCTCTCGGGCCGGTTCAGGGTTGCCACCACGACGCCGTTCGGACGCTTGTCGATCAGGATTGAGCTGTAGTTCTTCTGGTCGAGCGTGTGCTCGTAAAAGGCATTTCTTGGCATGGCGGGGCTCCTTATCGTCGCGGCGAGCCGGCGATCGCCGGTTGGCAGAGGCTGGGCAAGGCCATCACGAAATCACTTGCCCTTGTAGGTCGGCGAGCGCTTGTCACGGAAGGCTGCGATGGCCTCGGCGGCATCCTCCGTGTGGAGCGTCGCCGACTGCAGCTTGAGCGTGTAGGGCAGCACCAGGTTCGAGACGAACTTGATGTACTTGTTGATGCCCATCTTGGAGGCCGTGATCGCCAGAGTGGGCCCCGCTGCCAGGCGGTCGGCGAGCTCCAGCGCCCTGGTCATGAGCTGGTCGTCGTCGACGACGAAGTTGACAAGACCCAGCTTCTCCGCCTGTTCTCCCGTCATGACATCCCCGGTCATCATGTAGTACTTGGCGCGGTTGATGCCCATCAGCAGCGGCCAGTAGACCTGGCCGCCGTCGCCAGCGCCCATGGCGTACCGCACGTGGGTGTCGCCGATCGTCGCGCTACGGCTGGCGAAGATGACATCACCGAGCAGCGCGATGGTGGCTCCCAGCCCCATGGCCGGGCCGTTCACCGCCGTGATGATGGGGGTCTCGCAATCGAGAAAGTCATCGACCAGCTGCCGGGCTTCACGGAAGATGCGGGGCCCGGAGAAGCGCGGCCGACCCGGGCTGAAATCACCGCCCGCGCAGAACGCGCGCCCGGCTCCGGTCAACACCAGCACTTTGACATCCGGATCCTCGTCCGCATCGCGCGCCAGGGTCGTGACTTCCAGGTGCATGTTCGGATCGATGGCGTTGAGCTTGTGCGGCTGGTTGAGCGTTGCGATGGCCACGCCGTTCGGACGCTTCTCGATCAGGATCTGCTCGTAGTTCTCCTGCTTCAGCGAATGATCGTAAAAGGCGTTCTTGGGCACGGCGGGACTCCTTATCGATGCGATCGGTGCGGTAAACTGACCATGGCGGGTCGATGGTTGGTTGCGCGAGGTATGCGCGGGATCATTTGCCCTTGAAAATCGGCGGACGCTTGTCGCGGAAGGCTGCGATGGCCTCGGCAGCATCCTCCGTGTAGAGCGTTGCTGATTGCAGCTTGAGCGTGTAGGGCAGCACGAGGTTCGAGACGAACTTGATGTACTTGTTGATACCCATCTTGGAGGCCGTGATCGCCAGGGTGGGCCCGGCCGCCAGGCGATCGGCGAGCTCCAGCGCCCTGGTCATGAGCTGGTCGTCGTCGACGACGAAGTTGACGAGTCCCAGCTTTTCCGCCTCTTCGCCCGTCAGGACATCTCCGGTCATCATGTAGTACTTGGCGCGGTTGATGCCCATCAGCAGCGGCCAGTAGAGCTGGCCGCCGTCGCCTGCGCCGGCGGCGATTCGCACGTGCGTGTCGCCGATCCTCGCGCTGCGGCTCGCGAAGACGACATCGCCGAGCAGCGCGATGGTGGAGCCCAGCCCCATGGCCGGGCCATTCACGGCGGTGATGATGGGGGTCTCGCAGTCCAGGATGTCATCCACCAGCTGCCGGGCCTGCCGCCAGATGCGGGCCCCGGAAAAGCGCGGTCGACCCGGACTGAAATCACCGCCGGCGCAGAATGCGCGCCCGGCACCGGTGAGCACCAGCACTTTGACATCCGGATCCTCGTCCACGTCGCGCGCCAGGCTCGTGACTTCCAAGTGCATGTTCGGATCGATGGCGTTGAGCTTGTGCGGCTGGTTGAGCGTTGCGATGGCCACGCCGTTCGGACGCTTCTCGATCAGGATCTGCTCGTAGTTCTCCTGCTTCAGCGAATGATCGTAGAACGCATTCTTCGGCATGGGTCTGGCCTCTGCGATGATGGGCGCGGTTCTTGCGCGATCGATGGATTGATGAGTGGCTTGGCTGAGTGGTCCCGGCGCTTTGGTTGCTTGTCGGACGTTGCGACCCTGGAACAGGGTGGTCTGCATCCAGTTCTGGTTGGCGGCGCGCGATCGGATTCCTCTTCGGCACTTCTGAGTTATTGGCTCACAGCCTCATTGCCTCGCGAGCCCTGATTGCCCAAAGAGTAAGAAAATATAAAATTGAAATCAATATTGATATAGTAAGTGGTACTTTTTTCGGTCGCGCTATTGATTGTATAGCTTTCTACGGGTTATTTTCCGTACATATTTGTATTGCTGCATAGATGAAACCTGCGGTTAAGCGAGGTCGGCAAATTGGCTCTTAGTAAAGGAGTCAGCTACGCGGGGTTGCGGTGGACCTCGCAGATGGCAACAACAATCCTGCGCGGCCCCCACGAGTTCGAGGAGACCGGTACCAATGTTCCGTCGTGACTTTCCCGCTGTAATCGCGGTTGCGCTGACCATGGCCAGTTTCTCATCCGTGGGCCTTGGCGATGAATCCATTGCTCAAGGCAAGACCGACGTCTGGGCCGGCGTTTACACGAAGGAGCAGGGCGAGCGTGGACACGCGCTCTACCTTGAAAAGTGCGCCAAGTGCCACACCGAATCGCTGACTGGCCAACCGCCGGCACCGGCATTGCGGGGCACGGGTTTCATGTTGAACTGGAACGGCAAGTCGGTACGAGACCTCCAGAGCCGAATCCGCAGCACCATGCCGGCCGATCAACCCGGCAGCCTCACGCGGCCAGAATCCTTCGAGGTCGCTGCCTTCCTCCTGAGCGCAAACGGGTTTCCTGCCGGGGCCTCGGAGCTGGCGGGCACTCCCGCGCAGTTGTCCGAGATCCTCATCACTGACGCTCCGGGCCGGGCCCACTAAATCTAAAGAGAGGACGATTATGGGGTGGAATTGCAAGCAAGCCTGCGTGCTCATCGCGTCGGGCCTGGCGCTACTGGTGGCGACGGCTGGCGCAGCAGATAAGTCCCAGGAGTCGGATCGCAACGAGTGGCGCTACTACGGCGGAGATCCAGGGGGCACCAAGTATTCCCCGCTCACCCAGATCAATCGCAAGAACATTAACAAGGTGCGAATCCTGTGGAATCGACCCAGCGTCGATTCCAAGCTCACGCAGGAAGAACCGGACCTGAATCCCTACGGCAACCTGGAGGCGACGCCGCTCATGGTCAACGGCGTCCTCTATGCCGGCGATGCGCTCGGGCTTGTTGAAGCCCTCGATCCGGCAACGGGCAAGACTCTCTGGGTGCAGGAACCCTTGGTCCCCGGGTTCAGGGGTTTGGCGGGCATCTCCACCCGGGGCATCGCGTACTGGAGTGAAGGCAGCAAGCGGCGAATCATTGCCGTGAGGACCGACGACCTGGAGTCGCTGGACGCTGACACGGGCCGGCTGGACCCAAATTTCGGCAATCACGGAAGGGTCAGCCTGAAGTATCCCGGACCCTCGGGACCGTTGCCTGACGGCGGGTTGTCGGGTCCGATCGTCGTTGGTGATGTGATCGTGGTCGGCGGTGGGCGTGCCGACGATGTCTCGGTGCGCAAGGGGGTGGCGTCCGAGGATATCCGGGCATTCGACGTGCGCACGGGTGCGCCGCGCTGGACCTTCCACGTGCTGCCGCGCCCAGGGGAGTCTGGCGAGGAAACCTGGGAAGGTGGTTCGGCCAAGCTGGGTGGTGCGATGGGTGCGTGGGCTCCACTGACGGCGGACTTGGAGCTCGGGTACGTCTATGTGCCCACCGGTTCCCCGATGGCCAGCTTCTACGGTGGCCAGCGCCCCGGCCAGAATCTCTTCGCGAACAGCCTGATCTGTATCGACGCCAAGACGGGGCGGCGAGTCTGGCACTACCAGCTCGTGCACCACGATCTCTGGGATTACGATGTGGCATCGCCGCCGGTGCTTGGCGACATCACTGTCC
>Ga0335080_10000705_pt1 | contig 31281 bp, 32 predicted proteins | sample Lox_Sample_34_FD_206720 | JGI IMG/M metagenome (GOLD analysis project Ga0335080, IMG submission 206720) | Soil microbial communities from Loxahatchee National Wildlife Refuge, Florida, United States - Lox_Sample_3.4 | ecosystem: Environmental > Terrestrial > Soil > Wetlands | place: USA... | reverse complement strand
TTCGGGCCGCCGCTGGCGAGCTTCACCCGGGGCGAGACCGAGTACCGGATCGCGGCGCTCCCGCTGGGGGGCTACGTGAAGATGGCGGGCGAGGTGCCCGGCGAGGACGCGACGCCCGAGGACGAGGCGCGCAGCTATCTGGCCCAGGCTCCGTGGAAGCGGATGCTGATCGTCGTGGCCGGGCCGGCGTTCAACCTCATCTTCCCGCTGCTGATCTTCTTCGTCGTCATCGTCAGCTACCCGCAGCCGGCGAGCACCGTGCTGCGGCTGGTGCCGGGCATGCCGGCCGCGGAGGCAGGCATCCGCGAGGGCGACAGGGTGGTGGAGGTCGACGGACGGCAGGTCCGCTCGTTCGAGGAGTTGCAGTGGTCGCTGGTGGGCAAGGCCGGACAGCGGATCCCGGTCGTCGTCCAGCGTGACGGGCAGCGCGTGTCCTTGATGGTGACGCCGTCCGGCGAGGGGGCGACCCGCAACCGCGGGATGCTCGGCATCGCGCCCACCCGTGCGCCGGCGGTGGTGGACGTATCGGCCGGTGGTCCGGCGGAGCAGGCCGGGGTACGTCCCCTGGATCGGGTGCTGTCGGTGGACGGGCGCCCGGTGGGGGATCTGCCCGCCCTGGAGCGCGACGTGGCGGCCGCGAGCGGTGCGGAGCTGACGCTGGAGGTCGCGCGGCGGGTGTCGGCCGACGTTCCGGGGCTGGAGGCGACGGTGCCCGAGATCCGGACGGTGCACGTCGCGAGGCAGGCGGGGAGCGGGCTGACGGCCTTCGGGCTCCTGCCGGCGGACATCACGCTGTTCTACGTTGGCCGGGTTCTCCCCGGGAGCGCCGCGGCCGATGCGGGGATCGCCCGGGGCGACCGGCTCGAGTCGATCGACGGCAAGCGGCTCCTCTCGCGCGATCAGCTGGTCCGGCGGCTGGGGGAGCTGAAGGATCGGCCGTTCAAGCTGGGCTGGGTGCACGAGGGCGCGACACGCGAGGCGGAGATCCGCCTGCGTCCGGCGAAGGCGGGCGGCGACGCGTCGGGCGAGGGCGAGGGCTTCGAGCTCGGGATCCGGTTCGAATCGGCGCTGCCCGGGGAGAAGATCTCCGACGCGACGGTGCGGGTCGGGCCCGGCCTCGCGCTGATGACGGCGACGCACCGGCTCGGGCTCGCGATCGGGGACACCGCCGGTGGGCTGGCGAAGCTCATCACCGGGCAGGTCTCGTTCAAGCAGGTGGGCGGGCCGATCATGATCTACGGTATCGCCGGGAAGGCGGCGCAGGCGGGTCTCGACTACTTCCTCAACTTGATGGCGCTCATCTCGGTGAACCTGGGGCTGATCAACCTTGTCCCCATCCCGGCGCTGGACGGGTTCCAGCTGCTCTCGGCAGGGTGGGAGGCGGTGCGGCGCCGGCCGATCCCGATGCGGGCGCGGGAGATCGCCAACGCGGTCGGGATCGTGGCGCTCATCGTGCTGATGGTCCTGGTCTGCGTGAACGACCTGACCCGCTGAGCGGGCGGGGTCGAGGCGCCCGGCGGTGAGGTGGAAGGACAGCCGGGCGCTGCCGGGCGCGAGAGCGCCGAGCCGGTCCTGGGTGGTGTGCGTGTGCCTGCTGGTCGGGGCCGGGTGCGCGCGGAACGTCCGGTCCGACGGGATGCGGGAGGAGGGCGAGGCCTCCTGGTACGGCCCCGGGCTCTACGGGCGGAAGACGGCGAGCGGGGAGGTGCTCCGGCCGGGGACGCTCACGGCGGCGCATCCGAGCCTGCCGTTCGGGACCTGTCTCCGGGTGACCAATCTGGAGAACGGGCGGGCGGTGGAGGTCCGGGTGAACGACCGGGGCCCCTACACGGGGGGCCGGCTCGTCGACGTGTCCGAGGCGGCGGCGCGGGCGTTGGGGATGCTGGGCCGCGGGGTCGCCCGCGTGCGGCTCGAACGGTGCAGCAGCTAACACTCTGAAATCAAAGACGGAATCCGCCGTTCGCGGACCCGCCGGCTTCCCACAGGTGCCAGACACCTTCGGTTCCGTCCAGGGCCCTCGCATCCGTCGGCTGCCGTCTGCCCGGGGGGAGTCCGCCCGGGGTTCCTCAGGTGCCAGACACCTTCGGTCGCCCTTTCAGCCCGGGGAAGATCGCGCGGTTGCATCCCCGGGGCAGACCGCGCAAAGCAGCAGGGCCTCCCGATGATCGTCGCCCTGGACAGCTCCACCCTGACGCTCTCCCTCGCCGTCGGACCGGCAGGCGCTCCCGAGCCGGTACGGGCCGAACGGCACGGGCCTCCGGCGCGGATCAGCGACCTCCTGCCGGGAGCGCTCCTCGGGCTGCTCGCCGGCGCCGGCCTGGGCCTGGCGGACGTCCGCGGATTCGCGGTGGGCCTCGGACCCGGGAGCTTCACCGGGCTCCGGATCGGTCTCGCGACGGTGAAGGGCCTGGCCTACGCGCGGCGCATCCCGGTCGCCGGTGCCTCGTCGCTCGCCGCGCTCGCGCTCGAGGGTCCGGAGCAGATCCCGCTGGCGGCGATCGCGGTCGCCCGGCGCGGTGAGATCTACCTCGGCCGCTACCGTCACGTGGGCGCGGGCGTCGAGTCGCTCGCGCCGGAGCTGGCCTGTACAGAGGCGGAGCTCGCTGCCTGGCTCGCGACCGAGCCGGAAGCGCGCGTGCTCGGGCCGGCGGTGCACGAGGCGCGCGAGGCGCTGCTCGCGGCCGGAATCCCCGAGTCCCGCCTCGTCGCCACGCCGGATGTCCCCTCGGCGTGGACGGTGGCCCGGCTCGCCAGAGTCCCGGGGCTCTTCGACCTCGACGCCCTGTCCGCGCTCGAGCCGCACTACGTCCGCGCCTCCGAGGCGGAGCGAAACCCGAAGTTCCCGCCGCTGCCCGGCCCGGCGCCGGCGGCGCGCATCCGCGAGGAGGAGAGCTGACGCATGGACCGGAGCTGGGAGCTGGCGGTGGTGGGCGCCACGGGCGTCGTGGGACGCGAGCTGGTGGGTGCGCTCGCCCAGTCCGGCCATCCAGCGAACCGGGTGCGCCTGCTGGCCTCGGAGCGATCCGCCGGCGAGGAACTTCCCTTCGGCGACGAGACGCTGGAGGCGGAGGTGGCCAGCGCCGACACGCTCCGGGGGGCGCGTCTGGTCTTCCTCGCCACGCCGGCCGACGTCTCCCGGACCCTGGCCCAGACCGCCGAGGCTGCCGGCGCGCTCGTCGTCGACGCGAGCCGTGCCTTCGTCTCCGATCTCAAGACGCCGGTCGTCTTCCCCCGGGTGCCGGGGGCGGGCCTCGGGCGCGTGCCGGACGCCCGCCGGTTCCGGGTACCGGGTCCGGTGAGCCAGGTCCTCCTCTCCTGCCTCGAGCCGCTGCGCGCTGCGGCCGCGCTCCGCGAGGTGGAGTGCACGGCGTTCATCTCGGCCTCGGGCGCTGGACGCGACGGGGTGGCCGAGCTCGAGCAGCAGACGGCGGCACTGCTCGCCGCACGGGAGCTCGAACCCTCGCACTTCCCGCACCGGCTCGGCTTCAACCTGGTCCCCCAGGTGGGGCCGTTCAGCGAGGGGAGCGGCTCGACGCTCGAGGAGCTCTCCTGGCGGGCGGAGACCGGGCTGCTCTGGGGCCGCTCGGCGCCAGCGCTCGACGGCACCGCGGTGTGGGTGCCGACGTTCTACGGAACCCTGGTGGTGATGCACGCACGCCTGGGGCGCCCGGTGACGCCCGCCGAGGCAGGACAGCTGCTCCAGGCCGCTCCGGGCCTCAAGGTCCTCGACGCGCGAGCAGAGCGCGTCTACCCGATGCCGATGCTGGTCACCGCCGACGACGCCATCCACGTGGGCAGGCTCCGCGCCTTCGCCGGGACCGCCGACGCGCTGGAGCTGGTCGCCGCCATCGACAACGCCGGCGCGACCGCCCGGCTCTGCCTGGAGGCCGCCGAGCTGGTCACCCGGGCCCCTGTGACAAATTGACAGAGGCCTGGCCGGGCCGGTGTCGCGTTGACCGGGTTCCCCCCTCCCGTGCAGCGAGGATCGGGGCGCGACAGCTGGCCCCACCCTTGCTATCCCTCGGGCGGATGCCCCTCTCTCGACGCGCGGGACTGGCGCTGGTGCTGCTCGCGAGCACGGTGAGTCACGCCCAGAGCATCACCCTCAACTTCTCGGGGTCGACCCTCACCCTCCTCCAGTACGGTCCCAACGACTGCACGAACCCGGTGCCCATCGTCCAGTTCACCGCGAGCGGGCTGTCCTCCGCGAACGTGTGCGGCTCGCTCCAGCTCTGGGTGACCAATTCGGCGGCCTGTGCCGACGCGCCGGTCACCTCCTCGTCCGACGGAGGGACGGCCGATCTGGTCATCGGGACATTCGATCTGACCACGGTGAGCACCGGGAACGCGAACAGCTTCCGGGTCTCGGACATGCCAGGCGTCACGAGCGCGAGCGGGGGTTGCGGCGGGTCGATCGACGTGAAGAACGCGGTCTGCGCGTCGGTGCAGTTCCGGTCGGCGGGTGTGGGCAGTACCTGCAACCCGCTCACCGCCTCCAACCTCACCGTCCGCTACGACAACATCCCTCCGGACCCGCCGAGCATCAACCTGCTCGCCCAGGACTCGCAGATCGTCGTCCAGTTCAGCTCCAACAACGACCCGGACATCATCTACTACCAGGTGTGGCACGCGCCCGTGCCGGCCAACGATTCGCCTCCGAGCTTCGTCTTCGACGGGCAGGTCGGATCCAACTCCGGCAGCAAGCCCATCATGGGGCTCACGAACGACCAGGAGTACATCGTGCAGGCGCGCTCGGTGGACGAGGTCGGGAACGTCTCGCTCACGCCTGCCGAGGCCACGGCCACGCCGCTGGCCTCCAACGGGTTCTGGGCCGAGTACAAGGACGCCGGGGGCCACGAGGTCGGCGGGTGCAACGCGACGGGCGCCGCCGTGCCCTCGGCCCTGAGCGCGCTGGCGGTCCTGGTGGCGATGTTCCGGAGGCGCCGATGAGGGGTCTGGCGCTGCTGGGACTGCTGGCCGCCACCGGGGCCGGCGCGCAGACCGTGGTGCAGGTGAAGCAGGACGTGGTGCCCGAGCCCTCGCTCGGCTTCATCCTCGAGCTGAAGATGGGGACGCTCGTCCCCCGCATCGGTGACGAGCCGGGGCTGTCCTCGAACCCGTACCAGACCATCTTCGGCAACTCGAGCATGATCTACGGAGGGGGCGAGGTCGCCTTCATCTTCTGGCACTCGTACGGGGCGCTGAGCGTGGGATTCGGCGCCGGCTACTCCGAGAAGTACGCCCCCACCATCGTGCAGAGCACGCAGCAACCCTCCACGAGCGAGAAGACCGCGCTGATCATTTTCCCCCTCCGGCTCCCGGTAGGTTACCGGTTCGATGTCCCCTGGTCCCGGTTCGGCATCCCCTTCGTGCCCTACGTGAAGGCCGCGCTCCTCGCGACTCCCTGGAAGGTGACGAAGGGCGGCCGCAAGGAGATCGTCAACGGGGAGAGCGGAGCCGGGCTGAAGTGGGGATACGGCTTCACCGGCGGCGTGGCGTTCGTGCTCGACGTGCTCAGCAAGCAGATGTCGAAGGACCTCACCAACGACACCGGCATCCGTCACAGCTACATCTTCGCCGAGTACAACTTCGACCAGCTGAACGACTTCGGAAAGGTCGGCCTCAATCTCTCGGCCCGGTACTGGACCTTCGGGCTGGGCTTCGAGTTCTAGGTGCCGGTCACCGTCCTCTACTTCGCCGCGGCGCGAGAGCGAGCCGGCACCGCCCAGGAGACGCTGGACTGGGCCGGGGGCGGGCGGGTGAAGGATCTCCTCGAGCAGCTCGCGTCGCGCCATCCCGAGCTCCGCCCATTGCTCCCGCACCTCCGTGTCGCGGTGAACCAGGAGTTCCAGCCTCTGGAGGCGCCGGTCCCGGATCGGGCCGAGGTGGCGCTGGTGCCGCCGGTCGCGGGCGGCTCGGGGTGCTTCCGGCTGTCGGAGGCGCCGCTCGAGCTCGACGAAGTGGTGCGCGCGGTCGGCGGGACCGAGCGCGGCGGGCTGGTGACCTTCACCGGCACCGTGCGGTCCGAGACCCGTGGCCGGCGTGTCCGGGAGCTGCGCTACGAGGCCTACGCCGGGATGGCCGAGCGCGCGATGGAGGCCATCGGCCGGGACATCGAGCAGCGCTGGCCCGGGAGCCGCGCGGCCATCGTGCACCGGGTGGGGACGCTCGCTCCCGGCGAGGCAGCGGTGGTCATCGCCGTCTCCGCCCCGCACCGGGCAGCGGCGTTCGAGGGCTGCCGGCACGCGATCGAGCGGCTCAAGGCCGACGTGCCGATCTGGAAGAAGGAGCGGTTCGAGGACGGCGAGGAGTGGGTGGGCCTCGGGCCCTAGCTCACTTCTTTCCCGTGTCGGCCGGAGGTGGCTTGGCCGCGGCCGGAGCGGCCGCCGGCGCAGCGGCGGGCGCGGCACCGGCTGCCGCCGGAGCTGCGGCACCGGGAGCGGGAGCAGCTGCCGCAGGAGCCGCGGCGGCGCGGGCCTTCGAGGAGAGCGCCTTGCAGGCCTCGCTGAGCTCGTCGTGGTGCTCGTCGAGGCACTTGGCGAGCATTCCCTTCGTGTGGGGCACCGAGCCGCAGAACTTGGCGATGTCCTCCTTGCACTCGCCGCCCGTGCTGCGGAGCTCGTGCATCCGCTCGCGGCAGGTCATGGACAGCTCGTTCTCGTGCTCGTTCAGGCACCGGTAGAGGCGTCCGCCACCGGTCTGGACCTCGGCGCAGAAGGCTTGCACGTCCTGCTTGCAGGGTGAGTCGGACTTCACTCCGGCCGGTGCCGCCGCGGCTGCCGCAGGCGCAGGGGCAGGCGCGGCCGCGGCGGGTGCCGGTGCGGCCGCGGCAGGTGCTGCGGTGGCGGGGGGCGCACCCGCCGGTGGAGCCGTCGTGGCTGGCTTCGCCCCGGGGGGCGGGGCCGGTGCCTGGGCGAGGGCCAGCGCTGCCGTGAGACAAACTCCGAAGACGATCTCCGCTCGAATTCCCATGGCCCCTCCGGGTGCGCGCGACGGGACAGGCGTGTTTCCCCACGCAATCCGCCGGGACCATCCGGCCGATGCCCCATCCGAGCAACGCCCGCGTTCATCGGACCAAGGTCCCATGGAGTCGCGGCAGCAGTGAGAGCGGAATCCCGTGTTTCCTTCGGGAGCGGTCGACCCAGTGACGCCGTTGGAGACTGGCACGTGATGAGCCCTCGGCCTCCCGGGCAGTTGGTGCGAGGCGTCCTGAGCCCGTTCGAGCGGGCATCCGAGGTGCTGTTCGGCCTCATCATGGCCCTGACCATCACCGGGGCACTGAACGTGGTGCACGCGACCGAGCGCGAGACGCGGGCGCTCTTCGTCGGCACCCTGGCGTGCAACGTCGCCTGGGGGCTGGTGGACGCCGTGATGTACGTGCTCAACACGCTCTTCGAGCGGGGGCGCCAGTCGGTCGTCGCGCGGGCCCTGGGGATCGGCACCGACACCGGCCGGACCCGCGAGCTCCTCGCCGAGTTCGTTCCCGAGTCGTTCGTGGAGGCCCTGAGCACTGCCGAGGTCGCGACGCTGAGGAGCACCCTCCTCGGCGAGGCCTCGATTCCGGCGCCGGCGCGGCTCCAGGGCTCGGACCTCCTCGCTGCACTGGGAGTCTTCCTGCTGGTCGTGGCCAGCACCTTCCCGGTGGCCCTCCCGTTCCTGGTGATGTCGGATGCGGCGAGCGCGATGGCCGTCTCGCGAGGGTTGTCGCTCTTGCTGCTGTTCGCGAGCGGCTACGTCGTGGGGCGCTACGCGGGCCTGCGGCCATTCCTGGTGGGGCTGGCGATGCTCGGCGTCGGCGCGGTGCTGGTCGCGGCGGTGATGGCGCTCGGCGGATGAGGGCTCGTCCTTCCGTCCTCTGGTCGTCGGCGCTGGTCCTGATGCTCTCGGCGGGCGCGCTCGCCCAGGAGGCGCCGAGCGGTGCGCCGGCGCCGGAGAAGCCGTGGTCCTTGGGAGCGTCGCTGTCCTGGTACTTCGTGCCCGACCAGAAGAACTTCGGGGTGGGGAGCGCGATGGCGAACCACGGGCCGCTGCATCTCGAGGTCCGTTACAACTACGAGGCCCTGCGAACCGCCTCCTCGTTCATCGGATGGAACTTGGAGTTCGGGGAGACGGTGATGCTGGGCCTCACGCCGCTCGTGGGCTGTATGTTCGGAGACGCGGGAGGCCCGATCGTCGGACTGGAGGTGGCACTCGGCTGGGGCCCGGTCTCCTTCAGCTCGCAGGACGAGTGGGTCTGGGACGTCCAGGGCGGCACGGGGGGGTTCTTCTATGCCTGGACCGAGCTCGACGTGCGGCCCTGGCACTGGGTCCGGGTGGGGATCGTCGCCGAGCGGACCCGGGTGTTTCACACCGCCCGAGAGGTCATCTTCGGGCCGCTGCTCGGATTCTCGTTCTGGAGGCTCGACCTCACGGCCTACTGGTTCCAGCCCGGCGGGATCGACCAGACGTTCATCGTATCGCTCGGGGTGAGCTTCTGAATCATCGAGCGAGGCGTGCCGAAAAGGGCCCCTCAGCGCTGGAGGGTCACCGAGAGCACCTGACGGACCTCGCCATAGGCGAGCCAGGCCACCGCGGCGACCCCGGCCACGAGGCTCAGGGTCTGGAGGAGGGTCTGCACCCGTCCATCCACCGGGCGCCCGGTGAAGGCCTCCCAGAGCGTGAGGAGCATCCGCCCCCCGTCGAGGGCTGGGAGCGGCAGGAGGAAGAAGAGGGCGAGCGCCAGCGAGAGCGCGGCGAGAGCCCGGAGGAGCGAATCGAAGCTGGAACCGGCCGCCTGCGCCGCACCCCAGACCAGGGCACCGGCAGTGTGGTTCCGTGCGGCGCCTCCCCAGGGCTGGGCCAGCAGCTCGCCGGCGTCGCGGAAGATGCGCTCCACGACGATTCCGCTGTGATGCACGGCCTGCCGCAGCGCACCCCCCGGTGGGAACCGCTCGAGGACATAGAGCTGGCGGAGGCCGATGCGCGCTCGCCCCTCGGAGTCGAGCTCCGGTTCGACCCGGAGGGACAGGGTCTCCGTGCCCCGGGCCACCACGAGGGTGGCCTCGGCGTCGGCGGCTTCGGTGAGCGCCTCGACCAGCTCGGACCACCGTCGCACGGGGGTCCCGTCGACGGAGACGATGCGGTCCCCGGGGCGGAGCCCGGCCCGTGCCGCGAGCGAGCCGGGCTCCACACCGCCCACCACCGTGCTGACCGGTTGATGGGTTCCCGCGAAGAAGAGGCCGGCCAGGAGGAGGACCGCCACCGCCCAGCTCCCCAGGGGCCCGGCGGCGAAGATGGCCAGCCGCCGGCCCCCGGACAGGGCGGCGAAGGGAACGCCGGAGGCACGGGTCGCGTCGTGGGGGTTCTCGCCCTCGAGCCGGAGCCACCCTCCGAAGGGGATCGCGCCGATCGCCCAGCGCTGGCCGAGCGCGCGGAACCCGAAGAGGGGGGGGCCGATCCCGAAGGAGAAGACGATGGCCCGGGTGCCGAAGACGCGTGCCGCGACGAGGTGCGCCAGCTCGTGGAGGGTCAGGAGCACGCCCAGGGCGAGCAGCGCGAGGAGGGCTCGCATGGGTCCGGTCCACAGAGTAGCAGCCGGACGACGCTGGAGGCGAAGTCCAATTGTTCCCCGGCCGGCGCATCTCTAGACTCGGCGGCCCGATCGGATGAATGCACGGATGGCACTCGTGGTCCTCGCTTCCGCTCTTGCCGGTTGTGGTGGACGGGCGCACGCCCAGCAGGAAGGGTGCTATGCCCTGGCGCCGGTGAGGCCCTCGGGAATCATCCGCGACGAGTGTCAGCTGCTGGCGGACGCCGCGGCGAATCTCGGTGCGAAGCTGATGGTCTCCGGGAACGTGGTGGCGATCGACTTCCGCTTCTCCAGCCCGAGCCAGGGAGAGCTGCTCGACGTGGCGATGGCCGGTGCCTTCGCCTACAGCGAGGAGACGTTCAGCGCCGATGGAACGGCTGCGAACGTCCTGTTGCCGATCCAGGGCCAGGCCTGTCAGCTGCAATTAGTGGACGTGCACCTGGACGCCGCCACCGACGCCACAGATTCCTCGATGTTCTCTGGCGAGATCCGGATCATGACCTCCACGCCTCGACCCGAGACGTGCGTCTGTCAGGCCTGGTTCGAGTACCAGGCCAGTCTGAGCAGTTCCGCAAACATCTGTCCTTGAACGCCGAAGACAGAGGAGTGTCGCCATGGCCGACCCCACCTCCCCGGAGATCACCTCGGTCCTGACCGAGGGACGCGTCTTCCCACCCCCGCCGGCGTTCTCTCGCCAGGCGCACATCAAGTCGATGGACCAGTACCGAGAGCTCGCAGGTCAGGCCGAGCGTGATCCGGAGGGCTACTGGGGTGCGCGGGGCAAGGAGGAGATCTTCTGGAAGACGCCCTTCCAGAAGGTGTTGGAGTGGAAGCCGCCGTTCGCCAAGTGGTTCGTCGGTGGGACCACCAACCTCGCCTACAACTGCCTCGACCGACACCTCGCGAGCCGCGGCGACAAGACGGCGCTGATCTTCGAGGGAGAGCCCGGCGACCAGCGGCGGATCACCTACCGGCAGATGCACGCCGAGGTCTGCAAGCTGGCAAACGGGCTGAAGTCGCTGGGCGTCAAGAAGGGCGACCGGGTCGGGATCTACCTCCCGATGATCCCCGAGGCGGCGATCGCGATGCTGGCCTGCGCGCGGATCGGCGCGGTGCACTCGGTGGTCTTCGGGGGCTTCTCCGCCGAGGCGCTCCGGGAGCGAATGAACGACGCCGGAGCGAAGGTCGTCATCACCTCGGACGGCGGATGGCGGAAGGGGGGGGCGGTCCCGCTGAAGGCCAACGTGGACCAGGCGCTGCCGGAGATGACGACGGTGGAGAAGGTCATCATCGCTCAGCGGACAGGAAAGACGCCGCCGGCGAAGGGGCCCAAGGACGTCCTCTGGAGCGAACTGGTGTCCACCCAGCCGCCGACCTGCGAGCCGGAGTGGGTAGACGCCGAGCACCCGCTCTTCATCCTCTACACGTCGGGGTCGACGGGGAAACCGAAGGGCGTGCTGCACACGACCGGGGGCTACTCGGTGTACGTCTCGCTCACGACCCGGTGGGTGTTCGACCTGAAGGACACGGACATCTACTGGTGCACGGCCGACGTGGGGTGGGTCACCGGCCACAGCTACGTCGTCTATGGCCCGCTGATGAACGGAGCGACGGCCTTCATGTACGAGGGCGCTCCGACGACCCCGGGCCCGGACCGGTTCTGGGAGATGATCGCCCGGAACAAGATCACCATCCTCTACACCGCGCCGACGGCCATCCGGGCCTTCATGCGGCTCGGGGACGAGCATCCGAAGAAGCACGACATGTCGAGCCTGCGGCTGCTGGGGACGGTCGGCGAGCCGATCAACCCCGAGGCTTGGATCTGGTACCGGGAAGTCATCGGCGGCAGTCGCTGCCCGATCGTGGACACCTGGTGGCAAACGGAGACCGGGGGGATCATGGTGACCCCGCTGCCGGGGGCGACGCCGACCAAGCCCGGCAGCGCGACTCTGCCGCTGCCGGGGATCAAGGCCGAGGTGCTGGACAAGGACGGCAGGCCGGTGCCGCGCGGCTCGGGAGGGAAGCTCTTCATCACCCGTCCCTGGCCGGGGATGCTGCGGACCGTGTACGGCGATCCCGACCGCTACCAGAAGACGTACTTCAGCGAGATCCCGAACATCTACTTCACCGGTGACGGCGCCCGAGTGGACCAGGACGGATACCTCTGGGTGATGGGGCGGGTGGACGACGTGGTGAACGTGGCCGGGCACCGGCTGGGCACGGCTGAGGTAGAGAGCGCGCTGGTGTCCGAGGGACGTGTGGCGGAGGCGGCGGTGGTGGGCCGCCCTGACGAGCTCAAGGGCACTGCGCTGGTGGCGTTCGTCACGCTGAAGAAGGGCGTGGAGCCGACGGCGGCGATCAAGCAGGCGCTGTCGGCGCACGTGGCGAAGGAGATCGGAGCCATCGCCCGTCCGGACGAAATCCGGTTCGCGGAGGGACTGCCAAAGACGCGTTCGGGGAAGATCATGCGGCGGCTGCTCCGCGACGTGGCCGCGGGCCGGCAGACGACGGGGGACACGACGACGCTCGAGGACCTGAACGTCCTCGCCGTGCTGCGGAACAACGAAGAGTAGCGCCTCCGGGCGAGCGCCGGGGCACGGGGCCTCGATCGGGCCGACCCAGTCGTTGGGGGGGCGGCTCGATCTCGCCCGTGTCCTGGTTGGGGCACCGAAGGTGTCTGGTACCTGCGGGCCGCCTTGCGGGCCGGGACCGGCCCGGTTTCGGGGCTGCACTCGATCGTCGGCGGAGAGTCCTCGCACGGAGGGTGTTTGGCACCTTCGGACTTCCTCGAGCGGAAGAGATAGGGGAGAAGGCCAGTCATTCCAAGAGGTTGTCACCAGTCCGTGGACGCGCCCTGCCGCCGAAGGTGTCTGGCACCTTCGATCCGCACCTTCGATTCGTCTTCGAAACCTTTCGGGGAACACGCCGCCGAGGAAGAGGCTACGGCTGTTCGGGCTGGCAATCCTTCGTCACACGGAAGCCGTCGAGGAAGCGGTCGACGTCCGGCGCCGGACCGCGCCACATGGCCATGAGCGTGTAGATGCACTGCCCCGCGGCCACGACCTGAATCCGGATCTCGAGCCCCTCGGCCTGGAAGGCGCAGGTCTGGGCGGCCCGGCCGTCGCGGCGCTTGCCTCGTGAGTCGGCGGTGATGGTGTACCCCCGCGCGCGGGCGAACTCGGGGCAGAAGCCATCGAGCACCCCCTCGGCGTCGACGTGGCGTCCCGGCGTCGGCCGGCGGCGCTGGACGAGGAACGCCTGGTCCTCCATCCCATGGGACTCGACCGAGAGCAGGCGCTGGTTGCCCTCGGTTCGCTCGGCATCGGTTCGAAGCGGCGGCGGCAGCTCGGCGCTGAAGGTCCCGTCCGGCGCCTCGTAGCGTGGCCACGCGGGCTTGCAGCCGGCAGCGCCCAGCAGGAGCCCGACGGCGATCGCCTGTCTCCAGCGTTCAGGCATGTCGAGAGAGATGCAGGACCGCGGCCTCGAGCAGCGCCGCGATGCCTCGCTTCGAGGTGTGGACCAGCTTGCGCCGGAGTGGAGGAGGTGCCCCGGTGTAGAGCGTGCTCACCCGGTGGTCGAGCTCGGAGCCGCCCCAGAGCAGCACCAGATCCGCCCAGTCCATGTCGAGCCGGGCCTGGGCCAGCGTCCGCCGCTCGGTGCCGTCCACGAGCCGCAGCTCGAGGCGGCGGGAGAGCGCGTCACGGAGCTCCTCACGGACCGAGGGCGAGCCACCGATCACGGCCAGGCGCCGGATCCCCGCCCGCTCGCACGCGGCGACCAGGGCTCCCTCGGCGCGACGGTTGTCGGAGCCGCCACACGAGGCGCAGGCGTTCCGGTGCGCCGTCCGCACCGCCGCCTTGCCGGAGCGAGCCGCAGCCGCGACACAGGCCGGGGTCGCGCAGTGCCGGAAGAGACGCTCGTCCAGGACGGCCCGGGCGCGTGCCTCCTTCTCCGCGCTCATCCTCGACTTGCCGGCCCGGGTGAGGCCCGCCGCCTCCAGCGCCTCACGGGCGCGGGCCCGCCCCTCCGGAAGATCGAAGCCCTCCGCCGAGAGCCAGCGGTCGATGTCGACGTCGTGGCTCACGGGCCGGACGGTTCGGGCGGAACCGGCGGTGGCTCGAAGAGCAGCTCCTGGATGGGCTCGAGCCCGAGCGCGACGCGCACCGGCGCGAAGCTCCTCCGGTGGATGGGACAGGCGCCCAGCGCGCGGAGGGCCGCCTCATGCTGCGGTGTCGGGTATCCCTTGTGAGCGGAGAAGCCGTAGCCGGGGAATCGGGCGTCGAGCTCGGCCATGTGCGCATCGCGGGTCGTCTTGGCGATGATCGAGGCCGCCGCGATGGTGAGGGAGAGTGCGTCGCCGTGGACGATGCCTCGCTGCGGCACCGGACAGTCGGGGATGCGGCGGGCGTCCACCAGCACGAAGCTGGGCGCGGGGGAGAGCGCGAGCAGCGCTCGACGGAGCGCGAGGAGACCAGCGTGGTAGATGTTGAGCCGGTCGATCTCCTCGACCTCGGCGACGCCGACCGCCCAGGCGACGGCGTCCCGCTTGAGTTCGACTGCCATCCGCTCGCGGGTCTCGGCGTCGAGCACCTTGCTGTCGTCTATCCCTCGGAGCTTGTAGTGGCGGGGGAGGACGACGGCGGCGGCGACGACCGGACCGGCGAGCGGAGCCATTCCTGCCTCGTCGACGCCGGCGACGTGGAGGTGCCCGGCATCCCAGAGCTCGACCTCGTAGCGGAGGAGGTTCCGGAGGCGCTGGCCCTCGGACCGGTTCTTCTCCCTCCGGGCACGGATGAGCCGGGCGAGCTCGCGGGCCGCTCGTCGCTCATCGTGCTCGAGGGCCTCGAGGAGGCCATCGGGAACTGGCCTGCCGCGGGTGAGGAACCGCTCCCGGAGCTGGCCGATGGGCTGGGCGAGGAACCGCTCGAGGTCGGACATCGGGTCGGGCGGGAACGCTACACGCGCGGACCGACAGGACGGAAGTGGCGGTGGGCGGAGGCATTTGCTCCGACCAGGGGTGCCGGGCGTCCCTCACCCGGGGTTGCATCCGTCGCCCGTCAGTTCGACGAGGGCCGTCCCCGAGGTGCCAGGCACCTTCGATCACCTTCGATCAGCTCGTCCCGTCGAACGGGGCGCCCGCCCAGCGCTCGAACGCGGCACGTTGCGCCTCGGTGGGGGACTCGACCGGGGCGAGCCAGACGGCGTCCTCCGGGCGTCGCTCGAGCGTGACCGGCACCTCGACGAGGAGCTCACGGCGGAACACCGAGACCCGGAGCGCCTCACCCGGGCTCCGCTCGTCGGCGCGCGAGACCAGCGCCGCGGCGTCGCCCTTCATCCTGTCGACGGCGATGACCTCGTCCTCGGGGTAGAGGCCCGCCGCCTGCGCAGGAGAACCCTCGAGGACGCTGCCGATGGTGCTGCCCCGGGCCACGATGCCTATCCAGCCGCGTGCGCGGGTGTCCCCTTCCTTGAGCCGGGGCGGCGTCCCGCCCTTGTCGGCCACCGACTCGCGAATGCGGGTGCGTGCCCGCAGCCCCACGTGCTCGAGCACCGAGGTGTCCAGCTCGTCGGTGCTGCGCAGGGCGCGGTCGAAGAAGGCGCGCAGGTCCGCGCCGGCCACCTCGGATGCCGCGGCCTCCACGCCGTCCTCGGGCACGCCGCGCCCATCGCCGTACCGGCTCCAGAGGAGGCGCAGCACGTCGTCGAGGCTCCGCGCATCGCGGGTACGGCGCCGGATCTCCAGGTCCAGACACAGCGCCACCAGCTCGCCCTTGAGGTAGTAGGAGATGGCGCTGTTGGGCGTGTGCTCGTCCTGGCGGTAGTACTTGACCCAGGCGGTGAGGGACGCCTCCTCGAGGGTCTGCACCCGCCGCCCGGGGGTGGCCGCCAGGGCCGAGAAGGCCTCGCCGAGCCGGACCAGGTAGCGCGCCGGCGTCATCCGGCCCGCCCTGCGCACGAGCAGGTTGTCGTAGTACGAGGTGATGCCCTCGAAGGCCCAGAGCAGCCGGGTGTATGCCTCTCCCGAGTAGTCGAAGGGGACGAACGCGCGCGGCTTCAGCCGCTTCACGTTCCAGAGGTGGAAGTACTCGTGCGAGGCCAGCGTGAGAAAGTCCTCCCAGCCCTTGGGCGTGGCGATCTGCGACCGGGGGTAGACGAGCGCGGTGGAGGCCGCGTGCTCGAGTCCCCCGCGCCCCTTGTCGACCAGGTAGAGGAGGAAGAGGTAGCGGGGCATGGGGAGCCCGCCCCAGAGCGCGGCCTCGGCATCGCACACCGCGGCGAGGTCGGCGGCGAGCTTGCTCGCGTCCACCGATCCTCCCCACACGACGACCTCGTGGGGGACACCGCCGGCCTCGAAGCGGATGGGGCGGTGGGGGCCGATCTCGACCGGGCTGTCCACCAGGACGTCGTAGCTCGGGGCCTGCCAGCCGCCGTCGGTGCGCTCGAGCGCGGTGAAGACGCTCCATCCGGGAGGCGCGTCGACGGCAAGATGGTGCGGTGCGTCCCGCAGTGCCTCGGCGTAGAGGAAGAGCGTCGCGCCGTTGAAGAAGCCATGGGTCCCATCGAGGTGGCTGGTGCGAACGGTGAGCTCGTTGGCGTAGACGCAGTAGCGAACGCGGACGGGCCGGCCGTGTGGGCGAAGGCGCCAGGTGCGCTTGTCGATGCGCTCGGCGGCGACGCGCTGCCCACGGTCGTCCGAGGCCGAGAGCTCCTGGATGTGCCGGGCGAACTCGCGAACCAGGTAGCTGCCCGGGGTCCAGACCGGGAGGACCAGGTCGAGCGCGTCGGCGGCGGGGAACTGGGCCTCCACCTCGAAGAGGTGCGAGTGAGGCCGGGACATCGAGACGCGGTAGCGGACCGCTTCGCTCATGCGTCCCTTCCTCTAGCAGAGTCGAGGGCTCAGGCGTCGCGAAGCAGGATGGCGCCGAAGAATCCGTCGGTGCCGTGGAGGACGGGGGAGAGACGGAGGAAGTCGCCGGTCGTCACCCGTGCTCCGAGCTCGGGGCCCAGCCGGTCGGCCGGGGGAAGGACGCGAAAGCCCGGGTGGCGGGAGAGGAACCACGCCACGACCGCCTCGTTCTCCTCCTCGAGAACGCTGCAGGTGCCGTAGATCAGTCGGCCCCTGGGGCGTACGAGCGGCGCGAAGCGCTCGAGCAACGCGCGCTGGCGCTCGACGTGCTGGGCGAGCATCGCCTCGGTGAGGCGGTAGCGGGCGTCGGGCTTGCGTCGGAACGTGCCGGTGCCGGAGCACGGTGCGTCGACGAGGACCCGGTCGGCGCGCCCGGCGAGGTCCTCGAGCGCGGGGCCGAGCTCGGGGCCGAGGGCAGGGAGGGTGCGGATCCGAACGTTGTGTGCGCCGGCACGCCGGGCGCGCCGCTTCAGCTCGTCGAGGCGGCGGGCGTCGATGTCGAGCGCGAACAGCTCACCGCGGTTGTGCATCTGGGCCGCCAGCTGGAGGGTCTTGCCGCCGGCACCGGCGCAGGCGTCCACCACGCGCGTGGGAGGAGCATCGACGAGCAGGCCGAGGAGCTGGCTTCCCTCGTCCTGCAGCTCGAAGAGGCCCTCGCGGAAGCTGGGCAGCGCGAAGGCGTTGAGGCGGGTGTCGAGGAGGAGGCCCACCGGGGAGAGGGGCGTGTCGTGGGCGTCGACACCCTCGGTGCGAAGGCGCTCCCGCAGGGCCGCGCGGGTGGTCCGGAGCAGGTTCACGCGGGCCGTGAGCGGTGCCCGCGTGTTCATGGCTTCCGCCTCGGCCTCGGCGCGATCGCCGAACTGGCGGAGGAAGCGCTCGGCGAGCCAGTCGGGCAGGGAGGCCTGGAGGGCGAATCGCTCCGGGCGAGGAAGCGCGACGAGGGTCCGGGCAGCGGCGGGCAGGGCGTCGAGGACCCGCGCCTCCTCCGGGCGCAGGCTGCTCGTCTGCCCGACCCGTTCCGGTGACTCGCCGTGGAGGACCCGGGAGGCGGCGAGGCGGAGGAGGTCCTGTTCGGTGGTGGGCCGCTGTTCGATGCGGGCGCCTGCCCGCCCGAGGAGTGCGTCCACGGTCCTCTGGCGGCGGAGGAGGGCGTAGACGCGCTCGGCCACGGCGCGCCGCTCGTTCGAGTAGAGGTGCCGCTTGGTTCGGAGAACGTGGTCGAGGGCGCGGTCGGCGAGCCAGCCCTCGTGCCGCACCGCGCCGTAGGCCTCGAGCGCGGCGTGGGTCACCAGGTCTTCCCGGACCGGCCGCTCCGGGCGCAGATCCCCGAAGGTGCCAGACACCTTCGATCCCCGCTGGGGGGCGTCGGTCTCGGTCGGGTGGGGGGCCTCGGGCGCCCGACGGTGGCCCCGGAAGGTGCCAGACACCTTCGGGTCCCGCCCTGGGGCGTGGGGTCCGGAGGGGCGGGCGCCCTCGGCCGGCCTGCGGGGGGCTCCGTGGCCGCGGGCGGGTCGCGCCACGGCGGTCAGTACCTTGGCACGCGTGGGTCGACGTCCACTGCCCACGCCTCGATCCCTCCCCGCAGGGAGGCGGCGGGGATGCCAACCGAGTCGAGGAACGCGGCCGCCCGGTAGCTCCGGACGCCGGTGTGGCACAGGACGACCACGGGCCTCTCCGCGAGCGCGCGCACCTCGTCGAGCCGAGCGGGCAGCTCGTTCATCGGCACGTGCATGGCACCCGCGAGCGAGGCGACCCGTAGTTCGTCGGACGTCCGGACGTCGAGAACGACCGGGCGCGTCGCCTCGGGGCCGGCCAGCGCCTGCGCCAGCTCGCGCGCGGTCACCTCACGCACGGGCATCGGGTACCTCGCACCTCGGTGTCTCGTCGGAGAGGGAAATGACCGCTCCGGGCCGGCAGGTCGGACAGGCCGGGTCCCGCCGGAGCGACAGCTCGGAGAATCGGGTGCTCAGGGCGTCGAAGGTGAGCAACCGGCCGACGAGCGGCGTGCCGATGCCGAGCAGCAGCTTCAGCACCTCGCTGGCCTGCACGAGCCCGATGAGTCCGGGAAGAACCCCGAGAACGCCGGCCTCGGCGCAAGAGGGCGCGAGCTCGGGCGGAGGCGGAACGGGATACAGGCAGCGGTAGCACGGTCCAGCGCCGGGAAGCAGCGTCGTTGCCTGTCCCTCGAAGCGGTAGACGCTTCCGTGCACCAGCGGGATGCTCTGGCGCACGCACGCATCGTTGAGGAGGTACCGGGTGGGGAAATTGTCTCCCCCGTCCACGACCACCTCGAAGCCGTCGAGGATGCGCAGCACGTTGGCCGCGCTCAGGCGCTCGGCGAAGGTGACGACCCGGAGCTCCGGGTTGAGTGCCGTCAGCGCGTCCCGGGCACTGTCGGTCTTGGGACGACCAGCGTCTGCAGTCCGGTGGAGCACCTGCCGCTGGAGGTTGCTCACCTCCACCACGTCGGAATCGACGATGCCCAGGGTGCCGACCCCCGCCGCGGCGAGGTAGAGCGCCGCCGGCGACCCCAGCCCGCCGGCTCCCAGGACGAGCACGCGCGAGGCGAGCAGCCGCGCCTGGCCAGCCTCGCCCACCTCGGGCAGCGACAGGTGGCGCCGGTATCTCGCCTTCTGGTCCACCCGGAGCTGGGTGGGACGAACCCGGGGCAGCCCGAGGTCGCTCCAGCGACCGAAGCCGCCCGCGAGCGAGGCGACGCGCGTGTAACCGAGCTCCCGGAGCGTGCGCCCGGCGAGCAGCGACCGGACGCCGCTCGCGCAGTAGACGACGATCTCCCGTTCGTGCTCCACCATCCGCTCGATGGCGAGCTCGAGGCCGCCGCGAGGAATCAGGAGCGCCCCTGGAAGATGCCCCTCGGCGGTCTCGTCCGGCTCGCGCACGTCGAGCAGGACCGGGGCGTCCGGGCCACCGAGGCGGGCGGCGACCCCCTCGGGCCCCACCTCGGGGACCACGGTTCGGGCCTCCTCGAGTAGCTGGCGGAACGTGGGCATCGGCGCTCGACTGCGTATAACAGACGCCGGGGTGGCGGCCAGGAGGCGTGACCAGATGAAGCTCGACGGACAGGTGGCACTCGTGACCGGGGGCGGGATTCGACTCGGGCGGGCCGTCGTGCAGACGCTTGCCGCCGAGGGAGCCGCTCTCGCGGTGCACCACCACGGGTCGGCCGACGCCGCGCATGCCGTGGTGGCCGAGCTGCGGAAGGCCGGTCGGCGGGCCGAAGCGTTCCGGGCCGACCTCACCGACGACGGACAGCTTGCCGCGCTCGTTCCCGCGGTGGAGAGAGCGCTGGGACCGATCGATGTGCTGGTGAACAGCGCGGCCCGGTTCACGCGGCGGGCCTTCCTGGACACCGACGGGGCGATGCTCGACGCCGAGTGGCGGCTCAACGCCCGTGCGCCGTTCCTGCTCACCCGCGCCGTGGCCCGAGGGATGGTGGAGAGGCGGAAAGGCGTGGTGGTGAACGTCCTCGACATCGGCGGGGGGCTGGTCCCCTGGCGCTCCTACGCCGCGTACTGCATGACGAAGGCGGCGCTTCACATGCTCACCCAGGTGCTTGCGCTCGAGCTGGCACCGCACGTGCGTGTGAACGGCGTCGCGCCGGGCACGGTGCTTCCGCCGGTGTCGCTCGATGAAGGGGAGCTGGAGCAGCTCAGGTCGCGCATCCCGTTGCAGCGCCTCGGGACGCCCGACGACGTCGCGGAGGCGGTACGGTTCCTGGTCACCGGCCCCGACTTCATCACCGGACAGGTCGTGGCCGTCGACGGAGGCCGGGTCCTCGGAACGCGCTGAGGAGGCCCTGCCGAGCGTCCCCGGGCCCAACGGGCCGACGGCGGACCCGAGGGACCCGAAGGTGCCAGACACCTTCGGTTCTTCGGTTCCGGAGTGACCGGTCCATGGAATCCCCCTCCGACCGTGGATATACAGGGGGCATGGACACTTCCACTGCCACCCCGACGGCCCCCACCCCCGCCGCGACCCCCGCCTTTCCCCTCAAGCTCACCGCCCGGGCGGTCGAGCAGGTGAAGTCGGTTCAGAAGCAGCAGGGCTTCGAGGGGTATTACCTCTCGGTCCGGGTCGTGCCCGCTGGGTGCAGCGGCTTCGGCTACGACCTGAACCTCGTCAAGGACGTATCGCCCGGTGACGTCGTCGGGGAGCAGGACGGCATCCGCCTGGTCACCGACGCGCTCAGCCAGCAGTATCTCGCCGGCACCGAGGTGGATTACGTCGTGGGCACCGCCGCCGCCGGCTTCAAGTTCGAGAACCCGAACGCGAAGTCGACCTGCGGCTGCGGCACCTCGTTCTCGACCTGACCTCGTCAGGGCTCGAGCAGGCGCTGCCACTCGGACACCCTGACCTTCCGATCCAGGCGCTCTCGCCTCCGCGCATGGGCTGCCTGAAGCGCGGCGCGTTCGGCCTCGGTGTCCAGCGCGAGTGGTGGAACCGGCGCGCGGCTTCCGTCTGCGTTCAGAGCGACGAAGGTGATGAGGGCGGTGGTCGTGAGGTGGTGTTCACCGGTGAGCGGGTTCTCGGCGGTCACCCGGACGCCCACCTCCATCGAGCTGTGAAACGCCGCGAGCACCCTCGCCCGCAACGTCACGACCCACCCCACACGGATCGATGCGTGGAAGTGCAGGTCATCCATGCTCGCGGTCACGACCGCGTGCCTGCAGTGCCGCCCGGCGGCGATGCCGCCGCAAACGTCGATCCACTCCAGCACCCGGCCTCCGAACGCCGCGTTCAGCGGATTGGCGTCCGACGGAAGGATCATCTGAGTCATCACCGCGATGCTCTCGGAAGGGTTCTTGGGCTCCATGGGAGAGTGAGGGTCTAGCCCAGGACCTCGCGGAGCAGGTCCGGTCGATCGGTCATGATGCCTCCGACGCCGATCTGCACCAGCGAGCGCATCGTCTCGACGTCGTCGACGGTCCAGACGTTCACCCAGCGGCCGAGCCGGGTCGTGGCCTCGAGGAATGGGGCGTCCACGAGCCGTACCTCTCCGTAGTCGAGCGGCATGTCCAGCACCTGAAACCTCGGGTCGTCGGGCGGCTCGGCCCCGGACTTGATGGCCAGGACCAGCTCCGTGAGTGCATCCCGAGGGTAGAAGGCGCAGACCTCCGGCGCGGCGTACAGCAGCCGCTCGGCCAGCGGGTCGAGCTCGCTGCCGAGACAGACCCGGCGCTCGGCCCGCTCCGCGCGGAGCAAGGTCGCCAGGGCCAACTCGATGCCCGGAGCTTCGGCCTTCACCTCGACGTTCATCCGGAGGCCGGGAAATGCATGGAGGACTTCCCGGAACGTCGGGATGCGCACTCCCTCGCCGCGGAAGGGGTGGCTGCGTCCGCCGTCGGGGGAGAAGTGGTAGCCGGCATCGAGGCGCCGGAGCTCGGCCAAGGTGTGATCGGCAATGCGCCCGTGGCCATCGGTGCATCGCTGCACCGTCGGGTCGTGCGAGACGACCAGCTCGCCGTCGCGCGTGGCGTGCACGTCCAGCTCGAGCATGTCCGTGCGCCAGCGCTCCACCGCCGCGAGGAAGGCGACGAGGGTGTTCTCGGGGGCGAGCAGGGCGCCGCCCCGGTGGGCGATGTGCAGCGTGGGGCGAAGCCCTTCGAGGAACGGGTGCCGCATGAGCGGCGGTAGTCTGCGCCGTCCCCGGATCGAAGGAGCGTCTCTCTTGCAAGCGACGGGAATCGCAGGCATTCCGCTCCCGGATCGTCGCAGTTCGCCCTTCGTGGGTGTGGCAGTGGCGAGGGGCCGCCACGTACAATCGGGCCGCGATGGGACGGCTGGGGAAGCCAAAAAGCATCGTCAAGAAGAGGAGTTACGCCTCGGCGAGGCGGGTCGTCGCTCGGTCGCATCTGCCCGAGCCGCAGCGCTTGCTCCGGACGTGGAAGCGGATCCTGGAGCGCCGCCTGCGGGTCCGCCTCCGGGCCGAGGTGCTGGTCGAGGTCCACGACAACACGCACACCATGGTGACGTTCGAGCGCTTCCGGCGGGGATGGCGGCTCCGGGTCCACCACATGTTTCTCGCGGCGCCAGAGGACGTGGTGAGCGCGCTCGCGGAGTACGTCCGCTCTGCAGACGCTCGGAGCTCCGCGGTGCTCGACCGGTTCATCGAGCGGAACAAGGCCTTCATTCGCCGGGTGTCTCCGGCCCAGCTCCGACGGCGGCTGCGGATCGAGCCGGTGGGACGCCATCACGACCTCTCCGCGATCTTTGCCGTGCTCAACCGGCGGTACTTCGCGGGCCGGATCGCCGCCACGATCACCTTTGGCCCCGCGCCCCGGAGTCGTCGCCCGCGGAAGAGCATCAAGATGGGGAGCTACTCGCCGGACGCACGGGTCATCCGGATCCACCCGGCGCTCGATCAGCCGAGGGTTCCGCACTATTTCGTCGAGTGGATCGTCTTTCACGAGATGCTCCACCACGTCTACCGCGCGCGGCGCGGCAACGATGGGCGGCGCTGCGTGCATCCGCCGGAGTTCACCGAACACGAGCGGCGGTTCCACGACTTTCACCGCGCCCAGGAATGGGAGAGCGAGAACCTGGACCTGCTGCTCTGCGCTCGTCTCGGATAGCTAGCCGACGAGGCCCGCGCGCACGGCCAGCACGGCAGCTTCCGCCTTCGAGGCCACCTCGAGCTTCCGGTAGATGCCCTTCACATGGCCCTGGACCGTGCGGAAGCTGATGTCCAGAGCGACCGCGATGCTCGCGTAGGTGTGTCCGTGGGCGAGGAGGGAGAGCACCTCCTGCTCGCGCGAGCTCAGGGGCCGCGTCCCAGCGTCGGCGATCATCATGTCGTCGGGAACGGGGCTACCCATGGAACGTGACATCCAGTGAGCCGGATGGGGGGAACCGAAGGAACCGAAGGTGTCTGGCACGGTCGATCGCCATCGATCGCGAACGTCCGAAGCGGCGGCCGTCTGGGACTGGCCTGGGGCGCTCGTGACCCCCCCCGTGTTCATGGGGCTCCCGGACCCTCGTGTCCGGTCGGGAGGCTGCGGCGCGTGCGGTCCTCCTGTCTTCCACGGGGCCGACGGTCAGGAGGCCACGATGAGGCGAGCAGCGGTTGTCACGTCCGTGTTGGTGGCATGGCTCGGGCTTGCACTCGCCGGCTGTGGCTCCAGCTCGGGCACGACACCCGAGGTAAAGGACAACGGGACCTGCACTTCTCCGGTGCGCGGAACGAGACTCACACCTGCACGGTGGCCGGCGCCTACGCCACCGAAGAGCAAGCGGGGGTGATCGAGATCACCTACAACCTCTCCACGGGGACCGTCGACGCTGGCCCCGCAGGCATCACGCTCGTCGGGGAAATCGTCTTCTTCTCCGAACCAGCCTCCGGGACCTTCACCTCGGGGAGTCGCAGCCTCCGGGGCGACACGATGGTCGAGGTCTACGAGTCGTCGACCGGCACGCTCTGGCAGCCCGGCACTTTCACTCTGGTCCTCAGTTCGGTGCAGTACCTCGGGGTCGACCCCGAGATCGGGAAGATCTACCGCCCGTACGGGGCGTTCGACGCGACCCTGGACCAGGCAACGGGGCCGGGCTCGGCCGCCCTTCAGGTCCACGCAACGTTCTGAGACCGGTGGTCAGGGAAGGATCAGGCCGCCGGGGCTCCGGCGCTCGCCCGGCGTTGTCCCGGGAGCGTCGGCAGTGCCCGCGCCCTCCTCGCGAGCTCCCGCGGCACCTGGACCCGGGCCCCGAGCCCCGGGAGGCCGGGTCATCAGCGCTAGCACCTTGACGAAGAGCTGCTCGGCGAAGGGCGGAAGGACGCCCTTGCCGTCGAAGAGGCGGCGCGCCGTCGCTCGGGCAACGCCGGCAGCTCTCTCCTCCCCACGGCGGGCGAGTGCAGGCGCCACGGCCCAGAGCCTGCGCGCGTAGAGGCGGCGGCGACTGGCATCGAAGAACTCCTCGGCCTGACTCCGGATCCGGTCGCGGAGCGCATCGGCCTGCTGCTCCGCGCTCAGCGCCAGCGGGCTGGTGCGCAGCTCATCGACGCGGAGCGCGAACCGCTTCAGCTCGGCCTCCGGAGGCAGCCAGGCAGCGAGCTCCGGCTCGCGATGGAGACCCCCGCTCTCGAGGGCCAGGGCCGCGTCAGCCTCCTCGGGCGGAGGCAGGGGGGGTAGCTCCGACCGAGCAGCCTCGATGCCGAGGTGGCGGAGCGCGACGTCGCTGTCGGGCGGGAAGCCGGTCCGGGTCGCCAGGTTGCACCGGACCGCCTCGGCCAGGAGCGCCCGGCCCTCCTCGGGAGTGAGGGGGAGGAGCCGCTCCATCTCGGGGCTGCGCGCGAGCTTGCGCCAGGCGCTCCGGCTCATCTCGGCCCGGCTGAGCGACAGGAGCCCCAGCTCGTCCGAGACCAGCGCCTCGACCACCTCAACCCCACCGCGCACTGGCCGGCCCAGGAGGACGGCTCTCTGCCCCGTTCCATCCGGGAGGCTTGCGAACCCTCCGAGCGCCTCGGCCACGGGTGCAGGCACCGGGGTCGGGGCCTGCGCCGACCGTGCACGCTCGGTCATGGCGACGCCGGCGGAGCGGAGGCGGTAGAGCGCACGCCGTGCGGCCTTCGCCACCTCACGGTCCTGCGAGCCCGCGAGCAGTTCGACGGGTCCGGGGCGTCGCACCGCCACGGCGGCCTCGATGACCGCCAGCGCCAGCTCGGCCGGAAGCGCCCCCGGGTCCTCTCCGTCGCGCTCGAGCATTCCGCGGGCGATCTCCCAGTCCTCGCCCAGCACGCCCTCGGGGGCGGCCTCTCCACCGCGCAGCGCCAGCGCCAGCTCCTCGACGGTCATCGGCTCCGGTTCTCCAGCCAGGCCATACCACCGGTTGCGTCGATCCGGATCACCTCGGCCCCGAGTCGCTGCCCGAACACCGCCCGCGGGTCGACACCGCGGACGAGGAAGTGGCTGTACGCCGGCCCCATGGTGTCCCACCGGAATCCATCGGGTCGCCACTCGCTCGGAAAGGTGGGCGGTGGGGCCGCCCGGTAGCGGATCGGCGAATGAGGTGTCCGGGCGAAGCTGAAGTTGGTGATGCCGCCTCGGAGGCGCGCCGGGACCGCCGCGGCGTGGAGGAACACCGGGTGGCGCACCACGCGAGAGCCGGGGTCGAACACGAGGCCCATGATCCGCGGTTCGGGAGGGGTCTCCTCGGCGAAGCGCAGGAGGGGAGCGGCCTCGAGATCGAAGGCATGGAATGCGGTGCCAAGGGGGATGGCCAGCACCACCGCGGCCAGCGCACCGGCGGCGAGCAGCGCCGGTCGGATCCGTGCTGCGAGCGGAGGCACCGCCGCGAGGGCGAGCGGCGCGGCGAGATGGGCGTAGCGCGTGTTCAGATAGTAGACGGCGCCGCGGATGTCGAAGGGCAGCACGAGGAAGAGGAGCCCGGCGAGAAACGCGAGGCCCGGAAGGCGCCAGCGCTCCAGCCGTCCCTCCCGGGAGGCGGAGCGCCGACCCGCGACCGAGAGCACCAGTGCAACCACCGCGATGACGGTGGCCGCCCGGAGGCCCCAGCGGTCTCCACCATCACGGAGCAGGTTGGCCAGCACCTCGGGAAACTCGTCGAGGTTCTGGCGGAACGGTTTGAAGGAGAGATTCGGGGCGGAGAGGAGAGGTCCCCATGCCTTCCAGGGCGCCCCGACCTCGACCTCGGCCGGTGCAAGGAGGCGGCCTGCGCCCCACACCACGAAGAGGACGACCGCCGGAAGCGTCGAGAGCACTGCCGGAAGACGCGGACGCAGGGGGCGCCGGGCTCCGTCCTCGGGCACGCGGGTGGTGAGCAGGAGAAGGGGCAGGGCGAGGGCGAGGAAGAGGAAGCCCTGCACGTGCATCAGCACCACGGCCAGCAGGACCACCGCCTGCGCGATTGCCCAGCGGAGACGGCTCCCGGCGTCCGACAGCGCACGAACGAACAGCCCCGCCGAGAGGAGGGCGAGAACGAACGAGGCGCTGGAGTTCACGAAACCCCAGCCGAAGCTGTCCCCGTAGGCGAAGGGCACGGCGAGCACCGCCGGCCAGCGCGGGCGTCCGAGCGAGCGCAGGAGGAAGGCCATCGCGAGCGGGAGACCCAGCACCATCGCGCTCAGGAAGAGCCGGTTCGCAAGCTCGAGCGGAACCAGCCAGGAGAGACTGCTCACCACGTAGTAGTAGCCGAGGTAGGGGGTGAGCTCGGCGCGTGCGGCGAAGACCCGGGGGTAGAGCGTGGTGGGGTCGTCCAGCCGGTGGAGCACGGAGATGAGGTGGAGGTGCTGCGGCAGGTCCACCATCGGAAGCTGGCGTGCGCACCACAGCGGGGCGACGCCGGCGACCAGGGCCAGGGTGAACGCCGCGCCGGCCACCCTGGGGAGCGGCGCGGTCACGTCCCCGCTTGCTGCGAGACCAGCACCGGCCAGCCGCTGGCCATCGACTCGCGGAGGAACGCTGCCAGCCGGCGCCGGGTGACGTTGACCGAACCCTGCATCGGGTCGACCAGCGCCTCCTCTCCGGTGCTGCGCTCTCGCCGGAGAGAGACCGGCTCGCCGCAGCGCTCGCAGCGGATGCTCACGTCCCGGACCAGGCCGAGCGGCACCGCGTAGCGCGTGGAGCAGCGCTGGCATTTCCACACCAGCGCCCGCTCACCCTCCTCGGCCGCGGCGAGCGACTCGAGCTGGTCCGCCATCCGGAGAACGGCGGGGAGATCCTGGGGTGGCCGCGCGAACACCAGCGAGGGGGAGAACTGCGGACCCGGCGCGCCCATCCGCTCCTGGGCCTCGGAGGCGAACATCTGGGCGAGGCGATCCCGGACCCGCTGGTCGCGGAACTCGACCCCGGCCAGCGCGCGGTCCATGAGCCCCGCGCTCGCCGGGAGCTCGGGCTCGACCAGTGCATCCGCAGGGAGGACCTGGGGGGGAGAGACCAGCCGGTGGGCGGAGATGGAGAAGAAGCGTGTTCCCACGATCGAGAAAACGGTTTACCAGCCGCCCGTGACCAGGAGCAAAGGTTCGGTCTGCGCTCCCCTTCAGGACCAGTCCAGCATCCGCTTCAGGGGGCGGTACGCGGATTGACGGAGCGTCTCGGGCATCACCAGCTCGGGGGTACGCTCGGCCATGCAGCGCCAGAGCTTCTCGAGGGTGTTCATCTTCATGTAGGGGCACTCGTTGCAGCTGCACCCGTTGTCGGGGGGAGAGGGGATGAAGGTCTTCTCCGGTGCCCGGGTCTGCATCTGGTGGATGATTCCGGGTTCGGTGACCACGATGAACTCCCGCCGTGGGCTCTTCAGCACGCGCTCGAGGATTCCCTTGGTCGAGCCGATGTAGTCGGCGTGCTGGAGCACCCGCTCCTGACACTCGGGATGGGCGACCACCTCGGCGTCGGGGTGCTGGAGCTTGAGCTGCACGAGGAGCTTCTCGCTGAAGATCTCGTGGACGATGCAGCTGCCCGGCCAGAGGACGAGCTCCCGTCCAGTCTGCCGCTGTACCCAGCGGCCGAGGTGCTGGTCCGGCGCGAAGATGATCGGCCTATCCTTGGGTGCCTTCTCCACCATCTTCACGGCGTTGGAGGACGTGCAGATCACGTCGCTCATCGCCTTCACCTCCGCCGAGCTGTTGACGTAGGTGACGACGAAGGCGCCGGGGTGGCGCGCCTTGAAGGCGGCGAAGGCGGCGGGGGGAGTCCGGTCCGCGAGGCTGCAGCCTGCTGCGAGGTCGGGGAGAAGAACCTGGCGGGTGGGATTGAGGATCTTCGCGGTCTCGGCCATGAAGTGCACGCCGCAGAAGACGATGACCCGGGCTTCGGTGCGGGCGGCTTCCTGCGCCAGGGCCAGGCTGTCGCCGATGAAGTCGGCGACGTCCTGGATGTCGCTCTCCTGGTAGTAGTGGGCGAGGATGACCGCGTTGAGGTCCTTCTTCAGCGTGCGGATCGCCGACTCGAGCTCCGTGGGAGAGGGCGTGAAAGGCATGCCGGCGTGACTCCTTCTGCGGCTCGAATAACCGTCCCGCGCGAGGAGTTCCAGCGCGGCGGAGAGGGGTGGGAGGACAGGTGACGGCGGCGGGTCCTCCGGGGCGGACCCTGCTCGGGCATCCGCGCGGGTTGTTCCTCCTCTTCGCGACCGAGGCCTGGGAGCGCGTGCAGTACTACGGGATGCGGGCCTTCCTCGTCCTGTACCTGGTCGACCGGGTACACGGGCTAGGCTGGAACGAAGGGCGCGCCCTCACCCTCTACGGCTGGTACACGGGCCTCTGCTACCTGAGCACGGTGGCGGGGGGATGGGCGGCGGACCGGCTGCTCGGGCAGCGCCGGGCGGTGGTCATCGGGGGGACGCTGATGATGCTGGGGCAGTTCCTCTGTGCGCTGAAGCAGGAGCCTCTCCTGTACGGAGGGGGCGCGCTGCTCATCGTCGGGAACGGGCTCTTCAAGGCGAACATCTCGACCATGGTCGGCCAGCTGTACCGGCCAGGCGATCCTCGCCGCGACAGTGGCTTCACCATCTTCTATGTCGGCATCAACCTCGGTGCGGCGGTGGGCCCGTTCCTGTGCGGGACGCTGGCCGAGAAGGTGGACTGGTCTCTCGGCTTCACGAGCGCCGGGCTGGGGATGGCGGTGGGAGTGGGGGTGTTTCTGCTCCTGCGGGGTCGGCTGCTCGGGCCCGAGGTCGGTGCTGCTCCGCGGACGGAGGGGAGGGCAGCGGGGGCTTCCGTGGCGAGCCGCGCGCTCACCCGCGAGGAACTTGAGCGCGTGGTGGTGATCTTCGTGCTGACCTTTTTCGTCTCGGTCTTCTGGGCGGGCTACGAGCAGGGTGGCGGGCTGATGAATCTGTTCACCGATCGGTCGACGGACCGGCTGCTGTGGGGCCACGAGATTCCGACGACGTGGTTCCAGTCGGTGAACTCGGGGTTCATCTTCCTGCTGGCCCCGGTGTTCGCGGCGCTCTGGCCGCGGTTGGGGCGGGCGGGGAAGGAGCCGTCGACGGGCCGGAAGATGGCGATCGGGCTGGTGGCGCTCGCGGTGAGCTTTCTCTTGCTGTTCGTTGCCGCGCGGCGGGCGGAGGTGGCGGGGAAGGCGGGGATGGGGTGGATGGTGGGTGCTTACTTCTTCCAGACGGTGGGGGAGCTGGCCACGTCGCCGGTCGGGCTGTCGATGGTGTCGAAGCTGGCGCCGCCGAGGTATGGGTCGGCGCTGATGGGGGTGTGGTTCCTCTCGAACGCTGCGGGGAACAAGCTGGCGGGGAGCATCGGGGCGTTGGCGGAGGGGCACGGGGACGCGACGGTGTTTCTCGGCATCGCGCTGGGGAGCGCGGCGGCGGGGGTGGTGCTGTACGCCCTCGGACCGTTGCTTCACCGGATGACGCACGGGGCGGAAGACGTGTCGCCCGCCTGAACCCCCGAAGGTGTCTGGCACCCTCGTTGCCCTCGTTGGCTCGATTCGTGCTCGGCGATGCACGGAGGGGGATTCCGTGCCGAGACCGCTTCGCATGTTCGACGCAGCATTCATCTATCTCGTGACCGTTCGTTGTCTTCAGGGACGTTTGTTTCTCCGTCCGTCGGATGAGACCCGCGAGGTCCTGGAAGGCGTACTGGCCCGAGCCGCACGTCTCAACGGTGTGGAGCTCTTCTGCTTCAACTTCGCCTCGAACCACATGCACCTCGTCGTCCGAGCACCCGGGAACAACCTGCCGCGGTTCATGCAGTTCCTGCTCACGAACGTATCGAAGAAGATCGGAACGCTCATCCACTGGCGGGGTGCATTCTGGGAGCGTCGCTACTCGGCGCAACCCATCCTGGACGACACCGCTCTTCTTCAGAAGGTCCAGTACGTGCTCGCCCACGGGCCGAAGGAGGGACTGGTGCGGCGCTGTTCAGAGTGGCCAGGTCTGAGCTCGCTTCCGCTCATGCTCGACGGTCGGCCTCGGCGGGTGCGGTGGTTCAACTGGACTCGACGCTGCCGCAACGCACTGCCTTCGAACCGCGGACGTCGAACCGATCCCCGCTGGGCAGAGGAGGAGCAGCTTCAACTGACCCCGCTTCCGATCAGTGGACTCGACCGTCGCAGAGCCGTGCGGAGATTCCTGAGAGAAGCCGTGCGCGTGATCGAGGAACAGGCTCGAAGGCAGTTCCGCCATGTCCTCGGTGTCGCGGGAGTCCTTCGGCAGCTGCCGCAGCACCGCCCTCAGCGCCCAGAGCGAAGGCCCGCTCCCTGGTGCCACGCGACGCTGCCGGCGCTCAGCATCGGATATCTGCAACGCTATCGTTCGTTTGCGAACGCCTACCTCAGCGCCTCAGCTGCTTGGCGCAAGGGCGACGTCCAGGCCGACTTCCCCGAAGGAGCGGCTCGGCCATTCTTCTGGCCGGCCACGGTCGCCGCCGACGCGAGCATCGCCGGCTGAAATCATCCTTCGATTTCCAATTGGGGCGGCATCCCCCGAGTACTTCTCGGCACGAGGAACCGTGGAGATGCGCCGACTTGGCGCCCGAGAGCATCCCGAGCGCCCTCATGGACGCAAACGAATGCGATGACGAGAGCCAGGCACGGGGTCGTGGCCGAGTTCGCCGAGACGTTGACGAGCGAGATCCCGCCTGGGCGCCCGGCTCCCGGCGACCGTCTTGATCGAAGGTGATCGAAGGTGTCTGGCACCTTAGCGGCTGGCGGCTACGCGGCCCAGGAGCTCGGCGTCGAGCTCCCGCAGCGACCCGATGACCGCATCCGCCGCGGAGAAACGAGGGTCCACCGGCCAGCGCTCAGGCACCGCAATGCACCGCATCCCCGCCCCAGTCGCCGCATACACCCCGTTCACCGAATCCTCGAGCGCCACACACGCC
>Ga0335080_10000704_pt1 | contig 31282 bp, 26 predicted proteins | sample Lox_Sample_34_FD_206720 | JGI IMG/M metagenome (GOLD analysis project Ga0335080, IMG submission 206720) | Soil microbial communities from Loxahatchee National Wildlife Refuge, Florida, United States - Lox_Sample_3.4 | ecosystem: Environmental > Terrestrial > Soil > Wetlands | place: USA... | reverse complement strand
CGCGAGGCCAGGGACGGACAGGACCTGCGCTGAGCCGCTCCTCCGGAACGTCCGATAAGATGCGTTATGTCAACTCGGCGGAGCAGCCGCCCGAGGGGCGCACTGCTGGTCCCCGTTTCCCCCCCCGCCGCTCCCGACGGGGCTTCACGGTCGCGCCGGGAACAGCGGCCTTCCGGGGCGCTCCTGGGTCATCTTCCCGGCGTCGAGCACCAGCCGGCCGTTCACCACGACGTCGGTGATGCCCTCCGAGTACTGGAGCGGCTTCTCGAAGGTGGCCAGGTCCCGGACCTTCTCCAGGTCGAAGACCACGACGTCGGCGGCCATCCCCTGCAGGAGCAGCCCCCGGTCGAGCAGCCTGACCCGGCGGGCCGGCAGCGAGGTCATCTTCCGCACCGCCTCCTCGAGCGTCAGGAGCTTCTCGTCCCGGACGTAGCGGCCGAGGACCCGGGCCATTCCACCGAAGGCCCGGGGGTGCGCCAGCTCACCGGCGAACGGGCCGTCGATGGCCTGGCCGGGATTGTCGGTCACGAAGCTCACCCAGGGCTGCTTCATCGCGAGCCGGACGTCGTCCTCGCTCATCCAGAAGCGGACCGCCCAGCCGAATCCCTTGTCGGCCTCGACGATCTCGAGGAAGGCCTCCTCCGGCGGCTTGCCCATCTCCCGGGCCACCGCATCGAGGCGCCTGCCCATGTACCTCTTGAGCGCTGGGTTCACGCAGGACGCGAGCAGGACGTCCCCCGGTGGCTCGCGCTGGAAGGCGGCCTGGAGCTCCTTGACGATGCGGGCGCGCGTCGGCGGGTCGTGGAACCGGCGGATCATCGCCTCCGTTCCTCCGGCCTGTGCCCAGCCGGGCACCGTGGCCGAGAGGTTGTTGGAGGCCGCGACGTAGGGATAGACGTTCGCGGCGATGTCCACGCCCTCGGCACGGGCGCGGTCGATCCGGTCCACGACCTCCTTCATCCGGCCCCAGTTCTTCCGGAGGCCGACCTTGAGGTGCCAGATCTCCACCGGGACCCCGGCCTCCCGGCCGATCCGGATCGCCTCGTCCACCGCCTGGAGCACGACGTCGTCCTCGCCGCGGATGTGGCTCGCGTAGAGGCCCCCGTGCCGGCCGGCGGCGCGGGCCAGGGCCACCAGCTCCTCGGTCGTCGCGTACGAGCTCGGCGGGTAGATGAGCGCCGAGGAGACGCCCACCGCGCCCTGCCGCATGGCCGACTCGACCTCCTGCCCCATCCGGCCCAGCTGCTCGGGAGTCGCCTTGACCTCCCCGAGGCCGAGCACTACCCCGCGCACCTGACCCGCTCCGACGTAGGTGGCGAGGTTGAGCGCCGGCCGGGCCTGACGCAGGCGCCGCCAGTAGCCGTCGAGGTCCTTCCAGTCGATGGTGAGGCGGTACTTCTCGAGGAAGGGCTTCGCCTCGGCGATCCAGGTGTCGTTCATCGGGGCGACGGAGAGGCCCTCCCCCGTCACCTCGGTGGTGATGCCTTGGCGGATCTTCGACTCCACCCGGTTGTCGATCAGGAGATGCAGCTCCGACTGGCCGAGCATGTCGATGAAGCCGGGGGCGACGTACCGCCCGGTCGCGTCCACCCGGCGAGAGGCCGAGGCGTTCTCGAGATTCCCCAGGGCGGCGATCCGGTCGTCGCGGATCCCCACGTCGGCGCGGAACCAGGGGGCTCCCGTGCCGTCGACCACCTTCCCCCCGGAGATGATCAGGTCGTAGTCGGTGGCGCGGGCGGCACTTCCCCCGAGCCCGGCGACCAGCACGATTCCGAGCCAGCGTCTCGCGAGCATCCGGGACCCCCTCCGGGCCGGACCGTAGCCGATGTGCCGGGCAGGAGCCCGGGGGGAGTCACCTCGCCCGGCGGCGCAGGAGCAGGAGGGCCAGGGCCCCGGCGGCGAGCCACGGCACTCCACCGGGGACGGCGGCGCAGCTCCCGGCGACGTCGCCGGTTCCGGCGAGCTCCGCTCCGCCATCGGGGACGCCCGCGTCCGCCGTGCCCGCGTCGGTGCTTCCGCCGTCGACCCCACCCGCGTCGGCAACGCCGCCGTCACTCGCCCGGGGGAACCCGTAGGCGCCGAGGTCCAGGGCGGACCCAGGAGCCCGGGGCACCGTCCCCAGCGGGGCCGCGAACTCACGATCCGGGACGCCGCTCACCACCGTGCCGCTGCCGTCGACCGCGGTGACGCCCGCGAGCCCGGCGCCGATGGCAGTCGAGCCGGCCGCGAGATGCTCGTCGGTGGCGCTCACGAATCCCGGGTCGGTGCCCGTCAGGACGCCGGTCAGCGCGCCGGCGCTCGTGACCCGGCTGGAGATCCAATCGTTGCTCCCCACCAGCAGCGCCGACGTCGTGGCGTCGGTCGCGAGCCCGGTGCCGTCCACGGTGGCCTGCACGATGCTGTTGATCAGGTGGATCTGGCTGCCCGTCGCGGGGGAGATGGCGTGGAAGAGCCGGTTCGACGGGTTGGCGAGGACGAAGGTGTCGTCGATGGCGTAGAGGCTTCCGTTCCGGCCGGTGTCCGCCGGATTGTCCGAGCCCCAGAGGATGACCTGGCTGTTGTTGTCCGCCGTCGCGGGCCGGACGATCACGTTTCCGATCAGGATCACGTTGGCGTTCGGGGCATCGGTCTGTGGCGGGTTCTGGATCAGGTCGATCTCGTAGTTCCCCGCGTTCTCGATGAGGTTGTAGGCGATGAACGCGTCGTGCGAGCGGACCTTGACGTTCTGGCCGCCGGCCGAGTCGTGGATGTGGTTCCCGACGAGGGCGATCGATTGGCCCTGGACGTAGAAGTTGTGCGAGTAGCCGTCGCCCGCGCCGTTGTGGAACACCTCGCTGGCGCTGACGGTGAGCGTCGCCGCTCCGTCGGACATGAAGCCGTCCTGGCAGTCGTGCACCGAGACGTCCTCGATGGTGATGTCGACTGCGCCGGCAGTGACCCGGAACGCCGCGCCGTTGGCCGAGGAGTTCGCCGCGTTCTTCAGCTCCAGGTGCTGCACCAGCCAGTGGCTGCCCCCGGTGAACTGGAAGATGGCGCGGGGCACCGACCCGGCGCCGGAGAGGTCCAGGCCCGTCGCGTCGAAGACCGGGCGCGGGCCAGGCAGGCCGCGAAGGACGATCGGCATGGCCTGTGTCCCCGAGGCCGTGAGCTGGCAGGCATCGGTGTACGTGCCGGGGTCGACCTCGATCACGTCACCTGGCTGAAGCGCCACGCCCGCGGCGAGCGCACAGGGAGACCTCCAGGTCCGCGACGTCCCCACCGGATACGTCGTCGCCCAGGCCGCGGGCGCCACCAGCGCGACGAGGAGAACGAGCGGTCGAGACGGCACTGCCGGGAACTGTAGTGCCGGCTCGATCGGCCGCCGATGTGCGTCCCCGGCGCCGGGAAGGCGCAGGGGTGAGCGGTGATGGAGGTCTCAGCCCCCGGTGGCCGGAACCTCGACGGGGCGCGGGACGCGGCCGAGGAGCCCGCGCCAGAGGACCGCCGCCCAGAGCAGCAGTGCGGACAGCTCGAGGATGCCGCTCACGCCGATGACCCGGAACGCGTCGGGGGTCCAGTCGGAGGCGACCTGCAGGCTGACCCGCAGGAAGCAGCCCATGTTGAGCAGCACCAGTGTCGGTCGCAGCGTCGCAGTCCTCGGCGTCAGCGGGACCACCAGGCTCGAGACGCCGACGATCATCTGAGAGACGAAGCCCACGGTCACCGCGTGGCGGATGGCGCCGTAGTAGGCGTGGCTGAAGGGAAGCCCGCTCAGGACCTGATAGCCGGGGAGGAAGAGCAGCATCAGCAGCGAGACCGCGAGCCACGCGTAGGCGACCCGGATGAAGGTCGCGCTCCGCTCGTTCCGGCTCGGGCTCCGCCACAGACGCCAGGGCCAGACCACGACGACCGAGCCGGCCGCGAGGAGGATCCACCCCAGGTAGAGGCCAGCCGCAAAGCGGTGGTCCCCGGTGAGCCGGAGGGCAACGAAGAGCGTGGACTCGAGCAGGAGCCCCACACCGATCGCCCAGAGGCCGAGCCAGCCGCGCCGCGCGCTCGTCTCGGGGATGCCGAGGAAGGCCGGGAAGAAGCGCTGAGAGACGCCAAGGATCATGCACAGCGCCAGCCCGTGGATCTGCAAGTCCCGGAGCGGGGCCTGGAAGGTGGCCACCTGCGCGAGCAGCGCCTCGCGGCTCGGCGCGACCTGCGTACGCCAGGTGTGCCAGCCGTCGAACAGCGCCTGGGCCACGAAGCAGGCCATCGCGAGGAAGACGAACCCCATCCAGGGCTGGAGTCGCTCCAGGCTGCGGCGGAACGTCGCGATCAACATTCCGGTGAAGAGCGCCGTGGCGCCGAGCTGGAGGCCGCTGCCCAGGAGCGCGAGGCCCGGTCCGGCCGCCCCCACCGGGACGCTCATCGCCACCGAGCGGATGACGACCCCGGCGAGCATCGCCCCCAGGGGAACCAGTCGCCAACGCCGCCCGACCAGGCGCGCACGCCACACCGGAGGGAACATCTGGAGCGCGAAGCCCATGATGAACAGGCCGACCCAGCCGTCGATCTGCGCCTGGCCGTGGGCGTTCACGTCCTGGAGCGAGACGCCGGTGAATCGCCCGGCGAGGCCGACCTGGAAGAGGAGCCAGACGCCCCACGCTGCTCCGACGGTCATCACCGTGGCGATCGCGGCCGCGAAGTACTGGTGGTGAAGCGGTCTCTCGGCGGTGGGCGCGCTCATCGGCGGCCTCCTGGGGCCGGGCGGCGGAGGCGTGGACCCTCGCAGAGCGGCTTGCTCCCCCGGGGGTCCTTGAGGATCTCGGCGAGGGACGAATCCCGGAAGGCCTCCTCGACCGTGGCCATGGCGTCGTCGAGGCGGCGATGCAGGGGGCAGAGGTTCGCTCCGTGGGTCCTCAGGCCGAGTGGGCAAACGGCGATGCGCCGGAGCGGATCCACCGCCTGGACGACGTCGAGGACCGTGATCGCCTCCGGAGCGCGGGTCAGCACCGAGCCCCCGTTGGGTCCTCGCTGGGAGTGAACCAGGCCGGCGCGGGCGAGCTGGCGAAGCACCTTGGCCAGGTAACCGGACGGGATCTTGGTGGTGCGGGCCAGCTCCGGGATGGTGACCGGCTGGTCCAGATGGCTCGCCAGCTGGACCACCAGGCGGAGGGCGTACTCGGTCGTCTGGGAGAGCATGGCGGGACCCTGCCAATTCTGGATATCAAAGTCCAGAACTGTCTCGAAGACATCGTCTCCACGTCAGATGGCACTCACGGAGGGCCTTCCCGGGGGCCCGCTCGCCTCGAGCGCCGGCCCTCCTCCGCTCACTCGGGTGCCTGGAACGGGCGGCGACCCGGCCAGCCTCGCGTTGGTGAGGCTTCCGGAGCGCCGCCCCGTCACCTGCTCCGGCCGTCGAACGGGGTGACCTTGAACTGCTCCGGCTCGAAGCCGTCGAGGCAGCGAACGTTCACCGCGATCGTGGGCTGTCCATCCCTCCCCAGGCCCCGCGCGAACGACTTGATGCCGCAGGTCCGACAAAAGAGGTGGTGGATGTGCTTCCGGTGGAACTGGTAGTCGGTCGTCGCGTCCTCGCCACGCTCGAGGTGAAACCGCGCCGCCGGAACGAAGGCCAGGAGCGTTCCCGCCCTCCCGCACATCGAGCAATTGCAGCTCAGGGCCGAGGCCCCGCGGTCGATCTCCACCGAGTAGCGGACCGCCCCGCAGTGACAGCCTCCTTGCCTGGTCTCCGTCTCCGCCATCACGACCTCCGGAACTGCCCGATCTGGCATCGTCCGGCCCCGGATTCAACCGAACGTCGGGGTGGCTTCGCCGGTGCTTCCGGTTAGAGTTTCGGACCCATGAAGCCCCCTGCGAACGAGAAGAAGCCCGAGCCCGCGCCGACCCCCGGTCCGACGCCCTTCACCCCGATCGATCAGCACCTCTTCGAGTCGCGGACGGTGTTCGTGAGCGGCGAGGTCAACGCCGAGCTGGCGCTCAAGGTGAACCGCCAGCTCCTGGCCCTCGAGCGGAGCAACCCCGGTGCCCCGATCGTCCTCTGGGTGGACTGCCCCGGGGGCGAGGTCTACTCGGGGTTCGCCATCTACGACACTGCCCGGTTCATCTCCCCGCGGGTGGTGACCGTGGTCGCCGGATTCGCGGGAAGCATGGGCTCGGTCATCGCCCTGGCCGCGGAGAAGGAGGACCGGGTGGCGCTCCCCAACGCCAAGCTCCTCATCCACCAGCCGCTGGTGGGCGGAGTCATCCATGGCTCGGCCAGCGACCTCGAGATCCACGCCCGGGACATCATCGAGCTGAAGAAGAAGATGCACCGGCTCTACGCCGAGCGGACTGGCACGCCCCAGGAGCGGTTCGTCGATCTGATGGAGCGCGACCGGTGGATCGACCCCCCGGCGGCCATCGACCTGGGGCTCATCTCCAAGGTGGTCAGCACCCGCAAGGAGCTGGACACGCTCCTCCAGCGTGCACACTAGCCGGCGAGCGTCTCGAGGTAGGCCACGTGGCTGTTCACCGCCGCGTCGAACCCGGCGACCTTGGGGTTGCTGGACTCGATGACCAGGTACTCGTCCGGCGCGTGCGCTCCGGACCCGTGTCCGAGCCCGTAGTGCCCGGCGGGCAGAGCGAGCGGCTTCTCGGTGAACAGGTAGCCCGGCCACGAACCCCCGCTCCGAGGCCAGAGCAACGGGTCCACTCCCCCCTTCCGGTAGACCGCCTCCATGTTGCGGATGAAGGCCGAATCGGCGGGCGTGGTCGTCGGGTCGTAACCACCGCTCATGTTGACCTCGATGTCCCCGTAGCCGCGCTTCTGGAGGTGGGCCTTCAGGGCAGCCAGCGCCTCGGCGGCGGTCATGTCCGGCACCAGCCGGAGGTCCAGCTTCGCCACCGCGCGGGCCGGGAGCATCGTCTTCCCGCCCGGGCCGGTGTAGCCACCCACCAGACCCTCGATGTTCACGGTCGGCTTTCCGCAGAGCCGGAGCAGCGCGTGCTCCCAATCCTCGTCGCGGATCCACCGCTGTGCTCCGAGCAGCTGCTTGGCCTGCGCCTCGCTCATCCGCTGGGCGGCTCGCTTCACCATCTGCAGCTCGGCGGTGGAAAGCGGCCTCGCCTTGTCCGCGAACCCGTCGATGGCCGGCTCGGCGCCATCGGGAGTGACGAGTGTGGCCAGGGCCTGCACCAGGTGGAACGCCGGGCTGTCGAGGCGTGCCCGGTTCGCGCTGTGGACGTCCTTGGAGGGACCGCGACCCCACCTGGCGCCGGAGGCGACGAGCTCCAGCTCCACCACTCCCTTGCCCCCGAGGGTGATCTCCACGGACCCGTCGGGGTCCTGCGACGCCGAGGGCATGAAGATGCCGATCGACTTCGCCAGGGCCGCGGAGATGTCCGGGCGGCGCACCACCTCGCCGAAGTGGGGCGAGCCGATCTCCTCCTCCCCCTCCGCCACCAGGACGAGATTGACCGGGAGCTTCCGCTTCCCGGTCCGGTAGGCGTGGAGGGCGGCGAGGAACATGGCCTCCGGCCCCTTCTGGTTCACCGCACCGCGGCCGACGATGACCCTGCCGAAGCCGGGCTTGTCGACCAGCCGCCCCTCGAACGGAGGCGAGCTCCACTCCGCGGGATCGGCCTGCTTCACGTCGTACATGAAGTAGAGGCCGAGGGTCCGCTTCGCGCCGGCGTCGACCGACGCGAACACCCCCGGCTTTCCCGAGGTCGAGACCTGCTCCACCTTCTGGAAGCCGGCGTCGCGGAGCATCTGGAGGAAGAACGGGAAGCCGGTCTGGTAGCCGCGGTTCTCGGCGCAGATGCAGGGCTCGCGGATCCAGGCCTGGAGGCGCTGGACGTTCTCGTCGTGCCGGCGGGTGATCTCCGCGGCGAGCGGCCCCGGCGGAGCGGCGGCTTGGGCGAGGCGAGACCAGGAGGCGGCAGCCGCGGTTCCGACCGCGGCGCCGAGGAGCGTCCGGCGCGACAGATGGGTCATGAAGCGCGCGAGTCTCGGGTTCGGCTCGCCGGCTGTCGAGGAAATCCGGGGATCGGTGACGTCTACCGTTCAGCGTCTCGGAGCACGGACCACGGGCTCCCTGTCACACCCCCACCGGCGGGCCCCTGACCTCCCGTGGCGTGAAGTGCCCTGGCTGGTCCAAGCTCGGGGTTCTGGACGATGACTGCGCGCGCTCTCCTCCAGTGTGGCACCCTGCTGGGCCTCGCGGCCTGCGCGATGCTCGGAACCGGGACGCAGCCCGGCCAGGCTCCCCCGAGCTCGGGTCACCGGCTCCGGCCCACCTGCACCGACGTGGAGATGGAGGCCTGCGTCGCCGAGGCGGTCTCGGTGTCGCCCCAGGCGCTCCCCGGCCTCGAGCCCAGCGAGGCGGTCGCGCTCCAGAACGACCGGCGGCCCATCCCCGTACGCTGCATCCTCCGCGAGACGGGAACCATCGAGGCTTGCCACGTCCTCGACTCCCGCGGGCCGCCCTACGACGAGGCCATCGAGGCGTGGCTCGCCAGGCGGGTCTACGCGCCGGTGGCCTACAAGGGCAGAGCGGTCCTCGTCCCCTACACCTTCCTGGTCTCGCTCACGCCTCCGCCGGGCGAGACTGCCCGGATCGCGGCGGTGCGGCTCGAGGTGTTCCGTGCCCTGCTCACCCGCCTGCGGGGCCCCCCGGTGGACGCCGGCGGGGCTCGCCCCCTGGTGTGCGTGGGCGTCGGCGACGACGTCGCTGACCCTCCGCGGAGCGACCTGGAGGCGCTCGCCCGAGCGGGCGCGCAGGTCGAGCCCGCGTCGAGCTGCTGGGGGCTGATGCAGACGGTGGGGAACGCCGCGCCCTTCGGGAGCATCGTCGTGCGCGAGGTCCGCTTCGAGCGACCGGACGTGGCGGAGGTCCGGGCCGAGCTGGGCATCTCCGGCCAGACCCCCGAGTACCTCGTGCTGCGCGTGAGCCGCCTGGGTGGCAGCTGGCTCGTGGAGGAGGTACCGCAGCCGGGGGATGCCGGCACTCCGTAGCGTCGCCTTACCGTCGCCCGCGCCCGGGTGTGGGATCTGCCGAACCCCGTTTCCGGAGCCTCTCCTCGATGCGACATCCGTTCCCCTTCCGCTCTGGCCTCCTCCTCGCCGCGCTCGGCGCGACCGCCGCGCTCGCACAGCAGGCTCCCTCGTCCGCACCGGCGCCCACCGCACGTCCCTGTGCGGCCGACGTCGCCCGGCTCTGTCCCGGCGCGCCGAAGGGGCACGGCGCCATCCGCCAGTGTCTCGAGCAGAATGCGGACCAGCTGTCCCAGGCGTGCACCGCCCACATCGCGCAGGTGCGCCAGCGCGTGGAGGCCGCCCGCGAGGCGTGTCAGGCCGACGTGGCGAAGCTCTGCCCCGACGTGAAGCCGGGCGGTGGCCGCGTCGCGGCCTGCCTCCGCGATCACGCCTCCGAGCTGAGCGACTCCTGCAAGGCCCAGCGCCAGGGCTGGCGCGCGCAGGCCCAGTAGCGCCCCGCCTCCCGGACCGGCCTCACTTGGACCGAGGCCGGCGGGGAGCAGCGCTCGGGTGGGGGAGCGCCGGGGGAAGCGCGTAGAACTCCCCGAGCGCGGTCCGCATCGCCCGCGCGGTGCGGGCCGGCGTGCGTCCGAGGAGGACCAGGGCGTCGCTCCCCGCCGGGTCGAGCCACAGCTCGTAGGCGGGCGCGCCACCGGTGCTCCCCACCCCCACTGCCCGCTGCTCACCCGCGGTTCGAACGAAGAACCCGTAGGCCATCTCCGAGCCGGAAACGAGCGACAGCCGCGGGGCCCAGAGCGCGTCGCGGGTGGCCGGCGTGACCACCGTCGCCTTCCGGAGCGCGTCGACAAGGCGGAGCTGGTCGTCCACGGTGGTCGCCCCCTGCGCGGCGACGGGACAGGCAGCGCTGGACCCGAGGGCGGTGCCGGTCATTCCCGCGGGGGAGATCACCCGTTCCCGGGCGAAGCGCTCGAACGGTCCCCCCGAGACCTGGGCGACGATCCGCTCCACGAGGAGCCAGGGGCGATCGTCTTCCGGATCCACACGCGTCCCGGGGGCGGCCTGGAGCGGCATCCGCTCGGCGGCCTCGAGGCGCTGCTCCACCGAGTCCCCCTGGGTGAAGGCCAGTCCCGCCGCGTCGGTGAGGAGGTCGCTCAGCCGGAGCTGACCCACGGGGCTCTCGAACAGCTCCGGGAGCAGACGGTCCAGCCGGTCCTCCCAGCCGAGCTTGCCGTCCTGTACCAGGAGAGCCACTGTCACCGAGGCGATCACCCGGCGGCCGGTCCCCAGCGGAAGGCATCCAGCCTCCCCGAAGGTCCTTTCGATCTCCGGCTTCCCATCGTGCAGCACCCGGATCTGGCCCTCGAAGCCGTCCTCGGTGCCGATCCGCTCCACGTCGGATCGGAGGGCGCGGATCCACTCGTCGCGGCGCTCCACCTTGGCGGCGGCCGGCGCGGGCGGCGGGGCGTGCGAGCACCCCGCCACCACGAGCAACAACGCTGCGACCAGCCTCGGCCTCGGGTGCACCGCGCTCCCTCCTCCCGTCAGGCCGGTGAACACCCGGGCCGGCGTCCACGTTCCCGTCCACCGGGAGCGCGTCCGGGAGGCGTGCGCGAGGCGGCTCGCCGGCCGGGCGTGAGCCCTCACTCCCACTCGATGGTCGCGGGCGGCTTGCTCGAGATGTCGTAGACCACGCGGTTGATGCCCCGCACCTCGTTGGTGATGCGGGCGGAGACGCGAGCCAGCAGCTCGTGCGGCAGGCGCGCCCAGTCGGCGGTCATGCCGTCCACGCTGGTCACCGCACGCACCACCGCGGTCGACTCGTAGGTCCGCTCGTCGCCCATCACCCCCACGCTCGAGACCGGGAGCAGCACCGCGAAGGCCTGCCACACCTGGCCGTAGAGCCCGGCGCTCCGGACCTCCTCCTGGACGATGACGTCCGCCCGGCGGACCAGATCCAGCCGTTCCTCGGTGATCTCCCCGAGGACCCGGATGGCGAGGCCGGGGCCGGGGAAGGGGTGGCGCATCAGCATCGCCTCGGGCAGCCCCAGCTCGCGGCCGAGCGACCGGACCTCGTCCTTGAACAGCTCACGCAGGGGCTCGACCAGCTTGAGCTTCATCACCTCCGGCAGCCCGCCGACGTTGTGGTGGCTCTTGATGGTCGCCGAGGGTCCCTTGGTCGAGACCGACTCGATGACGTCGGGGTAGAGCGTACCCTGGGCGAGGAACTCCACGCCCTGGATGTCGCGCGCCGCCTCTTCGAAGACGGCGATGAACTCGCGTCCGATGATCTTCCTCTTCTTCTCCGGATCGGTCACCCCGGCCAGGCGGTCCAGGAAGCGCTTGCGGGCGTCCACGGTACGGAGCGGCACGTGGAAGCGGCCCTCGAAGAGCTGCTGCACTTGCTCGCGCTCGCCGGACCGGAGCACGCCGTTGTCGACGAAGATGCAGGTCAGCCGGTCGCCGATGGCGCGATGGATGAGGAGCGCCGCCACCGAGCTGTCGACGCCGCCGGACAGCGCGCAGATGACCTTCCCCTGCCCTACCTGCTTCCGGACGGCCTCCACCGCCTCCTCGGCGAAGCCCTTCATCGTCCAGGCCCCGGAGAGCTTGCAGACGTCGAAGAGGAAGGCCCGGTACATGTCCTTGCCCCGCGGGGTGTGGACCACCTCGGGGTGGAACTGGAGCCCGTAGATGGGCCGCTCGCGATGGGCGGTCGCGGCGAGCGGGGCGTTGGCGGTGCGGGCGATGGGCTCGAACCCGGGCGGGAGCGTGTCCACCCGGTCGCCGTGGCTCATCCACACCTCGCAGGTGGTGCCGGTCGCAAACGGAGCGAGCGGGCCCTTGCTTTCGAGCACCTCGACCACCGCCGGACCGAACTCCCGGTGGGCGGTACGGTCCACGCGACCGCCGAGCATCTTGGCGATGAGCTGCAGCCCGTAGCAGATGCCCAGCACCGGGACGCCGAGGTCGAAGATCCCCGGCGCCGGCATGGGCGCGCCCTCGGCCTCCACCGACATCGGCCCGCCGGAGAGGATGATCCCCTTCGGGCCAAAGGCCTTGATGTCGGCCAGCGGGAGATCGGGCCGGTGGATCTCGCAGTAGACGCCGAGCTCGCGGACTCGCCGGGCGATCAGCTGGGTGTACTGACTGCCGAAGTCGAGGATGAGGACCTTCTCGTCGTGGATGTGCACGTTCTCGCTCGTGTCGCGTCCGTTCCGGAGCCGTCACTCGACCCGGTAGTTCGGCGCCTCCTCGGTGATGATGACGTCGTGGACGTGGCTCTCGCGGAGCCCGCTGGGCGTGATGCGGACGAAGCGCGCGTTCTTCCGCAACTCGTCGATGCTCTTGCAGCCGGTGTAGCCCATGCCGCTGCGGATGCCGCCGAGCATCTGGTAGACGTTCATCGCCAGGCTGCCCTTGTACGGGACGCGGCCCTCGATGCCCTCGGGCACCAGCTTCTGGTCCTCGTCCACGTCGCCCTGGAAGTAGCGCTCCTTGCCGCCGCGCTTCATCGCTCCGAGCGAGCCCATGCCCCGGTAGCTCTTGTAGCTGCGGCCCTGGTAGAGGATGACCTCGCCCGGCGCCTCCTCCGTCCCGGCGAAGAGCGAGCCGATCATCACCGTGCTCGCGCCGGCGGCCAGCGCCTTCACGATGTCGCCGGAGTACTTGATGCCTCCGTCGGAGATGACCGGGACGTCGTGCCGGTCGGCCTCGCGGGCGCAGTCGTCCACCGCGGTGAGCTGGGGAACGCCGACCCCGGCCACCACCCGGGTGGTGCAGATGCTTCCCGGGCCGATGCCCACCTTCACCGCGTCCACCCCGGCCTCGATCAGCGCCCGGGTGCCCTCGGCGGTGGCCACGTTGCCGGCCACCAGCTCGAAGCCGGAGAAGTTGCGCCGGGTATCCCGCACCGAATCCAGCACCCCGTGAGAGTGGCCGTGGGCGGTGTCGACCACCAGGATGTCGCATCCGGCCTTGAGCAGCGCGGCCACCCGCTCCTCGCGGTCCGGTCCCACGCCGACCGCGGCGGCGACGAGGAGCCGGCCCTTGCCGTCCTTCGCGGAGTGGGGATGGGTCCGGGACTTCTCGATGTCCTTGATGGTCATCAGCCCGCGGAGCTCGCCATGCTCGTCGACCAGGAGCAGCTTCTCGATCCGGTTGGAGTGGAGCAGCTCCAGCGCCGCCTTCTTGCTCACCCCCTCGCGGGCGGTGATCAGCTTCCGGGTCATCACCTCCTCGACCTTCTTGTCGAGGTTGGTCTCGAACCGGACGTCCCGGCTGGTGAGGATGCCCATCAGCTTCCGGCCCCGGGTCACCGGGATGCCGGAGATGCCGTTGCGCTTCATGAGATCGAGGGCCAGGTGGAGCGGGGCCTCGGGCTCCACCACCACCGGCTCGCTCACCATGCCGCTGGAGTACTTCTTCACCCGGGCGACCTCGGCTGCCTGGCGCTCGACGGAGAGGTTCTTGTGGATCACCCCGATGCCGCCCTGCTGGGCCATGGCGATGGCGGTCGCGGACTCGGTGACGGTGTCCATCGCCGCCGAGAGCAGCGGGATGTTCAGGCGCAGGTTCCGGGTGAGGCGGGTGCCGAGCTGGACGTCCTTCGGGAGGACCTCGCTCTCGGCCGGCTGGAGCAGCACGTCGTCGAACGTGAGCGCCACGCGGAGGGGGTCGGTCAGCATGGCGTTCTATACGCTGCACCCCGGACAAAATCCATCCGGGGGGGCTGTGCCCCCTCGCTTTCGCAAGCGCTGTCAGGAGCTTAGGTGGGCCTGTCGCCGGCCGGGTGGCGCAGCACAGGTCCAGGTGGTGGCGCGAGCGCATCCTCGCTGCACTGCTCGCGGATCTTCCGCGCCAGGGCGATCTCCCGCCAGCGGTGGACGGCTGCCCAGAGAAGCACGGTGGCGAGGAGCAGGCCCACTGCGATGAGCTGGTACTGCTTCATCAGCTCGATCACCTGCTGCAGGTGCCTGCCGAACCGGTAGCCGAGCAGGACGAAGAGCGGTGCCGAGCCGAGCGCGGCGAGCCCATCGAAGCAGATGAACCGCGCGTAGGGCATGCCCGCCGAGCCGGCGATGAAGTAGGTCACCGCCCGGACGCCGGGCATGAAGCGCGCGGCGATGACCAGCTTCTCCCCGTGCCGGGCGAAGAGTCCCTCCACCAGGATGCGCCGGGGTGGAGTGACCACCCGGGCGAGCCAGCCGTGACCGGTCCGGACCCGCAGCCCCACGCGGCGGCCGGCCAGGTAGATGAGCGAGTCGCCGACCAGGATGCCCACGAAGCCGGTCGCGACCATGCCCCAGAGGTTGGCCACCCCCTTGTAGACGAGGAATCCGCCCAGGATGAGGGAGATGTCCTCCGGGAGTGGAACGCCGAGCCCGCACGCCACCAGCACGGCGAAGATGGACAGGTACGCCATCGCCCCGTGGGAGCCGAGCAGGAGGGTCTTGAGGATCGCTTCCAAACGCGTTCCGGTCCGGGCGGACCCGGGTCGAGGGACCTTACCACCCCCCCTCGTCGATCCGGCAGCTCAGGGACGGGGCAGCAGGGCCTTGAACGCTTCCCGGTTCGCCTGAAGCCTGGCACCGAACTGGGACACGATCGCCATCAGGAGCTTGAGGCAGGCCTGGGGCTTCTGGGTCATCAGCCGCTGGAAGTCCACGCTGCGCAGCTCCACAGCCGTCACCGGGGTGAGGGCCAGGGCGCTGCAGAGCCGCTGTCCCTGCTGGACCAGGGCGAGCTCGCCGAGCGACTCGCCCCGCTGCAGCTCACCGAGGGGCAGCTCCTCGGCGCCGTTGCGGACGGTGATGCCCACCCTGCCGTCGGCGATGATGAACAGGCTCTCGGCGAGCATGTTCTCCACGAACAGGGGCGTGCCGCGCGGGTAGGTCCGCTCCACCGCGATGCCGGCGAGGATCTGCAGGCCCGTCTCCGTGAAGCCCTTGAAGAGGGCGCAGGTCCGCAGCGCGTCCTGTGGCGGCATTGGACGGACGTTCTACCACGGGAGCCCCCCGGGTCATGGAAAGCCCGACCCGGTGGCGACGGGAGCCCTGGAGTGCGCTCGTCAGCCCCCCCGGTGGAGCTTTGCGTTCAGGACGTACCCGGCCGCATGCGGGACGAGGCTGGCCCGCTCGGCGTGGGTGAGGGGGCGCTTCACCTTGCCGGGGCTCCCCATGACCATCGACCCGGACGGGACGTGGGTGTTGGGGGTGAGCAGCGTGCCGGCGGCGATGAAGACATCGTCCTCGATGACCACCCCGTTGAGCACGATGGCGCCGATGCCGACCAGCACCCGGTTCCCGATGGTGCAGCCGTGGATCACGACGTGGTGGCCGACGATGACGTCGTCGCCGATGCAGGTCGGGTGGGTGCCCTTCTCGACGTGGACCATGCTCAGGTCCTGGATGTTGGTCCGGGAGCCGATCCGGATGCTGTTCACGTCGCCCCGGATGACGGTGTTGTACCAGACGGAGGAGTCCTGTCCGATCTCCACGTCGCCCATGACCTGCGCGCCGTCGGCGACGAAGACCGTGGGGTGCAGCTTTGGCATCACGCCTCCGATGGCCCGAATTCCCATCAGGCGGCCTCCGTCCGCGGCCGGAGCGGCGGAACGGGGGGAACGTCCACGAGACCGGCCTCGACCCCGAGGAGCGCGCTGGGCGAGCCGCGGGTGACGCGCACCCGGGCCCGGGCGCCGGCCGGGGCGGTCCCGTCGAAGTTCACGGTGCGGTTCTCGGGCGTCCGACCGAAGCGGCGGGAGGGGTCCGACCGGGACGGGCCCTCGACCAGCACCTCGACCTCGTGGTCCACGAGCGCCGCGGCGAGCTCCCCGCTGATGCGCCGCTGGACGGCCTGCAGGCGCTCCAGGCGCTCGACCTTCACCTCGTGCGGCACGGGGCCCCACTCCTCCTCCTTGAGCGCGGCGACGGTGCGTGGCCGGGCGGAGAAGACGAACGAGAACTGGTTCTCGTAGCGGACCTGCTCGGTGAGGGCGAGGGTGGCCCGGAAGTCCTGCTCCGTCTCGCCGGGGAAGCCGACGATGATGTCGGTGGTGACGGCGATGCCCGGCCGGGCGACACGGAGCGCGGCGAGACGCTCGAGGTAGGCGGCCACGGTGTAGTCGCGCTTCATCCGGCGGAGCACCTCATCGCTCCCGCTCTGGACCGGGAGGTGGAAGTGCGGCGCGATGCGCGGCTCGTGTCGGAAGGCGTCGATCAGCGCATCGGAGAGGTCGTGGGGGTGGCTGGTGGTGAAGCGCACCCGCTCGATGCCCGGCACCTGGGCCACGCGAAGGAGCAGCTCCGCGAAGGAGACGCCGCCCCGGTAGGAGTTGACGTTCTGGCCGATGAGCGTGACCTCGCGGATGCCCACGCCGGTGAGGGCGGCCACCTCCTCCAGCACCTCGACGAAGGGGCGGCTGACCTCGCGCCCGCGGGTGTGGGGGACGACGCAGAAGCTGCAGACGTTGTCGCAGCCCTTCATGACGGTGACGAACTCGCTCACCTTCCCCGCCGAGCTTTCCGGGTCGGCGCGGGGGAAGACGTACTCCTCGGAGTCGACCCAGGCGGTCTCGGCGACGCGGACCCTGTCCTGGAGGACGCGGTCGACGAGCTCGGGGAGCTTTCCGATGGCGTCGGGCCCGAAGATGAAGTCGAGGTAGGGCACCTTGGCGAGGAGCCGGCTCTTCTCCTGCTGGGCGACGCAGCCGCCGACGGCGAGGAGCGCCCCCCGCTGGGTCTTGATGGAGCGGTAGCGCCCGAGGGCCGAGAGCATCTTGTCCTCGGCCTTCTCCCGGATGGCGCAGGTGTTGAGGATGATGAGGTCCGCGCGTTCCGCCGTCGCCGTGGGGCGGTAACCGATGGTGGCCAGCGCCTCGCCCATGCGGAGCGAGTCGTTGACGTTCATCTGGCAGCCGAAGGTGTGGACGAAGTAGCGCTTCAAGGCAGGCCCCGGAACGAGACCAGATACCCGGGAGCGCCGGGCGGAATCAATGGCGGTGCAAGCGGTCAGGACGCAGCCCTCGGCGCGGCGCCCGACACAGCGGCAGCTGCTGCAGCTTCTATCCGCCGACGAGCCGCAGCGTGAGCACCCCGAGCACGCAGACGAGGACGGTGAACGTGAGCCCTTCGGCGATACCACGACTCAAGAAGCGAAGTGGGCCTGCGACGGTCACTTGAGAACCTCGAGCTCGGCCTGCGTGAGGCTGGTGTCGGGCCCGTCCCAGTCGAACCTGCCGAGGCCGGGGATCGGCTGCCCGCGGGGAGCGTCCGCCAGAGGCGCTCGTTCCTCCGGAATCCCCAGGAGTCTGCGAACGACCCGCAGGCTGGAAAGTACGCGCCACACCGACGGAACCGGAGCCGGCTCAGAGGGCATCGAGAGCGGAGCATCCATGGTCAGTCCCCGAACTCGGCCACGGACTCGCTCGCGCTGGCGTCGGACGACGGCCCTCCGCTCCGGGGATGGACGTGGGCCGTCACGGCGAGTGCGCCGAGGCCGACGATCAGGATGAACGCCGCGATCCGCGAGAGGCTCGCCGGGGCATCGATCGGGTGAGTCTGGGTGGTCATGGTTGCACTCCAGGTCGAGGGTTGGGGCGCCGGAGCACCGGCGCGGTCGAGCGCAACTGCACGGTCGGTGCCGCACCCGGCACGAGGGCCTTCTCGCCTCATCACGGGCACTTGCGCATCCCGTGGCTCGCGGGCGCCCCGAGCGCTCGCGAGCGCTCATGAGCGCTCACCCCCCGAGCTCAGTGCCCTGGGCGGCGCAGCCCGAGCCGCGCCATTAGCCGCTGCACGTAGATCCGTGGCTTCTCGATCTCCCGGGCCACGGCCGCGATGTTTCCTCGGTGCTCGGCGAGGAGCCCGGTGAGGCGCGCCCGGAGCTCTTCATCCTCGGGGGACAGCTGAGCCGGCGTCATGAGGGGCTTCTCGATCGGATCGAACAGGCCGTCCGGGACGTGCCGGGGGCCGATCACCACCGCGCCTTCACCCTCCGGAATCGCGAGGTCGGCGGCCGCGAGAAGCAACTTTCGCATCTCGCGCACGTTCATGGGCCAGTCGTGAAGCAGGAGCCTTCGCAGCGTCTCGAGCTCGAAGCGAAGGCTCTGCACGCCGGCCGGGAGAGGGGTCAGGACGCTCCGGATGAGGAGGCCCAGGTCCTCGCGGCGCTCGCGCACCGGCGGGATCCTCACGGTGAGCAGCCCGAGTCGCGCGTGAAGGTCCTGGCGAAACCGTCCTTCGTCCACCATCGTCCGCAGGTCGCGATGCGTCGCGGCGATCACCAGGATGTCCACCGGCAGCTCGCGCTCGCCGCCCAGCGGACGGACTCTCCGGTCCTCGAGGACCCGGAGGAGCTTGGCCTGGAGCGCCGGTGACATCTCGCCGACCTCGTCGAGGAGGAGGGCACCCTCGTGAGCAGCACGGATGAGCCCGGTCCGGTCGGACTGCGCGCCGGAGAAGGCTCCCTTCACGTGCCCGAAGAGCTCGTCCTCGAGGAGATGCTCGGGAAGGGCTGCGCAGTTGACCGCCACCAGGGGGCCCGATCTTCCTGACTGGTGGTGCAGCCAGCGAGCCGTGACCTCCTTGCCGGCGCCGGACTCGCCGACGACGAGCAGGTCGTGAGACCTCCGCGCGAGCCGTCCGGCGCGCTTGAGCTCCTCGGCGAGTCCGGCATGAAAGGTCAAAGGCTCGGTGCCATCCGGCATCCTCGGACTGTCGCGGGCGCCCGCCATCTCGTCCCGGAGCAGAAAGAAGGTCCGGCCGACCTCGATCAGGGCACTCCGGACCCGACGCTCTTCTCCTGCGAGCAGCCGCTCACCATCGACGTAAGTCCCGTTGCTCGACCCCTCGTCTCGGATGGCGAGGCCCTCGGGCGTCAGTCGAAGAAGGACATGGTTCGCGGAGGCGTAGGGATCGTCGATGGCCACCTCGAGCGTGCGCGCACGCAGCTCCGCGCCGTCCGGTCCACGGAAGATGCGCACCGCGTCGACGCCCTCGAGCCAGTGCCGGAAGGAGGGGATGCTTGGTTCATCGGCCGAGAGCAGCCGGACCAGCATCGGCGGAACACGCGGCAGCTCGGCGCCTGTTTCCCGGGACGGATGCTTGAGCGTCTCCCGACTGTTGCTGCCGCCGGCCACGCCTGGAACCTACGCCAACTGGCGGCCTTCAGGGAGACGGTGGGGTCATCCGCACCGGCAGGTCCCCGAGCAGGACGGAGAGACGGTTCCCGGAAGAGCCGAGCGAGGCGAGCTCACCCCGGGCCTGCTGGACGAGCACGTTCGCTTCCGACCGCCGGCCCAGGTCGAGGAGGCACCGCGCGCGGAGAAGCTCGACCTCGATCAAGGACGCGCTCCCCGGATCGACGACTGTGGCCAGCAATTCCTGCGCTCGCCCGAGAAGAGGCTCACCTTCGGTGGGACGACCCGCGGCACAGAGGGCCATTCCTCGTGCCTCGGCCGCCACCCCCTGCAAACGTGGGAGCTGCGCCAGGCGAGGCGCTTTCGCGTCCCGCTCGACCTGCTCGGACGCCGAGAGAGACTCTTCGACGTGACCTTCCTGGAGCGCGAGTCGTGTCAGGGCCGCGCCCGCCCGAACGCGCCGGGCGAGATCGTCCCGGCTGTCCGTCGCGGAGAGCGTCAGCGCCTGCTGGAGCTCGTGCCTGGCCTCGGCCGCCCTCGCGGCCTCGATGCCGAGAAGTCCCAGCGCGAGGTGAACCTCTGCTTCCGGGTGCGCTGCCGAAGGCGGGGCGCCATGCAGGACCGCGAACGCCTCGTCGAGAAGCGCCCTGCCCTCGGTCAGGGCACCCGCGGCGATCCGGGCCTCGGCCAGCGAGACCGTCGGGTCGGTGCGCTGGACTGGCTCCTGTCGCTCGGCCCAGACGGCGCGCGCCTGCTCGAGGACTTCCGCAGCGCGTTCGAACCGCCCCAGCCGGAGGTACGTCACTCCGAGCCGGGTCAACGCCTGCGCGTGGGTGTTGCTTCCTCGGCGGGAGCCGGCGAGCGCGTCGGTCGAGGACTCGATGAGCTGGAGTGCCTCCTCGCGCCGCTGGCCGCGCTCGAGCACCGTGGCTCCGAGCAAGCCGTCGTTCTGGAGAGTGAGGAAGTGCTTGGGGCCGATGCTCCGCGTGTAGCCATCGCGGGCGGTCCGGTAGTCGTCCTCCGCTCCCGAGAGATTGCCGTTGCTGTCGCGGATGGCAGCACGGAGCGAATAGGCGTTGGGAACCTCGAAGCCGGGGCGAGGAAACTGGGTGGCGAGCGCCACCGCCTCGTCCGCGACTGCTTCGGCACGCTCTGGCTGGTTCTCGGCGCGGAGGGACTGGGCGAGATAGAGAAGGGTGCCAGTCCGGCCATCACTCTGTGGATAGCGCTTCCGGAAGAGGGCTGCCGCCCGTTCGAGGACGGCGATGGCACGGGGGAAGTCCGGCGACTCTCCGTGGCGAAGCAGGTTTCCGCGGATCTTCAGCGTCTGGGCGTACACCTCGGACTCGGTGTCCCCGAGTGCGGCGAGGGCCTTCTCGGCTTGATCGAGCCAGCGCGCAGCAACCTCGTAACGGCCGGCGAACATGTTCGTGGCCGCGAGATGCGCCAGCACCTCCGCCTGCATCCGGTTGGGCGTGGGGCCGCTCTTCTGGGCGGCCACCAGAGCTTGCTCGAGCAACGCCAGGCTGCGATCGACCTGGTCGAGGCCGGAGTAGACGCCGGAGAGCGTGGTGAGGATCGGCACCCGCATTTCGGGCTGCATCTCCAGTGCGGTCCCCATGCTGCTGGCGGCGGCGTCCACCGCCTCCTGCACCGTCACTTCTCCCGGAGGTTTCCCGCGCGCTCGGGCGGGGTCGGCAGCCGAGAGAACCTCGAGCAGGAAGTCCCGCACCAGCGAGGCATTGCGCGCCTGCGCCTGCGCGAGGTGGGCCTGGCGGAGAGCAACCGCGGTCGAGCCGAGCAGCGCCAGGATCGCGGCAGCGGTCGCCAGCGACGCCCATCGGTGGCGGCTCAGGAAGCGCCTCGCTCGGTATACCGTCGAGGGTGGCCGGGCCTGAACCGGCTGCTGGGCCAGCACCCTCTCCAGATCTTCCGCCAGCGCGGAGGCGCTGCCGTAGCGCTCTGCGGGACGTTTGGCGAGCGCCTTGCCAAGCACGGTGTCGAGATCACCGGCGAGCTGACGCGCGAGCTTTCGCCGGGAGGTTCTCCGGAGCCCTGCCGTCTCCTCGTCGATGGCGGCGCTCGGGCGAACCGGGTCTCCCTGAACGATGGCGAGCTCGAGCTGTGCGACGGACGGGAGCTCGACCTGGTACGGCGCCCTTCCCGTCAGGAGCTCGAAGAGCACCACCCCAAGGGTGTAGACATCGCTGGCGGTGCTGAGCGGCTGCCCGAGGACCTGCTCGGGGCTCGCATATGCCGGCGTGAGCATTCGCCCGGCGAACTCCGTCAGCGTGCCCTGCGGTGCCGGTGCATCTCGCGCGAGCAGCTTTGCGATTCCGAAATCCAGGAGGCGGACCTCGCCTCCCTGCGTGACCAGGATGTTGGAGGGCTTGAGATCGCGGTGAAGCACCAGGTTTGCGTGGGCGAACTGGACCGCGGCCAGGACCTGGCCGAACAGCATGATGCGTGTCTCGACGTCGAGGCCTCGCCCGTCGGAGAACGCGGTGATCGGCTCACCGTGGACCATTTCCATCGCAAGGTAAGGCTGACCCTCCGCCGAGACACCAGCGTCGTAGAGGCGCGCGATGTTGGGGTGCTCCAGGCGAGCGAGGATGTCGCGCTCTAGGGAGAATCGGGCAGCGAGGTCCCAGGGAAGAGGATTCGCCAGCGGCAGCTTGAGCGCCACCTCACGCTCGAAGCCACCATCGGCACGCCGAGCGAGCCAGACCTCTCCCATCCCCCCGGTGCCGAGCAGGCGGATCAGGACGTACGGCCCGACGGTCTGCCCGACGACCGCGCCGCGCCTGAGCGGAATCGAGGGAGGACCACCGACGGCGTCGTGGCCCGCCGCCTGGTCTTCTGCGTCCGGGAGCCTTCGGCCGGGCGGAGTGATCTCCATGTGGTGACTCGCGAGTGCGCTCGCCGGCGAACGTATGTCCAGACCACTCTCGGGAGAAAGTGTCCGCGCCTCCTGCGACCGCAGGCCGGAAGCTGGCTCGGAGGGCCTCTGAGGATGGTGAAGCGACATCGCCACGCGGTTGCGACTCGGCCCCGGCCACGCAGCCCCCCTGGATGCGAGACGACCACGGGCGTCCAGCTCGCGTTGGCGTACCGAACCTCCCTCTGCATCGCGTCGAGAAGGAGACGTCGGCGCCTCCGTTGTTGCGCTCGAGGTCCAGCGTCTCGGGGACGGGCTCGCGCACGTCGAGGGCGCGACCCCGCCCAATCTCTTCTGGGCCGTTCCGTCAACGCCCCGCGTCGAGCCCGGTCTTCCGTTGACGGCGGTCTCGCCCGGAGCCGCCGCAGCGCACCGTCGGCGCGGCCTCCTGCGACGAGGTTTCGTGTCTCGTCGCTCGGATTTCTCCTTCGTGCGTCGGACCGGAAGTCACTTGACGGCCTCGGTCGCCAGGCCCGTAGTCCGCTCCGCGCAAGGCCGTCGATGCAGCGCTCGGGGGAGCCATGAGACACGAGAACGGATGGGTGCACCGGGCGAGCGGTGCGGGACTCGTCGTGGCGGTCGTCGTCGCAGGGTGCAGCCCGGCGACCACGACCTCCGATCAATCCGAACAAGCGGTCACCGTCTCCGCGGAGGTCGCCGGCGCGGACAACCCGCTCGACATCTCCGCGCTCGGGCTCATCCTCTTCCAGAACACGCACTCTTGCCCGGCCAACATTTCCTCCTTCGACGCGAGCGGGCATCCGATCCCCGCGGTTGCGAGCGTCGCCTCCACGGTCGTGGGGATCCGTCCCGATCTGGTGGTCAATCCCTCGGGCGGCTCGAGCCGCCTCAGCGACGAGGCCTTCTTCGGTCAGCTCGCCGTCGGCGACTACACGCTGTGCACGTACGTCCTCGACAGCACGCAGAAGGTCATTCCCGAGTGCACCATCGGTGACGTCGGCGGCCACCTCGCCCCGCGGACCAAGCTGGCCCTGGAGGCGAACAACGTCTGCTATCCGCCTGGGACGCAGGGCGTGAACGGCGGTGGCGGCATCTCCTTTGCGCCGTACTTCGATCTGACGCGCATCCTCGAGACGACGTGCGCCGGAGGGAAGGCATCGGTCCTCGGGCAGGTCGTCTCCCTCGACAACGACCAGAACCTCTTCTGGCGGGTCTCGAAGGTGGTCGTCGATCCGCCGGGGGCGATGGTGACCTGGAGCGTTCCGAACATCACCGACTGGCAGCCTGCACCGGACGGCGCCGTCCAGTTCTCCGCGTCCCTCGACGTCCCCGGGGTGATCTCCTTCCAGATCGACACGAAGGACTCGACGAACCAGGGGCTGTCCTTCTCCCTGGACTTCGTCTTCTACCAGTCGGGCCTCGTGAAGTTCGTCGTTCCGCAGCCCGGGATCCAGAGCTCGATCTGGAGCGACGGCTCGGTCTCCCTGGCCATTCCGCTGCAGAACGTCAGCGAGGCGGTGGGCGTCGACGTTCACCTGACCGGGCTCGAGGTCCCCTCCGCAACATTGCTCGGGCCGGCTCTGCCCGAGGCGCTGGGGGACATCCTCCCGGGTGACATCAAGAAGATCGACGCGCGGTTCAGCGTTCCCAGCGACGGGGTGCCGTACGACGTCACGATCGCGGGGACCTACGCGGTGGGAGAGAGCGCGTGCAATTTCCAGGCGCTCGGGGTCTTCGTCCCTCAGCCACGCGATTCGACTCCCATCCAGGCGGTCGCTGGCATCCTGAACAAGCTCGACCTGCGGACGGCGTCCTTCCCACCCTTCCCCGCGCCGCCGCCCGCAGAGCGCGAGTTCAACGGATCGGGGCTCCTTCCGCCGCTCGGTGAGCCGCGCCTCTCGCCGGTCTTCCAGAACCCGCCCGGTGGGAACGTTCCGGGCCATTCACTCCTTCGACGGGTGCCGATCATCAACCTCAACCCTCCCCCGCCACCACTGCAGTTCGATTGTCCCGATTCGGATCCTGGCGACAAGGTCTTCTTCACCCGGAACACGATCGGCGCCACCTACGGCGGCTTCCCTCCCGATCCGAGCGTCGCGGGGAACTGGGCGAGCACGTGCTCGTCACCGCCCTGCACGCTCGACGACGTGACGATGTTCACCGCCAACACGGCGGTCTTCTACTCGACCGACAGCGGCCTGACCTTCACCGCGGTGAGCCTGGTCCCGCTGGTCGATCCCGCGATCCCGGGGCGCAACAGCTTCTTCCCACAGGACGACGGCGGGCTCTGTTGCGACCAGGTGCTGACCTACGTTCCCAGCGGGAACATCTTCGTGTGGCTCCTGCAGTACTGGCCACTCCAGACCGGAGTCGACGCACAGGGGAACCCGATCACCGGGCCCAGCCGGCTGCGCATCGCCTGGGCGTCACCCGCCGACATTCGCGCCGATTTCCTGCACGCCTGGACCTGGGTCGATCTCACCTCTGCCGGCGTCGGCATCGGGAACGACTGGATGGACTATCCGGACATCGGCTACTCGGACAACTTCGTCTACGTCGGCGTGGACCACGGGATCGCGAACACCGGCCAGGTCTACACGGCCCGCCACATCTACGCTCGTCTGTCGCTGGCCGACATCCTCGACACCACCAAGTCCTCGGTCGGCTACCAGTACATGGATCCCACCCGTGGCGGGCTCTTTCAGAACCACATCGTCCAGCCCAGCAGCGATGGTCTGTACTTCACGGCGATGCCGGATACGAGCACCCTCACCGTCTACTCGTGGCCGGACTCTTCCAACACCGCGACGCCGCATGACGTCTCGATCAGCAACTTCAGCAACGCGGACTACACCGCCCCGACGCCGGAGGGGATCGACTGGAACGCCGCGCCCAAGCTGGTCCTCGGCGCGACCCGGACCGAGCCATTCTGCTTCGGCTGCTCGGATCGGTTCCTGTACTTCGCGTTCAGCGCCGGGCGCAGTGGATCGGGAAGACCGTTCCCCTACGTTCGGGTGGAGAAGGTCAACCTCGATACCTTCGCCCTGGTGAGCGAGCTCGACATCTGGAATCCAGGCTTCGCCTTCTCCACGCCCGCGCTGGTCTACCGGCCGAACAACTCGATCGACGAGGTCGCCGTCTCGCTCGCCCTCGGCGGCGGAGGAAACTTCGCCGACAACGCCGTCGGTTTCCTCGGCGACTTCATCGTCTACGTCACGACCGACAGCGACACCACGCACGCCGGCTACAATCGCGACAAGAACGGGAAGATCATCCTGGACGGGAGCGGCAACCCAACCTACTCGGTCCGGTTCGGCGACTACTACTCGGCTCGAAACTCGATCGGCCCGGTGACGAAGAACGGTCGCGGCGTGGGCTACTCCACCCTGGGGTACGCGTCCAAGACGTTGGTCGCGGGAAAGAAGTGCGTCGACGTCGGGTGCAGCATCGACGAGCACTACGTCCAGTTCGGGCGCTTCGCCGATCTGTGCCCGCAGCCCCCCCCGCCACCGCCGCGGTAGAGCCGACCCGCCAGCGACCGACGCGCTCGGGCGCTCACCTTCGATGTCGACGCCCCTGGCGATTCAGTGCCGCGTGCCGTCGCGCGGGTCGTCCCGCCCGGTGTCGGCGCGCGGCCGCTCGATGCCGTAGCGGACCATCTTCTTGATCAGCGTCCGCCGGGCGATGCCCAGCAGCTTCGCCGCCCGCGTCTGGTTGCCGCTGGTCTTGCCCAGGGCCTCGAGGATCTGCGCGCGCTCGAACTCCTCGAGCTTCCCGCGCAGCTCGGGTGCCCCCGGGCGCACCGGCAACCGCATCGTGACCTGCTCGTCGTCCGCCGGCGGTCCGGGGACCGGGGTCATCTTCGTCGGCGGCTCCGGCTGCTGCGCCTCCAGCTCCCCCTCGTGGAGGAGCAGGTGCTCCGGCTTCAGCACGTCGCCCTGGCAGAGGACCACCGCCCGCTCGACGACGTTCCGCAGCTCGCGCACGTTCCCCGGCCAGGGATGGGCCTGCAGCGCCGCCCGCGCCTCCGGTCCGAGGCGCGGCGGCGGCTTTCCCAGCTTGCGCGCCGAACGCTCGAGGAAGACCTCCGTCAGCGGAAGCACGTCCTCCGGCCGCTTCCGGAGCGGCGGCAGCGTCATGGTGATGCCGTTGAGACGGAAGAACAGGTCGGCCCGGAAGCCCCCGGAGGCCACCAGCTTCCGGAGGTCCCGGTTGGCGGCGGAGAGGAACCGGACGTCCACCTTGCGGGTCGTGGAGCTGCCGAGGCGCATCACCTCGCCGCTCTCCAGCGCCCGGAGCACCTTGGTCTGGGTGCTCGGCGCCATCTCCCCCACCTCGTCGAGGAACAGCGTCCCGCCGTCCGCGGCCTCGAACAGACCGACCTTGGTCTGGGTGGCACCGGTGAAGGCCCCCTTCTCGTAGCCGAACAGCTCGGCCTCGAGGATCGACTCGGGCAGCGCGGCGCAGTTCAGCTTGAGGAACGGGGCGCCGACGCGCGAGGAGCGACGGTGGAGCGCCTCGGCGAAGACCTCCTTCCCCACCCCGGTCTCGCCGAGGATCAGGACCGAGAGGCCGGTCGGCGCCACCACGTCCAGCATCTCGTAGAGGCGCTTCATCGCCGGGTCGCGCACCACGGTGCCCGGCATCTCGGCCGGGGTGCGGTGGGAGGGCGCTCCGAGCGCGGTCGTTCGCTGGAGCACCAGCGTCGCCGACCCCACCTCGAACACCGTTCCGAGCGCGAGCACCCCCCGGTCGCGGGGCGCGAGCTTCCGTCCCTGGATCGACGTCCCGTTGGTGCTGCCCAGGTCCTCGAGCGTGATGCGGCTCGCGACCGTCAGCACCGCGTGCCGCCGGGAGACCGACGGATCGTCGATGACCACGTCGGACTCCGGGGCCCGGCCGAGGATGTAGGGGCGCCCCACCGCCAGCGGAACGGCCCAGGCGCCCGCCGCGCAGCTGACCAGGAGGCTGGGGGCCAGCCGGTGGCGCTCCTCGGCCCGGACCTGGGTCTCCTCGGTGGAGGCGCGCGCGCGCTCATCGGGCTCCACGGGGGTCTTTCGAGGCATGGACGGGTTCTCAGAAGCCTAAGCGTGCACGGCCAGACTCCGGAAATCTGGAGCAGAAGGCGTGCCAGGGGTGAAAAGTCGCACCCCGACTGGACGCTGTGCACACCGGGGCGCCGATTGTGGTCGATCGATCACAACTCCGGTGTGCCCTCCCGCTCACACCACGCTCGGCGCTCAGCACGAGGCCGCCTGCACGGGGATGCCGGTCCGGCCGGCCAGCGCCGAGCGCACCGGGCGCAGCTCTAGCCCTCCGGCGTGCGCATCGGCCAGCGCCCGGACCAGCGCCGCGCTCGCGAGGAGCACCGGCGTGCCCTGGGCGGCGACCAGGCCGGGATGCAGGTCGACGTCGATCGGGGCGCCCGTGGCATGTGCCGCGGTGCCTCGGATCGTGCCGGCAAACCCGATGCGCTGCTCGGACGTCGCGAGGGAGACGCCGGCGGGCAACGCACCGGAGAGCCCCCAGGGAACGGTTCGGATGATGCGCACGTCGTAGGGCGCCTCCGGAGCCGTCCATCGATCGAGCGGCGCGCGACCGCATCCCGGGCAGGCCGGGCCGCGCACCTCGAGTGGCCGTCCCGCGGCCAGCGGCACCTCGCCCTGCGGCTCCACCTGGATCCACGACCGGGTGCCCACGACCGGACGCGTGCCGAGGCCCTGCCCGTCGAGGAGAGAGCGCAGGCGGGAGGCCGCGACCAGCTCGCCGGCCTCGGTCAGAAGGAGCTCGGGGCGGGCGCGGTGGACGAGCTCCACGTCGGCCGGCTCGTCGAGCGCGAGCTCCAGCGGCGCCACCTGCTCCCACCGGATCCGGTCGCAGTGGGAGCAGGCCCAGCGGGCCAGATGGGAGCGGCCCCGTCCGAGCACCGTGGGCGCGTCGAGGCTCGAGGGGCGGACGAGCTCCACCACCGCACCGTCGGCGAGCTCGTGCGCACGCCAGCGCTCCTCGTACGTGGCGGAGGCAAGGAGCGTGCGGCCGTCCACGGTGCGCACGCGTCCCCAGGCAATGATCCCCTCGGCCTGCTCCGGGGTGACCCGGAGATAGGCCGTCGAGATGCGCTCGCTGGGAGGTACCTCGGGGCCATCGAGCGAGCGCAGCTGCCGGATGATGAAGGCGAGCTCGGGAGGGAATCGATCGCGGAGCCCGAGCGGAGCCCCGCGGAAGCGGAGAGTGAGCCACAGTTCCATGCCGGGAGCCCCAAGCAGTCCCCGTGCCACTCGCTGGCGTCCGCCGCGACCCGGGGTGTTCCTACCGCGCGGCGGTGCCCCGGGCGGCCTCGATCTGCGGCAGGAGGATGTCCCGGACGTAGTGCCAGGACGGCACCAGCGCGAGCGCCTGCCGCGCGTGGAGCTCCGCCTGCTCCAGGTCGGGGAGGCGGCGGTTGAGGTACGTCCAGGCGAGGCTCATGTGCAGCTCCGGCTCGCCCCAGCTCGGCCGGAGCGGGCCGCCGGACCGACTCGAGGCCAGGGCCTCGAGCCCGCGCTGGTAGGTGGCGATGGCCCTCGCCTGGCGCTCGTCGACCTTCTCCGGCGGGCTGTCATTCGGGCTCCAGAACTCGGTCGGGCCGCGAACCCAGAGAAGCCGGGGGTTCTCGGGCTCGAGCGTCCGGGCTTCCTCGAGCAGCCCGAGCATCCGAGTGAGCATCGCACGGGACTCGTCGTCGAGCTTCCTTCGGAGGAACATCCGCATCCCGAGGCAGGATGCGAGCCCGGCCTGGGCGTCGACGAGCCTCGGGTCGACCTCGAGCGCGGATTCGAACTCGCTTCCGGCGCCGATCAGGTCGGCCTCGAGGTCGTCGGGGGTCGGAGTCTCGTTGAAGCCGTTGATCGCTCGCCGCCAGCGCGCGAATGCCTGCCAGTAGAGCACCAGCGACCTCGGGGTGCTCCCGGCCGGCGCCGCGCCGAGGGCGTCGTGGAGCGTGCGCAGCGCCTGCCGGTCGCCCGCGTAGTCCGCCTGGCGGATCTGCTCGACGAGCTGGGCGAGGCGCTCCTCGCTCGAGGCGGGACGGGGCGCCGGAGTGGAGGTGGCACAGCCGGTGGCGAGGAGCAGCAGGACGAGGGACGCGGGTCGGAGCATGGGCGCGGACCTTCCGCGCGAAGCCCCGGCGCGGTCCACCCGGCCAGACGAGCGGCCGGAGCCCGCCGGCGAGCGGTCGCTGCATCCTGCGAACGGGGAGACCAATGCCGTGCTCTCTCAGCGCCCGAGGCCGCGAAGCTCCCGGGAGCGCTGGCGGCTGGCGAACAGCGTCGCGCCGCTCCGGAGCGTGACCAGGAGCCGTGCATCCTCGGTCGGGACGAACGACGTCACGTGATCGAGGTTGACCAGGTGCGATCGGTGGACGCGGACGAACCGCCTCGGGTCCAGGCGCTCCTCGAGCTCGCCGAGGGTGACGTTCAGCCGGTAGCTCCCTCCGCCGGCATGGACCAGCACCCAGTCGTCGCACGCCTGCACGCGCTCGATCTCCGTCGCCACGACCGGAACGATGCGCCCGGCGTCGCGGACGAAGAGTCGGTCGAGCCTTCCCGGGACCAGCATCTCTCGCCCGCGGTCCGCCCCCGACCCGCGGCGTGACTCGAGGGCCGGCCGGGCCCGCTCCAGCGCACGGGTGAACCGCTCCACCCCGAACGGTTTCAGGAGATAGTCCAGCGCCCCGAGCTCGAAGGCGGTGACCGCGAACCGGTCGTGGGCAGTGGTGAAGATGACGGCCACCTCCTCGGCGGCGCCGCGGAGCACCTCCAGCCCCGTCCCTCCCGGAAGCTGGACGTCGAGGAAGACCAGGTCCGGGCGCAGGGTGGCCAGGGCCTCCTGCCCCGCAGGCACGGTCGCCGCCTCGCCCGCCCAGCGGATCCAGTTCATCGGCTCCAGTAGCTCGCGCAACCGTGCCCGGGCCAGCGGCTCGTCCTCGACGACCAGCGCGCGGAGCGGCTCGCTCACGCCGCCTGTTCCTCCCGGCGACCCCGGACCAGGAGGCGCAGCGTCACCCCGAAGCCGTGGGGACGCCGGCCGGCCTCCACCGAGGCGCCAGGGCCGTACAGGACGCGGAGCCGCTCCCGGACCGAGTGCACACCGATGCCGTTCCCGTCCGCCGCCGCCGCACCTGCCCCGTCGTCGTCCACGGTGAGCACCAGCTCGTTCCCCTCGATGCGCGCGCGCACCGCGATCCGGCCGCCCTCGGCCCGGTCGGCGAGCCCGTGGCGGACGGCGTTCTCCACCAGGGGCTGGAGGACGAGCGGAGGAACGAGGACGGTCGACGTTCCGGGATCGATGTCGCACTCCAGCCGGAGCCGATCCGCCAGCCGCAGCTGCTCGAACGCCAGGTAGTCCTTCGTGAAGGCCCACTCGCGCCGGAAGGGCACCTCGTCCTCGGCGTCGAGCGCGTAGCGGAGGAGGTCTCCCAGCCGCTCCAGCGCCTGGTCGGCGCGGCGCGGATCGTGGGTCACGAGCGCGCCCACCGAGTGCAGGGCGTTGTAGAGGAAGTGGGGATTGATGCGGGCGCGGAGGGCGGCGAGCTGGGCCTGCTGCGCCAGGAGCTGCGCCTCCCGGACCGCCCGCTCGCTGGCCCGCGCACGGCGCTCGGCGTGCACGGCGTACGAGCAGCCAGCGACGACGAGGTACAGCCAGCACCCCATGAGGAGGTTCCAGAGAAGGACCGGGGAGCTCCGGCTCAGCACCGCTCCCGCGTCGAGCCGCCCGCGCACGACGTCGAGCCACATCCAGCTGGTGGCATACACCGAGGAAAACGCCGCCAGCGCAAGGGCGTGGAGCACGACGAAGCGCGCTCGGCCACCCTCCCAGGTCAGCCGGCGGGTGAGCCTCCACACGCCGAGGCCCATGGTCGCCGCGGTGGCCATGGCCACGAGCCCGAAGGGCAGCGTCTCCAGCGGGGACCGGCCGGAGCTCGACGCGCCCGCCGCGCTCCAGAAGAGCGCCGCGGCCAGCCAGGAGGCGACATAGAGCACCCAGCCCATGAAGCGGCGAAGTGTGGCACGCCCGCTGGAATCGGACGAGCGGCGCCAGGGAGACCTCCGCTCACCGCTCCCGATGACCGTTCACCGGCGGCGCACGCGCCCGCCCTCGCTCACTCCGCCCGGAGCGCGAGCATCGGGTCCACCCGGGTTGCCTGGCGGGCGGGGAGCGCACAGGCGGCCGCGCTGATGGCCAGGAGCACGACGGCGACCGTGGCGTAGGTGAGGGGGTCCAGCGGGCCGATGCCGTA
>Ga0335080_10000702_pt1 | contig 31333 bp, 27 predicted proteins | sample Lox_Sample_34_FD_206720 | JGI IMG/M metagenome (GOLD analysis project Ga0335080, IMG submission 206720) | Soil microbial communities from Loxahatchee National Wildlife Refuge, Florida, United States - Lox_Sample_3.4 | ecosystem: Environmental > Terrestrial > Soil > Wetlands | place: USA... | reverse complement strand
GCGCGGATGCGAGACGCCGTCGGGGCCGTCATGTTCGTCGCCCTGTGGGCGGTCACGTGGATCTTCCCCGTGACGTTCATGATCATGATGGCCTGGGGATGCGAGACCCACTCCCGGCAGTTGTTCGGACGCACGCGGGCGTTCTATGCCGCCGAGCCGCCGCCGGAGGAACGCCCGCCCGAGCCCGGACGAGGGTGGCGGGCACGAGTTCCGACCGGAAGGCAGGCGGTGAGCGGAGCCGGGCTCGCGCTCTCGATCGCGATTCCGGCCGGCTTCCTCGCCTACGCCATCCGCGTCCACAACAAGTTCGGGCTCACGTGGGTGACCGCGCTCGGCCTGCTCGTAGCCCTGTCCGTCGTGACCGCCGCCGCCGTCTATGGCAGCCGCAGGTGACGTGTCGTCGGCCGGCGCCGCCGGCGACGACGCGTCCCCGCAACGGTGGGACAAGGGCCGGGTGGAGATATTCAGCGACGGCGTGTTCGCGATCGCGATCACGCTGCTGGTGCTCGACATCAGCGTCGCGCCAGCCGACTACGACCATCTGCGGCACGCCCTCGCGAACGAATGGCCCGCGTATCTGGCCTACGTGACGAGCTTCCTGACCGTGGGGAGCGTCTGGATCGCTCACCACGGCCTGTTCTCGCGACTGCGTTTCATCGATCCCACTCTGCTGCGCCTGAACCTGCTGCTGCTGATGACCGCAGCGTTCCTCCCGTTCCCGACCAGCGTGCTGGCGCAGGCGCTGCACCACGGCGGGACGGCGGAGCGCACCGCGGTCGTCTTCTATGGAGCGGTCGCGCTCGTGATCGAATTGCTCCTGCGTGCCGCCGAGCGATACGCCGGTTCGCGGCCGGACCTCCAGATGGAGCCCGTGACGGCGGCGCCGGCGCCCGAACGCGTGCACCTCACGGGTTGGCGCCGGTGGGCGAGCACCCTGTTGTACGCCGCAGCGATCCTGTTCGGCGTGTTCCTGTTCCCGAGGATCGCGGTCATCGGCTACCTGGCCGTCGGGATCCGCAGCATGTTCGTCGCGGGGAGCGCGGGTCGGCTCAGCCTGAACCTTGGCTGGCTGATCCCGAAGAGGTGGACTCGCTCGTAGTCGCGTCGCGTTCGAGCTGTCGCCTCCGAATCCCGACCTGAGCGGCGAAGAACACCGCCCGGACGATCCCCACAAGCAGCACCAGGTCGAGGATGATCTGGAACGACACCAGGATACGCGCCGCGTGGGTCTTCGCGACGATGTCGCCGAACCCGACGGTGCTGACCACGGTGATAGTGAAGTACATCGCGCCGACGTGGTCGAGTCGTTCGGAGAAGCTTGCCGGCTGGAAGTGCGAGAGAGACAGGTACGTGAACGCGAACACGATCAGCACGACGGGGATCGAGATCGCCAGCGCCTCGGCCGCGCGCAGCTCGGGGTGCTCGGCCCCCATGATCTTGAGCACCTGCCAGCCCAGCACCGACGCGAAGATCACCAGGCCGACGAGGAGCTTCGCCAGCGTTCCGAGCCCCGTCCGGTCCGCGGCCGGCAGCGCGCCGTACAGCGCGATCAGCAGCACGATGCTGACCAAGATCCGGAGCGCCGAACGGCCGATGACCCGGCGTTGCTGCCGGCGATCGAGATCCTCGAGCGAGGTCGGGCTCACACTTCAGATTCGCACGCAGCGACGGCCGGCGGTTCACCCGAATCGGGTGACGACGGGCCACGCGTCGGCGTGCAAGCTCACTGGCGCCACCGACCCGAACGAGAGGAAGCTCTATGTCCGCGCAGGAATCCGACACCCCCCTCCTCGACCTGCTCGGCAGGATGACCGTGGACTCGATGGAAACGTCCACCCTCGACGAGCAGACGTTGATGCTGGTCCGCGTCGCGGCGCTCGTGGCCGTAGACGCCCCGCCGGCCTCGTACCTGTTGAACCTCGGCGCCGCCGGGGAGGTCGGCGTCAGCACCGAGCAGGTCATGGGCGTGCTGGCCGGCGTCGCGCCGATCGTCGGCACAACGCGCGTCGTGGCCGCGGCGGGCCGGATGGTCAAGGCGCTCGGCGCCGCGGTCGAGTTGGCCGAGCTGGCCGAGTACGCAGACGAGGGCTAGCTAGTCAGGGCGCGTGCGCGCCGGTTCGCTCCCCGGCGAGCATCGCCCGCAGAAACGGCTCGACCTGCCGTCCGACGCCGTCGGGATCGTCGGCGAACGGCCAGTGCCCGCTGTCCTCGAGGATCGCGATCTGCGCGCTCGCGAACGCCTCGCGCTGCCTGTGCGCCAACGCCACCGGGAGGTATGGATCGTGCGCGCCCCATACGACGAGCGCGGGCCGGTCGAGCAGCGCCAGCGCGTCGGCGTGTCTGCGCCCGACCCCGCCCGGGTCGTCGGTCGCCCGGTACAGACTGAGCACCGCGCGAGTCGTTCCGGCGTCGATGTCGTCGTACATCCGATCCACGAACGCCCGCGGCAGGCCGCGAGGGTTCCCGTGACGCAGTGCCATCCGCAGCCCGGACCGGGTGGTGGTCGCCTGGAGGGCCTCGCCGGCGCCGCGCGTGCGCCAGATCTTCGCCAGGGAGCGCCAGCGGTAGTCGACCAGTGCGCCGGTGTTGATCAGGACCGCGCTGGCGAACCTGTCCGGATTGCCGATCGCCCACTCCAGACCCCACGGGCCGCCGAAGTCGTGGAGCACAAGGTGCGCCCGCTCGATTCCGAGCTCGTCGAGTGCCGACCCGAGAAAGCGCGCGTACCCCTCGACCGTGTAGGTGAAGTCTCGCGGCCGCTCGGCGCGCCCGAATCCGGGCATGTCGGGCGCCACCGCGCGCGCGAACGGCGCGACGCGGCTCAGCAGGTCATCCCAATCTCGACGCGAGCCCGGGTTGCCGTGGAGGAACACGACCGACTCGGCGGAGTCCGGATCGCCGACCGACGACACCGGGGTGATGTGGCCGTCGATCCTCGGCCGCGCAGTGACGACGCACGCGGGAAGCGGCGTCCCGTCCGCGTGCGCGCCAGACAGCGGTTGGAGCTGGGCGTGTCCGCCGCCTCGGCGGGCGCTGACCATGATCGTGCGCCCCATTAGGCGCGCGAACTCTTGCTCGTTCGGCCTGACGGACCGCCCGCCGAACGCGGCGAACCCGTCCGCGACCCGGCCGTCCCGGGCCGCTGCCGAGAACTGCATTCGCTCGATCGGGTTGAACCGCCGTCCGGTCGAGTAGTCGGACGTCATCAGGAAATGTCCCAGCAGCTGCCGGCGGTGACGCTTGCGGTACCGCTCGATCCCGGCGTCGAGGTCGGCGTCGGAGGCCCCGCCGCTGAACGTCGGCGCCAGCTCGTCGGCCAGCCACTCGCTCGATTGGAACGCCCACCCACACCCAACGCCCCACGCCGGGTCGGCCGACATCGCGGCGTCCCCGACGAACGCGAGCCCCGGGCGACCAGCTCGCCGGGTGGTGTTCGGCATTTCAAGCTTGCCCAGGATCTTGGAGATGCGCTCGCCCGTCGCCGGATCGGGGCAGTTCGGCAGCCCACGGAAGTAAGCCTCGAAGTTCGCCTCGAGATCCCGCTTGAACCAGGATTCCCGGTCCTTCGTCTGGAACGTGGCCAGCAGTGTGATCCCGTCGTCCTGCGGGAATGCGTACGCAAAGTCGGGATCGAGCAGCCACATCATCATCGAGTCGCCGGTCGGCAGAGGCAGGTTGCGGTAGTACGCGAAGTAGCCGAACCGCGCGTTGGGCATCACTCGGGCCTTCTCGCGCGACAGCTCGGCGATATGCGAGTCGCGGCCGTCCGCGGCGACCACCGCCCGTGCCGAGAGCTCAAGTTCGTGCCGCTCGCGGTCGACGGCCCGCACGCCGGCCGGACGCCCGTTAGTTCCGAGCAGCGCCGTGGCGGTGTGCCCGAGCAGCAGCTCCACGCCCGGCTCCTGCGCCGCGAGCTCGCGCACCATCGGATCGAGCTTCTCCCGCCTGATGTCGTACCCGTAGCGCGGGTAGGCGAAGTCCTCGGCCAGTCGCGGGCGGATCCATCCGAACCGCGTCCACAGCTCGACGCCGTTGCGAACGCCGCCGGCACCTTCGATCCGCTCGGCCAGTCCGAGACGCTCGATCGTCGGCGTCGCGCTCGGCTGGATGAAGTGCGTGCAGATCGTCTTGTATGCGGCCGGGTCCGGCCGCTGCTCGAGCACGGCAACGCGCGCCCCCGCCCGCCCGAGCAACGTCGCCGCTGTGCACCCGGCGATGCTCGCGCCCACCACCACCACGTCGTAATCCGCAGCCACGGACGACCCCCTTACTGTTCAACCACAACCCGCGGAGCATGACGGACCGGCGATGGCCGCGCAACATCGTTTCGCGTGGTCGCGAAGCCGCCTGATCAGCTGCCGCTTCCGGCCTCCTGCAGCTGCTTCGCGAGCTCGTCGGCGTTGGCGTCGATCTCCTTCGACACGAACTTGTTGACCGCCTTGATGTTTGCGGCGACCTGGTCGGCCATGTTGGTCGCGTACACCACGATCAGGCCCGCCTGTCCCTGATCGAGCACTTCGCCGAGCGCCTTCAGGTCGCTGTTGTCCATGCCGCCCTTGATGTGACCGGTGACCGCGCCGATCGCCGTGCCGGCGCCGCCGCCGACGACGAGCCCGCCGAGCAGTCCGACGCCGGGCAGGATCGCGCAAACCGCGCCAACCGCGAGCCCCCAGCCGAGCCCGTGCGCCGCGCCGTGACGGGTCGGCTGCTCGTGCTTCCTGACGACCTCGAGCTTCCCGTCCTCATTGCGGGCAACGACCGCGGCATCGAACTCGTGAGAGGTCTTGAGCTCGTAATAGAGGAGCTTCACCGCCTCGTAGTCGGCCTCGGCCTCGGCCACATCGTCGTAGGCAGCGGCAAGCACCAGCAATGTGTCGGGCTCGCTCATCGGATGGCTGTCTCCTGTCGGTCGGTCAACGGATCCGCACGATCGTTCCAGCCGCGCTCGGACCGGACGTCATCCCGTTTGGGTGACGACCGCCGGCGGGGCGCCCGCGATAGTGCGGGCATGCCCTGTCTGCTCGCCCTGCTGGCCCTGATCTCTCCGCGGCTCGTCCTGTTCCTGCTGTGGATCTTCAGCGACGTTCTCAGCCATGCGTTCAGCAGCTGGATCCTGCCCCTGCTCGGGTTCTTCCTGCTGCCATGGACGACGCTGGCCTACGCCGCGTTCTGGTCGTGGGGCCCCGGTCATCACGTGACGGGGTTCGAGTGGTTCTTCGTCGTGTTGGCGTTCATCATCGACCTGGGCTCGTACGGGGGCGGGCGTTTCGCCGCGGCCAACCGCTGACGGCCGAACGCTCGGGCGCCGGCTGATGCTCGCGGTCCGCGCGACCGTCTGCGCCTCGTGGCGCGCCGGGGGCGCCGCGCCCGTGCTCGGGACCGGCGCGACCGCGACGAACGGCGCGGCCGACAGCCGGATCGCGCCTTGGCGGCGCGCGCCCCGCTGCCGGCGAGCGTCAACGCCCGGGACGGCTCCGCGGTGGACGCCACGAGCCCTCCGCGGCACAGTCGTCCTCGCGATATTCCGTGCCGTCGCGCCGGCCGGCCCTATCGTCGACGCACGGGTCGTGGGCGCGGTGCGCGAGCGCCGTGGCCCGGTGGCCGTCGTGCCCGTCGTATCCGGGGTCGCCGCTGCGGGTGCACGCCCACGCCACTCCGCTGCCGCCGCGCGTCAGGACGGTCGTCGCCCTGTAGATCAGGCTCCAGGCCGCGGGCTCACGGTCTCAACGTGAGAAGTTTGTCGGCGAGACGCCTCACGACCGGTTCCGGAGCGTCCGGCGGCTTGGGCGGGGCCGTGCTCATCGCGACCCCGGCGAGCACCGCGCCGACCCCCACGATCTGCCAGACGGTCGCCGGCTCGCCGAGGGCAAGCCAGCCGGCGGCCGCGCCGACGACGGGCTCCAGGTTGAGGAACGCGCCGGCGAGCTCGGCCGGCACCAGCGCCTGGCCGAACGCGAACAGCCAGAACGGAACCGGCGTCCCGGCGAGCGCCAGCGCCACGAGCGCCATCACCGGCGTGCCGGCCCCCGGCGCGTGCGGCAGGCCCTCGGTCAGGGTCGCCACCGGCACGGCGACGAGCGCGCCGCCGGCGAACTGAACCGCGGTCACCGCGGCGGCGTCCCGCCCCTCGAGCAGCCGCGGCTGGATCGCGACGAACGTCGCCGACAGCACCACCGACGTCAGCACGAGCAGGTCGCCGTGCGCGGTCGCGCCGCCCCCGCCGGCGCCGGCCACGAGCGCGATGCCGATGAGCGCCACTCCATAGCCGGCCCACGTGAGCGGGCGGGTCGTCGTCTGACCGAGCCCGGCCGCGATCAGCGCCACCAGCACCGGCACCGCGCCGAGGACGACGGCGGCATGACTGACGCTCGTGTGCTCGATGCCCGCGTTCTGGAGCACGATCACCGCGCCGAACCCCATCGCGCCCGAGGCGAGCACGTCCGCGGCCAACGCTTCGCGCAGCCCGCGCCGGCCCACGACCGCGAGCACCGGCGCGGCGACCGTGAACCGCACGACGGTCAGCCAGCCGGGGGCGAGCCAGCCCAGCGCCAGCTTCGTCAGGGGCACGTTGAGGCCCCACAGCGTGCCGGCTGCGGCGAGCGCGAAGATCGCTGAACGGTGCTTGCGGTTCATATGACTGAGGATCGGCCCATTCCGCCGCAAATCCACCCCAGATTTGACAGATCGGCATCTACACGATGGAATATTTTGCGAAATGGCATTTTCGCTTGATTTGATTGATCTGAAGCTGCTCGAGGAGCTCCAACTCGACGCGGATCGCCCGAACGTCGAGCTGGCGCGGATCGTCGGGCTGTCCCCGGCGGCGACCCTGCACCGCGTGCGCCGGCTGAAGGAGTCGGGAATCGTCCGGAGCATCGCCGCGCGGCTCGACGCGGCGGAGGCGGGCTTCCCCTTGCAGGTTTACGTCGCGGTGACGCTCCAGCGCCACGGCGACACCGCCCATCGGCGCTTCGGCGAGGCCGTGCGGGCGATGCCCGAGGTGATCTCCGCGGACTGGGTGACCGGCGAGACCGACGCGATGCTGCTGGTCGTCGCGCGCGAGGTCGCCCAGCTCCAGCGCGTGCTCGTGCGGTTGTCGACGCGCGGTGGCGCCGCGCGCGTGATCACGTTCCTGCGGCTCGAAGAGCTCAAGCCGTCCTCGCCGCTGCCGCTCGAGCCGGCGGAGACCTGAGCCAACCCGGCGGTTGCTGAAAAACCCGCCACCTTTGCGGTAAATCCAGCACGCGTCGCTCGGGGCCGGCGAGACCTCACAGCCCCAGCGGCGGCACCCAATCCCCGTGCGCCCACAGCAGCTCGTCGACGAGCTCCTCGATCTCGTCGAGCGGGAGTTCGGCCGCCGTGTGCGGATCGAGCATGGCCGCGTGGTACGCCGGCTCGCGGCGCCCGGTGAGCGCGGCCGCGACGGTCAGGCCCTGGACGTTGACGTTCGTCTGGATGAGCGCCGCGAGGTGGCGTGGCAGCGCGCCCACGGCGCGGGGTTCGATTCCTCGCTCGCCGGCGACGCACGGCACCTCCACGCAGCACTCGCCCGGCAGGTTGTCGATCAGCCGCCCCGCGCCCGCGGCGTTCGGGACGTTGCCGTTGAACTCGAACGGCTCCCCGGTCTCGCAGGCGTTGATGATGTCGGCGCCGTACTCGCTGCTGCGCTCGGCCGTCACCGCGCCGCCGTTCTGCAGGCCGGCGCGCAACTCCGCCCACTCTTCAATCTGGCGATCGCAGCGGCGCGGATACTCGTCGAGCGGAATCGCGTACCGCTCGATCAGATCGGGACGGGCCGACTTGATGAACCAGGGCACGTATTCGGCGAAGTGCTCGGAGGACTCGGTCACGAAGTACCCGAGGTGGCGCAGGACCTCGAACCGGACACGGTCCTCGGGTGGCACCAGGTCGGCCTCGACCAGCTCGCGCAGGCGCGGATAGAGATCCTCGCCGCCGCTCGTGAGCGTGAGGAAGAACGCGAGGTGGTTGATCCCCGCCACCAAATAGTCGACCTCCGCGTTCTCGATCCCGAGCACGCCGGCGAGCTGGGCGGCGGTGTGCTGGACCGAGTGGCACAGTCCGATTGTGCGGATCGCGCTGGCCTCGGCGACCGCCCAGCACAGCATCGCCATCGGGTTGACGTACTGGAGAAGCAGCGCATCGGGGCACAGTTTCTCCATGTCGCGGCACACGCCGGCGATCACCGGAATCGTCCGCAGCCCGCGCATGATCCCGCCGATGCCGAGCGTGTCGCCGATCGTCTGGCGAACTCCGTAGCGCTTGGGGACGACGAAGTCGACGATCGTCGCGGGATGGAGGCCACCGACCTGGAAGCAGGTGATGACGTAGTCCGCACCGTCGAGGGCGGCCCGCCGGTCGCCGGTTGCCTGCACGCCGGCGCGAGCGCCACGGGCTTCGGCAAGCCGGCGGGCGATCGCCTCCGAGGTCGCCAGACGCTCGGGATCGACGTCCATCAGCGCGAGCGTGATCCCTTCCGCCAGCGCCGGAAAGCGGAGCAGATCGCCGATCAGGTTGCGGGCGAAGACCGTCGAGCCCGCACCGATGATCGCGATCTTCGGGGCCACGGGCCCTTGAGCACTAGACCCTCAGCGGGCGTACGTAAGCGCCTCGCCCGACTGCTCGTCGAAGAAGTGCATCTTCGTCGCGTCGAGCCAGATCTCGGTCTCATCGCCGGACTTGGCGCGGCTCTCGGGACTGAGCCTCGCCACCAGCACGGTGTCGCCGGAGTCGGTTAGCTCCTCGACCCCGCCCGCGTCGTCGCGCAGCTCCTGGAGCTCCTCGGATTGCACCATCTTGGCCTTGATCCCGAAGTGGGCGTAGTACTCGGCGCCCATCGCCTCGACCAGGTCGAGCTTGGTCCTGAACGTCGCCCCACGGCCGCGGCTCTCGTTGTCGATCTTCGTGGCGTCCTCGAAGTCCTCGGGCCGGATGCCCGCGATCACCCGGCGCCCCTCGGGTTGACGCCCGAGCCGCTCGTGCACCTCCGGTGGAATCGTCACGTCCGCCATCGGCAGCTTCACCGATCCGTTGGTGAGCGTGGCCGGCATGAAGTTCATCCCGGGCGAGCCGATGAACCCGGCCACGAACAGGTTCGCCGGGTTGTTGTACAGCTCCATCGGCGAACCGACCTGCTGGAGCACCCCGCTGAGCATGACCGCCACGCGGTCCCCGAGCGTCATCGCCTCCGTCTGGTCGTGGGTGACGTACACCGTGGTCGTGTTGAACCGCCGCTGGATCCGCGCGACCTGGGCGCGCATCTGCACGCGCAGCTTCGCGTCGAGGTTCGAGAGGGGCTCGTCCATTAGGAACGCCTTTGGGTCGCGGACGATCGCGCGGCCCATCGCGACACGCTGGCGCTGGCCGCCGGAGAGGTTTGCGGGCTTGCGCGCCAGGTGCTCGGTCAGGTCGAGGATGTCCGCCGCCTCCGCCACCTTGCGGTCGATCTCCGCCTTGGGGGTTTTCTTGAGCTTCAGTGCAAACGCCATGTTGTCGCGGACGCTCATATGCGGATACAGCGCGTAGCTCTGGAACACCATCGCGATGTCACGGTCGCGCGGCGCGACGCGGTTGACGACCTTGCCCGCGATCCGCAGCTCGCCGGCGGAGATGTCCTCGAGCCCGGCGATCATGTTCAGCGCCGTCGACTTTCCACAGCCCGAGGGCCCGACAAGGATCATGAACTCCCCGTCGCCGATGCTCAGGTTGAGGTTCTTGACGGCCTCGAAGCCGTCGGGATAGCGCTTGATGACGTTGTCGAGAACGATGTCGGACATTTCCGCTCCTTACCCCTTGACGGCTCCGGCGGTAAGCCCGGAAACGATCCGTCGCTGGAAGATCAACACCATGATCAGGATCGGCACGGTGACGACCACCGCTCCCGCGGCGATCGCACCGGCCGGCTGCTGGAACTGCGAGGCGCCCGTGAAGTACGCCATCGCGACGGGCGCGGTCCGCGCCGCGTTCGATGTCGTCAGCACGTTGGCGTACAGGAAGTCGTTCCACGCCGCGATGAACGCGAGGATGCCGGCCGTGAACACCCCGGGCATCGCGAGCGGCAGTATCACCCGCCTGAACGCCTGCATGGGTGTCGCCCCGTCCATCTGGGCGGCCTTCTCCAAGTCCCAGGGTATCTCTCTGAAGAATGCCGACAGGATGTATATGCACAGCGGCAATGAGAACGTCAGGTAAGGCAGGATCAGCCCGGGCCACGTGTCGAACAGGCCGACGTTCCGCCACACGTTGTAGAGGCCGCCGACGATCGAGATCGCCGGGAACATCGTGACCGCAAGGGCGCCCGCGAGGATCAGCGTCTTGCCCGGGAAGTCGAGGCGGGTGATCGCGTACGCCGCGGCCGACGCGAAGCACAGCGCCAGGATGGTCGTGATCAACGCGATCCCGATCGAGTTCCGCAAGGCCGGCGGGAAGAAATCGGTGTTGAACGCCGCGGTGTAGTTGCTGAACGTCCAGTGGGTCGGAAGGAAGCTGCCGTCGCCGATCGACTCCGGAGTCTTCAGCGACAAGGAGATGATCCAGACGACCGGAAACAGCGCGTACACGAGGACGGCGATGACCGCCAGACCCCAGAGCGTCTTGCGTGCTGGTGTGTTTTCACTTTCCACGTCGTCTCACCTCCGCTGAGGACTGGCACCGAGGAACCGGAAGAATCCGACCGCGATCACGCACACGCACAGGAAGATCAGGACGGCGATCGCCGATCCGAGCCCGAGGTCGAGCCGCCCGATCAGGACCTGGTACCCCAACAGGGACACGCTTGCCGTGTTGTTGGAGCCGTTGGTGATGATGTACACCGAGTCGTAGATCCGGAACGCGTCGAGCACGCGGAACAGCACCGCGACCGCCAGGGCCGGCTTGATCAGCGGAATGGTGATCCGCCAGAAGCGCTGCCACGCGGTCGCGCCGTCGACCTTGGCCGCCTTGTACAGGTCCTCGGGAACGAGCGCGAGCGCGCCCAGCATCAACAGCGATATGAACGGCGTCGTCTTCCACACGTCCGACAGGATGATCACCGCGAACGACCCCGCGCGGGTGGTCAGCGGCGGCGTCGACAGCCCGAGCCATTGAGTGGCGAACCCGGTGGCCGGATTGAACGCCAGTGACCACGCGAACGCGGACACCACGGTCACCGCCCCGTACGGCACAAGCACCGCCACCCGGATCCAGGTACGCGCGTACAGCGCCCGGTACATCGCCTCGGCGATCAACAAGCCGAGCACGATCTCGAGCGCCACCGAGAACACGGTGATGATCACCGTGTTGAAGAAGTCCGTCCACCACGTGTGTGACTGGAGGACGTAGATGTAGTTGTCGAGTCCGATCCACGCGGTCAGGTGCGGGAACCGGAGGTCCGCGCGGTGCAGCGACAACCAGACCGCGTACAGGATCGGGAACCCGGCGACCAGGATCATGACCACCACGGACGGCATTACGAGCATCAGCCCGAGCTTGCGCTCGGCCCTGGCGCGCTCGGTCAGCCCGTGCGCCTTGGGGGGCGCGGCAACCGGCGCCGCGCTGGGGGTTCCGGCGACGGTGGCCATCAGCACAGACCTCCCTTGAGTAGCGTCGTCAGGCATGAGCGCAGGCTGTTGATGTCGGACACCGGCTTGATCGCCGCCGGCGGGTGCAGCGTCTGCTGGATCGCCAGCGTCACGTCCGAGTAATACGGGGTCTCGGGACGGTTGGTGGCGTTCTCGAGCTGCTTGAGCAGAACTGCGGCGAATGGATAACTCTTGATCACCGTCGGGTTGTGGTAGGACGCGATCGTCACCGGCGGCAGCCCCTCGTTGATCGCCTCCTGGTTCTGCCAGTAGTACCGGGTCATGCACAGTGCGGCCGCTTGTGCCTGCTTCGGGTACTTGCTGTAAGCCGAGATCCCGATGTTGGCGCCGCCGACCGACGACTTTCCGGGCACGCCGGGATACACGGACGGGTACGGGGCCCAGCCCATGTTCTCCCACACGTGCTTGGTGGTCGCGTTGGTCGCTCCGTCGGTCCTGCCGGCGGCGTACACGTACGGCCAGTTGAGCATGAACGCAGCCTTGCCGGCCTCGAACGCGAGGCGCCCCTGGTCCTCCTGGTCGGTCGACAGCGACGGATCGGCACGGCCCGACGTCGCGACGTCCTTGATGATCGTCGCCGCCACCACCGCGGGCTTGCCGAGCACCGGCTGGTCGCTCGCGTTGACGACCTCACCGCCGGCGGAGGCGAGGACGCTGTTGAACCAGACGGTGTAACCCTCGTACTGCTGGCCCTGCTCCTCGATCAGGCCGTCGCTCGACGGCAGCATCCTTGCGTCGGCGATGACCTGGGCCCAAGTCGTCGGCGCCGGCTGGTGGATCGACGCGAGCAGGTCCTTCCGGTACCACAGCAGCTGCGCGTTGGTGTTCAGCGGCACCGCGTACAGCGTGCCCTTGTACTCGGCCGACTGGGCCGCGATCGGAAGCACCCCCTGGAGCGCCTCCAGGCGCGCCGCCCCCGTGATCGGCTTGAGCCAGCCGGCGGCCGCGAACTCGGCGGTCCAGATCGTGTCCATGTTCAGCAGCGAGTAATCGGAGTCGTGGGCGGCCAGGCGCTGCACGGCGAGCTGGCGCGACGCGTCCGAGCTGTTCGCCTCGGGAGTGATCGAGATCTTGTAGCTGCCGCCCGACTGCGCGCTGCACGTCGCCGCGGCCTTCACGTTCGTCCCGTTGGAGTCGACCGGGCTGTAGTAGACGATCGACACCGGGCCGTGCGCGGCGCCCGAGGAGCCGCAGGCCGCGATCCACAGCGCGCACAAGGACGCGACCGCAATGACGGTCGCGATTCGCACAACCCTGGCTGCTTGGCTCACAAGATCCTCTCCTCACTCGGTCCGGGCCGGGCCGCGTAGCGGGGCGTGTTGTACCGCCGGAGAGAATTTGTGAACAGGCTCGTTCGGCTATGCCGGACGGGTGCCGGCGCGACCGGTTACTTCAGCTCTTTGAGGATCCGATGGACCATCGTGTCGTCCCTCGCCGACGGGGGTCTCACCTCACCCAGCAGGCGCTCGACGATCTCATCGGACCAGTCGTGCGTGGTGAGCAACAGATAGCGAAGCATCGCGATGCGCAGGTAACGCTCGGTTTCGGTGCCCTCGCCGCCGACACGGGCTTCGTTCAGGACCTGGACCACGGGCTCGTACTCCTCGTGGAACCAGGCCTCCGCGATCTCCCCCCGCGAGAGGAGCCGTTCGCGCGCGTAGCTGGCGCGCAGCCCCCATGCCTCGATCAGAACCGACAGCTCGGCGTAGCGCCACTCGTCGGACAGCCGGATCCGATCGCGGAGTGGCGGCGGCAGCGGCACGCGCTCGCGGAAGATCCGCTCGTGCCGCTTCAGAGGAAGGTCGCTCAGCTTGAGTTCGGCGCCGGCCCCGAGTGCCGTGCGCACCTCCTTGACGTACGCGTCGATGTGAGTGTCACCCATCGCCCTCCCCACCGACACGCGATGGTGACCGTCCTCGACGAAGTGCAATTCGCCGATCCGGTACACCTCGATGGGCGGCATCGCTTGGCCGCGTCGCCGCGCGGTGGCGATCCGCTCCCACCGTCCGCGCACGCCGCTCGACGTGGGGCGGAACTTGCGGTCGAACTCTCCGTGGCGCCGCGCCACGGTGCCGACGATCGACTCCAGCGTGATCGACTGGAGCCCCAGGTCGCGCTGGCTCACGCGACCGAGCGCCGCCACCACCTCCTCGAACGGCAGCATCGCCGACACGTCGTCCGGCTCGAACCGGAGCCGCGCCGCGAGCCGCGACAGCGCGAGGCGGCGCCGCTGACGCGCAAAGTCCGACTGCGCGTCCTGTTGGGGTAGGCCGGTGTCCTTCACTTCGCTGCGGAAACGCTCGACCGACGAGCCGGTTGCCCCCGATGATAGGCGCGTCCGGTCGGCTTTCCGTGCCGCCTCCGTAGGAGTAACGTATTTCGCATGTCCCGCGAGTCGGTGCTGATGGGGGTTCTGACGATCGACCCGACCAGTACCTCTGACCTGTACGAGCGGGTCGGCTACGGGGAGCTGGCCAACGTCGGGATGATCTCGTATCACGAGTTCCGCGGTGAGCTGGCGAAGCTCGAGGCCGCCGGCATCGTCGAGAGCGAGCCTGGCGAGGACGGATCAACGATGTGGAGTCTCATATCGGACTCGGCGGGCGCTGAGTGAGATGCTCGTCTTCGGCCTCGTGCACGGTCATGGATGGGAACCGCCCGATCACGGCTGGGAGCCGCCCGAGGACGAGTTCCCGGAGCGACACCGCCGAGAATGGGACTGGCACATGGTGCCGTGGCGGTCACTCGTGTGGCTGGCCCTGTGGGTTGTGCTGATGGCGATCGTTCCGTACGTCAGCACCACGTTCGGTGGGCTGGCCGGTTTCGGGGTGCTGATGGCCGCCGTGGCTCTCGCGTTCTGGCGGCTCGAGCGGTTCTGCGCCCGCCAGTACTGGAACGGCCTGCGCGAATACAAGCTCTGAGCGGTTCCGGCATTGTCGAACGCGCCTTGACCCCCCAGAGGCTCGCTGACACACTCGCGCGCGCCAAATTCTCAGCGAGGGGAGACTCATGGAGACGGCAACTGCGCATCGCACGCTGATCGTCGCGAACCTGACTGCCTCGACACCGTTCCTCCTCCAGGAGGTCAAACGGCTGGCGAGTGAGCGTCCGACCAGGTTCAGCCTGCTGATCCCGAACGCCGCCCAGAATCAGGCCGCTGACTGGTCGGTCGCGACCGCGACCAAGCTGCTCGGGAGAGCCGCCGGCGCGACCGTCGACGGACATTTCGGCGGCCAGGATGCGTTCGAGTCGATCAAGGCGGAGATCGCCGGCGGCCAGTACGACGACATCGTCATCTCGACCCTGCCCAAGCGCCGGTCCGAGTGGCTTCGCAAGGACCTTCCGACACGCGTCGAAGCGCTCGGTCTTCCCGTCACCGTGGTCACGCCGCCCGAGGAGCCGAGCCCGCTCCAGCAGTTCACCGATACGTTCTCGGCCAGAAGCTCCGAGTAGCAGCCGGCGTCACGCCGCCGGCGGCATGCTGCCGGATCGCCGCCGAGATGCGTGACGCCGCTCGGCCTCACGCCGCCAGCGCATGCTGCCGGATCGCTGCCGAGATGCGTGACGCCGCTCGGCCTCACGCCGCCAGCGCATGCTGCCGGATCGCTGCCGAGATGCGTGACGCCGCAGCGACCACGGCCCGCGCGTGGAGGTCGATGTTCGCGGTCGAGAACCGGTCGAGCAGGTCGAGGCTGATCGCCGCCGCGACGTTGCCCTCGGCGTCTCGAACCGGAGCCGCGACCGTGCTGCTGCCCTGGGTCTCCCCGGCGTCGTTGTGCGCCCAGCCGTGGCGCCGAACGATGTCCAGATCCAGCTCGAGATCGTCGACCGACGCGTGGCGCGTGTGAACCAGTCCGTCGCCCCACAGCACCTTGATCTCCGCGCTCGGCCGGCTCGCGAGCAGCACCTTGGAGGCAGCACTGCCGTCCAGCGGGACCGCGGTTCCCGCGACCGGGCCGCAACCGTTCGCGTGCCGGCCGCTGTGGCGCCGGTCGATGTAGATGATCCGCCCGCAATCCCAGGCGGCGAGGCTCACCGTGAGTCCCTGGCGCTCGGCCAGGTCGCGGACGACGGGGCGCGCATGCGCCTTGACCTCGCTCGTGCGCAGCAGCACCGACGCGAGCGTCACCGTGCGCCACCCGAGTCGGTATCGGCCGTGGCCCACCCGCTGGAGGAGCCCGATCCCCGCCAGGCTCGCGAGCACGTCGTGGGCAAGCGACTTCCCGATCCCGAGGCGCTGTGCGGTGGCCGTCACCCCCCATTCGGGCTCGTCGGTCGTGAACAAATCGAGCACGGCGCCCGCTCTCGCCAGTGTGCCTAGCATCGTCTCCTTCCCCCTCTGGATGCATTCACCCTGCGAAGCGCCACTCCGCATCCACCTTCGCGGCGCGCTGAGGCGCCGCCGCCAGACGGCCGCCGACCGTCCTCACAAGGCTCCGCGCCCGCGCGCCCACACGTGCGGGCCGCCACCAGGGCGGCGAACTCGGCGGTCCGTAGAACCGCGTCGAAGTTGCCCAGGTCCCGGCGTCCTCGCCCGTCGGTCACCCACCCCCCGAGCCACGCTAGAGCGCGCGCCGTCTGATCCGGCGTGCGGTCGGGATCGAGATACGCGAAGTCCTCCTCGCTCGCCTTGACGACGTCGGCCAGGCACATCAGATCGCGCAGGCGATCGCAAAAGACGCTCCGCGCGCGGGTCACCCCAGCCCGGCAGTTCGGGTCGACGAGGACCAGCGTCTCGGTGCCCGCCTCGCGCACGAGCGTGACGATCGCGCTCGCCTGCGGCTCGACCGCCGTCCCCAGCCCGCCGACGTGAAGCGCCATCACGCGGGCCGGCATTGCCGCTCGTGCCTCCTCGGGCAGCAGCCCGGCCATCGAGGTTCCCTCCATGCACGAACGACAGCCGGTGGCGCCATGCCCGTCCCCGTCGACCCGAGCGAACGTCGTCGGGGCGTCGGTCGCAACGACGCCTTCGAGGATCACGCCCGATTCCTCGAGCGCGCTGCGCAGCGCGCGCCCGTAGCGGTCCCTCGACAGGCGGCCGATGAACACCGGCGGCAGCCCGAGCCACCCCAGCGTCCGCGCCGCGTTGAATGAGCAGCCGCCCAGATGCGGCGTCGTCCCGCCACCGGGCTCGAGGACGAAGTCGACGAGCGCCTCGCCCGCGACCGCTATCGCGCGGCCCGCCTGCGAGGCCGCCCCGCCGACCACGGACGGCGACGTGGCCGCGTCCGGGACGTTCATCGATTGCTCCTCGCCTGTTCTCACCATTTCCCGCAACTGTCGTGTCGGATCCTCGTTCTCACCGCGCCTTGACCCGGCGGGCCTCGACCGGCCGGGCGAAACCCGCGAAACCCGCGAAATGTGGAACCGGTTCCAGTATTCACGATTCGGGCCCCCTGAGTCAAGTCCCAATCGTTGACGGTGGAGCTACGCTGGTCTCCGATGGACCCGGTTCCACCAAGGTCGCGGGATCGTCAGCCCACGATCCGCGATGTCGCCCGCCACGCCAAGGTCGGGGTCGGCACGGTCTCGCGCGTGCTGAACGACAGCCCACTGGTCAGCGAGGACGCCCGCCGGCGGGTGCACCGTACGATCGACGAGCTCGGCTACCGGCGCAGCTCGACCGCGCGCAACCTGTCGTTGGGCCGCACGCAGATGATCGGGGTGGTCGCGCCGTTCTTCACCAGCAGCTCCGTGCTCGAGCGGCTCCGCGGCGTCGTCGACAGACTCCGCGATCACGGCGACTACGACCTGGTCCTGTTCGACGTCGAGTCCCTGACCCAGCGCGAGGACGCCTTCCGCAGCTTCGCCCGCACCGACCGCGTCGACGGCTTGCTGGTGATGTCGCTGCGCCCCACGGACGATGAGGTCGAGGGCCTGCGGCGCGAGGGACTGCCGGTCGTACTCGTCGACGTCGTCCATCCCGAGCTGCCGCGCGTCGTGATCGACGACGTTCTCGGCGGCACGCTCGCGACCGAGCACCTGCTCGCCCGTGGACACACGAGCATCGGCTTCGTCGGCGACGAGCCGAGCCCGTTCGGGTTCACCTCGAGCGAACGGCGCCGGCAGGGCATGGCCCGCGCGCTGCGCCGGGCTGGGATCAAGCGCAACGGCGCCTTGGAGTGCCGCGCGCCGCACGGCCGCGAGCAAGCGCGCGAGTCGGCGGAGCGGCTCCTGATACTGCCCGACCGCCCCACCGCGATCTTCGCCGCCTCGGACGTGCAGGCGATGGGCGTGCTCGAAGCGACCCGCGCCAAGGGACTCCGCGTGCCCGACGACGTGGCCGTGATCGGCTTCGACGACATCGAGGTGGCCGAGGTGCTGGGGCTGACGACGGTCCGCCAGCCGCTGCGCGAAACCGGCGCCCGCGGCGTCGAGCTCCTCCTGTCCGCGATCGACGGGGACCGCGCCGAGCCGACCGAAGAGCTGGCCCCGCTCACCGTGATCGTCCGTCGGACGACGTAGCGGGGGTCGCCGGCGTTCGCGATGGCCGAACGGAGCTGTCCCGCGCGCCGGGCGAGCGATAGAACCCGCGCGTGACCCCGTCGCCCGCCGCCCCTCCCATGCTCGGCGAGCCCGAGCTGGCCGCCCGCGTCGCCTCGCTGACACTGGAGCAGAAGGTTCGCCTCCTGACCGGCGCGGACTTCTGGTCGCTGCACCCCGAGCCGGCCGTCGGCCTCCGCCGGTTGGTCGTCTCCGACGGCCCCGCGGGCGTCCGCGGCGAGCGGTGGGACGAGCGCGACCCGTCGGCGAACGTGCCATCGCCGACCGCGCTGGCGGCGACCTGGGACGAGGAGCTCGTCGAGGAGCTCGGCGGCCTGCTCGCATCCGAGGCCAGGCGCAAGGGCGTCGACGTCGTGCTCGCGCCCACCGTCAACCTCCACCGCACGCCGTATGCCGGTCGGCATTTCGAGTGTTTCAGCGAGGATCCGCTCCTGACCGCGCGGATCGGGGTGAGCTACGTATGCGGACTCCAGGACGGCGGCGTCGGCGCAACCGTCAAGCATTTCATCGCCAACGACTCCGAGACCCAGCGAATGACGCTCGACGCGCGCCTCGACGAACGGACTCTGCGCGAGCTGTACCTGGCGCCGTTCGAGGCGATCGTCCGCGAGGCCGGTGTCTGGTCCGTGATGGCGTCCTACAACGCCGTCAACGGCGAGCCGATGACCGAGAGCCCGATGCTCAGGAACATCCTCCACCGCGAGCTCGGCTTCGACGGACTGGTGATGTCCGACTGGTTCGCGACCCGCTCGACCGAAGCATCCGCGCGGGCGGCACTCGACCTGGTGATGCCCGGCCCGGTCGGGCCGTGGGGCGACTCGCTGTTGGCGGCGGTTCGCACCGGCGCGATCGATCCAGCCACGATCGAGGACAAGGTGCTGCGAGTGCTGCGGCTCGCCGCTCGCGTGGGCGCGCTCGACGGGACCACCGCTGCCAGGCCTCCCACCTACCACGACGCCGAGATCGCCTCGGCTCTGCGGCGCATCGCCGCGGCGGGCTTCGTCCTGGCCCGCAACGATCGGGGCCTGCTCCCCCTCGACCGCGGCCGGCTGCGGAGGATCGCGGTGATCGGCCCCAACGCCGGCGCGGCCAGGACGCTCGGTGGCGGCAGCGCAACCGTGTACCCGCCGTACACGGTTGCGCCGCTCGAAGGCCTCCGCGCGGCGCTCGGACCGGGCGTCGAGATCCTCCTCGGCGTCGGCGTGCGGGCGAGCAGCCGCGTCCCGGTGGCCGGCGCGCCATGGGTGCACGTGCCCGGCGGCGGCGCGCCGGGCGTCGAGGTTCGCTTCCTCGACGCGGACGGGACGGTGATCGCGAGCGAGCGCCGGCCCGGCTGCGCATTCACCCGGCTTGGCTCGCTCGATCACGAGGGCCCGGTGGCACGGATAGAGGTCAACACGGTCCTACGCGCAACAGATCCCGGCACGTACACCGTGGGAGCGTCCGGGCTCGGCCGCTACTCGATGTCGGTCGGAGGCAAGATCGCGTTCGACGAGCGGCTCGAGCTCCGACCCGGCGCCGACATCGTCGAGGGAATCATGGTGCCGCCGCAGGCGACCCACGACGTTGAGCTGGACGCGGGCGAGGAGATCGCGATACTGCTCGCGCACGACCTCGCACCGCTTCCAGGCGCAGAGGGCCCGACCGGAATGAACTTTCAGCTGAACCTGGCGCCGCCCTACCGGGGCGACGACGAGGAGATCGAGCGCGCCGCCGCCCTCGCCGGCGAGGCGGACGTCGTCGTCCTCGTGGTCGGCACCACTGAGGAAGTGGAGAGCGAGGGCTTCGACCGCGCCTCGCTGTCCCTGCCCGGCCGCCAGGACGAACTCGTGCGGCGCATCGCCGCCGTGAACCGGAACACGGTCGTGGTGGTGAACGCGGGCGCTCCGGTGCTGATGCCATGGGTCGAGGACGTCGCCGCGGTGCTGCTCGCGTGGTTTGGCGGCCAGGAGTTCGGCAGCGCGCTCGCGGACGTGCTGCTCGGCCTGGCTGAGCCCGGTGGCCGCCTGCCGACCACATGGCCCGCGACCGAAGCGGGACTGCCCACGGTGAGGCCGACCGACGGCGTCCTCCGCTACGACGAGGGCCTGTCGATCGGCTACCGCGGCGCCGGCCGCGACGGCCGTACGACGCTGTTCCCGTTCGGTCACGGGCTCGGCTTCTCGGCGTGGGAGTACGAATCGATCGACGCGCCGCGCCACGCTCACCCGGGTGCGGCCGTCCGCGTCACGATCGGCGTCCGGAACAGCGGGCGGCGACCGAGCCGCGACGTCGTCCAGGTCTACGCCTGCCGCCCGAGCAGCGCGATCGCACGTCCGGTCAGGTGGCTGGTCGGGTTTACAGCGGTGTTCGCCGAGCCCGGCGACCGCGCGACCGCGACGATCATCGTCCCCCCACGGGCGTTCGAGCACTGGAGCCCCGAGGACGGTGGCTGGGCGCTCGAGCCCGGCGCGTTCGAACTGGCAGCCGGCTCATCGTCGGCGAGTCTCCCGATCTCAACCTGGATCACGGTGGCGTGACCGGCGCCGGCCCCGCGCAGAACAACGGAGGGCCATGGTGGCGGAGCGCTGTCATCTACCAGGTCTACATCCGCAGCTTCGCCGACGGCAACGGCGACGGCATCGGAGACATCTCCGGCCTGCGCTCGCGCCTGCGGTACCTGGCCGGACTCGGCATCGACGCGCTTTGGATCAACCCGTGGTACCCGTCCCCGATGAGGGACGCAGGCTACGACGTATCCGACCTGCGCGCGATCGAGCCGCTGTTCGGCACGCTCGCCGACGCCGAGGTGATGATCGCCGAGGCCCACGCCCTCGGGCTGCGGGTGCTGCTCGACATCGTCCCGAACCATCTCTCGGACAAGCATCGCTGGTTCCAGGAGGCGCTCACCGCCCGGCCGGGATCCCGTGAGCGGGCCCGGTTCATCTTCCGCGACGGCCGCGGGCCGGGCGGGAGCACACCGCCCAACGACTGGATGAGCAACTTCGGCGGGCTGGCGTGGACGCGTGTCACCGAGGCCGACGGCCGTCCCGGGCAGTGGTACCTGCACCTGTTTACGCCCGAGCAGCCGGACGTCGACTGGACCAACCCCGACGTCCAGGAGGAGTTCAACGAGACGATGCGCTTCTGGTTCGGGCTCGGGGTCGACGGCTTCCGGATCGACGTCGCCCACGGTCTGGCCAAGGCAGAGGGACTTCCCGACGTCGGCGCGACGGTGTGGCCGCCGTTGGGCGCCGAGGTCGTCGATCATCCCCACTGGGACCGGGACGAGGTCCACGAGATCTACCGGTCGTGGCGCTCCCTCGCCGACACGTACGAGGATCCGCGCGTGTTCGTCGCCGAGGCGTGGGTGCACCACCCCGAGCGCCTCGCGCAGTACGTCCGGGCCGACGAGTTGCACACCGCGTTCAACTTCGACTTCCTGCTGGCGCCGTGGGACGCCGAGCCGATGCGCGCGTCGATCATCACCGCCCTGTCGGCACACGAGACGGTCGGCGCCCCGCCCACCTGGGTCCTCTCCAACCACGACACGGTCAGAGAGGTCTCTCGCTACGCACGCCCCCAGGGCGTGCGGCCGTTGCGCAAGGTGGGCGACCTCGCCGACCTGCCGGCTGATCTCGCGATCGGCCGCCGGCGGGCCCGAGCGGCGGCGCTGCTGATGCTGGCGCTCCCAGGCGGCGCCTACGTCTACCAGGGCGAGGAGCTCGGCCTCGCCGAGGTCGAGGACCTTCCCGAGGACGCCTTGCAGGACCCGGGATGGGAGCAGTCCGGCCGGACCGAGCGCGGCCGCGACGGGTGCCGGGTGCCGATGCCCTGGTCGGGCGAGAAGCCCCCGTTCGGTTTCAGCCCGCAGGACGCGACCGCGCCGCCCTGGCTACCCCAGCCGCCGGCGTGGCGGCAGCTGACGGTCGAGACGCAGACGGGCGATGAGCGCTCGATGCTCGAGTTCTACCGCCGCGCGCTTCACCTCCGCCGCGCGCAGCCGGCGCTCGGCGACGGGACGCTCCGGTGGCTCGAGGCTCCGGAGGGCGCGCTGGCGTTCGCCCGCGACCCCGGATTCGTGTGCATCGTCAACCTCTCCGGCGATCCGGTGGCCCTGCCCGCCGGGGCCGAGCTGCTGATCTCGAGCGGCCCGTTCACCGGCGACGGCCGGCTGCCCCGCGACACTGCGGTGTGGCTGACGGTCCGCGACGGAGGTGCGCGCCTAACGACCTGAGCTCGCGATTCGTCCGCCCGCGGGCTCACGGACAGACGGGCCGCCACGGCCTCAAGGCGCCGCCGTCAGGCACCGCCGACCGTCCGATTACAACGGGCGGCCCGCCATGGCCCTGAGCCGCTGCGCGAGCGGCCCGACCTCGACCGGGCCGCTCGTGTCGATCTCGACCAGCGGGCCGAGGCCGAGAGGCTTCAAGTGGTGCTCGTTCCACAGCTCCTCGAGCGGCCGCTCGTCGTCAAGGTGCCCCGCGTGACGGGTCCCGCTTCGGGCCCGGTAGCGGGCTTCCGCCACCTCGCGCGGGCAGCGGCAGCGGAGCTCGATCACCGTCCCAGGGAGCTGTTCGAGGTGGGGAACGGTGTACGGATAGAAGGTGCCGTCGAGCACCGCCCCCGGGGCCGACCGCGCGATCGCCAGCATCGCCATCACCGCGGCTCGGCCGAGCGTCCGGCTCACCTCGACCGTCGCCGGCGGCCCCAGCACCGCCATCAGCGCTTCCTTGATCTCGTCCTTGGCGAGCAGCGGCAGCCCGAGGTCGATCGCGAGCGGGGCGGCCAGCGAGCTCTTGCCCGAGCCGGGCGGACCGGCGACAAGGACGAACGGCTGCATCCGTCCCCGCGGCCCCGGATGCGCGGAGGCTAATACCCCTGATTGGTGCTGGTGTAGCCCTGGGGACCGGTGCTGGTCTGCTGGGTGGTCGTCGGCGTCGGCGCCGGCGGAGCGACCACCGGCTTCGGGGCCGACGTCGTGGTCACGGGCGGCGCCGAGGTCGTCGTCACCGGCGGTGGCGCCGAATGCGTCGTCACGGGAGGCGGCGGCGCCGAGTGCGTGGTCGTCGTGGTCGCGGTGTGGACCGGCGCCTTGTGGTGGTGGACGGCCGGCTTCTTGGTCGTGGTCGTCGTGGTGGTCGTGCTCGATGTCGTCGATGTGGTGGCGGGCGTCGAAGCCGCCGCGTTGCTCGAGCTGGTCGAAGACGAGCCACCGCCACCGCACCCCGCTATCGCCACAGCGGTCAAAATCGTGCTGAGCAGCGCTTTTTTCATAGATCCAGCTCCAGTTCTCGCTCGGACTGTTCGGCGTCCCAATTTACAAGACACCCCCGGCGACGAAACGTTTCGGATTCGCCTAACACGCACGCCCAAACTCCGCCTAGCCCGTTCCGCCACGTCCTCAGGGTAAGGTATGGGCGCGGATGGAGGCATCTGAAACTTCGTCTGCTCCCCGGGACACCGACGGCTCGGCTGTGGGTGGGGCGGCAGTAGTAGACGGCGACGCGCGCCCCCCGGCGAGCGCGCACACCCCCGCGACCGGCGGCCCGCAGGCGCACCCGAGTCCGCCCGGATCGGGACTGGGCTCGCGGTCGGCGTGGATCCTCGTGGTCTGCTGCGTGGCCCAGTTCATGGTGATCCTCGACCTGAGCATCGTCAACGTCGCGCTGCCGTCAATTCAGTCCAGCCTCAACTTCAGCTCGGCCGACCTGCAGTGGGTCGTCGACGCGTACGCGATTGCGTTCGCCGGGTTCCTGATGCTCGGCGGCCGCGCGGCCGACCGGCTCGGGCAGCGGCGGGTGTTCGTGGCCGCGCTAGTCCTGTTCTCGCTCACCTCGCTCGTCGGCGGCCTTTCCACCACAAGCGAGATGTTGGTCATCGCCCGCGGCGTCCAGGGGTTCAGCTGTGCGTTCATGGCCGCCTCCTCCCTGGCGATCATCACCTCGTCGTTCCCGCCCGGACCGCAACTGCACCGCGCGATCGGGCTGTGGGCGGCGATGAACGGCGCCGGCGGCGCCGCCGGCGTGCTGTTCGGTGGGATCATCACCGAGACCCTCAGCTGGCGCTGGGTGCTGCTCATCAATCCCCCGATCGGGCTCGTCACCGCCCTGATCGCGTACGCGGTCGTGGTCGATCGCCGCCGGGACGTCGCCGGCCGGAACTTCGACGTCGCCGGCGCAGTGACGCTCACAGTCGGGCAGATGGTGCTCGTCTACGGCGTCGTGCAGGCCGGCCTTCGCAGCTGGCACGCTGGGCAGGCGCTCATTCCGATCCTCGTCGGGCTCGCGCTGCTGGGGTTGTTCAACCTGATCGAGACGCGCTGGGCGTCCGATCCGCTGATTCCGTTCAAAGACCTGACCAAGCCGCTCAACGTCGCCAACGGCATCGTGCTGCTGTTCAGCGCGGCGCTGTTCCCGATGTGGTTCCTGAGCTCGCTGTACCTGCAGCAGGTGCTCGGGCTCTCGCCGCTCCACGCCGGGCTGTGCTTCCTGCCGATGGCGCTGACGATCATGTTCGTCGCCCGCAGCGCCGGCAAGCTCGTCAGCCGCTTCGGCGTGCGTGCGGTGCTCGGCGGCGGGCTCACGATGATGGCGTTCGGGATGCTGCTGTTCACGAAGATCGCGGCCAGCGGCAGCCCGATCCTGTACGTGGTGCTCCCAGGCATCCTTACGGCGGCGGGGATCGGGATGTCGATCGTGCCCTCGACGATCGCCGCCACCCAGGGGGCCAGGGAGGGACAGGCCGGTCTCGCGTCGGGCCTCGTGAACACCTCCCGCCAGGTCGGCGGCGGCCTCGGCCTCGCGGTCCTGATCACGCTGGCGACGTCGGTGACCAGCCACCTGATCGGCCAAGGCCACGGCGTGCCACAGGCGCTAACCGACGGGTTCCGGCTCGGCTACTTCATCGGCGCCGGCCTGTGCGCCGCGGCCGCGCTGGTCACGTTCGCGCTCGTGCCAAAGGTGGGCGCCGCCGCACGGGGCCCGATCACCAAGCGAATCCCGATCGCGATCGGCGTGACCGGGGTCGTCGCGGCGTTCGTTCTGGTCGCGTTCGTGTTCGGCGGCTCCCACGGGGCCCCGATCGGCGCGTACACGACCGACAACACCTACAGCTACGTGACCGAACCGGGGCTCCGCCCGCCGCTGATCCGCGCGGACATCAAGACCGCCTCGAGCAAGCTCGCGCCCGGCTACATCCTGATGACGAACTTCTACGACCTCAGTCACCCGCCGATATCCGGCCAGAGCGGGCCGCTGATCCTCGACAACAACCTCCAGCCGGTGTGGTTCAAGCCCGTGCCGGTGCAGAGCGTGGCCGGCAACCTCAGCCTTCAGGTCTACAACGGCAAGCCGGTCCTCGCCTGGTGGCAGGGCGTGGTCACGAACACCGGCGCCACCGAGCAGGGCGAGTACGTGATCGTCGACCAGCACTACCGCACGATCGCGACCCTGAAGGCCACCGACGGCTGGGTCCTGACGCTGCACGAGATCGTGATCCGCGGTCACGACGCCTGGGTCACCGCGAACAAGAACATCCCGATGAACCTGTCCCGGTACGGCGGCGCCTACAACGGCGCGCTGATCGACTCGGCGGTGCAGGAGTACGACCTCACGACCGGCGAGCTCGTCCGGAGCTGGGACGCGCTCGATCACATCCCGCTGAGCGACTCGCGCGCCACGCTGCCGACCAACGGGTTCCCGTGGGACGCCTACCACGTCAACGCGATCGACCTGCCCGGCGACGGGTCGTTCGTCGTCTCGATGCGCGACACGTGGGCCGTCTACAAGGTCAACATCGCGACCGGGAAGATCGAGTGGACGCTCGGCGGGCCGCACTCGAGCTTCAAGATCGGCCCGGGCGCGGACTTCCAGTGGCAGCACGACGTGGTCACGTATCCCGGCCGGCCGCTGATCACGATGTTCGACGACCACTGCTGCCAGATCACCGGCGGCGGCACCTACGTCTCGCCGACCGGGCCCTCCCGCGGCCTCGTGCTCAAACTCGACCAGAACGCGCACACCGCGAAGCTCGCCGGCCAGTACAGCCACGGGTCGAAATTCGACTCCGATTACATGGGCAGCCTCGAGCCGCTCGACAACGGAAACGAGCTGGTGGGCTGGGGATCGTCGCCGTTCATCACCGAGTACAGCGCCTCGGGGGACATGCTCCTCGACGCTCGCCTCCCCGGCTCGGACATCACCTACCGCGCCGAGGTGGAGCCGTGGGTCGGCCTGCCGCTGTATCCGCCCGCGGCCGCCGCGCGACGCAAGGACGGCAAGACCACGGTGTACACGAGCTGGAACGGCGCCACCGAGGTCGCCTCGTGGAAGGTGTTGTCCGGCGCCGGCGGACACACCATCGCCACCGCCCCCAAGTCCGCGTTCGAGACCGCGATCCCGGTGGGTCAGTCGTACAACACGTTCACGGTCCAGGCGCTCGACGCGCACGGCAAGGTGATCGGCACCTCGCGCCAATTCACCGTCGGCGGGTAGCCTGGCCACCCGCCGGACCGCTCACCCGATCAGCCACCCCATCCGGGCTCTTAGACTGGGCGCGTGGCCCACGACACGCGCCGAGGCGAACTTCCCGCAAAGCGCCCCACTTCCAGGGACGTCGCCGTCGCCGCCGGCGTGTCCCGCGCCACCGTCAGCTACGTCCTCAACGGCTCCTGCGAGGAGCACCGGATCACGAGGGCGACCCGTGACCGGGTCCTCGAGGTCGCCGAGCGCCTCGGGTACGAGCCGAACGCGGTCGCGCTCGCACTACGGGCAGGCCATACCGAGATCGTGCTGGTGGAGATCCCTAACTGGCCGCTCGGTCCGCCCGTGGCCGAGGCGATCAGCACGATGGTCGAGGCGCTCGAGCAGCTCGGCTACACGCCGCTGGTCCACTTCCAGCGCGCGGACCCGATGAGCCTCGCGCGGGCCAGCCAGCGCGTCCATCCCGTCGGCGTGATCGCACCCGGAGCCCAGCTGTCCGCCGAGGTGGTCTTGCGTCTGCACGCGTTCGGTGCGCGCGGCGTGGTCGCGTTCGATCAGCGGCCGCTGCCGCACGTCTACACCTACGTCATCGAGCAGGCCCGGATCGGCCGGCTGGCGCTCGAGCACCTCGCGGCGCGCGGCCACCGGCGCGTGCTGGCGCTGATGCCCGATGACGCCGGCGTGCGGCGGCTCGTCGAGCAGCGGATGTCCGGCGCCACCGCCGCCGCCCGCGAACACCGCGTCAACCTCCGGCTCGTAACCGTGCCCGTACGCCGGGACGCGATCGAACGCGCGCTGGCCGCCGAGCTCGACCGCGCAAGGCGCGCCACCGGCATCTACGCCTTCAACGACGAGCAGGCGGTCGTGGCCCTCGAGGTCCTGCGCGACTGCGGAGTTGCCCTCCCCGAGGAGATGGCGCTGATCGGCTGCGACGACAGCCCGGCGGCCGAGCAGATGCGCCCCCGGCTGACGACCGTCCGCTTCGACGACCACGGCCGGTGGCGGGAGATCGCGCGGCACCTGCACGCGATGATCTCGGGCGACGGGGATTACCCGGGGGCGACCGCATCGGATCCGGCCGTGGTCGCCGGCGAGACGACCTGACCGCAAAAGGACTTTGGCGCTGAGGCTACGCATGTGTTAGCTCCATCGCCACGAACCGCGCACGGCACCGCTCCCACCCCCTTTTTCGACCCGGAGCTGTCCTAACCTCAACCTGCTTGACACGATTCAGCAGCGGTGGTACGACTGCCTCGCCGCCCCCGCCGCAGCCCCCGATCGGCGGTACCGAGACCACCTCAGGAGGAGAACGATGAGCCGTCTTGCCGCGTCCGCGCTCGCCGTCGCCGCGCTCGCCCTGTTCACCGCGACCGCGGCCTCCGCCCAGCCCTGGACCGATCGGAGTCAGCCGGCGCTGACCCGCGCCAACGAAGTGCTCGCGGCGCTCAGCACCGATCAGAGGATCCAGCTGGCGCTCGGCAACTTCGCCGACCTGTCGAGCTTCGGGGTTCCGAATCTGACCTTCGACGACGGACCGGATGGGATCCGCAACCCCGGCACCACGGCGATGCCGTCGGGTCAGGCGATCGCGGCGACGTTCGACCGATCGCTCGCGTACGCGTACGGATCGGTGGTGGGGTCCGAGGCCCGGGGCGAGGGATTCAGCGAGTGGACGGGACCCGCGGTCGACATCGACCGCACGCCGCTAGCCGGCCGCCAGCCCGAAGCCGAGGGCGAGGATCCGTTCCTGGCCGGCAACACCGCCGCGCAGATCGTGGCCGGCGCCAAGAGCCAGCACGTGATCGTGACGCTCAAGCACTACACCGCCTACAACCAGGACTACGGCCGGATCGGCTTCGACTCGATCGGGTCCCCGGCGACGGACGTGATGGTCTCCGAGCGCGCGCTCCAGGAGATCTACGAGGAGCCGTTCCGGATCGCGGTCCAGCAGGGCGGGCTCGACTCCGTGATGTGCTCCTACAACCAGATCGACGGGCTGCCCAGCTGCCAGAACCCGACCACGCTCGGTGATCTGAGGAACGGCACCGGCTTCAACGGGTTCGTCGTCCCCGACTTCGGGTTCGCGGTGCGCGATCCGCTGGCCGCCGCGAACGCCGGCGTCGACCTGCCGGCGCTACCGGGCGGCGGCGCCGGCGGACTGACCGCCGCCGACTTCACCTCGGGTCAGATCTCCGCGGCCCGGCTCGACGACATGGATCGCCGGATCCTGTTCGCGATCTTCGACTCGGGGCTGTTCGACGATCCGCTGCCCGCGACCGCGTCAACCGAGGTCTCGACGGCGCAGCACCAGCAGGTGGCCACCGATGTCGCCGAAGCCGGCACGGTCCTGCTGAAGAACGATCGGCACGCGCTGCCGCTGTCGAATCGAGTCCGCTCGATCGCGCTGATCGGCCCGACCGGCAACGACGCGGTGTTCGTGACCGGCGGCTCGGCCGGCGTTCCGCTCACCACCGGCCAGGCGATCACGCCGGCACAGGGAATCACCGCCCGCGCGGCACAGGCCGGCGTGAACGTCACGGCGGTGCAGGGCTCGGCCGGTGACGTGGCCTCGCCGACCCTCGTTCCGTCCTCGGTGCTCACCCCGAGCAGCGGCACCGGACCCGGCCTGCTCGGGCAGTACTGGAGCAACATCGACGCGAGCGGCGACCCGGCGGCGACTCAGGTCGATCCGACCGTCGATCTCGCGAGCCCGCCGAGCGGAGTCGGACCATCGTGGTCGGCGAAGTGGACCGGCACCCTGACTCCGAGCGAGACTGGCCTTTATCGCTTCACGATCCGCGAGGCGGGCCTCGCGACGCTCCACATCGCCGGGCGGACGTTCGGACCCGCCTATCGCGAGGCGACACAGTTCGTCGTCGGCCCCAACTACGTGCTCCAGGGAACCGTGCGACTCACCGCCGGAACGCCGGTTCCGGTGGAGATCGACTACTCGAGCCGCTACGGGCTGTTCAGCCACGAGATCCACTTCGGCTGGCAGACGCCGTCGCAGTCGGGCATCCCGGCGGCGGTGGCGGCGGCCCGCGAGGCCGACGTCGCGATCGTGTTCGCCAACGACGCCCAGGGCGAGGGCATGGACCGCACCTCGCTGGACCTGCAAGGCGATCAGAACCAGTTGATCGAAGCGGTGGCCCGAGCGAACCGGAACACGATCGTGGTGCTGAACACCGGCGGCCCGGTGCTGATGCCCTGGCTGAACAACGTGCAGGGCGTGCTCGAGACCTGGTATCCGGGTCAGCAGTTCGGCACCGCGATCGCGGCCGTGCTGTTCGGCGACGCCAACCCCGCCGGCCGACTGCCGGTGACGTTCCCCGCCGGCAACACGCAAGGACCGGCGCCGGCCACCCAGCCGATCCACTATCCCGGCGTGAACGGCATCGAGGACTACGACGAGGGCCTCGACGTCGGCTATCGCTGGTACGACGCGACTGGACAGCGCCCGCTGTTCCCGTTCGGCTACGGGCTGTCCTACGAGCGGTTCGACGTCTCCGGGGTCCGCGCGGTCTACAACCCGTTCAGCGGCAGTGCCTACGTGGTCGCCCGGGTGCGCAACACCTCGTGGCGTCCGGGACCGACGACGGTCGAGCTGTACCTGGAGTCGCCCGCCGCCGCGCAGGAGCCGCCCATGCAGCTCAAGGGCTACACGACCTTGACCCTAGCCCCCGGGCAGAGCAGGTTCGTCGTGTTCCGTCTGAGCCCGAGCGACCTCGCGTACTACAACACGAGCCAGGGGCAGTTCGCGGTTGCCTCCGGGCGCTACACGGTGCTCGTCGGCACCTCGTCGACCGACCTCGACAACCGCGCCAGCTTCGACGTGGGCCACGCGGGGACCTGAGCTAATCGCCGGCCAGGTGAGCGGGTCCCGGCCCGCTCACCTGGCCGCCGCCCGCCAGCAGCGCCGCCAGCGACAGTGCGAGCTCGTCGCGCGAGTGGACGTCGAGCTTCTGGTAGACGTGGCGCAGGTGGTACTCGATCGTCTTCGGACTCAGGAACAGTGTGGCCGCCGCCTCCCGGGTCGTCCTCCCGCTCGCCAGCAGCATCGCGATCTGCAGCTCCTGCGGGGTCAGGTCGTCGACCGTGCTGGGGTCGCGCCGGCGCACCGTCTCACCGGTCGCGGCCAGCTCGGTGCGCGCTTGTTCGGCCCACGGCCCGGCGTCGAGACGCTCGAACGTGTCGACCGCGGCCCGGAGCTGATCGCGGGCGAGCACGCGATTGCGGGCTCGTCGCAGGCGCTGGCCGTACGCCAGCCGCGTCCGTGCCGTCTCGAACTCGTCCAGCGTCTCGGCGTGGAGGCGAAGCGCCCGCTCGAACTGCCCGGCATGGTCGGAGTCGTCGGCCACGAGCCCGCGGCAGCGCCGCGCGCGCGCCAGTGACCACGGCTGCCCCTTGGCCGCGGCGGCGGTCATGAACTGAGCCGTGACCAGCTCGGCATCGTTGATCCGGCCGAGCCGGACGTAGGCGTCGACGAGCTCGGCCGCGGGCGACAGGTCGACGTCGGTGATCCCGAGCTCGCGCAGCAACCTGCGCTGATGTTCGAACTGCTCGGCGGCCCGCGCGGCGTCGCCGAGGCCGAGCTCGAGCTCGCCGAGCGCAGCGGTCGCCCACACCTCGTACAACCGCGCTCCAACCTCGACGGACACCTGGATCGCGTCGCTGGCCAGCGCTCGGGTCTCCTGTACCCGTCCGCGCCGAGCCTGGAGCCAGGCGAGACCGGCGAGGCCGAAGCCGAGATCGGTGCGCTGATCGGTCTCG